>Ga0079037_100000349_pt1 | contig 20010 bp, 14 predicted proteins | sample Mud3Dept4metaG_FD_71479 | JGI IMG/M metagenome (GOLD analysis project Ga0079037, IMG submission 71479) | Freshwater wetland microbial communities from Ohio, USA, analyzing the effect of biotic and abiotic controls - Mud 3 Core 4 Depth 4 metaG | ecosystem: Environmental > Aquatic > Freshwater >... | reverse complement strand
GCGGCAGAGCACCTCGCGCATCGTGCCGATCAGGTCGAGCAGCTGCCGGTTGCGGATCCGGTAGTAGATGCGGTTGGCGTCCTTGCGCGACAGCACGATGTTCTTGTTCCGCAGCTGCTCCAGGTGCTGCGAGATGTTGCTCTGCGAGGTGCCGGTCTGCTCGACGATTTCACCGACCGACAGCTCGCGCTCGCCCAGGGTGCAGAGGATCTTCCAGCGCAGCGGGTGCGCCATCGCCTTGAGGGCGTTCGCCGTCAGCGTGGTGTCCTCGTTGGGGAGGTCGGGGTTTGCAGGCTCGGTCATGCTTCAGCTCCTCGATCCGCGCGCCCCTGCGGCGCGGGCCCTGCGCTTCGGTCCTGCGGTCGCGGTCGCGGCCTCGCCGGCGCGCACATAGCCCGTCATGTCCTTGGCGATGCAGATGATGTCGGTGATCCTCCCGCCGGGGTCGGTGACGGCAGTGCGGGAGAACAGGATCGGCACCCGCCGGCCGTCGCGGGCGATGAATCGCGCATCGATCGCCGACAGTGCGCCGGTGCGGATCAGCGCCTCCAGCCAGGTGCCCATGAAGGCACCGGCCGCCTCGTCGCCCTCCTCCTCGAAGACGTCGCCGATCCCCATCCCGACGAGGTCGGACTCGGCGTAGCCGAGCATGCGGCAGGCGGCTGGGTTGACCTGACGGATCACGCCCGAGGGTTCGAGCACCAGGAGCGCCTCGCCCATGTGGGTGAGGATGTTCTCGAGGTGCTGCTTCGCCGCATGGAGCTCCGCCGTGCGCTGCGCCACTTTCTCCTCGAGCACGCGGTTGAGGGCCCGTTCCTTCTCGATCAGCCGGAAATAGGTGCTGATCTTGTTGATGAGCTGGTTGTCGTCGATCGGCTTGAGCAGGTAGTCCGCCGCGCCGACCTCGTAGCCCTTCTGCTGGAACTCCTCGGTCTTGAACGCGGCCGTGAGGAAGATGATCGGAATGTCGCGGGTCTTCTTGCGGATCTTGAGCATCTGGGCGGTCTGGAAACCGTCCATCTCCGGCATCTGCACGTCGAGGATGATCAGGTCGATGCCGGGGTCGGCGAGGGCGACGTCCAGTGCCTTGCGGCCGGAGCTGGCCTCGAGGATCTCGACGTCCATGTGGCGCTGGACGAGCGTGCGCAGCGTGTAGAGGTTGTGCTCGTGATCGTCCACGATCAGAAGCTTGAAACCGGCATATCGCTTCATGCTCTGCCCGCATCCTCTGCCGGGCCGTCCCCCAGGTGACGCGCGATGGCATCGCGCAGCGCGCCGGGGTCCAGCGGCTTCACCAGGACGTCGGCGGCGGCGAGGCCGAGCTGTCCCGGGTCGGGGAAGGGCGCCGCAGCCATGGCCAGGATCGGCAGGCGCTGCACGCTCAAGCCCCGAACCGCCTCGATCCTAGCATAGGCCTCCTGCCCGGGCATTCCGGCGTCGAGCAGCGCCAGGGCGTAGTCGTCCTCGTCCCGCAGCAGCTCCCCCGCCTCGGCAACGTCCGCCGCCGCATCCACGTGCAGCCCCCAGCGCTCGAGCAGTGGCGTGATGACCAGGAGGTGGTCGACGTCGCCTTCGATCACCAGCACCCGTCGGCCACCGAAGTCCGCGCTCGGCACGGCGGCCGGATGGGCGGCGGGTGCGGTCGCCGGTGCAGGCTCCGCGGGCTGCAGGCTGATGGCCGCGGCGGGCGTGATCTGGTCCTCGGGGACGACGCTGCGGTCGAAATGCGGGGGCAGCAGCAGCGTGAAGGTCGCTCCCTGGCCCTCGGTGCTGTCGAGCGTGATGGCGCCGCCGATCAGGCCGGCGAGCTGTCGGCTGATGGTGAGGCCGAGCCCGGACCCGCCGTACTTGCGGCTGGTCGTCCCATCCGCCTGCTTGAAGGCCTCGAAGATCACCGCCTGCTTGTCCCGCGGAATCCCGATACCGGTGTCCTGAACGGCGATCGCCACGGGCCGGCGGTCGGCATCGGCCCCCGTGCTCCGGGCGAGGCGCAGGACGACGCCGCCCCGGGCGGTGAACTTGACGGCGTTCGACAGGAAGTTCTTAAGGATCTGCCGGATCTTGTCCGGGTCGGAGTCGATGCGCTGGACCACGCCCGGCTCGATCTCGAGGCGCAGGTAGAGCCGCTTCGCATCGAACTGGGGCCGCAGCAGCTCGATCAGGTCCGCCAGCAGCTGCGGCACGTCGATCTGCTCCAGGTTGAAGGTGGCGCGTCCCGCCTCGATGCGCGAGAGGTCCAGGATGTTGTCGATCAGCGACAGCAGGTCCTTGCCGGCGCTGTGGATCACACGCGCCTGCTGGGCCTGCTCGGGCGCCCGCCCCGTGCTCTCGTCGGCGATCAGCTTCGACAGCAGCAGGATCGAGTTGAGCGGCGTGCGCAGCTCGTGACTGACGTTGGCGAGGAACTGCGACTTGTAGCGGTTCGATTCCTCCAGCTCCCGGGCATGCGCGCGCAGGTTGCGGTTGTTGCGGACGTGCTGCTCGGCCAGCCGGCTCAGGGTGTCGCCGAGCTCGTGCAGCTCGCGTGGTCCGCGCCAGCGGAACCGGACCGCCTTGTCCTCCTCCAGGACACAGCGCAGGCCGTCGGTCAGCTCGCGGCCGAAGCGCTCGGCACGCAGGGCGAAGCGCCGCGCGAGCAGCCAGATCACGACGGTCAGCGCCAGGATGATCGACAGCACGCGCAGCGACAGGGCCTGCTGGAAGGCGGCGAGGGGCGAGGGGTCGACCGGCCGGCCAACCCATAGCGGGTCGCCGCTCACGGTACGCAGCAGAGGCACCCACATCACCTGCCGGCCTTTCGACCCCTTCCACAGCACCAGGTCGTTGGCGGCGAACTCCTCGCGCAGCCCGGGGAAGTCGTCGAACGCTGTGGTCGGGCGCCGCGGCAGGCCGACGGGCTGAAGGTAGCTGCCGTCGCTGTTCACCCAGAGCGTGTTGCGGTAGCGGTGTGCCAACCCCGCGACGTCGAGGGTGACGACGACGGCCCCCAGCGGCCGGCCACCGGCGTCCTGGCCGACCGGGCTCGCCAGCTTCAGCGTCATGTAGTGTCGCGGGTCCTGCGCCCCCAGCTCCGCGTCGACGATGATCGGGCTCACGAGGACCGCGGGGCGGTCGAGGCCGAGCGCCGCCTCCACCTGACGCTCGGGCGGCGGGCGCGGGCGCCGCGTCGTGGGCCGCCAGTGGAAGTCCTTCGGGTCGCGCTCGAGCCAGAATCGCTCGCGCCCCTTGTCGTCCAGGAACAGTATCTGCACGACGTCGAACTGGTCGCCGAGCACCTGGTTGACCCACTCGGTGTAGCGGGCACGGGAGAGGTCGATCGCCTCCTCGTCGAAGTCGGCCCCCATGCCCAGCACCGAGCCCGGCTCGGGCAGCTTGCTCAGCAGCCGGACCATCTCGTCGCGGCTGGACAGGTGCTGGTCGAGGTCGCGGAAGTCGGCGCGCAGGTTCTGCAAATAGGCCTGCTGGTAGAAAAGCTCGAGGCGGTCGAGCACCAGCGGCAGGTTGATCAGCACCGCGGCCATCAGCGGCACGAGCGCGAACAGGAAGAGGAACAGCAGGATCTGAGTGCGAAGCTTCACGGGCCTGGCCTGTCCGTCGGGACCGTCGCCCGTACTTTCCGCCGGCCTGCATTAGAATTCCACCGCCTTTTGAACGGAAGCCATTCCACCCCGCCGCCAGGGTTGCTGCCATGACGACCAACTTGCCCGCCCATCCGCGCAATCTCGAGGCCGCACTGGCCCACATCCAGTTCCTCCTGGACAAGCAGGAGCTCGTGCAGGAAGTGGTCCACAAGACCGAGATGCCGCGCCACGAGCTGGTGGAGAACCTCGTGGAGCGCCAGCAGACGGAGGAGCTGCGCCGGCAGATCAACAGCCTGCACCCGGCAGACATCGCCTATGTGCTCGAGAGCCTACCGCTGGAGCGCCGGCGGCGCATCTGGGAGCTCGTGGACGGCACCCACGACGGCGCGGTGCTCCTGGAGGTGTCGGACGCGGTGCGCCCGACCCTCATCGCCGACATGGATCGCGAGGAGCTGGTCGACGCCGCCGAGCAGCTCGAGACGGACGAGATCGCCGACCTGGTGCCCGACCTGCCCAAGGACGTGGTGCCCGAGCTGCTGGAGAAGCTGAATCTCGAGGACCGCGCCCAGCTGCAGTCCGCGCTGTCCTTCCCCGAGGGCTCGGTCGGCGCCCTCATGGACTTCGACATCGTGATGGTGCGCGAGGACGTCACCCTGGACGTGGTCCTACGCTATTTGCGCCGGCGCGGCGAGTTGCCCGCCGCGTCGAACCAGCTGATGGTGACCGACCGCACCGGCAACCTGCGCGGCATCCTGCCGGTCGAGGCCCTGCTCGTGCACGACGGCGAGGAGCGCGTCGCGGACGTCATGATCCGCGACCCGGTGTTCTTTCACACCAACGACTCCGCCAGCGACGCGGCACAGGCGTTCGAACGCTACGACCTGATCGTCGCGCCCGTGGTGACGGTGCACAACCGGCTGGTGGGCTGCATCAAGGTCGACGCCATCCTCGACCTGATCCAGGAGATCTCGCAGAAGGATCTGCTCGGCCAGGCCGGCCTCAGCGAGGACGTGGACCTGTTCGCGCCGGTGTGGCGGGCGGCGCGCAGCCGCTGGTTCTGGCTGGCGCTGAACCTGGTGACCGCGTTCATCGCGTCGCGGGTCATCGGCCAGTTCGAGGACTCGATCGAAAAGGTCGTGGCACTGGCCGCGCTCATGCCCATCGTCGCGAGCGTGGGCGGCAACACGGGCAACCAGACGCTCGCACTGATGATCCGGGGTTACGCCCTGCGCCAGATCAACCCCGGCAACTTCCGCTACCTCCTGCTCAAGGAGATCGCGGTGGCCCTCGTCAACGGCATGCTGTGGGGCGGCGTGATGGGGGGAATCACCTATCTGCTCTACGACCAGTGGCCGTTGGCCGGCATCATGTTCGCCGCCATGGTGCTCAATCTCCTGCTCGCCGCGTTCGCCGGCCTGCTGATCCCGGCGGCACTCAAGGCGGTCCGGCAGGACCCGGCGCTCGGCAGCAGCATCCTGCTGACGGGGCTGACCGACAGCATGGGCTTCCTGATCTTCCTGGGGCTGGCGACGGTCTTCCTGGCGGTCTAGGGATGCCTCGACTGACGCGCCACGATGGGCCGTTCCTCCGGCGTCGCCGGCCGGCCCGCTCTCGTCATCGCGAGGCGCGGCGCCGTCAGAGGGCCTCGATCAGGCCGAGCACCGTCTCGGCATGGCCCTTGGGCTTCACGTCGTAGAGGGCGTGGCGGACGACGCCCTGCTTGTCGATGATGAAGGTCGAGCGCACCACGGCCATCTTCTTCTCGCCGTTCTTCTCGCGCTCCTGCCACACGCCGTAGGCGCTGCAGACCTCGCCCTCGGGGTCGGCGAGGAGGTGGACGGTGAGCCCGTACTTGTCGCGGAACGCCGCGTGGCTGGTGCAGGGGTCCCGGCTGACCCCGACCACGACCGTATCCAGCGCCTCGAAGCGCGCCATGATGTCGCTGAACTCGAGCGCCTCCAGGGTGCAGCCCGGCGTGTCGTCCTTCGGATAGAAGTACATCACGACATTCTTCTGGCCGAACAGGTCGGACGACTTGGTCATCCGCATGTCGGAGTCGGGTAGCTCGAACAGCGGCGCCTTGTCACCGGGTGAGAGCATCCAGGGCCTCGTCGTGTCGATCGCTGCGTAGCGGGTGCGGCGGAAGATAGGTGCAGCGCAGAGGGTCGTCAACAATCCGCGCGGAGGGTTTTCCGCCGGGTGGTGATTCGCTGCGCGATGTCAGTCCCGCGCGCCGCGCCTGCGCTGCACGCTCCGGCAACCGCTACACTCGAGCCATGGCAGCCCGAGGGCATGGCCTGGGTGCGACCGGGGCCTGGCGCTTCGTGCAGGCTCGTGCCCGCCGTCACGGGTAGTCGCATGAGCCGCGGTCCCCGCTGGGAGCACTTCCACCACGTCGCCGACATCGGCGTCCGCGGCATCGGTGCGACCAAGGCAGAGGCCTTCGTGCAGGCCGCCCTCGGCCTCACCGCGGTGATCACCGACCCTGCCGGCGTGCGGCGCGAGTCACGGGTCGATCTGACGGCGGAGGGCGAGGACGACGATCTGCTGCTGCTCGGCTGGCTCGACGCGATCATCTATGCGATGGCGACCCGGCGCATGGTGTTCGGTGCATTCGACATTGCGTTCACGGGCGGCGGGGTCGAGGGGCACGCGTGGGGCGAGGCGGTCGACGTCCAGCGGCACCAGCCCGTGGTGGAGGTGAAGGCCGCCACCTTCGCCGAGCTGTGCGTGCGCCAGCTGCCCGACGGGCAGTGGCTGGCGCAGTGCGTGGTGGATGTGTGAGGTCCGACGACCAGCTATCGGCCTCGACCCCGGATCTTCACCGCAGCGGCATGGCGGCGCGGAGAAAGGCAAAGATCGAGTGTGAACAGGTTCCTGCGGAGAGCAGTGATCGGCTGGCCGACAGAGCCTGGTCCTCTCTGAGCTTCTCTGTGTCTCAGTGGTGAGTGACCTGGGTTGGCAGCTATCGGTAGGCATCGCATGGAAATCGCCGGGCTCGAAAGGATCTCCGACGTCGCGTGGCGGGTGCCGCCGACCGGACGCATGCGCGTCCCCGGCATCCTCTACGCGGACGAGGTACTGCTCCGCGCGATGGACGACAAGGTCCTCGAGCAGGTGAGGAACGTCGCGGCCCTGCCAGGCATCGTCGGCGCCAGCTACGCCATGCCCGATGCCCACTGGGGCTACGGCTTCCCGATCGGTGGCGTGGCGGCCTTCGATCCCGAGCAGGGCGGCGTGGTGTCGGCCGGCGGCGTCGGCTTCGACATCTCCTGCGGGGTGCGCACCCTGCTCACCGGGCTGAAGCGCGCCGAGGTCGAGCCGGTCAAGGCCGAGCTGGCCGGCGCGCTGTATCACCACATCCCGGCCGGCGTGGGCAGCACGGGCCGTGTCCGGCTCGGTGCCGGCGAGATGGACGAGATGCTGCGCGAGGGTGCGCGCTGGGCGGTGGCCGCCGGTTTTGGTGCCCAGGCAGATCTGGAACGGGTCGAGGAAGGCGGCCGAATGGGGGGGGCGGATCCCGACAAGGTTTCGGAGTTCGCGAAGCGCCGGCAGCGTGACGAGACCGGCACCCTCGGCTCGGGCAACCACTATGCCGAGGTGCAGGAGGTCCGGGAGGTGTTCGACCCGGTGGCCGCGGCACGCTTCGGCATCGCCACGGGCGACGTCGTGCTCAGCATCCATTGCGGCTCGCGTGGCCTCGGCCATCAGATCGGCACGGACTATCTCAAGCGCATGGTCGCGGCGGCGTCCCGCCACGGCATCGACCTGCCGGACCGCGAGCTCGCGTGCGCGCCGATCCTGTCGGCCGTCGGCCAGGACTACCTCGGCGCGATGCGCGCCGCGATCAACTGCGCGCTCGCCAATCGCCAGGTGCTCACCCAGCTGGCCCGCGAGGCCTTCGCGGAGGTGTTCCCGGCGTCGCGGCTGCGCGTTCTCTACGACGTCTCGCACAACACCTGCAAGGTGGAGGACCACGAGATCGCGGGCAGGCGCCGGCCGGTCCACGTCCATCGCAAGGGCGCGACCCGGGCGCTCGGCCCGGGCCATCCGGCGTTGCCGCCCGAGCTCCGTGAGGTGGGACAGCCCGTGCTGATCGGCGGCAGCATGGGCACGGCCTCGTACATCCTCGCCGGCAACCCGACCAGCGAGGCGGCTGCACTGGCGTCGGCGTGCCACGGCGCGGGGCGGACGATGAGCCGTACCCAGGCGACCAAGCGCTGGCAGGGGCGGGAGGTCGTCCGCAGCCTCGAGTCGGAGGGCATCCTGATCCGCAGCCCCTCGCTGCGTGGCGTCGCCGAGGAGGCGCCGGGGGCCTACAAGGACGTGTCGGCTGTCGTGCTCGCGTCCGAGCGGGCCGGCCTCGCGCGCCGCGTCGCGCGGCTGCGGCCGCTCGTCTGCATCAAGGGCTGATCCCGCTGACCGCGGACAGAAGCGGCGACAAACCGCGGTTGCCGTCAGTGCGCCGGATGGCTTCGCAAGGGGCTGTCGAGCGCCAGCACGACGACGACGTCGATCGGCTCCAGGCCGTGCTTGGCGGCCAGGGTCCCGGCGGTCGTCGATGCCTCGGCATCGATGCCGACCGCCCGCAGGCGCTGCAGTGCCTTCTCGAGCGGGACCGAGGTCTCGTCGGCGAGCTGGGCGATGGATCGGGTCCGGATGTCCCGGCCGGCGAAGCGCGCCTCGATCAGATCCAGCGTGCTCTCCTCGTGCGGCGCGAGGACCGGGGCCTCGAGGTGGCGGATGGCGTCGTAGACGGCCTGGGCGGTCGTGCCGTTGTCCGCGGCGATCTCGGCGAGCGATTCGTCGAGACCCTGGAAACGAAGCCCGGCCTCCTGCAGCGCGATCGCGACGCGGGTTTCGTCCATCCCGAGCTGTCGGGCGACCTGGGCCAGCGGCTCGGCGGCGGCCTCGGGGTAGGGCAGGCCCTCGTCCGTCGCCTCGACGACCTCCAACGCCTCGAGCCCGGCGTCGTCCGTCAGCAGCCAGCTGGCCGGCGGCCACCGCAGCACCGTCGCCACCGTGAGCAGCAGCACGACGGCGGCCGCAAGGGCGTGCGGCATCCGCCGCCCGGTGAGCTCGAGGCGGCCGAGCGCGAGCACGGCGCCGGCGGCGAGCAGGAGCACGATGCCCGCCACCCGGTGCAGGTCGGCCCACTGCTGGGCGTCGAGGCCGAGGACCTGCCAAGTGGCGAGATCCGCCTCGTCGCCGGCCCAGGGTATGCCGTACAGCACCAGCCCGGTCACGGCGAGCAGTCCCAGGGCCCAGGCTGCGAGCGCGGCCGCGATCTCCTGCCAGGGTGGTTGGTGGTGTCTCAGCATCGAGGGTCCATCTCCGGGAACACCGGGCTCAGCCCGCGTCGGCGAACTCCGCAAGCGGGCGGTAGCAGAACACGAAACGGCCGCCGTCGACGTCGACCCGCAGCTGGCCACCGCGGTTGGCGGCATAGTCGACGTACCCCGGCGTCTCGCAGCCGGCGTGACACTCGTTGACGTGGCCGGGGGCCTCCAGGTCGCGATCCCGGTCGTACCACGACAGCAGCAGCGGCTCGTCGAGCACGCCTTCGGCAGCACGGTCGGCGAGCCGCCTGGCGGCGTCGAAGCCGATGGCGAGCTCGCGGCAATCCAGATAGACGGTCTTCACCAGCGCGACCTCGAATGGAAGCGGGGCTGCCCGAGCCGAAAGACGCCATTTTCGGCGGACAGAACCGTGCCCGGAAAGACAATCCCGTCGTTGCGGGCTACCGCGCGCATCCCTTTGCGCTGTCGTCGGTCCGGCCGGTAGCGTCCCCTTTCCGCGCTGACGCGCCGTTGCGCCGGCCGATGAGCATACCCAACCCCACGGCGGATGCTGCAATTCATGCGCGAAACGTCAGGCTCGCCACTATAGTTCGCCGCCGCCGGAGACGGAACGGGCAGAGCCCGCGTCCCGCGCTGATGGGGCCAACCCTGCATCTCGAGCGACTGATCTAACATTGGGATTCACGGACGGTCGCGCGTCGCGGGGCAAGTCGGACAATGCCGATGGAACACAACGTCTTCGTCAGCTATGCCTGGGTCGACAACGAGACCTACCCGGGCGCCGACAAGGGCTGGGTCAGCACGTTCGTGGACGGCCTGCGGAAGCATCTCGCCCGGGAGCTGGGCCGCCGGGACGAGGCCGAGCGGCTGTGGCTCGATTACGAGCAGATGCGCGGCAACGAAAGCGTGACCCCGGCGATCCGTTCGCACATCGAGGCCGCGCGCACTCTGGTCCTGATCCTGTCAGACGGCTACGTCGCGTCGACCTGGTGCCGTCAGGAGCTGGCGACCTTCGTCGAAAAGTTCGGCAGCGACGGCGGCCGTATCTTCGTTGTTCAGATGTCGCCGGTGGACCAGGAGCCCGAGGCCCTGCGCGACCTGGTGAAATACCGATTCTGGTATCTCGACGACAAGAACCAGCCGCGGACCCGCTGGTTTCCTCTCATCGACCCCACCGACCGCGAGTACTCCCCGGAGCAGGAGCGGCTTGCCCGTGAGCTGGCCGACAGGCTGCGCGATCTATGGCGGGACGAGGCCCAGGCAGACACGACCCCGTCCGGGCAAGGTCGCGTCGCGCAGCCCGTCGCATCGGAGGCAAGCGGTTCGACCGCAGAAGCTCAGGCGATCACGCCGGCGCAGGTCGCCGCTGACCGGTTCGTGCTGGTGAACGGCGGTGTCGACGACCGGGAGCTGGTCTACGCCATCGCGCGGCGGCTCGAGCAGCACAACCTGGGCGTTGCCATCCCGCTCTCCGCCATGGACGACCAGTCCGGTGTCAAGAGCTCTGCGATCACCCGGGACCTTCGCACCAAGCTCGGTCTGTGCGATTCGGTCCTGATGGTCTTCCGCCACGGTCCCAGGGATCAGGTCAGTCAGCATCTCGTCGAGTGCCTGAAGGTCTGCACCAAGGCCGCGAAGGGCCGGCGCCCGCCAACCATCGACCTCTGTCAGACCCGGAGCGACCCCCTGGCACTCGGCCTGCGGGCCAGCAACATGCGCATTCACGTGGTCGGTGAGGCCTGCGCCGAGGAATGCGTGCAGTGGTTCCTCGACGGGGCGTCCACGTGATCGGGCACCCGTACCCCGGCCTGCGCGCGTTCGGCCGGGACGAGGACGCCATCTTCTTCGGCCGCGAGGACCAGGTCGATCAGCTCCTGGACAAGCTGGAAGAGAACCACTTCCTGGCGGTCGTCGGCACCTCCGGTTCAGGCAAGTCGTCGCTGGTGCGCGCAGGCCTGCTGCCGGCCCTGCAGAGCGGCTTCATGGCCGGCGCCGGCGCGCGTTGGCTGATGGCGGAGCTTCGCCCCGGCGACCGTCCCTATCACCGCCTCGCCGCCTCGCTGGTGGCCGACACTGCCTGGGGCAGCGCGCTGCGCGGCGGTGACGGCGATGTGCCGCAGACGTCCGGAGCGGCGCTCGCCGCGGGGGGTCAGCCGACGCCTGGCGACGCCGGGCGATCGGCTCCAGGCGATGGCGCGTGCGACGTCCCGAACGCGGACCAGGTCATCGCGGGCCTGGAGCGAGACCTGCGCCGCGGCAGTCTGGCATTGAACTGGCAACTGGGAGTGCGGCCCCTCCCGGACGGGTCCCGCCTGCTCATCCTGGTCGACCAGTTCGAGGAGCTCTTCCGCTACCACCGCACCGCGGCCGACGAGGCCGCCGCCTTTGTCTCCTTGCTGCTGGGGGCGTCCAGCCACCCGGACGTGTATGTCGTCATCACGCTGCGCTCGGAGTTCCTGAGCGACTGCGCCGACTACCCGGAGCTGCCCGAAGCCATCAACGCCGGACTCTTTCTCACCCCCCGCCTTACCCCTGAGCAGGTGGCGGACGCGATCCAGCTCCCCGCCCGCCTGTTCGGCGGCGAGGTCGAGCCCGAGCTCGTGCGGCGCCTGCTGGCGGAGGCGAAGGGGGAGAAGGATCAGCTTCCCCTGCTCCAGCACGCCCTCATGCGTCTCTGGGACCTCGACGACGGTGACCGGCTACTCACGGTCGGGGAGCTGGACGCGCTGGGTGGCCTGCGCCAGGCCCTCGAGGACCACGCGGAGGAGGCATTCTCGGAGCTGGATCCCGATCAGCAGCGCATCGCCGAGGTCCTTTTCCGGTCCCTCGCCGAGCGCGGCGCCGACGAGAGGGACACGCGCCGGCCGATCAACCTGGGGGAGGCGGCGGATGTCGCCGGCGTCGATGCGGCGGACGTTGCGGCCGTCGTCGAGGTGTTCCGCAAGCCCGGGCGCAGTTTCCTCATGCCGCCCAGCGGCAGCCCGCTGGCCCGGGAGACGGTGGTCGACATCACCCACGAAGCCCTGATCCGCCAGTGGAGACGGCTGCGCGACTGGACGGCGGACGAGGCAGGCCGGGCAGAGATCTACGGGCGTCTCGGCGCCGCGGCCCGTCGCTGGGAAGTGGGCAAGGGCGCGCTCTGGATCGACCCGGACCTGGAGCTCGCGCTGCAGTGGCGGCAGCGAACCAGGCCCAACCTGGCCTGGTCGGCGCGTTATGGCGGCGACTTCGGGGTCGCGATGGGCTTTCTCGATGCCGCGCGCGATCAGCGCGAGCGCCTGCGCGAGGAGCGTGAGGCACGGCGCAGGAAGGCGCTCCGCCGTGCCCAGGTCACTGCGTCAGTGGCAGCTCTGGGGCTTGCGATCGTTGCCGGCGTCGCCGGCTGGGGCTGGCTCGAGCGGCAGCGCGCGGTCGAAAGCGAGCAGCGCCGCACCAGCGATCTCTTCGACTCAGGCCTGACCCACTCGTCCCTCCTGTCTCGCATCGAGGACTACGCCGAGGCGCAACGGACGCTCGCCAGGACCCGCGAGCTGGATCCGCAGGTCCCTGCATCGCGGCGGCTCGCGCGCGATCTCTCGATGCGCCACGCCGACACTGCGGGGGGATCGCCGGAACAGACCTTCGTGGGCCCCGGCCCCCCGCTGTCGCAGGCCGCGGTGAGTCCGGATGGCCGACTGGTTGCCGCCTGTGGCGAGCGCGGCACGCTGGTGCTGTTCGACGCCGATTCGGCGCGGCTGATCGGTCGACTCGAGGGCCATGACCCCGAGAAGCAGATCCGGGACTGCGTGTTCCACCCGACGGGCCGCTGGCTCGCCAGCGCCGGCGACGACCGCCGGATCGTCCTCTGGATCCTCCCGCCCGAGACCGGGGCGCCTCGAATCCTACGGGAGTGGTCTGCATCGGATGCAGTGATGTCCCTCGCCGTCAGCCCCGACGGAAGGCTGCTCGTGAGTGGCGGACAGGATGGCGCGATCAGCATCTGGGACCCTGCAACCGGCACACCCCTGCGTACCCTCAAGGGCCATCGGGGTCCCATTTCCGAAGTGACGGGGCTGGCCATCTCCCCGCAGGCCGATCGCCTGGCCAGCGCGAGTCACGACGGCACCGCCCGAGTATGGGATCTGGCGAGTGGATCGGAGCTTGCCCGGCTGGAGGGCCGTGGCGAGCGGATCCTGAGCGTTGTCTTCAGTGCCGATGGCCGGCATCTCGCCACGGCCGGCGACGACAGCCGGGTGACTCTCTGGGAGACGGCGAGTCGAGCGGTGGTGAGGGTGTTTTCCGGGCACCGCAACCTCGTGTACGGGCTGGCCTTCGCCGAGCGGCCCGGTGAGCCGGGCGCTGCCCCCCTGCTGATCGCGGGCGGGTTCGACCGGACGGTCAGGGTCTGGGACACCGACAGCGCTGCCACCCTGCGTCTGTTCCAGGGCCACACGGCGGCCGTGAACGGGATCGCCGTCCGGGACACCAAGCTCTACAGCGCCGGCAGTGACGGAACCGTGCGCCGCTGGGACCTCTCCCTTCCGCACCAGCGGCTGCTCGACGTGGCCGGTGAGCCGGCGTCGGCGGCGGTCTCGCCGGACGGCCGCTTCCTGGCGTTGGGGCTCGCGGACGGCGGACTGAACGTCTATTCGCTCCCGGACCTTGCGATCGTCTGGCAGGACCGCCATGCCCACTCGGAAGAGCTGCAGCGCCTCGCCTTTTCGGCGGACGGATCGCTGCTCGCTACCGCCGGGTTCGACGGTACCGCCCGGATCTGGCGCGTGTGGCCGGCGGGGACCCTGGAGTCGCTGCGCGTCCTGACGGGGCACACGGATGCAGTGCACGCGGTGGCCTTCTCGCCCGATGGCCGGATGCTTGCAACCGCCAGCTACGACGGGCGCATCGGGCTGTTCCATACCGCAACCGGCGTCGGCACGTTCGTCGGGCCTGCCACGGGACAGGTGCTGTCGGTCGCGTTCGATCCGTCGGGCAAGCTCGTCTACGCGGCGGACCGGGACGGGGGCAGCATCCAGGCGTGGGACGTTGCACGCGACCCACCGCTCCTGCTCCGCCAGCTCGAAGCCTCGAGGGACCTCCTCATGTGGGCCGAGCCGGATGCGGAGGGCAGCCGGATTGCCGCGGTGGGCCGTGATTACGTCGTCTCCGTCCTCGACGCGAAGAGCGGCGAGGTCCTGCACAGCTTGCCCCGACACGAGAACGCTGTCTTCAAGGCCCGTTTCCTGCCCGGCGGCAGGCAGCTCGCCACTGCGGGTGTGGACGCGACGGTCCGCCTCTGGGACCTGGCGAACGACACGGAGCTCTTTGCCGTGCGGTTGCCCACCAATCAGGGTCTGCCGGTTCCGCTGTGGGATTTCGACTTCACCTGCGCCCCGAACCGCTGCTGGCTGGCCGTCCCGCTGACGCGCGGAAAGCTCGCCGTCTACGATTTCGGCCCGCCGGCGGCGGACCGCTGAGCGCACGCCGCAATGACGACTGAGAGTGCCTGCCCGGCAGCTGCCTAAGGCACCTGGATCGTGATCCTCTCCGACATGACGGGCGGCGTGTGGGGAACGTGATCCGCGTCACCCACCAGCAGCTGCAGGGTATGAGTTCCCGGTGGCAGCTTCAGCTGGTGCTCGGTCTGACCTCGGCCGAAGTGGACGTGGTTGTCGTCGCTGGGGATCGGCTTGTCCAGCGGCGGCAGGACCGTGTCGATGAGCAGGTGGTGGTGCCCGGTGTGCTCCTTCACCACGCCGGCCGGCGCGGTGCCCATGCCGTGCAGGCCGAACAGCACGACGAAATCGCCACCGGGAATGACCTCTCCGTCGGGCGGCCAAACGATGTAGGCGAAGGCGTTCTTGGGGGCCGGAGTGGGTCCGCCGACCAGGTCGCGTCTGTCGGACGCGGCGCTGCCCGACTCGTCCGCCTTGAGCAGCCGGGCGAACACGAAGCCCATCTGGCCGCTGTCGAGCCGGACCTGGTGCCAGTTGCCGCCCGCGGCACTGCCGATCACGCGAACCCGCTTGCCCTCGGTCAGGTAACTGATCTTGTGAGAGTTGGTGGTCGGTGCCGCGCGGACGTTCGCGTTGGACAGCGTCGTGTAGAGCTGTGCCGACTCCTGGGCACTGCCCATCACGGGGATCAGGAGACACGATAGCGCAGCAATTGCGGTCTGTCGGTTCATTGTGGCCATCCTCCTCTTCCTGCCTGTGGGTAGTCATGCAAGTTCCGCCCTTGCGCTCGAGCAGCGGCCTGCTTCGATCTCGGCATTCCGACGCGCAGTGGCGTGCCTCGCGGATCCACCAAGGTCGTGCGGCACTTCTGCGCTCCCCCTCCAGCCGGGATTCGTCGTCCCGTCTCAGCGCATCTGCGGGGGCGACGTCGTCACGGCGCGCCCGGCGGAGGGCTTGCGGTCATTCGCCGCCTCTGAAACGGACCGTGAACAGGCGATCGCATCGAGCTCAATCCTGCGGTCGAGCGCGTCTCTCGCGTCCGCCGTTCCGGTACCGATCTGGCTCTCTTCCGAGCCCTTCCCGGTCGCTATCATCCGGGTGCGCAATTCCGGCGCCTCGGCCTCGAGCCTCCGCATCACGTATTCGGCTCGCCGCAGCGACAGGCGCTGATCGAGCATCTCCTGCGCACTGCGGTGCGTGTGGCCGACGATTTCGAGGCAGTCCTTTCGGGGCGCGGTCGCACGGGCGATCTGGGCGAGCCACAGGTCGGGCTGGCCATCGGCCTCGGTGGCGGCCAACCATTCCGTCGAGCCCGGACTGAACGGGAACTTGACGCCGAGCCGCCTGTTGTCGAGGCCGTATTCGACGAGCTTCGCAAACGCCTGCGCCGCCTGACGCCGCTCTCCCAGTTTCCAGCTCGTCAGGTACAGCCCGTTGTAGGTGCGCAGCTGATGCCCTTCCTTGGTCTCGGCAGCGCGCATGAAGAGGTCCCGGGATCGTTCGTACTCCTCCTTCTCGTAGGCGTCGATGGCCTCCTTCAGAAGGGCTGCGGCCCTGATCCGGTCCGAGTATGACCGGTCGACCGGATCACCCGGTTTCGTGGCCTGGCAGCTGTCGATGTAGGCCTGCGTGGCCGGGTCGGCCAGCCAGACGGGGCTGTCCCGAAAGAACGCCGTGGGCGTGATGTCCACGCCCGTCGGGCTCGCGAACACCTTGGCGCCCGAGACGACTTTCCCCGCCTTGAGATCCAGGAGCCTGAGACAGACGCGAAACGCCTCCCGGACACCGGTCGACTCGCGCTGCTTGTTGACTCCCGTGAAGGTGCCGACCACGACATAGCGGGCGGCGGCCGAGGCTGCGGAGAAATCCTTCACGCCGAACTGCGCGTAGCCGTCTCGCACCAGCGCCGCGACGCGGGCCCCGATGGCGCGCGTCGCGACGGATTCGGCACCGGTCAGCCCGTCGACCAGCGGGTCTATGATGACGGTTTCCGGGGCGGAGCCCGGCACAGCCCCGAGCGCGTTGGCGAACACCCTGTTCGCCGCCTCCAGCACGGCCGCCTCGAACGGCAGATTGCCATCCGCCGGTGCCGGGCCGGCGGCCGCCGGGAGCTCGCTGACGACCCGAAAACCGTTCAGGTGGTAGCGCACGTCCCGGTCGTATCGGCTGCGTCGTGAGGAGCGCATGTAATCGTGATCCAGCGCCCAGCTTCCGCCGCGGATGACGCGCGACAGGCAATCGCCGACCAGTCGTGGCGTTCCGTCGCCGGGGGCTCCCTGGTAAGTCTCGCTCCAGCAGTCCTGCGTCCACTCCCAGACATTGCCGTGGACGTCGAACAGCCCGAACGGGTTGGGCTGGAACGAACCCACGGGAGATGCATCCTTGCCGTCCCAGGGGCTGCCGCAATCGGCACAATTGGCACGCCCCGCCGCCTTTTCATTGCCCCACCAGTACCGCGTTGCGGTGCCGGCGCGGGCCGCGTACTCCCATTCCGCTTCACTCGGCAGGCGGTAGGTTCGCCCGGTCTTCGCGCTCAGCCACTTCAGGTAGCTCTGCGCATCCTCCCAGCTGACGTTCCCGACCGGCAGGTTGCCTTGCCGACCAGGTTGCGGGCCCTGCCGACACGCGCCCTCGGTCATGCACGCCTCCCACTGGGCGACAGTGACCTCGTGAATGCCGATCGCGAAGGGGCGTTGGATGACGACCTGATGCACGGGCTTCGAGCCGGGCTCGTTCGAGCCCATGTCGAAACGCCCCGCAGGCACGACCACCATCGGTGGACAGCCGTCGCAGTCGCGAAACCCGGTTCCCGGCCCCTGGCTGCCGCTTGCGCCGGCCTGCCCGGCGGTGTCGGCGCGCGCGCCGGGCAGGGGATCCGACGGCACGCGCGGCGAGCGATCGGCAGTTTCCCCGGCCGTCTCGCCGCCCGGCTCTCCGGCCAATGCCTTGAGTCGCGCGCGGGCCAGCGAGGCGAACCGGCCTTCCGGATATGCGCCTAGATAGGCTCGCAGCTCTTCGGGGTTCTGGGTGTCCTTCATGGACTGCCAGAACACGAGCTCCGCCTGCAGCGACAGGTCGCCCGCGGGCTCGGCCGCCTCTGCAGCGACCACGCCCAGGCAGCTCGCTCCGACGCCGATTGATGCGATCAGGCAGAGGATTCGGGCGGCGGAGCAGTCGGTCAGCATTGCGAAGGTGTCTCCGTTTGATGCCAATCGGCGCAGGGTCATCGCATGCACCAACCAACAATAGTGCAGAGTCGCGACACTTCCGGAAGACCGTGGCAAGAGCATGGTTGATTCGAGGGTGACGGGGCCGTCGCTCACTCCATGCGATTGGGGCTGTGCACAGGACGCGATCAGTGAACCGGGCGCCGCGGCGAACTGGCCGCCGCCACCTCGCGTGCGATCAGCTCCGGAGCGGCGATCCAGCCTCGTGCCTGCCTGCACGCGGGCGTGCTGATCGAGGTCGTACAGGAAGATGGTCTGCGCGGGCCGTCGGGGCGCCGATGCCTCAGGCCACGCGCTCCAGCACCGCAGCAAAGAAGCCATCGGTGCCGTGCCGGTGCGGCCAGAGGCGCAGGTAGTCGCCCGTCGCCGGCAGCGCGACCTGCCGGCGACCGAGGATCTGAGCCACCGGGACGCAGCGGAAATCGGGGCGCTCATCGAGGAATGCGGCGATCACATCCTCGTTCTCCTCGCGCAGCAGGCTGCAGGTTGCGTAGACCAGCCGGCCGCCGGGGCGCACCAGCCTGGCCGCGGCGCCGAGGATTGCGTGCTGGCCGGCGGTCAGGGCGGGGAGATCGAGGGGCCGCCACTTGATGTCGGGGTTGCGGCGCAGTGTCCCCGTGCCGCTGCAGGGCGCGTCGACCAGCACGCGGTCGGCCTTGCCGTGCAGGCGACCCAGCCGCGCGTCGTCGCCGCCCGCAATGGCGATCGGCTGGACGTTGTCGACGCCAGCGCGCCGCAGCCGCGGCCGGATGCGCTCCAGGCGATGCGCCGCGACGTCGAGGGCGTAGACCGTGCCGGTGTTCGCCATCTGCGCCGCGAGCTGGAGCGCCTTGCCACCCGCGCCGGCGCAGTAGTCCACGACCGTCTCGCGTCGCCGCGCCTCCACGAGCAGCCCCAGGATCTGGCTGCCCTCGTCCTGCACCTCGAACAGGCCGTCGCGGAAGGCGGCGGTCTGGAACAGGGGCGCGCGGTCCGCGCGGCGCAGGCCGAGAGGCGAGCAGGGCGTGGGCTCGAGCGCGTGGCCTTCTGCCGCGAGCCGCGCGCGGACCGTCTCGCGATCGGCCTTGAGGGGGTTGACGCGCAGGTCGAGCGGGGCGGGCCGCTGCAGCGCGGCGGCAAGTGCCTCCGTTTCCTCGGCCGCGAGCTGGGCGTCGAGGCCGGCCAGCAGCCAGTCAGGGAGGTCCAGGCGGACGGCCCGCGGCAGCGTCGCGGGATCGAGGGCGCGGAGCCGGGTCGCGAGGGCCGCGGCCGCCAACGTCCCCTCGCCACGGTAGCGCAGCGCGTCGAGGGCGCGGGCACTCAGGCCCTCGCGCAGCAGGTGGACGGCGAGCCAGGCGTCCGCAGGTCCTGCGACGCCAACCAGGTGCCGCGGCAGGCCGAGCCGCCGCAGGCAGGCATACACCGTCTCGGCGATCGCGCCGCGGTCCCGCGCGCCGAGGCGGGGGTTGGCGCGGAAGTGACGGTCCATCTGCCGGTCGGCGGGCGTGGGGCCGCCGACGATCGCGGCGAGCAGCTCCGCTGCCGGCGCGAACTGCGCGGCGTTCAGCACGGTCGGGTCCTCAGCGGTGTTCCCCGAGGGCCCGGAGATTCTCGAGGCCGCGCTCGAACTGCGGGCCGAGGGTGGCGTCGACCACCAGCCACAGCAGGCGCCGCGGCAGGTTGAAGCCGACGTCGTCGCGGAACCGCCAGGTGACCAGCGTCGCCTTGGCATCGGGCGTCGGGGACAGCTCGAACGTGGAATGGGTCTTGCCGAGCAGCGGCAGCTGCAGGCGCAGCTCCACTCGGCGCCTGTCCTCGACCGCGGTGATCGTGTAGCTGCCCGAGGCCATCGGGAAGGCGCCGCCTTCCCACTGCAGGCTGGCGCCGACGCCTTCGGTCGGCCCATCGAAGGCGTAGCGGACGTCGGCGCCCGGGGTCGACCAGGGCGACCAGTGGGTGAACGCCTGCGGGCTGTCGAGGAGGGGAAAGAGCACCTCGGGTGCGGCCGCGATCGTCAGCCGTCGCTCGACCGAGACACTGCCCGGCAGGTACAGGCCGATCAACGCGAGGCTCAGCACGACGAGCAGCAGCACGTAGCCGAGGTTCTTCAGCGCTTTCACGCGGGGCTCCAGGAGCAGCAGTGGAGGAGTGGCGAGGTTGACTTGCGATTAACCCAGATCGCCTCTGCGCATGTCCAGTCGCTGGATCAAGGCGCGGTCGGCGCCGGCCGGCCGGTGCCCGATCTGCCAACGGATCGTCGCGCCCTCCCGGGTTGAGTCCGACCGCACCCGGAGGTCCAGGCGGTCGCCGGCGTCGAGCCGCACGGGCTCGAGGGTCGGCAGGTAGAGCTGCTCCCAGTGCGTCGGGGGGCCTGCCGGATCGGTGGCGAGGGAGACGCCCGGCAGCAGCTCGCAGCGCCACCACAGGGCGAAGCCGAAGACCGTGACGGGCTCGCCGAGGGTCCAGCCGACCTCGCCGGTCCGCACGCTCG
>Ga0079037_100000348_pt1 | contig 20042 bp, 16 predicted proteins | sample Mud3Dept4metaG_FD_71479 | JGI IMG/M metagenome (GOLD analysis project Ga0079037, IMG submission 71479) | Freshwater wetland microbial communities from Ohio, USA, analyzing the effect of biotic and abiotic controls - Mud 3 Core 4 Depth 4 metaG | ecosystem: Environmental > Aquatic > Freshwater >... | reverse complement strand
GGAGAAACGGATTCCCCCCAGGGCCGGATTTCGCTCGGCGTGCTCATCTTCCAGGATCTGGCCATCGTTCCGATGATCGCCGTTGTCCCCGTGCTTGCGAACGCCGGCCAGGTTTCGCTCGGTGCCGTCGCCCTCCGTTTCGGCCTGAGCGCGGCCGCGATCGCCGCGGTTTTTGCCGTTGCCCGGATCCTCATGCCCCGGGTCTTCCACCTCGTCGTCCGGACGCGCATCCGGGAGATCTTCCTCATCGCCACGCTTTTTATCTGCCTGGGGATGGCCCTTCTGACTTCGTCTCTCGGGCTGTCCCTGGCCCTGGGCGCCTTCCTGGGTGGTGTGCTCATCGCCGAGTCAGAATACAGCCACCAGGTCGTGTCCGATATCCTCCCTTTCAAGAGTGTGTTCAACAGCCTGTTTTTCATTTCCGTAGGCATGCTGCTTGACGTTGGATCCGTCTGGAGGTTCAAGCTTCTCGTCGCCGGCCTGGTTGTTTCCATCATTTTGCTCAAGGCCCTGATCGTGGTCCTGACGGTCACTCTCCTCGGGTATGGGCCGAGGATAGCCCTCGTCACCGGGCTGGCGCTCGCCCAGATCGGAGAGTTTTCCTTCGTCCTGGCCGGCGTCGGGCGGGCCAACGGCTTCCTTGCCGGGGATATCTTTCAGGCCTTTATCGCCTCGTCCATCCTGACGATTCTGGCCACTCCCTTCCTCATCCAGGTTTCTCCGGCGCTTGCCGACTGGGGGGAGCGCACCTTCCGGTGGAAAAAGAAGGCCTCCTCCGCCGCCGGGAAGGCCGGCCGGGATCTTGACGGCCACGTCATCATCGCCGGATACGGCCTCAACGGAAAAAACCTGGCTCACGTCCTCAAGGAGTCCGGGATCGCCTATGTCATCCTCGAGCTCAACCCGGTCACCGTGAGGACGGCATCGGCCGAAGGAGAGCCCATCATTTTCGGCGACGTCTCCAGCCGGACGATTCTCGAGGAAGCCGGCATCCGGCGGGCCAAGGGCATTGTCTTCGCGATCTCCGATCCGTCGATGACCCGGCGGGGCGTCAAAGCGTCCAAGGAGCTTAACCCGGGAGTCTTCGTCATCGTCCGGACCCGCTATGCGTCCGAAACGGACGATCTCTTGAAGCTGGGGGCTGACGATGTCATACCGGAGGAATTCGAGACGTCCATCGAGATCTTCATCCGCGTCCTTGAAAAGTACCACATGCCGAGGAATGTCGTCGACGCCCAGGTCAAGGTGCTTCGGGGCGAATGCTATGGAATGCTGCGGGGGACGTGCAGCGCGGTCCGGCCGGTCGCCGAGAGAATCGCCGACCTCCTTGCGGCCGGGACGGCAGAAACGTATTTTGTCGGAAAGGACTCCTGGCCGGCGGGGAAGACGCTCGGCGCCCTCAACCTCCGAGGCCGGACAGGCGCGACGGTCGTCGCCATCGTCAGGGGAGACCAGTCGTTCACCAGCCCTGGAGCCGAGTTTGAAGTCCGGGAGCAGGACACCTTGATCCTGGTGGCCAGTCACCGCGACATCGACCGGGCCTTCCGGTATTTGACGATTGGCGAGGCGGACGATATTTGATCATCTAGCGCGGCCTGAAAATGGCCCGTCGCCCGTTCTCGCCCGCCGGCCGCGCGACCGGCAGCATCACTTTGGCTTCGGGCCTCTAATTTTCAGTGGGAGGGGGATCGCTTTCGTCGGCTTTGTCGGCGAGGGCCTTGGCTGCTGCCGCCAAGAACACGGCCGCCAGCACCGCGATAGCAAATCGGGTTGTTTCCTCCAGACTGGGCCAAATCACGTCGATCGCCGACGGTTTTTGCAGCATCGTCCAGGTGACGAAGGCCAACAGGGGAATGGGAACTCGAAGGTGATCCCGGAATTTTTTCAAAGGGGGGCCGGAGAAGACATAGAGCACGATACTGAGCGCGAGAAGAACATAGAACGCCAAGCGGATCGTCTCCGGATGCGTAATCGTCGTGACATTGATCCCGCTCGGGTCCGGAACGGTCTTTGATGTGAAGGATAGAATAGTCGCGTGCGCGGCCAGCACTTCAGCGGGTACCAAGGCCGCGACCATGTCGATATACGTGCTTAACCCCGGCGGCGATGTCGAGGTGCTTGTGCCCGTACCTGCGCCGGACCTCTTTTTTGTCAATTTTGCGTATGCCCACGTGCTCATCGCCTACCTCCTTTGTCGTCAACCCTTATAAAAAGGGGTTTCCATTTTTGGGTCGGCTGATAAAATTTCCCCGGATATTTAGGAATTTGAGCCGGGTCTTTTTTCCTGTTCGTCGGAACACGCTTCACGATGACTACCTGACACGGCGGTATTTGATCAGCAGCGATCCCGGAGCCTCCGGGATCTTGATGTCGAGCCCGCCACCCAGTTCCCGGCCGTTCTTGATCAGAGTTATCCCGTAATCCTCGAACGTGACTTCGTAATCGCCGTCCGGTTCGAGATCATGGAGGACGACGGCAATCGATGAATGGGGAGCCTGATGCCTCCGGAAGGCCAGGACGATTCCGTCGCGCTCCTCCGGGCGGTTCCACTCGAACGCCGCCCAGGCTTCGTCCGAAGTCGAATATTCCGTCAGGGGGTAGAAGTCTCCATAGAAATAGGGCCGGAGTGCCTTGAATTCGGCGATATCCTCATGCGCCTGGGTGAGGTTGAACGAGGCATTGTTGTAGGTCCCGTTCAGCTCCCAGCCGAGGACGACGGCCCCGCCCATCGAGCTCCGGAAGTGGTATTTTTGGGTATTGTTGTTCCCCGTCCCGCTGCAGGGGAGGAAAAGCTGGAGGCCGTAAGTGTGGCATTGGTAGCCGTTGGGCTCGAAATAGCTGTAGTCGGTCCTCCAGAGAGGAACGCTCCTGCCGATCGTCTCCAGGTCGATGCGGCGTCCGCCCGAGGCGCAGTTGTCGATGAGAAGACCGGGCTCCCGGGCCAGGAGCGCATCCCAATAAGCGTAGAGGCCCTCGATGTGCTTCATCTCGGCGATGCCGATCCGGTCGGGCGCATCCATAGCTTGCCAGAAGGGGGCGGGGTCGAAGTTGAAATCCTGTCGGTAGATCGTAACGCCCTCAGAAAGCAGGAAGCTCGAGATATGGTCGGTGAGCCAGCCCAAGGCCCGCGGGTCGCCGAGGTTGAGAAGCCGGTTGGGATTTCCCGGGAGCCTGGTCAGCCATTCCGGGTGTTCGCGGTCGAGCCAGGTGCCTTCATAGACGCGCTCGGGCTCGAACCAGACGACAAAGCCCTTGCCCCATTTTTTCGCCGCCTCGGTGACGGGCTTTAGTCCGCGCGGAAACCTCTCCCGGCTGGGAAACCAGCTGCCGACTCCGGACCACCAGGACTTGGTGGAGTTCTCGTACCACCCGGCATCGATCCAGCAAGCCTCCGGGTCGATCCCGAACTGGCGGAGGCGCTCGATCATCGCCAGGGCGTAGCTTTCCGTGGCGCAGATATATTCATTGCAGGGGAAGGGGCCACCGAACCCGATGCCGTGACTGAGGGGAAGATCGACCGGTCTGCCCTGAGGGCGCGGAGTGTGATGGGCGAGGACATACCGGCGGAAGAGGTTGTGACCGGCCATCCGGTCGCCGCTCTTCCAGAAAAGAAGGGCGATCGAGGGAGAGCGGACTTCCTCTCCCGGTTTGAGCCGGAAATGGGTCCGCTCCATTCCAGTCTTGAGCTGGAGGGAATGGGGACCGGTTTTATTGACGGACGCCTTCCACCTGCCGCTCCAGCCGACGGCCGCAACAATCCCACTTTCCGGAGCGGCGATATTGAAAAAAGGAAAGGCGGACGTATCCGAAGACCGGCCGGCGGAGGGGCCGAAACTGATTCCCTTCTTCTCGACGAGCGGGTCGCGAACCGGCGCGAAATCGGACCGCTGGGCGCTGCTCCCAAGGGCGCGGTAGAGCACGGAGTCGCCGGCCGGCCAGTCATCGAACTCCACGACGCAATTCATGACGTCCGCGATGAGCGCCGTTTCGGACGTTCCCTCGTTCTTGAAGCGGAGCACCCACTCGACCGCCGGGAAATCAGAGGGAAGCGTGTAAACGGCCGTGACGCGAAGCTTGGCGGAGGGGTCGCGGTAGACGACCGTCTCGATAGTCCCTTCGGCGGACGTGCGGCTTTCGGGGCGTGACGCCCATTTGGCCAGGAATTCGGAGGAAGGCCTGCCGCCGTAGGTGAAGGCAAACGGCGGCGCCGAGGCCTTCTTGACGTGGGCGGCTATGAACCGGTCAAGCGTCACCCGGTCGTGGGTCTGTCCCTGATCTCTGCCGGAGAGCGAAAGCTGTCCCAGGATGATCAGCGCCAAGCCGAATAGACACGTTCGCTTCATCGGATTTTCCTCCATGCCAGCGGTCAATATCGCCCCGCGGACCGGCTTTCGGTCAGTCGGTCCGGTTTAAATAGACTTTGGCCACATACGGCGACGTCATGGTCTGGAGCATGGCCCCGTAATCGATGTCGAACTTTACCTGGTCTCCAACCCCGAGGTTTGTCTTCTTGGCGTCGGCAATCAGGTGGTCGCTGCTGGCTCCCAGGATATCGATGTCGACTCTCGGGTACAGCTGGGTATACAGGACGTCCTGCCGGCCGATATTGAGGATGATTCTTCTGATGATGCCTCTGTCGACAAATGTCGGGATCGTCCCGAAAGCGTCGATCCCGATCTCGCCCCAGGGGACGGAAGGCTTGATCTTGGATTCGATGACCTCGGCCACGAGGGTGAAGGCGTCATAGTGAAGCCCCGGGATCCCTTTCTCTTCCAGGTCCCTTCCTCCGAGAAGAAGCGAATCCCCGGTCCGGACGCAGTTGATCCTCTTGGCCCAGGACACCGATTTGAGCCAGGTATAGACGGTCGAGCAGCCGATGGAAACGAACTCAAGAGAGAGCCGGAACTTGTCCTCGATCTTCTGTGCTATGGAAGAAAGCCGGGACATGTTCTTTTCGCTGGGCTTGACCCCGCCGAAGCAGGAGAGGTTGACGCCGATCCCGGCCAGCCGGACCCCTTCGAGCGCCACCGTCTCCCCGACGGCGGCCTCGAGATCCTGGGGCATTATACCCTCCCTCAGGTCTCCGAGCTCGACCATCAGGATGACCTTGTGTCGCACCCCGCTTCTGAGGGCCGCCTCGGAAAGCTTCCGGATGACCGCAAGCTCGGAATTCAGGCTGATGTCGGCGTGCCGGACCACGGCCTCGGCGTCGTCCGGAGCGGGCATCCGGAGCAGCAGCCAGGTGGCCTTGATCCCGGCGTCTTGCATTTTGCGGAGGTTGGGGATCCTCGAGTCGGCCAATATGGAAAGCCCGTTTTTCACGAAGACAGCGGCGATGACGGGGTCGCCGAGGACGCCCTTGGTCACTCCGATGATTTGCACTCCTTTGGCCCCATAGAGACGGACTATCTCCCGGACGTTGTGGCCGATCTTGGCCAGGTCGATCTCGAGCCTCGGTGTGTTCATCGTCCGGCGGACCGTCCGTGCGGATCGCGGGCGCTACTTCTTGCCCGGTCCGTAAAGGACCTTGCCCGGCAGGGCGCCGGTGTGCTTGTCGTGGTCGATGACGACCTGGCCGTTGACGAGGACATAGTCGATCCCGGTCGAGTACTGCTCCGGCTCGGTGTACGTGGCTTTGTCGGCGATGGCCGCCGGGTCGAAGATCACGATGTCGGCGAAATTCCCCTGCTTCAGGGTTCCCCGGTCCTTAATCCCCAGCTTGGCCGCCGGCATCGCCGCCATCTTTTTCACAGCCTGCGGCAGGCTGAGGGATTTCCGGTCGCGGACATAGACTCCGAGAAAGCGGGGAAACGTGCCGTAGTTTCTGGGGTGCGGCTTGCCCTGGTGAAGGGGGCCGTAGGGGGCCAGGGCCGAGCCGTCCGAACAGAGCATGACCAGCGGGTGCTTGAGGATCTCTTCCGTCTGCTCCTCGCTCATGCCGAAGCCGATGTAGCCGACTTCTCCCTTCTCTTTGACGAGGAGATCGCAGGAAAACTCATAAGGATCCTGGCCGAGCTCGTCGGCGGCCTGCTGCATCGTCTTCCCGATGAAGCGCTTGTTTTCTTCTTCCTGGAGGTCGGTGAGAAGAATATTTTCCCAGGGCGTCCCATCGAGCTTCCGCATGGTCTCTTCCCGCAGGTTGCGCCTGGCCTCCGGGTCCTTGAGCAGCTTGACGAAAGCCTCGTTCCCTCCGGCCAGGGCGGATTGGGGGAAATTGACGCTGAAGCCCGTGTTGTAAGCCGTGTAGGGATAGCGGTCCGCCGTCACGTGCACTCCCCGCCGGTCCGCCGCCTCGACCAGGCCGAAAAGCGTCGGCATCTTCCACCAGTTTATGGTCCCGCACGATTTGAAATGGGAGATCTGCAGGGGGAGTCCGGCCGTCTCGGCGATGTAGATGGCTTCGGCCACGGCCTCGATGACAAAGTTGTCCTCGCTCCGTACGTGGGTGGCATAGATGCCGCCGAATTTGGCCGCGACCCGGCAGAGCTCGATGACCTCCTCCGTCGAGGCAAACCCGCTCGGCGTGTACTCGAGCCCCGAGGATATCCCGAAGGCGCCCTGTTCCATGGCTTCGGCCGTGAGCTTCTGCATGAGCTCGACCTCGGCCGCCGTCGGCTTCCGGCGGTCCTCGTTCATGACATACTCGCGGATGGTGCCCTGGCCGACCAGAGTCACGTAATTGAAGGCCAGGCCGGTTTTTTGGACTCTGGACAGGTAACCGGCGAGGTCGACCCAGTCGCGTTCGACCTTGTATCTTTTGTTGTACCGCCGCTCGTTATCAGACACTTCTTTCTTAAAAGGAAAGGAGGAGCCGCCGCAGTTGCCGCTGACTTCGAGGGTCACGCCCTGCCGGATCTTGCTTTCCCCCTTGGGATTGACGAGGAGCTCGATGGCGTCCGTGTGCGCATGGATGTCGATGAAGCCGGGGCTGACTGCCTTCCCCGCCGCGTCTATGACAGTCCGGGCTCGGGCGGCGCCGAGGTCCCCGATGGCCTGGATGCGGTCGCCGACGACACCCACGTCGGCCTTGAGCGTTTGGTCGCTCAGCCCGTCAACGACCGTGCCGTTTTTGATCAGGATGTCGAAGCCGTCCGGCGAGGCGAATAATCTCCCGCTGCCGAAACCCGTCCCGAGCCCGAGCAGGACTCCGGCCTGGGCGGACACCTTGATAAAATCGCGGCGGTTGAGTGAAGACTTCATCCGGACCTCCTATTTATTCCTTACTCTCGGTAACGGCTACTAATTAATATGAAATTTCCCGTGCTGTCAACAAGGAAGGCTCGGGGGAGTGGCGGCCCTTTCCCGAAACGCCGACATTTTAGAGCCCCGCCTGATTGGTCAGGAGGGGTAGGGGAGGTTAATGGTCTTAGTTCAGAGTTTTATAGGCGTTTCGGAGCGGGTTTCTCATCCGCGCTCTTCGCCGTGGGGAATGGAAGAGTCCCGGGTCCAATTGCTCCAGCCCTCGCATCGTCGACATTGGACAATTTGTGTAGTGAATATGGATTGGATAGAATAGCTGCCGAAGTGAGGTCTTAATGAAAACGGCCCGACGACGGCCGCTGGAAAAAATCGTGACCATCAAGGGCCGGAGGTTTTTGTTCCGGGTTGAGGACTCAAGCTCCCCGGCCGATTATCTGAAGTATGAAGAATTGAGGAATGCGGTCTGGCAGTATCCCCTGGACAATCTTCCGGGCGGCCGGAACATGATGTGCGAGAACTTCGTCCACGACGGCAGCAGCCTTTTTATCGGCGTTTTTGCCGGAGGCGAGAAGGGCGCGCCGTCGGCGTCCGGAGGGACTCTTGTCGGGTTCAGCTACGGTTTCGTGGGCCTCAAGGATAAGAGCGCCGGTTTCCGCGCGCCGGGGAATCTTCAATTTTACTCCCAGTACAACGCCGTGAGGAAGGATTATCGGGGGTTTAATCTCGGCGTCAGGCTCAAAGAATTCCAGAGGGACGAGGTGCGCGACGTTTTCGGGCTCAAGACCATCACCTGCACCTATGATCCTCTGACCGCCGTCAACGCTTACAGGAACATCCATCATTTCGGCATGGACGTCCTGGCTTACCGAGCCGATATCTATGGCGAATTCGGCGGCCTCCTCAACCGGCTGGACGTCGCGCGCGACCGGCTTTTTGTGTCCTGGGACTTGGATGGAAAGGGCCGGAAACGGGCGTTTGATCTAGAGAAGTGCCTGCAATCCGGACACAGTGTCATCGATACCGAGCGCGTCCCAGTACACGGAAGGAGCGGCTTGACGGAGCTCGAGGTCATCCGGGACGTCCGCCGCGACTTGGACCAAGGCGTCCTTCTTATCGAGATCCCCGCCGATTTCTACTTGATGCTTCAGGAGACGGACGTCGAAGACCCGGGCGTGCGCCAAATCCCGGTCGATTGGCGGATGAAAACCCGGGAGGTCTTTCAAAGTCTCTTGGGAAAGGGCTACCGGGTGGGCAATTTCTGCGGGACAAAAACGGCTCCTCGAAGATATTTTTATGTTCTGACGAGGTCGGAAAAGGCCTAGGCCCGAGCCGAGCTGCAGCGATCTCTTTGCCTAATCGACAAGCAGAAAGGCATAGCGGTTCATCGTCTGGTCATAGCGGGAGAGGACTTCGATCGGATATCCCAGAGACCTGACTGTCGTGAATACATCCATGGCCATGGCCTCTGGCGTGGGCCTGGCCAGGCGTGGTTGCTTGCAGGTTTCCAGGGCATCCGAGCAGGCGGAGCAGATGTTGCAGCTGTCCATGACCAAAAGAAAAGCCTTCACGTGTCCGGAGAGAAAGACCTCGCGTTCCAGCTTGCGGAGCTTCCGGCTGACCCCTCGAGTCCAGGCGAACCGGGCCTCCGGCTTGGCCACTTTCTTGGCCAGGTGGAAGACGGCGGCCCGTCGGTATTCCCGGAAGAAGCGTTCGCATTCGGCGACCGATGGAACATTGGGCGGACACGTGGCCGTCTTGCCGTATCCATCGCAGCCGAACATGCACTTCAGACGAACCCACTGCCCGACTACGATCTTCTTTGGGTCAATCCATCGAAAATCCATGAAACCATGTTTGTGGAATAGCTTCTCCAGGTCTTTCCTTGTCGTCATTTAGGTCTCCTATGATGGGCAATTTGGGAATATCGTCTCTCCCGCTCAGGTTCTTCACGCCGTTCCCAAAACGTTTTTCTCGGTGTTGCGGAACTCCGGTCTTTCCGGAGACACATTCATGATTTCCCCTTAATTGCCCAAGGGGGCAAGGGGGGGTTGATGAAATGGGAATAGACTCTGAAAGGGCGTTTCGGTGTTTCCTTGGTTTTCTCTGCATCTTTTTGGATTATAATACACTCGAGAGAAGCGGATGAAAAGACAAAAAGCGCCGATAATAGCCCGAAGACAGAGTGATCTGGGGGAGCGTTTTGTCGTCATCCTCGCCCGTCCTCAGAGCGTTGAAAATATCGGTCTTGTAGCCCGGGCGATGAAGAATACCGGCTTCCGGAGCCTCCGCGTCGTCGGCCGGAGCAAGGTCGAGATCGTCTGCCCAAGGACCGCCGTCCACGCCAAGGACATTCTAAAAGAAGCCTCCTTTTATACGGAAATCTCCGGGGCGACGGCCGACATCAACGTGGTTTTCGCCTCGACAGCCAAGCCGCGCCAGAATTTTTCAGTGCTGCCTCTCGACGAGGCCGCGTCCAAAATGCTGAGTTTTCCTCCCGAGTCCAGGATCGGCCTCCTCTTCGGAAACGAACGAACCGGCCTGACGTCGGCCGAGCTCGCGGCCTCCAACTTCCGCTGGACAATTCCCCAGGCCTCGCGCCAGCCGTCCTACAACTTGGCCGCCGCCGTCTTGATTACGTTGTTTGAGCTCTTTCGGAGGCTCACGCCGGCTTCGGTTCCATTATCCGGCGCGGAACGCCTCGGCGAGGCCCCCCTTCCCCGGAACGAGCAGGAAGAGTGCATCCGGCTCATTATCCGGAAGCTGGAGGACCAAGGGTTCATCCACCCCACCAACAGGCGCCACACCACGGAGATGCTCCACGACCTCCTGGGTCGGCTGGCCATGACCGACCGCGACCGCCGGCTTCTCCTGGCCGTGTTCTCTCACGCCGGAAATCCCGGTTAAGGACCGGACACGGAGGCCGTGCGCACCCCGGGTCTCTTCATGAAGAGAAAGCCGGCTGGCGAGATTACGGCGGCCTTATGAGGTGTGGTTTGGGCGTGCCTTGAAGTATACTTAGTATTCCGATAGAATTTAGCGTCGTCCCCGCGGAAGGCGAATTTCGAGAAGGAGCGAGCCATGAGCGAAATCCCCGAGATCAAAGTGACCTTTCCCGGCGGTCTGAGAGTGGATGCCGAGTACAAGGGGTTTGTCGTAAAGACGGACCAGCCCGTCCATCAGGGGGGCGAAGGGACGGCCTCCTCTCCTTTTGACCTTTTTCTTATCTCGATCGCCACCTGCGCCGGATTCTACGCCGTCGCTTTCTGCAAGGAACGGGGTATCCCTACGGACACGGCCGGCATTCTCATGCGGATGGAAAAGAACCCGGAAACCAAGCTGATCGGCAAGATATCGATCGAAATCCGGCTCCCCGCCGATTTCCCCGAACGCTATAAAAGGGCCATCATAAAGGCGGTGGATACCTGCACCGTGAAAGCCCACCTGCTCAAGCCCCCGGCGATCGAGATCGCGCTCAATACGGGTGCCTGAGCCTCAATCGTTCTTCATCTGCGGCAGCCAGAGGTAGTAAAAGCCGCTCTGAAGCTTCGGCAATGAGTCCGCGACGCTCTTGGCGTCGATGAGCGAAGGGGATTCCAGCCGGGACGCATAGAGGTTGGACTCGCGCTTCGGATAATAGCTGTAGGAAACGACCCGGGCGGCGGGGATCCCGGCCAGGGAGAGCACCCGGGCCAGGGCCTCGTCGAAATATCCCACCCCATCGATCAGCTTGAGTTTCAAGGCTTGCTGAGCGGTATACACGCGCCCGTCGGCCAGGTTCCGGATCTCCTCCAGGGACAGCGCGTCTTTCCTTTTTTCGTGGATGACTTCGAGGAACCGCTCGTAGAGCTCATCGACGATTCCCTGGAAGAGACGCTGCTCCTCATCGCTGAGATCGCGGAAGGGGCTTCCCGCGTCCTTCAGCTCTCCGGACTTGACGACCTGGACCTTGACACCGAGCTTGGAGAGAAGGCCCTCCATGTCCGGGAAAAGAGAGATGACTCCTATCGACCCCGTAATCGTCGAGGGATGGGCGATGATCGCATCGCAGGCCGAAGCGACATAGTACCCTCCGGAGGCCGCCACCCCCATCATCAGGGCGACGACGGGCAGCCCCGTCCTTTTCTTAAACTTGAGGATCTCCCGGTAGAGGATATCGCTTGACGTGACATCGCCTCCCGGTGTGTCGAGCCTCAGGATGATGCCCCGGACGAGATCATCCTCGTCCGCCGCCTGGAGCCTGGCATAGACCCGGGAGAGGACATCCCCTTCCCGGTTGAAGACGCCGCCTGGCTCGAGGGCGCTGAGCATCCCTTCGACATCGATGACCAGCACTTTTTCCTTGGCCCGGCTCTTCATAAGGGCGACTTCCTGCAGCCTGTTCTCGCCCAGAAAATCAACCCGGACAGTGCAACCCCCCGCGAGCAGGATGAGACCAAAGAATATCGGCCCGAATTTCTTCATCGTTCCTCCATCCAGCACTTTTCACTATACCATATCTTTGACGGGCCCGCGACGCCTCCCGACGGTTGACATCTCCCTTTTCCGGTGTTATAAGGACGGCGGATTCCGAGGAGGGGAATGGCGTGATTCGGCGGCTCAGGGCGCTGGCGCTGAGGCATTTTGAAACCACCCTGATTATCGTCATCCTCTTCGGCGTCGTCGTCATCGCCGTCCTCGTCAACTACAAGTTCGCCTTCCTCAATTTCTTTTTCCTGCCGGTCATCCTGGCCGGTTATTATCTGGGCAAGAGGCAGGCCGTGCTCACGGCCTGCCTGTGCATCCTTCTGGTCGCGCTCTACTATTTGTTTTCCCGGTCCCTATCCAGCTCGTCGGCGCCGCTTTCGCTGGACGCGGTTTTGAATATCGTCACCTGGGCGGGTTTCCTCATCCTGACGGCGGCCGTCATCGGGACGATCGCCGAGCAGAGGGAAGCCAAGATATGGAGCCTGCAATCGGCCTACTCGGGCGTCCTCGAGATCATGCTCAAGTACCTGGAAGTCGCCGATGAGAGAAAGCCGCGGTCAGTCCGGGTGGCCCACCTGGCCGGGAGGATCGCCGCGGCTGCCAAGATGAGCACTTTCAATATAGAGAACATCAAGTCGGCCGCCCTGCTTCTCGAGGCCGGTGACTTCAGGTCGAACCTCCACCTTTATGAAGACGTCGCGGCGTTTGTGGAGACAGAGAGCCGGAGGGCCGGGAAGTCCTCCGGGGACAAGGCGAAGGTGCTGTTGCGGACGACCGCCTCGCTTCTCAAGGAGGTGGAGCCCATCCTGGCCAACTATTTTTACCATTATGTCGAGGAAGCCAACATCGTGGACAAGGACTTGTCCACCGTGCCGATCGGGAGCAGCATCATCGCCCTGGCCGACCTGGTCGACCGGCTGAACACGGAGATGCTGCAACCGCCCTGGAAAAACGAGATCCAGTCTCTCCAGGATATCCGTAAGCTCTCCGGCCGGGCTTTTCCTCCGGCCGCGGTCGACGCCCTTTTTCAGCTCGTTTCGTCCTCTTAGCGGCGGGTCTTCCATTTCATCTGTATAATTCATGAAACGAATAGAAAAATATCCTGTGCTCGGCCTTGACTTGGCCGGCGTCCCCAGCCGGCCGACCGGAGCCTGCCTGCTCAAGGAGGGCCGGGCTGAAACCATGCTTCTCTTCCGGGATAAAGAGATTCTTGACTATTGCCGGAAGAACCATCCTGCCCTCATCGCCATCGACGCGCCCTTGAACCTTCCCCCGGGAAGGAGGAAGATGACCGACCGGAACGGCTCTCACTACCGGCCTTGCGACCTCGAGTTGCGGCGGCTCCGCATCCCCTTCTTTCCGATCACTCTAGGCCCGATGAGGAAGCTCACGACAAGAGGGATCAGGCTGAAGGCGCGCCTGGAAGCCGCGGGATTCCGGGTGGTTGAGATCTATCCGGGCGGGGCCCAGGATGTCTGGAGGATTCCTCGAGCCAAGCGAAGCCGGGAAGGCCTGAGAAGGGGATTGGCCCGGCTGGGGATCAAAGGGCTGAGCCGGTCGGCCTCAGATCACGAGCTCGACGCCGCCACGGGAGCGCTGGTGGGCCGGCTTTACCTGGCAGGCCAGGCCGAAGTCCTGGGCGAATTCTCATCTGGAGCGATCCTCATGCCCGCTTCGGGGCGATGACCCTGATGGCCTGGGGAATGACCTCGACTTCGACCCGGTTTCTTGTCCCCAGGTATTCGCCGTGGTACTGAACCGGAAGCTCCTTGCCCGTGAGGACAAGCTTCTTCGCCTTGAAATTCTTCAGCCGGCGCTGAGAGAGCCCGAAATAGGTCAGGGGGAGGAGCAACGCGTATCTCCAGCCGCTCATCTCGAAGAAGGTAATGTCCAGGTATTCGTCCTCCAGGCTCGCCATCGGGGCGATCCGGAAACTGTAGCCGAAATAGTTGGACTTGGCCACGACGCAGTCCAGGATCTTGAGCTTCATCGCCTTCCGCTCAAACCGGGCCCCCTTCTCATCGATGCCGTCCTGGAGCTCAACCTCTACATCCCATAAGGGCTGGGACAGCAGTCCAAGGCCGGCCAGGGCATGACCCCAAAAACCTTTGACTTTCTCCCGCAGCTTCTCGTCGCTCGCCCCGGCAGTGGCGCCGATGCTGGAAAAACCCGCGATCCGGCCCTCGATCTCCATCAAGCTGACCAGCCGGGGTTCTCCCTCTTGGATGACGCGCAGCGCCCGGCGGACGTTCTTCGGGATGTTCAGCGATTTCCGGAAGGCGTTGCCGCTGCCCAGGGGTATGATCCCCAGCAGGACGTCCTTTTCCCGGCCCGCCTTACGGATTCCCTGGAGGACGTCGGCGATGGTGCCGTCCCCGCCGAGGGCGATGATCGTGGAGAAGCCCGGGCTGATCTTACGGACGAGCTCGATCATATTCTCTTTAGTGGTCAGGGCATCAAACCTCTGGCCGGGAAGGTCCCGCGCGAGAATCTTCTTCAACCTCCTGCGGCGCGACCATTTTTTCTGGGCGGCCCCGGGGTTGATGATACAGGCCGCGTTCGCGAGGTGCTCTTTGGTCATCGTCATGAAAGGGGGGATCGCATGATCTCAATACCGCGAGACTTTTTTGTCCGGGTCGGCGGGCCCGGCCTTCGCAAGGACTTTATCGAGAAGCGGCGGATCGAACCGGCCGTTCCCATCGACGTCGATGAAGATGGGGTTAGTCAGGGCATAGGGGAGTGTGCCATCTTCGGCCCTTCCCGATTCGGAGGGGCTCTGGAGGACCGGGAAGAGCGTCCTCCCGCCCAACGCTTCGGCACAGATATAGGTGTCTTGCGTCAGGGGGACGGCGATCTCCTGGACAAACTTGTCCAAGTTGCCCTCTTTGGTTTGAACGGGGAAGATGATCCGCCTTCTGCCGTTGAGAACGAGCCGCACCTCTTTCACATCCACCCATGGAGCGCCCCAGACGCGCAGGGAAATTTCCACTTTTCTGCCCTTTGCCGTGACCAGGTCGCCCGGGGCATAGACCGAGTCCACTGTCAGTCCGATCATCGGTCCATTGGTCGCGAAGGAACGGCCTTTCTTGAGAGCGGCGATGAAGGCCGCCCGGTCGAGCGGCTTTTGCTTTTCCTCCGGGACGGACACATAAGTCCGGGAATAGCCGGGCTCCTGGCGGTCGATGCCATGGCAATCAGATGAACCGACGATCGAAAAACGATATCCCCTGTTGAGAAGGTGGAACCAGTCTTCGATGGCGGCCTGATTGGAGGAGAAAAAATAGGGGCCGTTGAGGGCCTCCAAAAGCTCGAAATCCAGGTCCAGCTCGGGCATGGCGGTTGCGGCCGATTCGAGGTCGAGGTTGAAGTTGTTGAAGTAACCCAGGTCGCCGGCCCGCGGATGGTTCACTTGAAGGACGGCCTCCGGGTTCTTTTTCCGGCTGGCCGCAAAAAGCGGAGAGGCCGTCTCGGCCGCCGCCAGGATGGCTCCGTTTCCGAGCTCGCCCGGCCGAAGCTCCATGGGATACGTATTATAGTGGATAACGTCTCGGGTTGTGACTTCGCTCCCCGGGATGACGGTCAGCTCCCCATTGAGGCCCAACTCCTTTAAATAAGGCATGTAATCGGTGATCTGATTGTGGTCGGTGGCGTTCAAGACCTCGATGCCCTCGGCGACCACGGATTTGATCCGCTCGGAAACGGAGGGGTCCCCGTCGGACCTGTTGGTGTGCATATGGGGGTCGAAGGAGATGAGGCCGGGGGTCTCCACGACGCGGTCGATGACCATAACGAGATCCGGGTTATCTCTTTCCAGCACTTCGATGACCCGGTGGTCCACTGAATATTCGGGGCCCCGCGAAGCCGCGGCCAGATAGGTCCCCGCGGGAAGCCGGACGACGAGCCCGTCCTCGCGGGGGAAACATGAGTTCTTGAATCCTTCCCAGTCCCGCCCCGTCTTGATGGGGTTGTCGGGCTCAAAATAGGGGCTTGGCGTCGGGTCGATGCCCAGGAAACTGACTTTTCCCGGGACGGGTTTCCCTTGACCGTCCATGAGCCGGACTTTGACTTCGCCGAGAGGAGGGCACTCGAGGGTGAAGGAATTTTCCCCGTCCGGCCTGACTTCCACCAGTTCCTCGACAACGGCGGGAAAGAAGTTGGCCTGCAGCCTGTAGAAGCCGGGGGGAAGGAGGACGTCTTGAACGAGAGGTTTTTCAAGGACGGCCCGGAAAAAGACCGACGAACTCAAGGCCTCCCGGACGACAAGCTCCATCCAGTCGCCGTCATAGCCCTTGAAGGCGATCGTGGCTGTTGTCACAGGAACCTCGAGAATCCGGTAAATGGTCTGGAGGATTGTGCCGGAGGCGGAGTCTGCCAGCAGGATGTAGCGAACCTCGTACGTCTCGCCCGGAGAGAGTTCTCCGGGATGAAGCGTTTCCTCGTCCTCCACCGGATTCAGATTGACGAGCGCCAGGTGATGGCCCTTCCTCTGATAAACGCGGAAGTTGAGGCCGGGGAATTTTTCTTCATCGTAGGGATTGAAATAGTAGCGATGGTAGACATCGAAGTAGAGGCTGTAGCTCAGGTCCTCGAACGGAGCTTTCCCCGTATTGGAGATGGTCGAAGTGACGTCGATTCGTCCCCCGCCGGGATGGAATTGATAAACGGTCTTAATCTCAGCCCTGCGGCCTTCCGTGTCCTCGAATGCTCCGGCGGCCGAAAAAACCAGAGGGTGATCCGGCTTCGCGGCCGGACCCTGGTCGAGCCGGGAATAGGTCACGGAGCGCCACTTGTCTTTGATCCGGACGGCCGGCATTCCGAAGTTCAGGTCTCCGCTTGTGCCTTGGCCCATCAGGCCGAAGCCGAGGATGCTTCCCATGGCCTGGCCGTGCGGGTAGTTGCTGCTCGTCTCCACGAGCCGGGGCGAGGCGCCAAGCAGGACGATGAACTTCCCGCCGCCGATAAGATAATCGCCCTTTTGGGCGAGCGAGCTGAAGCCGGAGGGCAGGTCGGACGGGCTCTGGATGACTTTGACCTCGAACTCGGCGCGGGCAAGACGGGCGCCGCCCAGCAAGAAACCAGCCAGAGCCGCCAGAATGAGCACCCTCTTTAATTCCATGTTGGACTCCCAAGGCGGAACCCGAGGCGAACCCGGATCCGGAGCAATCAGGGCGGTATTATAACATAGCGAACGCAAAATATAGTTTATTTGCATCGGGGATGGGGATTCGCTACAATCGGAGTTCCCTCTCGACTTCCGCCGAACAATCGGGCTGTCGCATCAAGAGAAGAAAGGAGACAGAGGTGACCAAACTCAGTCAAGACGTTAAGACCCTGATCCAGGACGCCATCCGGCTGGAGATCAACGGCCAGGCCTTCTTCAACGAGGCCGCCGCACTCACCCACAACGAGCTCGGGAAGAAGATGTTCGTGCGGCTGGCGCAGGAAGAGGTCAAGCACCTGGATACTTTCAGCCGCCTGTTCAGCCAGGTCATCCAGTCGGACGAATGGAAAAAGCAGGTCCGGAGCGAGGAGCTCAAAGGGCCCTCACCGGTGATCAAGGAGCTCTCCGAGCGGATGAAGCGGGCCGAAGGGAAGAGCGAGGTCGAAGCCCTGCGCATCGGGATGGAGCTCGAGCAAAAGGCCGTCGACTTTTTCACCGCCTCCGCCGCCCAGATGGGCGATGCCAAGGCCAAGGAGATTTTCGAGAAGATCGCCGACGAGGAGAGGTTCCACTACGACCTCCTCCTGGCCCAGCATGACTCCGTGACGGGCTCGGGCTTCTGGCTCGACAGCTCCGAGTTCGCCATGGACGGCAAATATTAAGGAGCGTCCACTCCTGATCCGAGTTTCGAATCTCAGCAAGGTTTATACGACGGCCGGGGGCCGCGTTGCCGCCCTCGAGGATGTCAGCCTCGGGTTTGAGGCGGGGGGATTCGCCGCGGTGACCGGCGCCTCGGGTTCGGGAAAGTCCACCCTCCTCAACCTCCTCGGCGGTTTGGATACGCCGTCTTCTGGCTCAATCGAGATCGAGGGGCGTAGAATCTCCGAGATGAGCCGTGAGGAGCTGGCCCTCTACCGCCGCTCCGGGGTGGGGATGATCTTCCAGTCGTTCAACCTTATTCCGGGGTTCAGCGCCCTTGAGAACGTGGCGCTGCCTCTTGTTTTTGCCGGGATGGCCAAGAAAGAGCGCCGCGAGCGGGCCCATGAAGGGCTGGCCAAGGTCGGCCTGGAAGCGAGGGCCGCCCACCGCCCTTACGAGCTTTCCGGAGGAGAACAGCAGCGCGTGGCCATCGCCCGGGCGCTGGTCAACCGTCCTCGGCTGCTCTTGGCCGACGAGCCGACCGGGAACCTGGACAGCCGCACTTCCCGGGAGATTGTGACTTTTCTCGCCGAGCTGAACCGGGTTCAGGGCCTGACCGTCATCATAGTCACCCATGAGGAGTCACTGGCCCGCGAGTTCGCCGGCCGCGGGGTTCGGCTCCGCGACGGCCGGGTCGAGTCCGAGGAGAGGTGGCGATGAGAGTCCGGGACCACGTCGAGCTTGCGGTCGCCAACCTCTGGAAGCGAAAGCTCCGAACCCTGCTGACCGCTTTTGGGGTGACGATCGGGATCGGCGCCCTCGTTGCGATGGTATCTTTCGGCAAGGGGATGCAGAAAAACGTAACCGAGAGCTTCAGGTCGCTCGACCTCTTCAATTCTCTGACCGTATTCAGCGAGGATTTCATGGCCGGCGAACGTTTCGACCCCGACCGGAGGCCGGCCGTGATCCAGCCTTCCGGCGCCCCAGGGGCTGTGCTGGACGATGGCGCGCTGGCGAAGATCGCCGGGCTCAAGGGAGTGGATACGGTATTTCCCGAGGTCCGCATCCCGGCGGTCGTCCGGTTCGACGGCCGGGACGAGTTCCGGCTTGTCCAGGCGATCCCCGCCCATGTCACCACGTCCCCGATGCTCCGGTTCAGCGCGGGCAAGGGATTCGCCTCCGATGAAGAGAGATCCCTTATCGTCGCCGTTTCCTTGCTCCGCGATTTCGGCGTCCAAGAACCCCGGGCGCTGGTCGGGAAAAGGATGGTCATCTCCTCGATCGGGTTCGATTTCTCGCGTCTCAATCCGGCGGGCTTGACGGCCGCGCTGGCCGGGGAGAGGCTTCCCTTCGAGACCGAGGACACCGAGTTGACGGTCGTGGGGGTCGCCTCAAGCCAGGCCTTTGCCGGCCCGCTTCCCATCCAGAGCGATGTCTTCATCCCGTCCGGAGTGGCTAAGCGGATGAAGAGGCTGCCCTTCAGCAATATCTGGGACATCTTCCGGGCCAGCGAGGGGCGGCTCGGCTACTCGGCGCTCAATGTGCGTCTCAAATCGCCCGCCTATGTCGAGCCGGTCAAGAAAGAAGTCAGCGGGATGGGGTACCGCGTTTTCGCCCTGGCCGACCAATTCCAGGAGGTCCAGAAAGGATTCCTGATCTTGAACATGGTCCTGGCGGCCGTGGGCATGATCGCCATCGTCGTCGCTTCGCTCGGCATCGTCAACACCATGGTCATGTCCATCCTGGAGCGCACCTCGGAGATCGGGATCATGAAGGCCGTCGGCGCGAGCGACCGGGACGTGCGCCGGATCTTTTTTTTCGAATCGAGCCTCATCGGACTCATCGGGGGCGCCTTCGGGTTCGCCCTGGGCTGGGTGGTGAGCGGTATCATCAACCGCGTCGTCAACTACTTCCTGGCCAAGCAGGGCGTTCCCTTTATCCAGTATTTTGATTTCCCCGTCTGGCTGGCCTTGGGGGCGATCGCCTTTTCCGTAGCGGTCAGCCTGGCCGCGGGCATCTATCCCGCGATGCGGGCCGCCCGCGTCGACCCCGTGCGCGCCCTCCGCCACGACTGAAGACCGCAATTCAAGGCAATTCGGAGGCCACCAACCTTATTTCCTTTGGCTGCCGCTGTCCCGCCATTTCTTCTTGAATGGGGGAGCAGGAGCCTCCCTCTCCCTGGACGGGAGAAGGTCGGGGAGAGAATGCGGGGGAGGCGCGGCTAAGCTTTGGCTTTTTTCCGAAGGCAGGCGAGGGAGGCGAGCACGATAAAAAAATTGAGGACGACCAGGGCGTGGTTTGTGTAGAAATGAAATGGGCCCCGTCCCCAGATCTCAACCAGGCTGGTTCCGATGATGGCAAAATTGACGGCCAGGATGATCCGGGCCGCCTTGGAGAAGTGGTTCCAGGTGCTGACGATGAGCATCACGGCCGGCAGGGAGTACAGGTAGTTATAGTTCCAGCCGAGGGGCGAGAACAGGGGGATGAGGATGAAGAGGAACACGCCCTCCAGGACCTCGGGATGCTGGACCGATGGAGCCTTCCGGCCGGCCCGCATCAGCCGGAGGACAATCGCCGC
>Ga0079037_100000347_pt1 | contig 20074 bp, 14 predicted proteins | sample Mud3Dept4metaG_FD_71479 | JGI IMG/M metagenome (GOLD analysis project Ga0079037, IMG submission 71479) | Freshwater wetland microbial communities from Ohio, USA, analyzing the effect of biotic and abiotic controls - Mud 3 Core 4 Depth 4 metaG | ecosystem: Environmental > Aquatic > Freshwater >... | reverse complement strand
TTTCCATCCCATCTATGCCCTCCTGCTGGTGCCGATATTCTGGTTTTCAACGGAAAACCCAGAGATTCCCGTTCATGTAGCTCTGACCATTCTATCGATTTTTAATGTCTTGACTGGTTATGTTATTTTCCTCATTGTTAGAAAGATTGCTGGTCGGATTGCCGGTCTTTTGAGTGCCTTGCTTTGGTTTTTCAACCCTTTTGTCATTCTGATTGCCCTCAGCGGCGTCGAAGTTGGCGTTGCCACTTTCTTTATATCCCTTTGTATTTATGTTCATCTTCAAGGAAGAAAGGCAGAACATGTTTCATTACAAAAAATGATCCTCCTTGGCCTTCTCACGGCTCTGGCCATTCTATCGCGCGTCGATGCGGTTTTTATCTTCATCGCTATTGCCATGGATCTTTGGTACCTATCCTATCGAAAGGAAACTTCTTTATTTAAGTCGCTATCCCAACCAGCCCTCTACTGCATCATCACCCTTTTGCTCCTATCACCCTGGTTTTTTTGGAACCTTTATCATTTCGGCACAATTCGACAAATCAGTGGCGTAACCCTGCCAAACATTGCTCACAATATGTATTTAATGAAGTACAAAACCTACCTGTCTTTATCTTTTTTGAAAACCGAACTATTCTTTCTGAAGGTTTGGATTGAAAACATCATTCGATTCAGTGGTGGCATCGGGTTATTTGTTATACTTTTTGTTTTTTTTGTGGTCAGTGCTCACAGAAATCTTGCCGTTAGTATATCAGGAATATTGGAGAAAATTAAGCCACTACACTACGTTCTTCTATCAAGTATTTTTTTGGTTTTCTTCTATGCGTTTTATTTCTGGGGTTGGCTGAGACCTTGGTACTACTTGTCTGTGCTCCTAACCGTTACCATCTACCTTGGAAGTATTGCTGGCCATGCCTTCGAAGGCTCCCTCTATGCCAGCGTGGGGAAGGCGAAACGGGCCATCCCCATTTTCGTTCTCTTTTTGATCTGTGCAATTTACTTCTCGTACCAGGGCATAAACATATGGCAAAAAGGGCTTTTCCCATTTCAGAAACAACTCTATGAGTCAGCAGTCTGGCTCAAGGAAAACACTCCGGAAAACTCGAAAATCGGCGCCATTAGTGCGGGCATCTATGGTTACATGAACGGCCGAACGACTGACTTAGCTGGCGTTGTTAACGAAGAGGCTTACAGGGCTATGCGGGAAAAAAGAATATTCGCTTACCTACAGGAAAAGCAGATTGATTATCTCGTCGATCGGGAGGACATGATTCAATTCTTTAGCACACGGTTTGATAGAAATGGTTTCCTGAATTGCTTATTGCCTGTTAAGAGGTTTGGAGACACAGCCTCTGATGTTGTGATATATAAAATAGTCCGAGACTAAAAGGAAGAGAAGGAATGAATGTACTGCTTGTACAGCCCGAAAACGAAAGGGCAATGATACATCTTGGCTTGGGTTATCTCGCAAAGGTTCTGGAGTCGCGTGGGGACAAAGTAAAAATACTTGACATCGGCATCGAAGGGGAATCAGAAAAAAAAATTTCAAACTTCATAGAGTTATTTTCTCCTAATGTGGTAGGAATAACTGTTCAAACACATAACTATTCGAAGGCCTTAATGATAGCGGGACTTGTCAAAAGATTGAACCCAAAATGTCCGGTTATATTGGGGGGCCCCCATCCATCGATCCTTACTGAAGATACCCTTAGCGAACCGACCGTAGATATCGTAATGAGAGGTGAGGGTGACATTTCAATTGTTGAGCTTATGGATTGCCTTGAGCATGGTTGCAGTCTTGACAGTATAAGGGGTATATCCTTCAAAAAAAATGGTAAGATTAATCACAATGAGGATAGACCTTTTATTGAAGACATCAACACCATTCCTTTTCCAGCATGGCATCTTTTTAAGATGGATGAGTATTTAGCAAAGATAAATGGATGTAAAGTAGCCCCAGTTCTATCGAGTCGGGGATGTCCTTTTCGATGTATTTTTTGTTATAGAGGCCCGTCTGCTGGCAAGATCTTCAGGCCAAGGTCACCTGAAAATGTTGTTAGTGAAATTGAACAACTCAGGGGTTTGTATGGAATTGGAAGCATACTTTTTGTAGATGATACCTTCACCCTAAATCAAAAACGGGCGGAAAAGATTTGCGATCTTCTAATAGAAAAACAACTTGGTATCTCATGGAGATGCCAAACGAGGGCAGATTGTCTCAATATCAACCTATTAAAAAAAATGAAGATGTCTAACTGTATCGATATTAGCATTGGGGTTGAAAGCGGCAATCGGAAAATATTAGCGGCAACACAAAAGCAAAGGAAGAATATCAATGATAATAAACAGAATAATATTAATGGATTTTCACAAAGCCAGGAAAGTGATAAAAGGATTGAAGATAAAAGCTATAAAGAAGTGGTGAAAAAAGCCTTCAATATGTCTGCAGAAGTCGGTATTTCAACCAGTGCAACTTTTATAATTGGCTTGCCAGGCGACACAAAGGAGTCCGTTCAAGAGACAATCGATTTTGCTAAAGAGCTTAACCCGAACTATGCGATTTTCTATGCGGCGATGCCTTATCCTGGCACGGAACTGTCAAGAATCATTAAGGAACGTGGAGGAAAACTTCCGAAAAACTGGGATGACTACCGTCTTATGTCTTCAGATATTGCATCATCAAAAATGCTGGCGGCCTTCAATATTTCGGAACTCAGTGAGAAAGAATTAGGATACTATCTTAAGACTGCGCAAATGGAATTTCAGATGGGAAGGTTGTCTGCTGGAGGAGAAAGGCGGGCTATCGGGCTCAGGAATATTTTTCAGATTATAAAGCTATCTTTTATCCGGGCGAAATCCTTTAGGGAGTTTTCGCGATTTATTCTTCGAATAATGTATAATACAACCCTTTTCGCTTGGAGAAGGCTATCAAGGCAATAATTAAGAACAATTTAAGAATTATAAAAAGGAGGTTGGATCAAAATGCTATCAAAAATAAGCCTGGCAATAATATCTTTTGTTTTAACTATTTTACTTCTATTTTCCAATAATATTATAGCTGCTCCATATGGTGCACAGTGGTATGATGTGTCAGAGTATCTTCTTGGGAAGGTATATGTAAAAGTCTTCTTTTTGGAGAGTAATGAACAGAGTCCTAATACAGAAAACTGGACTGATCAAGAAAAGGCAAACTGCAAAGAAGTCCTGGAGAAGGCATTGGGTGAAATTAGGAAACGCTTTATCAAGGAGTTTGAATTAAAACCAGGCTCTGGGAAATTGCCTCCTGGAGTAAATTTAGAATTTATTATTGATTACGAGACCGTAGAGGTTTCAGTAGAACCAATTAAACTCAATGGCACGGGTATTCGTTTTTATTCAGGTGACTTGAAAATCTGGGTGAATGAAGTTATGGCAAAGAAAGGTTTTGTAAGAAAAAACCCACCAACTGGCCCACAGCCTATACATCCTTATCCTCCTTATCAGTATAATGTGGCTGAGTATGCTGATCACCTAAGAAATACTCATGGTACAGACTGGGCAACGGTTATTTTTTTCTATGATATTTCCGATGACGAAGACGGGCTCTTTGCAAACAAAGCGGGAGCGGGTCCGCCAATGGGGGTTGGGGGGCCGGGTTTGCATTTTTCCAACAACGGGGGCAGACCTTTCACAGAGAATAGAAAATACCCTGGAACCCCGCATTGGTACGCAGGGGTCATCCACGAATTTTTGCATGTCTGGTACGCTATTGATGAACATACCATGAACAAACACTTCAAAGAGGATGCTGTCAGCGGATATCTAGCAGGCGAAAACCTAAATTATGGGAAAGCAAAAGGATATAAATCTATTATGTACTATACACAGGATTGGCCGGAAATATCTCCTTATACGAAGAAACAGATTGGCTGGACGGATAGTAACGGAAATCATATTCCTGATATCCTGGATGTTAAACCTGTGGTGACTATCTCTTCTCCTGGAAAAGATGCCACAATGATGACTTTTAAGGGAAAAGCCTTTTCGCCGCCTCTTCCTAATAGGAATCCATACTCTGAAGGTGGAACGATCAAGCCGCCTTATGATCTCTCAGTTGTTTTACACCTGGCACCTGTACCCGAAAAGAGTCTGGGGATAAAAGACCTTTTTAAGAAGGTTCCTGGCTTCACTCCGCCCTTTCCGTGGACAAGAAATGACATCACCATCAATACCATTATTTCAGTAGAATACCGCGTGTTGCAGAATGGGAAGGTAGTGACAGATTGGATAAAAGCAAGGGCAGAGGATGGAGCCTTTGATAAAGCTATTGAAGATTTTTCATTCACCTTAAAACCCCTTAGCCCTGGAACATATACCATTGAAGTTCGAGCTACGAACTCCGTCCATCTTTACTCTGATGCTGTAAGCACACAGATTGTTGTACAATGAGTCATTAGATAAAGGAGGATACAATGCCTAAAGAATTAAGTTTGAACTGGCCGAGTGACCTGTCTATTATGTCGCTAATGATCAGTCTGTTATTAGGGGTGGGTCTTTCGATAATATTGAGCTGGCACTTCAGGAGGTTTGGCTCCACGTTGTCAAACCGAGATGATTTTGCTCATATCTTTCCTTTTGTGCTATTGACCACTATACTTATCATCTCAGTGATAAAATCTTCTTTAGCCTTATCTCTTGGACTTGTCGGAGCACTTTCAATTATACGTTTCCGTACACCTATTAAAGAACCAGAGGAGCTTGCCTATCTTTTTATGGCAATCGCAATGGGCTTGGGGTTGGGAGCTAATCGCATTGCTCTCACTGTTGTATCGAGTTTGTGTATTCTTACATTTATGGCCATATTTAAATGGAAACGAAACAAGGCTGAAAACAAAAACCTTTATCTTTCCATTGACTGGCAGGACAAGGCGGGAGAACACCCAGAACGTTACTTGGAAGGTCTTAATGAAATACTTATTAAACATCTTAAGAAAATTAACCTTAGGCGATTTGATGCACGGAAAGATTCCGGAGAAGCCACCTATCTTGTTAATATTAGTAATTCTGAAAACCTAAATAAACTTGTAGAAGAATTGCGTCTGACCTTTCCCGCAATTGGGATCACCTTTATTGATCAGAACAATATGCCGAGTGTTTAAAAGCAATGGAAATCAAAGCTTCGAAACATAATGAGATAGAGAGACCCTCAAGAAAAAAGTATTTCATTATAATACTGCTGTTGGTACTTTTTTCTTGTGCCTTGGCTTATGGAATTGGCATAAAATATAAAAAGTATCTGTTAGGAGAATTTAAACTGTGGACAATTAACCACGGTCATGGAGTTATGAAACAGAATTACAGTTTCATTCGGGCATTGATAAAAGCACCGATGTTTTATATCCAATCCCTTCGGTCTACCGAGAAGATCCCACACCTAGTTATCGATATCAAGTTCAAGTATTTCCAGAAACTTCGGGGAAAACACGACGAGGCAGTAGCCAAGGGTTTTCTTGTCAAGGAATCCGACGACTTTGTCCCCGCCTCTATCCGGCTGAATGGAAAAACCGTCAAGGTCAAGCTGCGGCTTAAAGGAGACCTAACAGACCATCTCCAGGGAAACAAATGGTCTTTCCGCATTTATGTAAAAGGAAACGATAATGTTTTCGGTCTCAGAAGATTTTCCATTCAGCATCCTTGCACACGCTCATTCCAGGCACAACCATTATTTTTTGAATTCCTTCGTGAAAAGGGAGTGCTTACTCCACGTTACTTCTTCGTGGACGTAACAGTGAATGGCAAAGATATCGGCATTATGGCACTTGAGGAACACTTTTCCAAGGGACTTCTTGAATCGCAAGAACGATACGAGAATGTGATTATCAAATTCGACGAGTCTCTGTTCTGGGATGAGTGGATGGAAATTGGCAAAAAGGGGCCCATATTTGATAACTACAAAAATGCAACCATTGATGCCTTCGGATCACCAAAGATTGCAAAATCTGAAAAGCTTTCAAGGGATTATGCAACCGGTGTTGGTCTGCTTCGAGGTTTTATAAACGGGGAGCTTTCAGCTTCAGATGTATTTGACACAGAGCTTATGGGGCGCTTCCTATCAGTATCCGAATTATTTGGGGCAAGACATGGTGTCAGTTGGAACAATATGAGATTTTATTTTAATCCTGTTACTTCAAGATTGGAACCAATAGCTTTTGACAGTTATCGAATGCTGTTAGAAGATGAATTGTTTAATATCATTTCATTAGAAGAACCTTTTGCTGAGAAATTACTAAAGGATGGACGAATTTTTAGTGCATATAAAGAGGCTTTTAATGAAGTCGTTAACGATATCGAAAAAGGTACTCTTTTCAGAAGGATGAAAAAGTCAGAACAGGGCCACCTAGAGATTCTCAGAAGGGAATTCCTGTTCTTGGAGGAATTCCCCTACGATAAAGTGGTAACTCAAACTAAAAAACTACATAGCTTCTTGCAGAACAGCAAGATGGTTTCCTATGTCGAGAATGGAAAGAAGAAACCAGTCTATCCAGAGTATAGGTACCCGGCAATCCTTCATGCATTCATAATCCACGATAAGAATAGGGATTATGTGGAAATTGCGAATGCAGTCCCGGAAGACTTAGAGATCAAATCTATTGAATGGGAAGCTAAAGATGGAAATAAGAGTAATCCCGTTGTGACGGTTCCGCGTATTAAATTCCCGATGGTCTTGCCATCAACACCGAGTGGTACTCTTCCGCTTTCTCAGCGTATCTACTTTGAATCACTGAATGACGAGGCCGGCTGGTCTGTCGTCATAAATGCAAGCATCAGAGGTAATGAGGATACCTACAGGATAAAGACAAAACCATATTATGAAGGCCTGAAACAGAGACCGATGCCCACTGGTTCCACAGTGAAAGAGCAATTATCTCAGCATCCCTTTCTCACCGCTGGGATGAGTGAAAATAGTTTGTCCATTAAACCTGGGAAATGGCAGGTTAATAGTCCTCTGGTGATTCCGAAGGGCTTCTCCTTGAAAATATTCCCTTCCACCACTTTGCAGTTTAAGTCGGATGGAGTGTTAGTCGCGTATGGTCGCCTGGAATTTCAGGGGACGGAACAAAGTCCAATCATACTTGAAGGCATCTCATCCACTTGGCAGGGACTTGTGGTGCTTGAAGCCAATGAACCTTCCCATTGGTCTTATGTAACAATCAATAACACTACGGGAATAAAACGTCCTGGCTGGGAACTTACGGGTGGTGTGACATTTTATAGAAGCGATGTCGAAATGAACCACTGCACCTTCAAAAATAATCAAGCTGAAGATACTGTGAATATAATCAGATCAAAATTCAGAATAAAAAACATAAAGATCATTAATACACTATCAGATGGTTTCGATTCTGACTGGTCGCAAGGGACGATAGAGGGAGGCCTGTTTCAGGATATTGGTAAGGCAGGTGGAGGAGACGGTTTGGATATCTCTGGCAGCCAAGTCAAGGTCACTGATTGTCACTTCCGTAATATAAGTGATAAGGGACTCTCCGTTGGGGAACAGAGTAAGCTAGAGGCCACCAATCTAATAATTGAGCAAGTAGGGATAGGCGCTGCAAGCAAGGACAGCTCAAAACTGGAAATATCAAATTCTATTATAAATCAGGCTGGGAATGCCGGTCTCATGGCTTATATTAAAAAACCTGCCGAGTTTGGTCCTGCACGTATTGATGCGAGAGATATGAAATTTATAGGGACGAGTGTACGTGCAAGGACACAAATAGGGAACTCCATTACTATTGATGGCATTCCTGTACCAACCGAAGAGATAGATGTTAAGCAGCTTTATGAAACTATTATGAAGCCAGCGAGATCTAAATGAATTGTGTAGTCCCTGAGACATCCAGGATAGAGATAAAATTTGTTGCAAGTGATATCTATTACTATACCTTATTTAGTTGGTTACGCTTGCATGCTGCTGGTTTTACTTCACCCTATCCTGACCGCTGGGTGAATAATATCTATTTTGATACACATGATTTGGCTGCCTATGCTCAAAATCTTTCAGGGGTAAGTTCTAGAACCAAAGTCCGCTATCGTTGGTATGGCGATTCTGTCTATCCTGATAGCGGTACCCTTGAAGTAAAACAGAGGCGGAATATATATGGATGGAAATTGCGATTCAAGGTAGAGAAGTCGCCTTATAATAGAGGGGCAACCTGGCGAACAATCAGAGGATTTTTACATGATCAATTGCCTCCCGAGGGCAGGAGGTGGTTGGATGCGAATCCCTTGCCAGTAATGATTAATCGTTATTTTAGGAAATATTTCGTTTCCAGCGACAATGATGTCAGGGTTACCCTTGATTCCAGACAGAGGGTCATGGAACAGCGTTTTAAGGCTTATCCGAATTTCACCCATTGTGCAAATATTCCTGAAATATTAGTCGTTGAGTTTAAATTTGATCGCAAGCATAATGGCAAGGTTTCACACATGATACAAGACATACCAATTCGCCGGGGACGTCACTCAAAATATATTATGGGTGTGAAGGCAATATCGGGGATCTAATCTGATTTCCTGTAGCGTTTACGTATCCAGATAGCGGAAAGCAACAATCCTGTAAAAAAACAGACACCTCCGAATATAGCAGCAATTAAAGCAATATCCCACAACCGGTAGAATTTTATATAAAAATTGATCATCACTTTCTGTGTCCATTGAGATGGACGCTTTTGAACCTCATCCCAAAATCTCCAATTCAGCGATTCGGAGCTTAAGGCTCCCACCGCGATGGTCTGGATTTTATATTGATTGTTATCTACGCGCACATATTGAATATTGTCAAGTTGTTTATGAATTGACCATTCCTCCGGCATTGGAATTCTTCTGAGGAATTCTTTTGTTGGAACACTCAAGCAACTGGACAGAATGTAGTGGATGCTATCTCTTTCCAAATGGGCATATTTGAAAACCCATGGAGAACCTGCAAACACAGCACGTGTTTTCCCTCCTTTCAGTAGAGGATGGATATTTTCCCACCAGAAAGTCGAAGGTTCTGACCAAGGCTGTGGGTTATGCATAAAAATAAAAATATGATTATAATTTTCCTGCTGACCGATTTCGTCCTTAATGAACGTGAACTGCTTTTCATCAAAGGGCTGACTGAGTCCTTCCCATGTTGCCTGATCATTTTTCCCCTTTTGGTTAATTCCGGCTGTATCCAGCAGGATGAATCTACTCCCTTTGAAAGTGAATGCAAAAGGCACCCTGGGATAACGTTCAAGGTAAATATCTCTCGTTACGTTATTATGCACATCATGATTCCCAGGCAGGCGGTAAATAGGTATTTTAAGTTTACTAAACCCAGCATCAAATGTGTCCCATTCTTTACGGATAATCACAGGATCAGCGTCTCGCCCCCACATTCCATGAATGGCATCACCCGTGATAACGACCAAGTCAGCCTTTAACTGAGCAATCTTCTCGAGAATTTCTTCAAAATGCAAAGGCGGATCACCCGTCGTTCTGCCACGGGGGTGGCCCCAAACAACAAATGAGAAAGAAGAGTCATTCCCGCTTATTGGAACAGAAGATTGGACCTTGGTTATTTTGGGGGGGGCCATTTGGGACAAGGAAGGGGTTACAAGAATAAAACAAAGTAATATCAAAAACATAACCTTGTATCCCATCAGAAACTCTCCTTTGAAGATATTGAATTAGACAAGAACATTATCTTTTCTCAGAAAGATTGTCAACGCTCATTATATACATATAAGTTATTACTACACAACTTGACATGAACAGCACGGATGTTAGCGTGGTTGGATTTATCTTCTCGCAGTCTATGAAACAGGATAATGTTCTGCGGCCGCGGGCAGTGCTATTTGAGTCAATAAGACTCAATGACGTTAAGGGTGTAAGGCAGGAAAACTGAAAATGCTTAGGGGCGCCTTCTTGCTTGGCATAAGCCAGGCAGTGCTTGTGCTAACAGGTTTTATCCTGAATATTTATCTCGGTCGCACACTGGGGCCTGAACTGTATGGTATCTTCGGTGTTATGAACACTTTTATCGTTATAAATGAGTTTTTATTGATGAGGGGTATTTATGATGCCATCTCCAAGCTTGTAGCGGAAAAAGAGGAATCAACAAATGCAATTATTAACTCAGTATTTAAAGGGGTGACCATTGGGAGTTTTGCTGTGGGATTTATGTACTTCTTTTTTGCAGGTCAGATTGCGGCAATACTGAATGATGATGAACTCACAGGTTATGTCAAACTGTTCGCCCTTATTATCCCAATTACAGCCATGTCTACTGTTTTTATTGGGGCATTAAACGGATTAAGAAAGTTCGGAAGGCAGGCATTAATATCTATAGCGTTCAATACCGTCAGGATGTGTGCCGTTATTATTTTTGTTGTGTTAGGATTTTCAGTAAAGGGAGCAATCATAGGTCTGATAATTTCAGACATTTTTAGGCTTGCAATGGCTAGAGGACTTTATAAGCCTGTTGGTACAGATAGGGCATTGGATAGGAAAAAGATATTCAGATTCATCTTTGAGCTTATGGTAACATCAATTTTTTCGGCACTTATTAGCAATATTGACCTAATGGGTGTTAAGGCTTTGCTGAAAGAGAACCTGGAAACAGGTTTATATACATCAGCTGTAAACATATCGAAAATCCCGCAATTCTTGATATTGCCGATCTCGCTTGCAGTAATGCCTGTTCTTTCTAAATCGATATCTGAAAAGAATAGGGAGATTACACAAAAATACGTTATACAATCTTTGAGACTTCTCCTGATCATTGTCCTTCCCATATCAGTGGCAATAATCGCAACAGGTGATAAGTGCATATCACTTTTATACGGCGATAGGTATATACAAGCATCAGGACCGCTTAAAATCCTTTTACTTGGGGCGATATTTCTATCTATAAAGGTTGTTATGTTCAGTGTGATTGTTGCTGATGGAAAACCACGATATATAATCTTGACAGGACTCCTATCTCTGTTGCTTGAAATCATACTTCTCGTAACTCTGACAAACTGGCTGGGTCTCATGGGTGCAGCTACAGCGAGTGCTGGAACACATTTTCTTGGCTTTGTGATGTCGTACTGGTATGTGGCGAGGAAGTTTATGATGCGTAAAGCGTGGATGTCTTTTATTCGTGTTGCGGGAGCATCAGTTGTAATATACATGATAGCGGCGATTTATTCACCTACAGGAATTGTTTTGGTTCTCTATTACGGATTACTTTTATTAGTATACGTTTTCATTCTTATGGTTTTTAGAGAAATTAATTTATTAGATCTAATACGAAAATCAAGAATTGGTATTGAAAGTTTATGATTTAGGAAATACTTTGACTTGGGATGAGATAAATGGAGGAAGATTGGAGAATAATTTGATTTGCAGGAGATCAACTGGATATCGGAAGCAATACTATATCTAACCCTGCAATCCAAGCTTGAGACTAAAATAGGTTACCCCGGCATGGTAGATGCCGACATGGAGGTGGCAGGGTTCGACTCGATTGGCGGAGGGACGAAAATTTTGAAAGAGAAGTTTGCCACCTGGCACCAGTGGAGTACGGGCGTGTAACAGATGTTAAAGGCTCACGAAGGAAACATGACTGATTAGGAGACGACGGATGGGCTTCTGGAACGATAAACGAGTCTTGGTGACAGGGGGTGCAGGGTTTTTAGGCTCTGTGGTCGTGGAGAAAATCCGTGCACGCGGCTGTCCACACATCTTTGTTCCGCGGAGCCATGAATTTAATTTGCTTGCAAGAGAGGCCGTTATCCGCCTTCTTAGGACCATCCGGCCGGACATCATTCTTCATCTAGCAGCGGTTGTAGGGGGGATAGGTGCGAATCGTAAACATCCCGGGCGTTTCTTCTATGAGAACGCGCTGATGGGCATTCAGTTGATCGAGGAATCTTGCCGGCTAGGCGTGGGAAAATTCGTCTGCGTCGGCACGATTTGTTCGTATCCCAAACTTGCACCTATTCCCTTTCATGAAGAGGAGCTTTGGAACGGCTATCCGGAAGAAACCAATGCGCCCTATGGACTGGCCAAGAAAATGCTTTTGGTTCAGTTACAGGCTTACCGACAGGAGTATGGATTCAATGGAATCTACCTGCTCCCCGTTAATCTGTACGGCCCCGGAGACAACTTTGATCTGGAAAATTCGCATGTAATCCCAGCGTTGATCCGAAAAATGGTTGAAGCCAAACTCCATGGTGAGCGAAAGGTAGTCGCCTGGGGCACAGGGAACATTTCGCGCGAGTTTCTGTATGTGGAAGATGCTGCCGAAGGCATTTTGATGGCCACAGAGCATTACAACAAACCGGACCCCGTGAACATTGGGACCGGTCAAGAAATTACGATCCGTGAATTGGTACATTTGATTCAGGAGTTGACCAATTACGATGGTGAAATTTTGTGGGACAACCATCAGCCAGATGGGCAGCCGCGGCGGTGCCTCGATACAAAACGCGCCAATATGGAATTCGGGTTCGTCGCCTCCACTGGATTACGGGAAGGATTGCAGAAGACAATTCGTTGGTACGAAAGTCAGACTTTCAACCCTGCAGTTAAGGTAGGGCATAAAATGGGCATGGATCGCGACACACCGCGTTCGCTACCCCTCTCTATTAGCAAAAAGGTATCTGATGAACCACTTCAACGAGGTCCCGCTGATCCGAAGCTGGGTGGCATTTCTTTGGTGTTTCCTGTTTACAATGAATCCTTCATTATCGAGCAAACGCTGCGGAATTACGTTGCGGAACTCGAGAGGCGCGTCGAAGATCTGGAAGTGATTGTCGCAGAAGACGGTAGCACTGACGACACGAAAGGTGTTCTCGAGCGCTTGCAGAATGAACTACCGATCAAGCTCTTCATGAGCGACGAGCGCAAGGGTTACCAAAAGGCCATCCGCGATGCCATTTCGCACGCGACGAAAACCTGGTTATTCATCGTGGATTCCGATTACCAGTTTGCAGCCGTCGACTTCTGGCGCTTGGAACCTCACCGCCTAACGCACGACATCATTTTAGGTACAAAATCCCCGCGTAAAGATCCCTTTTATCGAATTTTTCTTTCATGGGGATACAACTTCCTTATGCGGCGTTTCTTTCATGTACCCTATCGTGACATGGATACCGGTTTCCGACTGGTTCGCCGAACGGTAGCGAATGAGATTGCGCCTGATGTAAAGCATATGTGGTTCTTTACCGCAGAATTTGTTGTGCGAGCCCACTACGCGGGGTACAAGATTCTGGAAGTCCCGGTCCCTCATTATACGCGAAAAATCGGCAGCACCACGATCTTCTATGTCTCAAAGCTCCTTTGGATCTGTGTGGGACAATTTGTCGGAATTCTCCGAATGCGCCGGGAATTTAAACAAAAAGGTCTCATGGGTAAAACTGTCCAGAACATCTCATAACTCAATTGTGGATTTGGGCGAACCAAGTTAAGCCAATCGATAAAGGACAACATTTTCAGGACCATCAGAGGCGAGATTAGCATGGTAGGAAAGCATATAGCTTGAATCCGAATCGGAAGCTTCTTTACGAAATGCAAAAAAAACTTAAGGACTCTAAGTAGATCATCCATGTTAAGTAGGAAAAATTTATTAACACGTCAAGCTACCATCAGTCTTGCCATTAGTTCAATAATTTTAGTTTCTTTCGTGATTTACAAGGATATTCTTCATTACACTTTCATAGGTTCTGATGCAATAACTTTCGTTGACACCAGTAGGATAAAATCGTTTAAAGATATCATCAGAATATTTTCAGAAGCAGTATTTGAAGGGACCTCATTTTCAAATTTTGGTAAGTTTTATCGTCCACTATTAGTATTATATTACGGTTTGGATTATTACATATGGCAGTTGAATCCTTTCGGGTACCACCTTACCGATCTAATTTTACATATTGCAGTTTCTATTCTTGTTTTTTATTTTGTTCTTTCCCTGACAAATGGCAAACAGGTACTAGCATGGATGAGCGCTATTATCTTTACAATCCATCCTATCCACATAAAAATCCTTCCGTTAACAGCCTCATCAAGACAAGAAAGTACGTTTACTCTTTTTATGCTTTTATCTTTTGTGACGTTCTTTAAATATCACGGTGTCTTACCTCGAAAAAGCAGATATTTAGTTTTGTCCTTTTTTTGCTATCTGTTAGCACTTGGGTTTAAAGAATCAGCTATTATGTTTTTACCTCTTCTCCTAATATATTTAATGGTATTCACTGATTCGCGTGAAAAGTCCGCAAAGCAAAAAATTATTATGGCCACGAAACAATGTCTCCCCTTTATCATGGTCACTTTAATATATATTGCGTGGCGAACATATATCCTGAACGGATTAGGCGGATATTTTATTCATAATTCTGTCCCTGTAGCTTCAATTGAACCATCTAATTATAAAATCGTAGCCTACTGCCAGGTGATGAAGAATATTGTGTTCTCATATTTTAAGCATTTACTCTTTCCTGTTGATTTACTAGGATCACAAACAATTCCTTTATCAAAATACGTTAGGCTATTCATACTTTTAATTATTGTCCTTTTTATTCCTCTTTTACTTTTTTATAAAAAGCCACTTCTGACAAAATTGCGGCAGAATGAAGGAGGAGGGATAAAAGATCTGAATATAAAGCTTATATTGTTTTCTATCGTTTGGTTATTATTGCCTCTTTCTCTTTCGCTATTTGTTAAATTCTTTAGCACGAGGTATTTATTTATTTCAATGATTCCTCTAAGTATAATCTTGTCTATTTTGTCTATTAAAATAATTCAGACTGTTGTACGAAAAATAAGGGAATCTTTATCTCAGGATTCTTATCCTCGACTATTGTTTAATATCAGTTTGTCAAGCCTTATACTCATCTTAATGTTAGGTTGTTTTACCGTATATTCTCCTTTTGTGAGGGGAATAAATAAAAGCTGGGGAAACATAAATGATATGAGCAGAATTTTTATACATGAGTTTATAAAGTTCATTCCCAATATACCAGATGGTTCACGTGTCCATCTACACAATGTTCCCCAAATTGGGTTTCATACTTATACCTTGCAGTCATGGTTAAATTTGACTCATCCTTCCAAAAATTTAACTGTATTTATTGTTAAGTCACGGCAGAAAGCAGATATTTCCTTCAACAATTTAAATTTTCAAATAGAAAATAGAAACGGAAGAGACATTGTCATGAATGTAATATACGATAACCGATAAGAGACACATTAGGAACGCTATAAAGCATTTTCATATGGAACATCTGGGAAAATAATCTTGTTGCATGAAATTAATATCCAGGAAGGTGTAAATTCTCTAAAAAGGACTTTAGCCACGGTAACTTGAGCTATTTGAAGGTAAGAACTTTAATAAAAGAATAACGCCACGGGACACCATGAGGTCGGTTAGAACTGTGATCCTTCGATTTCTTATTTAAGGTTTAGATGATGCAAAGGGTCGAAGATACTACTGCCTGCTATTTATAGGTTAATGGAAAAGGACAATCAGGGATGTATCCCTTAGTTTCCACAATCAGGGCAGTAATATTCGATGTGGATGGTACGCTTTACGACCAGAGGAAACTGCGTCGGAAAATCTCATTGGAAATGCTTAAGTTCCTATTCGCTCATCCTACGGGTCTGAGCGATCTCAAGATTCTATGGGAATTCAGAAAAGTAAGAGAGAAAAATGCATCTTTAATCGGCGGAGCTATCGAAGAAAGGCAATTTGAATGGGGGGCAAAAGCCTCGAAGGTCTCGGTTGAAAAAGTCCGTCAGGTGGTTCAACATTGGATGTTTACAAGACCACTTTACCACTTAGAAGCCTGCTGTTATCCTGGGGTCCGTGAGCTGTTTTTCCGACTCAAAGAAAAAAATATTCCTGTTGGAATTTTTTCGGATTATCCTGTACAAGATAAACTAATGGCCTTAAGCATAGAAGTGGATGTGATGGTGAGCGCTACAGACGCAGAGGTGGATCGGCTAAAGCCCGACCCAATAGGATTGGTTGTCGTTGCGTCGAAACTGAAAACACCATTGAAGGAGTGCCTTTTTATCGGAGATCGGGATGATAAGGATGGGGAATGTGCCAGAAGAGCAGGGATGCCTTATTTGATCTTAAATCGAAGGAAGAAGAATTGCTCCCCCAATAGCTTTAATACGTTTGCTGAGATCCTTTCGTGGTTACAATAATACCTTTAGTAAGAACATGCTTTCAGGGGACACGTTGGGAAAGAAAAATTGATATTCCAAGTCTTTATTTATGGCCCTGGTCGTTAAATATACTCTTTTTGCTATCATGGCAACCATAGCTAACATTCTTTGTCAGGATGCTGTTAACCGAGTCTATCATGGGCCGTATGATCTCTATCCTTCCATGTTTTTGGGAACGCTTGTCGGCTTGCTGGTAAAGTACTCTCTTGATAAAAAATACATCTTCTTTTTTAAAAGCAAAAACTTGTTTCAGGATGGTCATAAATTTTTCCTCTATGCTTCAATGGGGGTTATCACTACGTTTATTTTTTGGGGAGTGGAAATGGCTTTCGATTATACGTTTAAGACTATCCCTATGCGGTATATCGGAGCTGTCATAGGACTTAGCATCGGGTATTGGATGAAGTATCAATTAGACAAGCGGTTTGTTTTTAGGCAATCTATATGAATATTTCAGGTTGGAAGAGGTATCTTTGGGTTAAGTTCTGAGACTACAAAAAATACTGAAATCCTCTTTATACTTACTGCTCTGTCATCAACAATTTTATCACTTAATATGTTTAGCCCTTTAGGAATTTCATTGAAAAATTGGGTTCGAGGTCATTTCGAATCAAACCAGTCCTTGTCACTTGGCACAAATAGGCCCACTGAAGAACAGCCTGAATTAATAAAAATTGAAACAAATATTGAAGGGTCAAATATATCCACTGTAAAAAGAGAGAGGGGGAACCAATTTGCTATAACGATGAGGCCGGATCTTCCTTCAGACTATAAATATCCAAATCACACGTGTTATTGGTTTTATTTTAAGGTTTCAGGTGCAAAAAATAAAATGATCACCATCCATATTACGAACTGTGAATGGATGCCAAACCATTGGGATCATTACAAGCCCGTATATACCTATTCTAATGACCCGAATGACCTTGAGGATCATAACTGGAATGTTATTAACAATACCAGTCGCTCAGGGAAAACGTTTACGTTCACCCATACTTTTGTTCAGGATTCTGCCTTCGTTGCACTAAGGTACCCTTATAACTATAACCGTCTTAAAAAATACCTCCTAAGTATTGAGAAAAAACCACATGTGTCAGTGAAGATATTGGGGAAGTCAAGGGAGGGCCGAGAGATTTATGCCTTAATGGTTACGGATAAAACGGTATCAGATTCAAAGAAAAAGGGAATTTGGGTCGTGGCAAAGGAACATGGGGCTGAGCAGGATGGAGCGTGGGTGATCGAAGGAATGACGAAGTATCTTTTAAGAGATGATCCCAAAGTCATCGCTCTCAGAAGGAATACTGTTTTCGTTTTAATACCAGTTGCTGCACCCGATGCGGCGTATCATGGGAGGGTAGTAAATCCAGCTACCGGTTTCGATGTCTCGCACCGCTATGACCTGAAATCGATATTCCCCGATAGACTTGACGGCATGACGGAGGAGACAAACGCGATATGGAGTGAGGTCCAAAGGTGGGTTGAAAGTGGGCATTCACTCGACCTTGCCATCAGCTTCCACAACCCGCATGGGGATGAAGAGAATGTGTGGGTTATGTTCAGCAGTCGATTCAAAAGAGAGGAACACCAAAGGTTTCACAAGACCTTTTTAAAATATTTAAGTGGGTATACGTTCAAGAGTCAATTGACCAATCATTCACTTTTTAAAAATGTATTTCCTTGGCGATGCTCGACTGAGTTTGGCTCCTTAGGCTTTATCTATGAAATAAACCAGCACGCAAGAGGGAGATTCCTTTCCATCCAGGATCTTTATTATTTTGGTGAGAGTTTTGCTGAAAGTGTTTTTAACTATTTTGTTTAAGTAAAATGATCACTCCATCAAAAGGCTAATGGAATAGGATGAAAAATATGCGAAATTATACACAATTAGTATTAAAAGAAAAACGAATTCCTATTTTGTTAGCACTTGTGATCCTAGTTGGCTTTTTTTTGAGATTATATCGTTTGGGGGCTCCAAGTCTGTGGTTTGATGAATTATCAACTGCGGGGAGGATTGATTATCCACTTATTCAGGTAATAAAAAACCTCTTCGTCTCTTCTTTCCCTCCCCTCTATTATATTTTAATGCATCTATGGGTGAATATTTTTGGAGTAAGTGAAATCACTTTGCGATTTCCTTCTCTAATATTCTCGGTTCTTTCCATCTTTTTCATTTTTAAATTAACAAAAACGCTTTATGATGAGAAATTAGGGTTAATCTCTGCATTATTGTTGAGCATTTCGCCCTATAGTATCAATTATGCTCAGGAAGCGAAGATGTACTCCATGTTGTGGTTCCTGGGGATATTGTCTTTTTACTATTTTTACAAATTTACGAACGATCCTACCAAAAGAAACTTATTTCTTTATATTCTTTTTACAACCCTGTCCATTTACACCCTCTATGTGGGGTTTCTTTTTATAATTGTACACAATATTTGTTACTTCATATTTTTTGAAAAAAAACAGACCAAAAGATGGCTCCTCGGGCAGTTCTTCGTACTGCTCCTTTACCTCCCTTGGATATATATTTTTATCGACAATGCCCTTAAAAGAACAGGAATAACATGGATTTATCCAACACATAATTATTTAATAACTATTGTATCGATATTTTTAGATACGATGGAACTCCATTTAAGTCATAGGAGTTTTATAATATATATTTTTCGCGGGTTTTATGGATTTTTAATAATTTCAGCTCTTGTTTCCTTGAGACATAAACCAGCCAATGCAGGTACATTTCATTTTACCAAAAGGGAGATATTGATCTTAGCTTGGGTTCTTGTACCCCTCTTCATTTATTTAATAATCGATATATTCATTTACCCAATCCTGGTTGCTCGATATATTGGGTTTATTCATATCCCTCTGGTCATTTTGATAAGTCGGGGGGCTAGTCAATACAATCTGAAGGTCAAATGGTTTTTATTGGGAAGTCTTATTTTTATCACGTTTTTAGGTCTCCTATATCCCTATTACAAATATAACCTGAAATACAATCGAGAGGATTGGAGAGGGTTATTTAATGTGATACATCAAAAAGCAGAGAGGAATGCTTTAGTGTTGTCCATGTCTGTATATTTAAGTAAGGGGGCAAAATATTATAATCATGGAAAAGAATTAGGATGGGCGATTAAGGGGGAAATAGATCAAAAATGGATTGACAAAAATTATGAATCAATCTTTGTGATTCACAGAGGGAGATTAGAAACTAAAATAAAAGAGCCTGAAGGCTATTTCCTTGCTGAAGATTATCATGATCGAAAGTTAGGCTTTTTGTGGTTCAGGAAAATATTATGAAACTCCAGAGGATATTCTCGATTTAAAGAAAAACCTATATGCTGCAAAATTCAAAATTACAAAAAATATTATTCCTGAGCGTTAGAGTAATGCGTGCCTCTTTGGTAGAATTGCATGGGGGAATTCATGTTGGGTCAGTTTACTTGCTGAATGGGACAAAAGTGCTGTTATAAACAAATGCTTAAGATGAAAAGAAATATGCCCTCCCAAGATTTGCACCTCGTTGGCCAAAGAAATCTCACTGATCAATTCCTGGATTCAAATTGCTACCTCTTCTGTTGATACAGGCCTTCGCTCTTTTCTGTCTTAAATGAAGTATAGCATAATATGCTACGGCGTATGCGATGTAGGGCATTAACATTTGATGCCCCAATGACACTGAGGTGATCGCCTAAAGGCAAGGGATTTTGCTAATCTAAAAAGGCGAAGAAACATTGCAGGTTCGACGGAGCGATACACTAATGTGACAAACCGTTTCGAAGCCTCAGATAGACTTATTTTCCTATCGAGTGAAGTTATAAATTTGAAACTGTACAAGGCAAATGTACCGGGACGG
>Ga0079037_100000345_pt1 | contig 20075 bp, 17 predicted proteins | sample Mud3Dept4metaG_FD_71479 | JGI IMG/M metagenome (GOLD analysis project Ga0079037, IMG submission 71479) | Freshwater wetland microbial communities from Ohio, USA, analyzing the effect of biotic and abiotic controls - Mud 3 Core 4 Depth 4 metaG | ecosystem: Environmental > Aquatic > Freshwater >... | reverse complement strand
TTTGCAGCGCGCGGCCTATCCGAGCGAAGCGCTCTTGGCAGCAAGGAACAAAGCCGTTCCCATGAACAGGCACGGAACGCCCGAGGAAATTGGCAGAGCGGTTGTGTTTCTAGCGTCGGAGGATTCCAGTTACATGACAGGCACGGACGTTGTCGTTGACGGAGGATCGTTGCCAAGCATGTTTCATTTGGTGCGAAAGATGGCAGAGAATATTTGAGAGGGGCGATCAGGTTTCAAAGAATCCCGGTTGGATAACGGACCCCAGCGCCCTGCAGGAAAGGCAAGCGGATGCGCCTGACAGACGAAGAGAGAAGAATCGCTAACGGAGAAAAGGGTGAAGCCTCCCGAATGGCACTTTCCATCTCGATGGAATTGGGAGAGCTTTTTGGTGCAGAAGAGATGATGGACGTTTCGCAGGTCCATATCGATAGCTCGGTCTATATGGTTGATGCTGGTTTGGAATTCGCAGAACGACTGGCAGATCTGGGCGGTCGGGTCGCAGTTCCCACCTCGCTTAATATCAGTGCTATTGACCTCGAAAGGTGGGAAGCCTACCGAGTTCCACCTGAGCTCTTAGAGAAAAGCAGGAGGATGGAAAAGGCCTACCTTAAAATGGGAGCCACGCCGACATGGACGTGTGCCCCTTATCAGCAGGGCATGATCCCCCGGTTCGGCGAGCAGATCGCCTGGGGGGAATCGAACGCGATTGCGTTTGCAAACTCGGTCATCGGCGCAAGGACCAATCGTTATGGGGATTTGATGGATATTTGCGCTTCCCTTTTGGGGAAGGTGCCTAAATTCGGCCTTCATCTACCAGAAAACCGAAAAGCCGAGGTGTTAATCCATTTGAACGGTGTGTCAAAGGAGATGTTCGAAGATAACGCCATTTATCCTCTTCTCGGGTTTTTGGTGGGAGAGTTGGCCGGCGATCAGGTGGTTGCCGTCGAGGGAGTTCCTCAGGATGTAAAAGTCGACAACCTCAAAGCGTTCAGTGCGGCGGCCGCCTCCTCTGGAGCCGTTGGCCTTTTTCACATCGTCGGGGTAACCCCAGAAGCCCAGACCCTGGACATGTGCCTTCGAGGATTGAGACCGAAGGAGATTCTGGAAATTACCCCAAGAATGATTCAGGATGCGGAGGAGAGACTGTCGATAGCGAAAAGAAAAATGCCAGATCTTGTGGCTATTGGCTGTCCTCATCTCTCCTTCATTGAGTTTACAGAACTGGTCCGACTCACGAAGGGGAAGAAAATCAACCCCTCTGTTACCTTTTGGGCCTTCACAAGCCGGACAATCTACGGATGGATCAAGAACTGCGGGATACTTAAAGATCTTGCAGACTCAGGTGTTATGACATTTACGGATGGGTGCCCTTTGCAATATCCGCACGAGAACTGGCACTTTACGGTCATGATGACCAATTCGGGAAAGTGTGCTAACTACTGTTACTCACAGACAGGGCTTGGGGTAGTTTTCGGGAGTCTTGAAGACTGCGTAACCACTGCCATTCAAGGAAAAATCCACCGAGGGAATCCCCCATGGAGAAAATACTAAGAGGATGTTGTGTTGTTCCTGGAACATGTGAGGGGGAAGTGATTGCAACCTCTCAGGCCATTAGCTTTTGGGGAGGAGTCAACCCCCTGACAGGATGCATCAATGACCCTCGCCATGAACTTTTCGATCAATGTATCTCAGGAAAGGTTCTTGTATTTCCTTTTGGCAAAGGATCAAGTACGACCTCTCTTATTATATTGGAACTGGCAAGGGTGAACAAGGCTCCAGCGGCTATTATCAATATGAGAAGCGAGCCCATCTTGGCCACAGGGCCGATCGTCAGTAAACACTTTTATGGGAAAGAAATACCAGTCGTTACGTTGGAGGAAGAGGCATTCAAAATGTTAAAGACGGGCCAAAACGTAGCCGTCAATGCCCAGGAAGGGCTTGTGAGAATAAGAGATAAGTTGTAGTGAAATCGTGCACACAATGGAGAAACCATCGCCCTGCCTGTTTAGCCACAAGATCGCGAAATCATGACATTTCCAGTATCATCCATATCTGCCACTTAAGAGCAGCAACGCCTTCTGGAAAGAGCCCCATTTTTCTCTTGACAAGAGGCCGTATTTATGTAATGGTTAAACCATTCTAAGACAAGGAACTCTTCCCCCATGATGTTCAGAGAAGCTAAACAAAATAGAACGTTTGAGGATGTCATTTCCCAGATCCAAGAGTCGATCTTACAGGGAAAGCTCAAGGCAGGGGACAAGCTCCCGAGCGAGAGAAACCTGAGAGAGATATTTAAAGTCAGCCGGGGGACATTGAGGGAAAGCCTTCGAGCGCTCGAGCAGAAAAGACTAATTCACATCAAAACCGGTGTTACCGGAGGGGCTTTTATATGCGAGGCGAATACAGATCAAATAAGCGAGAGTCTTGATCTTCTCATCCGGTATCGAAAGATCACGTTGAGAGAACTGGCAGAATTCCGGGAAATATTCGAACCACTGATAGCGTTCAGGGCGGCTGAAAAGGTTAAAGAAAAGGACGTAAGAGAATTAAGAGATATAGTAAGGTCCATCAAAAAGCATCTCGATTCCGGCGAGCTCCGGTGGGATGAAATTATGGCAGAGGATAAGAAGTTTCATGTCAGTTTGGCCAGACTCTCGGGAAACAGAATTTTTGAATCCATACTAGATAGTTTTCATAATTCTATTAACCGATATTTTCAACGATTTCTTCCGCGAGAGCGGTGGGTTCTCGAAGTCATTTACAACAATCTAAACAAAATTGTAAAAGCCATGGGAAAAGGAGACGCTCAAAAGGTCCACGCTCTTGTCTTGGAGCACGCGAAAGAGGCCGTTGAAGAATTTGGCCTAGAGCAAGTGACTGGTTTAGAGCCGAATGATGTTTCAGAAGAAAGGATTTGAAAGGGTGAGAAAATGTCCCTGAATAAGGAAGAGAAAGGCCACTTGTGTGTTTGTAAGTAGTTGAATATCACAAGATATTTTGGTTTCTCAGTGTTTTTGTCTTATAGTAAAACTTAGTGCAATTTTGGTTCTTGTCTGTGACATGTGGAGGCTGGCTGGACAGTCTAGGAGGATATGAACGTGATAACCCCCAGAGTCAAGAAACTCTACGGCAAATTATTGGACGCAAAACCCTCTATCTCGGTTGAGCGGGCAAGAATCTACACGGAAGCGGTTCGCGACGCCGGTGCGATGCCCACCCTCATGCAAAGGGCAGTTGGCCTTGCGAGAGTTCTGGAGAAAAAAGGGGTCAGCATCAGAGAGGATGAATTGATTGTCGGGAGTCTCACCGAAAAGGACAGAGGCGCTATCGTGACGCCTGAATTTGGATGGAAGTGGATCTCCGATGAATTGGATTTGTTCTCAACAAGAGAATCAGACACAATGCAAATTTCGGAGGACGGCAAAAAGGAATTGCGTGACCTGTTTAAGTTTTGGGAACAGAAAAGCGTGGAGGAAAGGGTCAACGCTCTCCTGGACGAAAGAACGAAGAAGGCTATCCAAAGAGGACTGACAACCCTCGGGGGCCACTCCACGTCGATTGGAAACATTGCACCTGACTACCCGATGCTGCTGAAGGAGGGATTGGACGGAATTCGGGACAAGGTTCTTCGGAAACTACAGGCGGTGAGCATCCAGGGGCCTGAGGATATCGAAAGAGTCGAGTTCTATAAAGCAGCGCTGGTGGCTCTCAACGCGGCCATTCAGCTTGCGGATAGATATAGAACACATGCCCTGGCCCTTGCAGAAAGAGAGACGTCTTCTCACAGGAAGATGGAATTAGAGAGGATTGCTCAGATTTGTGGCAATGTTCCTCGTCTCCCGGCGAAGACTTTTTATGAGGCCCTTCAATCGCTATGGTTTATTCACCTGGTGTTTCATATCGAATCAAGCCCTCACGCGATCCTTTTAGGGCGGATCGATCAATACCTGTACCCCTTTTACGAAAAGGACCTGAGAGAACATGTTTTGACAAGAGACGAAGCAAAGGAATTGCTGGAATGCTTCTGGATCAAAGTTACGGAATTGATCAAGATCAGGGATGAATTTTACAGCAAGGCCTTTTCTGGGTTTCCTCTTTTTCAGGTGGCCATGATCGGAGGTGTCGATGCCAATGGAGATGATGTAACCAATGACTTATCTTATTTGATATTGGAGGTTGCTGAAGAGGTCCGAACAACACAGCCTTCGATTTCATTCAGGCTTCATCAAAAGACCCCTGACGAGCTACTTCGAAGAGCTTCCAAAGTTCTGAGCGCCGGGCTGGGAATTCCTTCCTTTGTCAATGACGCTGTGATTATTCCGAAAATGTTGAGGAGAGGTGCCACGATCAGGGAGGCACGAAACTACGTTACAAACTGCATCGAGCCCGAGATCCCTGGTATGACAGATTCCCGTGCCCATTCAGGCTATGTCAACTTTGGGAAAGTCATGGAGTTGGTTTTCAATAACGGCGTTGACCCTTGTTCAGGGGAGAACATCGGTATCGAGACAGGAGACTTAAGGTCGCTGAACTCTTTCGAAGATTTCAAGCAGGCCGTCTTGAAGCAAATAAGATTCGCTATCGATTTGATTGAAGAGTCCTACAACGTCTGTGAGTTAGTCCACCTCCAACTTGTCCCTGAGGTTTTTCTTTCTTTGTTTATCCATGACTGTATCGATCGAGGCAAGACCCGCCAAGCTGGCGGTGCACGATATAACCATTCGACAATTTTTGGAGCAGGACTTGCGACGTTAGTCGACTCCCTCATGGCTGTGAAAAAAGTGGTCTATGAGGATCGAACCGTTTCTCTTGAGAAGTTCAGAGATATTCTGAATCATGATTTTAATGGGGAAGAGCGGTTTAGACAAATGTTACTCAACCGGTGTCCAAAATTCGGGAATAACCAGGAGGATACCGACCAGATCGCGAGAGAAGTGGCCGCCTTTTTTTGCGACGAAATTCAATCACGGAAGTGTTTGCGGGGGGGTACGTATCTTGCTGAGCTTCACTCTGTCACGATGCATGCTATTTTTGGCAGCCTGTGCGGGGCGACCCCTGACGGAAGGAAAAAGGGATATGCTCTTTCCGATGGTGTTTCACCGGTTCAGGGAGCGGACAAAGCAGGGCCAACGGCGGTCATCAAGTCTCTTGCAAAACTCGATCATATGAATGTGTTGAATGGTACGCTCTTTAATCAAAAATTCTCCCCCCATATCCTGAGAAATGAGATGGACCAAGAGAAGTTTCTGTCGCTCATTAAGACCTATTTTGTCCTGGGGGGCCACCACATTCAGTTCAACATCGTCGACGGCGAGACGTTAAAAAAAGCACAGAGCCACCCGGATGAATTCAGAAGCTTGATTGTGCGGGTGGCAGGATATAGTGCTTTTTTTGGCGAACTCACAAAAGAGGTTCAGGATGAGATCATCCGGAGAACCGAGCATCAGATGATCTGAGTAAGACCTGCGGGCTTCCCTCTGGGGAGACTTCAGCATCGAATGTCAGGCTTAAAGCAAAGAACAGGTTGAAAGAGGTACCAGATCATGCGTAAAGGATTGGTATTCGATATTAAGAGATATGCCATTCACGACGGCCCCGGAATCCGGACAACCGTCTTCTTTAAGGGCTGCCCGTTAAGCTGTCTGTGGTGTGATAATCCGGAAAGCCAGCGTTTCCCCAAAGAGTTCATTTTCTGGCCTGAGAGGTGTTTGCACTGTGATGCGTGTCTTGTTGTGTGCAAAGAAAAAGCGATCACCAAGAACGAGGCGCATAGAGAGGTTGAGGAAAAAAAGTGCAATTACTGTGGAGATTGCATTCAAGAGTGTTACTCCGAGGCCTTGCAGATCATTGGCAGGGAGATGAGTGTAGAGGAATTGGTGACGGAAGTGGAGAAAGATGTGGATTTTTTTAGGGAATCGGGAGGCGGAGTAACATTTGCAGGGGGCGAGCCGTTTTCTCAGCCAGATTTTTTAATAGACGTGCTAAAGGGCTGTAAGGGGCGACATTTGCACACCGCAATGGAGACCTGCGGGTTTGTTTCTTGGGATATTCTTGAAAGGGTAAGCCCCTATGTCGATCTATTCTTGTATGACGTCAAGCACATGAATGAGGATAAGCATAAAGCCCTTACAGGAGTTTCGAACCGATTGATTTTGTCGAACCTCGAGAGGATCGCAGCGATGAACCAGGTCATCGTTCGCATGCCTTTAATCCCGGACATCAACGACGACGGGGAAAACATCAAAGCCGTCGCTACTTTTTTGTCAAGACTGGGAAAAATTGAAGAAGTCCATCTGTTACCCTACCATCGTCTAGGGGTTTCGAAATATGAAAAGTTAAAGAAGGAATACAAACTGGATAAGATCGCTCCACCGGTTCAGGGAGGAATCGAGGCAGTCCAGAGAGTGTTGGAACAGTTTGGACTGAGGGTAAACGTAGGCGGATAAAGGAGGAAAATTATGGAAAGGGTTGAACGATTAAAGAATCAGAGCATTAATAGCGAACCTGAGATTTTTGCCGAAAGGGCCGTGCTCGTCACGGAGTCCTATCGTCAAACGGATTCGTTCTCGTCCCCGATAAGAAGAGCCCTTGCCTTAAAACATATCCTGGAGAATATGACGATTGTGATCAACGAAGACGAGCTCATTGTGGGCGAGAAGACGATTAGATATAGAGGTTCTCCCCTTTACCCGGAACTGTACTGCATGTCCGTAGAGGAGCTCGAAACCATCGGAAAACGGGAGCATGCACCCTTTAAAGTGAGTGATCAAACGAAAACGGTCCTTGCTGAGAAGGTCGTCCCTTATTGGAAGGGAAAAACGATGTACGACAAGATTATGGCGGTGATGGACGAAACGTGGAAGCGGGGTTTGGAGAACGGCGTTTTTAGCGAATACTCACTCTCCCGAGCCCCCGGGCATGTCAATCTTGATGGAAAGGTTGTTCAGAAGGGACTGATCGGATTACGAAAAGAGGTTGAAGATTCCCTGAAAAACATAGATGATTGCTCTCCCAATTGTTACCAAAGGATGCAAGAGCTGGAAGCAATGAAGATAGCCATTGATGCCGCGATTAGCTTTGCAAAAAGGCATGCATCCAGGGCTTCGGAATTGGCTCAAACAGAGAAAGACCCTCGAAGAAGAGAGGAGTTGAAAAAAATCGCCAAGGTATGTGAACACGTTCCGATGCATCCTGCAAAAGGGTTTCACGAGGCTCTTCAGTCCTTTTGGTTTGTCCATCTGATCACCTTGCTCGAAATAAACAACTGGGCTATAGGGCCTGGGCGGTTTGATCTTTACATGTATCCTTTTTACAAAAAGGACATTGAGAGCGGAGTCCTGACACGGGAAGAGGCCAAGGAGCTTCTGGAGTGCCTTTGGATCAAATTTAACAACACGGTAGCGCCTGCAAAAGAGACCAAGACGGCCAGCATGAGCGCAACGTATAACGATTTCGCTCTGTTAAACATCGGTGGATTAGATGAAAAAGGCCAGGACGCTGTGAACGAGCTCTCCTATCTTTTGCTTGATGTCATCAAGGAGATGAGGCTCATTCAACCCAATTCGATCGTCATGGTCTCCGAGAAAAGCTCAGACTTTTTCATGAAAAAAGTGACAGAAGCGATCCGGGAAGGATTCGGTCAGCCCGCCGTCTTTAATGCGGACCTTATCATTCAGGAACTGTTAAATAAAGGTAAAAGCCTGATCGATGCCCGTTTGGGAGGCCCCAACGGGTGTGTCACCGTGAATGCCTGTGGCAAGGAACATATGGCGGCCACAGGCTATTGCAACTGGATCAAGATATTAGAAATCACTCTAAATAACGGCAGGAACCCTGTCACAGGAGAAGACATCGGACTCAAGACCGGAGAGGCGGCTCATTTCAAGAGTTTTGATGAGCTCATGCAAGCTTACCGCAAACAATTAGAATTTTTCGTGAATATGAAGGTAAAGGGGAATAATCTCATCGACATGATGTGGACAGAACACATACCGGTTCCGTTTCTTTCAATTCTGGTGGAGGATTGCATCCAGAAGGGAAAGGATTTTCATGGGGGAGGTGCCCGCTACAATATGTCGTATATTCAGGGAGTAGGGCTGGGGACGTTCACCGATTCCCTTGCTGCCATCAAGAAATTCGTTTTCGATGATAAGAAAATTACGCTTGATGATCTTATGAAAGCCATGAGAGAGGACTTCGAAGGGCAAGAGCGGTTAAGACAACTCCTGCTAAACAAAGGTCCCAAATATGGGAACAACGATGAGGACGCGGATCGCGTCATGAAGGGAATCGTTGACATGTATTATGAGACATTGAACGACCGACCCACCTCCAGGGGAGGGAAGTACGGAATCGAGCTTTTACCCACAACCGTCCATGTCTACTTTGGTTCCATCTGTGGGGCGACTCCTGATGGAAGGAAGGCAGGCAGACCCTTATCGGATGGCATATCCCCTGCTCAAGGTGCCGATCGTGATGGTCCGACCTCTGTCATCAAATCTGCAGCCAAGATGGATCAAGGGAGGTTTTGCGGCACGCTCCTGAACCAGAAATTTTCGCCACAGGTCCTCAAGAGCACAGAGGACTTGAACAAGTTGGGGTCTTTGATAAGAACTTATTTCAAATTGAATGGCCACCATATTCAGTTCAATGTGATCGATGCCAGTACGTTGAGGGAAGCCCAGGCCAAGCCGGAAGAATACAGAAATCTCATCGTGAGGGTGGCTGGTTACAGCGACCATTTTGTGAACCTTTCAAAAGGGTTACAAGACGAAATCATCTCACGAACAGAGCAAACGTCTCTTTAAACGGTTCTCTATTCGATATGCTGCCACCCCGGAGGCTAGCCAGGGCCCAGTCTGCGATTTTAACCCCATGATCAGCTATGTTTCTTCGTCACGAACAGGTCGGCTGGATGCCCCGCTCTGTGGACGTGGAGCTTCACTTTTTCCGCAGCTTCTGAGGGATCACCGTGGTTGATTTTTCGCGTTTTTATCATAAAGTACAAGCCATGCTTGAAACGGAATTGCCGGACAGCACTTCCATCATTCGTGAAGGACGATCTATTGCAGCAGACATAAAGGTAGGTAGAACTGCCTTTATGAAAAAAATGGGTGTGAGTTCGGAAGCCGAATACAAGACCCGGTGCATCAGAGATAAAAAAATAATGTTCCACGCTCACATCGGGATGAGCTCCTGGAAATCGACGGCAGAGTCGTTAACCCTCGTGCATCATGTAGCCGAGGAGTGTGGTTTCACAGTGGACAGAGCAGGAATATGCCTTGACAGGAGGATGGGATTACCGCAGCACCTGAGAAAGAGCATCCCTGCTGAAACGGGCCCGACACTGGACTCCCTCGAAGATTGGATGCAGGTTGGGAGTGTTGTTCCCATACAACCCCACATGGGTGATTTCATGATTGGGTTCCCGGCATCTACGGAGAACACCGTGAATGCCCTGAGAGCAGGCGTAACGACCATCGGCAACCTTTCCCAGTTTTTCTCCCATGAAATTCCGATGTGGCATGATCAGGTTGCAACAACCGCAGAGACTGTAAAAGCCATGGCCATCATGGGGGCATTGGAGGAGAAGGGAACGCTCGTTCATTCCTACTTGGAGGATGGGTTCGGAGCGCTTTTTTATGATAGCGCGACAGTGGCTGGATGGGCTTACTTAGAGCGCTACATTGTAGAAACGCTCCTGGGAGGGAAACTAACGCACTGTAACGGAGGACTGACTGTTGATCCTGTGAAGAGGGTGGGCTGGATCTTTGCCCTTGATGGCATCCACGACCATGCTTGCATCGGATCGATGTATTATGGGGATACCCTATCTTTTACAGAGAATTTTAATGTGAATAGAGGGGTTGTCGCAGAATACCTTCTCTGGGACATCATGGCCCAGCTTCGATGCCCGACCGGACATGCCGTTCATCCGCTTCCGATGACCGAAGCGGTACGGGTTCCTTCTGGTGAGGAAATTGCAGAGGCTCAAGTTCTTGGCCATCGTATGGAAGAAGCCGCAAGAAGGATGCTGCCTCACACCGATTTCAGTGCTGCTTATGAATTCTCGGATAAAATAGTTTCGGCCGGGAAACGGGTTTTTCACAATGCATTGGAGGGTCTTAAGGAAGCTGGAGTTGATATTCGAGATCCAATTCAAATCCTGTATGTGCTTAAGGGGATTGGCCCGGGAACGTTTGAAGAGCTGTTTGGTGATGGGAAGCCCGATGAAGGATATGCAAGACGACGAATCCCGGTCGCACCCACCGACGTCTTTGAAAAATCAAAAGGATGTGAGGATCAGTTTCGGCAATTCTTTCGACAACCCGAGGCTCGCAGCGTGCTCAGGGGTCATCGGGTGTTGATTGCATCGACAGATGTTCACGAACACGCCCTTTTTGTGATGAACAGAGTTCTTTCTGAGGCAGGCATGGAAGTGGTGAACCTGGGACCTGAAAAAGGTCCTGATGAAATTGTTTCAACAGCTTGCATGCATAAGGTGGATGCGATACTGATCAGTACGCACAATGGGATGGCGCTCGAGTACGCCAAGAATCTCAAAGAAGTGATTCACAATCGTAACTTTCCTATTCCTGTTGTGATGGGTGGAGTTCTCAATCAGAAATACGAAGACGATAGTCTGCCCATGGATGTGAGCGATGCAATCAAAGAACTGGGTTTCCAGACATGTCGGAGCCTGGAAGACTTGATCACGTGTGCTCGTCTTATGTGGCCCCATCATCACAGTCGTTGTCAATAGTCAAGCTGGCGAGGAGGATGATAGAAAGGTTCGTCAGAATCTTCTGGCCAGTTGACTTCCTGAGCGGAGGTCATCTAGAAAGAGTCATTGGGTTTGAGGACCTTGAGTCCGAGAGATTCATGCAGTGGAAATGGAGAGAATGCAGGTTCAGCATTAGAGTAAAAGTTCCCCTTGACATCATTAATGAAATATTGCCATATTGTTGACTGTTGACAATATGGACCGGAAAGAATTTGAGAAGGTAAAAGACGAATATGATGCCCTGAGAGGGTGGGATGTTGAAACGGGAGCTCCAACCCGAGAGACCCTGAGGCCTTGGGATTCAGCGATATTTCATTAGACATTCTCGCGGGAATAGGATCATGAAACATTTCCAATCTGCTCCTCTGTGATATCAAGAGAAAGGATCAAAAATATGAAAATCACCCAGATTGACGTCTATCAGATTAGGTATGGTTTTTTAGAACACACGTACGCATGGTCTGGAGGGCACTCGGTTAGCTCATTTCTGAGTAACGTAGTAAAAGTTTCCACGGATGAAGGTCTGAAGGGATTTTCAGAGGTTTGTCCTCTTGGGCCAGCTTACATGGATGCTTACGCACGTGGAGTTCCCGCGGGCATTGAAGAGTTAGGCCCTGCATTAATCGGTAAGGATCCTCTTCAGATCAAAACCATCAACCACCTTATGGATTCCACAATGTTCGGACAGAATTACATCAAGGCGCCCCTGGATGTGGCTTGTTGGGACATCCTTGGCCAGGCAACAGGACTTCCTCTTTGCACTCTGCTAGGTGGCCGCTATGTTGAAAGCTATCCACTCTACCATGCTGTTTCACAAGGCTCTGCAGAAGAAATGGCTGAGAGCGTTGCCCGCTATCGGCAAGAAGGATATCACTCCTTCCAGCTTAAAGTGGGGGGCAATCCGGATGATGATATAAAACGCATTAACGCTGTTTTGAAAAGTCTTCAGTCTGGAGAGATCCTTGTGGCCGATGCAAATACGGGCTGGCTCGCGCACCAAGCTATTCGCGTCGTCAATGCTGTAAAAGGAAAAGACCTGTATATCGAACAGCCTTGCCTCACCTTGGAGGAATGTCTGGTCGTTCGGGAACATACCCGTCTCCCCATGGTACTCTGTGAGGTCATGACCGGTATTGACGCACTCTTGAGGGCCCATAGACAGCATGCCATGGATGTCGTCAACTTGAAAATTGCCCGAGTCGGGGGCTTAACCAAGGCCAAACAGTTCAGAGATCTCTGTGAAACACTTGGCCTCGCATTAACGATTGAGGATCCCTGGGGGGGAGATATCGTGACGGCTACGGTTGCACATCTTGTCGGAAGCACACGGCCGGAATTCCTTTTCACCTCGACGGATTTCAACAGTTATGTTGACCTTCGAATCGCGGAGGATACCCCGACAAGAAAAAATGGGAGAATGGCGGTTCCGACAGGACCGGGCCTGGGTATCCATGTCAATGAAAAGGCTTTGGGAAAGCCGGTTCTGACTCTGAAATAATCACCGTCCACTTCCGGCGCTTACAATCTCCGAAAGCTATGGAACCGCGTGTCAGGCGGTGTGACCAACCTTGCCGGTGCTCCCGGTTCTCACGTGCAAGTCGGCTGGAACCTCGGCTTCGAGGGGGAAGGAGGTAACGGACCCCCGCAAGGGAGTCAAAGCCGGTCCTTTCGGCGCATTTACATCTGCCAAAAGCCCCATTCTGCGCACGGGGATCTTCACCATCATTTCTTTATCTGAAACTACATGAGAATGAAAAGAGGAAAGACGAGAATGGAACGGTTCAAAGGCGTCATTCCGGTAATACCCACTCCATTCAATCGAGATGGAGACTTTGATGGTAAAGCGAAAGAAGAGTTAAGAAGAGTAGTTGAATTTGTCATTGAGGCGGGTGTCGACGGCGTTATTCCCGCTGCGGGCTCCGGGGAGTTTTTCCTGCTCTCAGAGTCGGAACGAAAACAAGTCTTTGACATTACGATTGATCAGGCTCGTGGGCGTATTCCTGTGATTCCAAATGCAAGTGCAGCCTCTACGAGAGAGGCTATCATGTATAGCCAGTATGCCGAAAAGGTTGGGGCTGATGGGGTCATGGTGGTCGCACCTTACTATTCAATGCCTTCGGAGGAAGAGATTTTTAGATTCTTTAGTCATGTAGGCCAGGCAATAAGTATTCCGATAATGGTCTATAACGATCCCTTTCCCACGGGAGTTGATATAAGCCCAAAACTACTCGCTCGTCTGTCTAATATCACCAACATCAACTCAGTAAAAGAAAGCTCAATGGATCTGACGCGTGTTCAGAGCATCAAGAGGCTCTGCGGGGAGAAGATGACCTATTTTTTTGGGAATGACCATCCGTCCCTGGATGCTTTCCTCCTGGGAGCTGAAGGGTGGGTGCCATCAGCTTATTTCGCTCCACTAGCGGTGGAATTGTACAAGAACATGGTCGAACAAAAGGATATGCACAAAGCCCATGAAACCTATGCGAAACTGCTGGAGCTTCTGGAGCCTGAAAGTGAGGGGGAACTCAGCAATCCATCGAGCTACGTTTCCCTTCAGAAAACCGCCTTTGAATTAATGGGCATGTCCGTAGGTCCGCCGAGAGGACCTCTATCTCCATTAACGGATGATGCTAAGAATGCATTAAGAAAAAAATTGACTAGGGCGGGAATGATAGCAAAGTGAAGCTGGGTGGGGAGCTCAACAAAGAGAATAGGGGAAAATTCAAGGCGAGTTAGATTGACCGAGAAGGATTTAAGAGGGTAAGAAACGGACATTATACCCTAAGGGGGGGATGCTGCGGAAAAGTGGCCGAATCATTCGCAGAGCGTTCTGATGGTCTTCAGGATTTCGTCATAGACAAGGAGTTCACTTTCAGCTCTATCGCGGAGCTTGAGCTCCAGTTTTCGCCCCCGACAGGTCCGCTTGCTGACGGTCAACCGAATGGGGATGCCGAGGAGATCCGCATCACAAAATTTCTCCCCGGCCGGTAAATTCCTATTATCAAACAAAACATCCACGTTGTCATCCTTCAACTGCCGGTATAATTTTTCTGCTTCCCTGCTGACTTCCTCATTCTCAGTATTGAGAGCAATCAAATGGACCTGAAAAGGAGCGATGGGAATAGGCCAGAGGATCCCGGAATCGTCGTGATTCTGTTCGATGACAGCAGCCGCTGCCTTGCTAACACAAATGGAACCATGTCCCATCACCATGGGATGAGATTTTCCCTGTTTGTCTAAATAGGTACAGTTCATTTTTTCAGAGTAGTATGTGCCCAGCTTGGCCATGTGCCCGATCTGAATGCCGCATACCTCTTCCAGTTTTCCTCGTTCGCAGCGGGGGCACAGATGACCCCGTTGAGCCAGCTTGAAGTCACCAAACGCGGGAAGGGGCAAATCACGACTGAAATTGACATTGATGTTATGATAATCCGTTCTATTGGCACCACACTCGAAGTTGACGCGATCTCTTGTATAGTAATCGGCAATGATGGTGACCTTTGGAGGAAGACCCACTGGCCCAGCATATCCCACCTCTGCTCCTGTTAGCTCGTGGATGATTTCTGGAGTGGCCAGTGCGATCTCATTGCAGTTGAGAAACTGTTTTACTTTTGTTTCATTGACATTGCAGTCTCCGCGCACCATGACGGCCACGAGCTTGGCGTCGGCTTGGTACAAGAGAGTTTTCGTGGTCTTCCAGACAGGGATGCCTAAGAATTTTGCCAGAGGCTCAACACCAATGAGACCAGGGCCATACACGGCCTCCATGGGTTTCTGTTCTTCATCCTGAAGAGATACTTCCAGCCGAGATTCTCCGCGTTCTTGGGTAGCCGCATAGTCACACCACTCACAGAGAACAAACGGTTCCCCGACATCACCCTGCACCATGAAATCACGACAGTCACTTTCACCCATGGCTTTTGCGTCAGTATCCACGCAACGAACTCTCAAGCCAATCCGTTTGCAGATCGCGTGATAGGCTTCCTCCATTAACTGATCAGAGGTACTGAATTCAGTCTCATCCACATCGAAGCTGTAAGCATCCATCATCAAGAATTCTCTCGCTTGCAACAATCCAAAGCGTGGATGGGTTTCGTCGCGAAGCTTAGTTTGAATCTGGTACAATTTCTTAGGAAGCTGCTTGTAGGAGCTTACCTCTTTTCGAACCATATCCGTTATGACCTCTTCGTGGCCTAAACCCAAACAAACGGTACTCCCACGTCGGTCCTTCAGTGTAAACATGTTACCCTCCCTACCAGCCTCTCTTTCCCATCGGCCGGATTCCACCCAGAGGTCCATGGGCTGAAGAGAAGCCATCAGGAGTTCTTCACATCCGATGGCATTCATCTCTTCTCGGATGATCTGAGAGATCTTGTGTAAAGTACGAAGGAAAAAGGGCATATAAATATAAACTCCCGGTGACACCGGCCTCATATATCCAGCACGGACCAAGAGCTTGTGCCCTATGGTTTGCGCGTCCTTGGGATCTTCTTTGAGGATTTTTCCAATATGACCCGACTGCCTCATCCTAGCCCTTTTGCCCCCATTCTTGTATTGGGATCTCGTCCGGTTCACCGCGGAATTCTAAGCCTTTCATCAAGCTTTCTCCGGTTACAACACTTCCCAGCAGCCAAACGATATAGAAACTAGGTGCCATCTTACCATGAAATTGAAGAAGCTTCCACAAGCGTGCATCTATCGGCCATCCAAAGAGCATCGTGTGTCTCCCGAGAAAAGACACACGATGCTTTAACTTATTGGATAAATCGTATATAATAAAAAATTGTTACGCGGGCCGCGTGTGAAGTCTGTTGGCAGGCGAGATGGGGGAAATCATTCATAAGTTCTTTTGGGGAGAACTCAATGAAAACGAAAGTTTCCTTGTTGCACACTGAGCCGTCGCCAAGCTTGGAGTCGGTATGCGATCACGTCCGGAGGTGTACGGCGCTGATCGGGGGGTTACACTCCTTCTTATCAAGAGATTCGAGGGTGGTGGTTAAGCCGAATGTGGGAACCATATCATCCCCACAGGAGGCCAGGAACACGGATCCACGTGTGATCGAAGCCATGCTCCTATTACTCAAGGAGATCCAGGTCAAGAAGATCGTCATTGCCGAATCCTCCATCGTGGGGACAGACACCTTCGAAGCTTTTAAGGCGATGGGGATAGACGACCTGTCTCGACGCTACAAGACGGAATTGGTGGATCTGAAAAAGGAGCCCTCTATCACGAAACGCGTTCCATCCCCTTACGTATTCCCGTCAATCCACGTGAGTTCGAGGCTGGAGAAGGTGGATGTGATTATTAATCTTCCGAAGCTCAAAACAATCGCTGCTACCCCTGTCAGTATGGGTCTAAAGAATTTAAAGGGGTTCTTGCCGGACAAGGAAAAAAAGCGTTTTCATCACGTCCACCTGTCAAGAGGGCTTGCGGATTTGAGCCAAATTATAAAGCCTCAATTCACGTTGATCGACGGTATTGTTTCAAGCGAGCTGTATGAACCCAAAGAAACGAACGTATTGTTTGCAAGTCGCGATGTGATTGCAGCCGATTCAGTAGCTTCCCGTGCGGCTGGTTTTGATCCCGCCGAGATAGAGTATCTCCGTTTGGCGAGTGAAGCGGGAGCGGGGACAATGGATCGGGATAGTCTGGAGATTGTTGGAGATTCACTTGAAGAGACACACTTGGATCTGAAACAAACGCTGGATTACGCTGAGGCATTTGCCGCCTCATTTCCTGGAATTAAGATCGTCGAGGGGGGACCGTGTTCAGGGTGTACTGGCGCCTTGTATTTTAGCCTAAAAAAAGCAAGAACCCTTGGGTTGTTAGACAAAATTGGCGACTTGACATTGGTCGTGGGAACAAAGGTCGAAAACATGCCTTCTGGAGAAAACATCCTGTGTATTGGGAATTGTACGAAAAAACTAGGAGGCAAACATTTCTTGCCTGGCTGCCCCTTCATCACCGCTGAATTTTGTGACTACATAGAACAACACTTCGTCTAGAAATTGGCTTGCGTAAGTAGTGGGACCAGAGTTTGAAGCATCATTTCTAACGTCGGCCAGGCAATTGGTTACCGAGCTCGCAATTCGAACGGATAGATAACGGGTTTTGGAGGTGGGCAATCATGCTGATCTTATCGCGAAAAGAGTTGATGGAGCTTCTTCAGATGGCTGAAGTGATTGAAGCCGTTGAGGAGGGGTTCCGCGAGTACAAGACGGGACGAGGTGCCGTGCCGGTGCGGATGTGTGTGAACGTTGGAAGTGGGAAAGACATTTTTCTTTTCATGCCAGCCTACCTTGGAGGACAAAACTCGTTCGGAACAAAAATCGTATCGGTCTTCCCGGAAAACCCGAAGGGAAACCTGCCCACCATTCAAGCCGCTTTTCTGTTGAACGACCCCACGACGGGAGAGTTCCTCGCTCTGATGGATGGGACCTTTCTGACGGCGATACGGACTGGAGCGACATCCGCCGTGGCCACCAAGTATCTTTCTAAAAAACAATCGAGGGTATTGGGAATCATTGGCACCGGGGCTCAGGCTCTATTTCAAGCGGAAGGGATTTGTAAGGTCAGACCGATTCAAGAAATCTTAGCCTATGATCAGGACCGGAATAGGGCTCAACGATTTGCCGAGATGGTGTCGGAACATCTTAGGATTTCTGTGAGAGTGACGGAATCGGCAAAGGCGTTAGTAGAAAATGCTGATGTGCTGGTCACGGTGACGACTTCACCTCACCCTGTGTTGGATGGGCGTGATGTGAAACTCGGCACTCATATCAATGCCGTGGGGGCGTATGCCCCGGGGATGAGGGAATTGGACGATTTCACGATAAAGAAGGCTCGAATCGTGGTGGATACCTACGAGGGTTGCCTGGCCGAGGCAGGAGATTTGTTGATTCCCATAAAGAACGGTGTGATTTCTAACGAAGATATTCATGGGGATCTAGGAGAGGTAGTGTTAGGACAGAAACCGGGCCGGAAGACGGAGAATGAGATCACCGTGTTTAAGTCTGTAGGATTTGCGGTAGAAGATCTCGTGACGGCTCACCTGGCCTATCAGAGAGCAAGGGAGCGGGGTGTAGGGTCGGAATTTAAACTCGAAGGTTAAACTATCGAGGAAACCAGAGAACCTTTTGTCCGTTACGACAAGGAATCCAAAGCCTTCCCCATCTTTACGAACGATATATCGGCGTTCCTTAGTGCTGGCTGGATAATCTTTCGTATCTGAAATCATTCAGCGGGAGCGAGGTCTTACCCGTGGTGATCTCTTCTGCAATCAGCTTTCCAGTGATTGGAGCCAAACCCACTCCTTCCCCTGCATGTCCGGTGGCAAGGTAGAAGCCACGGAGATCCAGCACCCTACCCAGGAGTGGATGGCCATCTATCGTACAGTAAGGGCGGAATCCGGCGAAAAACCGAATACAATTGATTGTTTTCATTCCCGGCAAGAAATTCAAGAGATGTCTGACCATCTCCTTCAGAACCTCAGGGGTATTTGTCTTGTCAAAGCCAGCCCTATCACGGCTCGCGCCAATCGTCCAATTGCCATCAAGCACTTGAGCGAAAGACGCACCGATCCCCATGGAAAATCTCTTGCGGGCCGCTTCATCTTCATTCTCAGGCTTTATCCCATAAGCCGTTGTCAGGTAATCTGCGTCAAGAATGTAAGGATATTCAGCAGGAGCTACCCTTTCCGTAATCGCCAGTTGTCCTCTCTGAGGTTCGACCGGGATGTCGAGGCCAACCATCTGCCCGATCTGTGCTGACCAGGGACCTGCAGCACAGACCACATGGCCACAGACCATCTCCTCGCCTCCCTCCAAAATAATGGAGTGGACCCTGTTGTTTACCGTCCTGATCTGAGACACTGGGGCATTCGTCATAATCGTTGCCCCTCGTTTTTTCGCTGCCCACGCAAAGCCATAGGTGACTCGAAAAGGGTTTACCTGTGCGTCCACGAAGCTTTCCACCACCGCGAGGAAAGGCTTTGAATCCCCTCCAGGAAAGCGAGAAAGCTCATGGTCGTTCCAGAACTTCACCTTCATTCCCATCTGGACGAGTTCTTCGTAACGATGTCGCAGCACTGGAACCTGGTACTCATGTCGCGCGACAACAAGCGCACCGGTTTGGTTGAATTCGACGTCATAATCCAGCTCATTTGAGAGTTCTTCGTATAACGCAATACTGGCCCACGTCATAGGTATCGTCTTTATGTCGAAGATCTGACTGACCATGCCGCCCTGGTTCGCACTGGAAACGCCCGAGCAAAGATGGTTCTTCTCAAAAAGGGCCACAGACAGTCCCACCTTGGAGAGATAATAGGCGACTGCGCATCCAATCACCCCTCCTCCAATGATTCCGACATCAAATGTTCTGGTCATCACTCTATTCCTTTATGGATGCTTTCCTTCTCTTGAGGCTTCGAACCTTCATGGCCAGATGTTTCGGCACACTTAGCGTAATGACGGCCGTATGATCGAACCCCTTGGGCTGCTGAACCCGCAGCACCGTGGCATCACACACCACCTCTCCAGCCCGGTTCACTCCCTGAACAATATCTCCCTTCTTGGGTAGAGGAAGAAACTCATACGGAAAGGACACAGAGGCTTTGTCCTCGGAATAGGTCATGTCCACGCGGAAAATGGCCTGACCAGGACAGATGGGAATGCAGGTGCCGCAGGCGTTGCACTTCTCAGCATCAAAGATCGGGAGAGACGTGATAGGATCTCCCACCTTGATCGCTCCCTTGGGGCAAGCTGCTTCGCAAGGGTTACAGGGAATATCCTGAACACACTCGATCACGACAATGGGTCCTTTCCTCAATGCCTCGGCCTTAGGGTAACCCGGAGAAGCTTCCAACTCCTCTTCAGAAGGAATACCCGTCGTTCGAATTCCTTCTTCTTCTCCTTGCGTCTTCATACCGTGCCTCTCGATTCCAGAATTTGTTTCTTTGCCAAGGATCGTCCTTTCCCAAAAGAGCCGATACGAAGTGTTTCAAGCCGTTCTCGCACCTCTGCCTTTTTCATGGCACCTTCTTCAAACGAAAGACAACCCAGAGCCTCAGCGGCCGCCAATCCAGCCAAACGGCCTTCTTCCATAGCCGTCGATGCTTCCTCAATACCCGTCAGGTCTCCGGCCACATAGATTCCTGGCAGAGTGGTTTGCATGTTTTCGTCATGCACAGGAATCCATCCTCCCATGGGCGAAATGTGAATGAATTGACATCCTGCCATCCAAGCCAATTCAGCTAAAGGCGATAAGCCAACAGCCAAGCAGAGGGTATCTATT
>Ga0079037_100000344_pt1 | contig 20107 bp, 12 predicted proteins | sample Mud3Dept4metaG_FD_71479 | JGI IMG/M metagenome (GOLD analysis project Ga0079037, IMG submission 71479) | Freshwater wetland microbial communities from Ohio, USA, analyzing the effect of biotic and abiotic controls - Mud 3 Core 4 Depth 4 metaG | ecosystem: Environmental > Aquatic > Freshwater >... | reverse complement strand
CGGGACGGCGGCCTCGCCGGGCCGCCCGGCGAGCTTCCCGAGAAGATGGTCGTGATTTCCCCGGAGGAATGTCGTAGGGAGCCCCTCCAGCCGCGAGAGGAGCGGCGCGAGGCGCGGGTCGGTCCGGATCCGGTCGCGGAGAATGGCGGGGTCGGGAAGGCGGGCACCCGCCTGCCACTCCACGACCGCCTCCCGCCAGAGGTCGTACCGGTCGCCGAGCTGGAAGAGCTCGAGGGCGCCCCCCCTGGCCGTCCCCTCGAGGGCGTCGAGGAGCGTGGCGAAGAGGGGCTTCTTGCCGGCCGGCGCACCGAGCCCGTTGAACCGGTATGAGAAGACGCTCTCGCTCGACCCGGAGACGAGATGGAGGTCGGGGAGGAAGACGCGGAGGACGTCGTCCTCGGGAAGGCCGAGGCCGGCGTCGGCGTACCGGTTCACGAGGAAGATCTGCCCCGGGAGACGGGAAAGGAGCTCTGCGAGGAAGTCGTCGTGCCGGCCCACGCCCGCTCCGCTGCTACTTCTTCTTCTTCTTCTTCGGGTAGATCTTTCCGATGAACTTCTTGTCGCCGGCGGAGAGGTCGGTGTTCTCGGGCATCGCCCGGTGGTCCAGCGTCAGCTCCGCCGGGAAGGAATAGAGCATGATCGACTTCGGGTCGAAGGTCGTCGCGTTGAGCTGGTCGAGCGAGTACTTCTGGACGACGTTCGAGTCGATCTCCTCCTTCGACCAGTTGTTGGGAGGGCCGCTGAAGTACCGGTAGACCACCGGCAGGTTCCACTTGATGCCGCCCTTCGGGTTCTGGTGCTCGTGGATGGCCGAGAGGGCGTGCCCGAACTCGTGGACGACGACCCGCCGGTACTCGACGTCGTCCGTGTCGTCCCGGAGCCAGCCGAAGTTCATCGTCGGCTCGTTCTTCGGGAACTCCTCGGCCACGAGACAGTCGGTTCCCACCGCCGACCAGGAGCCGTCGTCCGCCACGAAGGAGATCCGGATCTCGGCCTTCGAGCCCGCGGAGAAGTTGAGCCCGACGTTGGCGTAGGCGCACCACATCTCGGCGAAGCGCTGGACCTTCTTCTTCTGGGTGGCGCTCCCGTCGAGGAACCTGACCCCCAGCTTCCGGCCGTTCGGCCAGACCTTTCCGGTCTCGAGCGCGATCTTGAGCGGATGCGCCGAGACTCCCGGAAGAAGCGACAGGCGCGGACGGTTGGACGGGTTCTCGGCGGTCGAGATGGCGGCGGCCGTGATCTTCCTGTGATGGGGAATGATCCGGTCGTAGCAGATGCGGATGGGGGATTTCCTCGGCATCGGGGCCTCCTTGATGATGAGAGACACAAAAACCCGCCGGATCCGTACCGCCGGGCAGGACAACCTCTCCTACAACGTGGGCGGGCCGCAGCCGGAGGTCAAGGGGCGAAGGGGGGGCAAAGGTGGCCGGAGCGGCCAAACGGGGCGCCTTCCCCTTTCGCGAGCCGGCTCCGGAGCTCCGTCGCGGTGGCGCCGAACTCCCTCCGGAGGTACCGGGCAAAGGTCTGCGCGGAGGAGAAGCCGAGCCGGAGGGCGACGGTCGTCACCGGCAGGGCACCCGAGAGAAGGCGGAACGTCAGGGCCCGGCGGCGGTCGGCGAGGAGGTCGGCGAGGCGGAGGCCCCGACTCTGGAACCGGCGGCGAAAGGTCCGCTCCGAGAGGCCGAACCGCCCGGCGCCGAGGCGGACGCCGAACCGGAGGAGGAAAAGAACGGTCTCCTCGTCGAGGAGATCGGGCGCGAGACCTTCCCATCGGACCGTCGGGGGAAGCGGCCGGAAAAAACCGGCGGCCGGCTTCGGGTCCATCGTGGCCTCCTGTCGCCCCGGAGGGGTGGCCCTGACATCCTAGGGACCGGCTCGCCGGGAATCAAGGGCGAATTGAGACGGCTTCTCCCGTCGGCCCGAGGCGGGCCAGGAGCCACCGGACGATCGTCTCCTCGGCCCAGTAGACCGGGCGTCCCGGGGACGGGCCGCCGACGAAGCCGACGTGCCCGCCCGCCTCCGTGAAGAGGCAGGTCATGACGGGAGGGGCGGCCGCGCGGACCCGGGGGAGGACCTCGGCAGGGACGAACGGGTCGTCGGCGGCGCTGATGCAGAGGACCGGCGTCCGGATCTTCCCGACGAACGGCAGCGAGCTCGACTTCGCGTAGTAGTCGTCGGCGCCGGCGAAGCCGTGGAGGGGCCCCGTCGCCGCGTCGTCGAACTCCCGGAAGGTCTTCGAAGCGAGCATTCGGGCAAGGTCGACGCGCTCCCGCGCCTCCGGGAAGCGCTCGACGAGGTCCTTCACCTTCTGCTTCAGCGTCCGGAGGAAGACGGTCACGTAGAAGGGCCCCGCCCCCTGCTCCAGGAAGCGCGCTCCGGCCGCAAGGTCGTACGGGACCGACATCGTCGCCGCCGCGCGGAGGCAGGTCTGCCCGGGGTTCTCGCCGAGCCACTTCAGGAGGACGTTTCCGCCCAGCGAGGCCCCGACGGCGGCGAGCGGGACGTGCGGCGCCCGCCGGTGGAGCCGCCGGATGACGAAACCGGCGTCGCCCGTCTCGCCCGAGTGGTAGAAGCGGGGCCGCTTGTTGGGGAGCATCGTCCCGAGGTCGTCGGGGAGCCGGGCGCAGGAGCGGAAGTTCAGGACGGTGACGGCCAGCCCCGCCCGGCGGGCGAGGCGGGCGATCCCCTGGACGTAGACGGAATAGGAACTCCCTTCGAGGCCGTGAAGGACGAGGAGGCGCGGCGCCCCGTCGGGCGCGTCGACATGGTCGAGGACGAGGTCGTCCCCGTCCTCCGTCGGGAGGATCTCGCGCCGGTACGGAACGAGACGGCGGGGGCGTGCGAGTCGCCCCCACATCGACTGCGGGTGGGGCCCCGGAAGCCACCAGGCGGGCCGGAAAGGAGCGAAACCGGGCGGCGTCACGGACGCGGCAGGACGACGATCCGGTTCTCGATGTCCGTGACGACGAGCCGCTTCTCCGGAAGGAGGGCGATCCCGACGGGCTTCTCGAAGAGGGTCCCGCCGTCGCCTCCCTGAATCGCCGTCCGGAGGACGCCGCTCTCCGAGAAGGCCCGGATCTCCCGGGAGAGGGGAACGGTCGTCCAGATCGTGCCGTTCGGCTCGACGGCCACGTACGGCTCCGAGAAGACGGCGCGCTGCCACCCCGGGACGGGGATCGTCCGGAGCAGGGCGCCGTCGCGGTCGAAGACGGAGAGCCGCGCATTCCCGTTGTCGCAGACGTAGACGCGCCCCTTCTCGTCCACGGCGATCCCCTGCGGCTCGAGGAGCTGTCCTGCGGCACTTCCCCGTCCTCCCCACTCGGTCTCCTTGTTTCCGTCGGCGTCCGACCGGACGACCCGCCCGTTCCCCGTGTCGACGACGAAGACCGATCCCTTCCCGTCGACGGCGACGCCGCGCGGCCCGAAGAACCCGTGGTTCCACTCGCGGAGGTACTTCCCGTCGGCGTCGAAGACCTGGATCCGCGAATTCCAGGTGTCGGCCACGAAGACGCGGCCCGCCCGGTCGACGGCGACGCCGCACGGATCCTTGAACTCGCCCGGGACGCTCCCGCGCCGCCCCCACGCGAGAAGGGGGTTCAGCTTCGGGTCGAACTTCTGGATCCGGTTGTTGACGAAGTCAGCGACGTAGATGTTCCCGGCCGCGTCGACGGCGACGCCTCGCGGCTGGCTCACCTTCCCGAGCGGCTCCTGCGCCGGCCGCGGCCCTTCCTCGCGCGCGGCCGGGGCTTCCCCCTTCGCCTCGACGAGCCGCTCGATCGTCAGGACCGGCGCCGCCCCGGAGAAGATCCCCTTCACGGCGAAGATCGAAACGGCGGGATTCTCGTAGACGGGGGCGAGAAGGTCGCTCCACTCCCGGAAGCGGACGAGGTTTCCGCCGGCGTACGTCTTCCGCTCGAGCGGCCCGACGTAGAGGAGGGCGACGCGGTAGCGCTTCAGGATCTCCTCGACCCTCGCCCGGTCGGAGGAGCGGTAGACGGTCTCCACCTCGGCGATCCGCTTCTCGACCTCCGCCTTCGAATGGCTCCGCTGCTGGACGTGGTACTCCCAGCCGATCACGATCGGAAGGCCCGTGTTCATCGAGACGCGGCTGTACTCGCCGTACGAGGCCCCCCACGCCTCGCAGAGGACCGGGATGCCGCGGACCGTCCGGTTCAGCCAGTCGAACGCCGCCTTCTCCTCCGGCGCGAGGCGATCGAGGTAGGCCGTCCCGTCGAGCGTCCCGCGCGGCCCGTTCACCCGGTTCATCGAGACGGCGCCGACGACGGCGGCGAGGGAGGTGGCCCCCGCGAGGGCGCCGACGAGGACGACGGCGAGTTGTCTCGCGCGCCGGCCGGCCCCCGCCTCCCCGGAGAAGAGCCGGGCGAGGAGGGCGCCTCCCGCGATCGACAGGAGGAACCAGGTCTCGAGATAGAACTTGAAGAGGGTGTTCATCCGGTCCCAGACGAAGACCGTCTCGCAGCCCGCCCAGACGGCGAACGAGAAGGTGGCGAGCGCGAGAGGAAGGCGGTCCTCGCCGGGGGTCGTTCTTCGAAGGAGGAGGAGAAGGCCGAAGGCGAAGAGGGAAAGGGCGAAGGTCCGGACCGGCGCGGCGGCGGGATTCCCCGCGCGGAGGCCGAGCGCGAGGACGAGGAGGCCGAAGAGAAGGGCGAAGAGTCCCCGCTGTCCGCGCGTGAGCCGCTCCGCCCCGGTCCGGGCGAGGATCGACGCGCGGAAGGAGACGAAGAGGAAGGGGACGGCGATGGCGAGGAAGAGCCCCCAGATCTCGAGGAACGCGAACGGGCGGGCGTAGGGGCCGACTTCGAGGCCCCACTGCCGCCGCGGCGGCGTGAAGTGGATCCAGAAGGGGCGGTAGAGAAGCCACGCAGCGGCGAGGACGGCGGCCGCCGGAAGGACGACGCGGGGGAGGAACGAGGCGGCCAGGCGCCGGGCGCCCCCTTCCCGCTCCGCCCACCACCACGAGAGGCCGAGTAGGAAGAAGAGGATCCCGATGTACGTCGGGATGCTCCAGCCGTTCGTCACCTGGATGGCGCCGAGAAGGAGACCGCCGAGGAGGGCGAGCGCGGCGCGCCCGGTTCTCGAAGGAAGCTCGGCTCCCCGCGTCAGGGCCAGAAGGAGAAGCGCCACGAATCCCGCCGTGAAGGGCATGACGAGGGCGTGGGCATGCAGGTCGGCGAAGAGGTGGGTCCAGAGCGGGTACTCGTTGATCGTGTTCGGGATGACCCGCGAGCTGTCCCAGAAGACCTCCCAGAGGCCGGCCCGACGGTTCCAGAGCAGGAAGAGCCCGGAGAGATTCCCGGCGAAGAGACCGAGGGCGACCGTCCAGAGACCCCCTCTCGATCCGGCGAGGAAGGTCCCGGCGGCGTAGAGGGCCGCGGCCGTCAGGCCCGCCACGAGGGCGAGGCCGACGTTGAACATGACGCCGGGGGCGATGTCGAGCGCCTTGCCGACCGCCGCGACGAGGTAGTGCCCGAAGTAGGTGTAGGAGAGGGGCGCCCCCGAGAGCCACGGCTCGGGCGGGGGCAGGTACGCCGTCCGGTAGAGGGCGTTCAGGAACGAGAAGTCCATCGGCTTCTCGCCCCACCAGATCTCCGGGTTCAGGGCCCGGACGGCGAGGAAGAAGAGAAAGGCGAAACCGAAGAGCGCCTCCGTCCTCTTGAAGTCCTCGGGCCATCCGAGCCTCCGGCGGCGGCGGACTAAACCGCCGGCGGCCACGAGCAGGAGAGCCACGCCGAGGAGGATCGGGCGCCCGAATCGGACGGCGCCGACGGAGACGAGAAGCCACGGCACGAAGGCGAAGAGGAGGAGGCCCGCCACCTTCGAAAGGGCGTAGAGGCCGGGTCGCGCGCCGAGAGCGGCGGCGAGGAGGGCCCACGCCGCGAGGCCGAGCGCCTCGGCGAGAAGGAGGACGAGAAGGGTCGCGACGGCGCCGCTCCGGACCGAGCCGAGACCCCTCTCGGGCGCGGCAGCCGCGCCTCCGGCGGGAGCGCCCGCCGAGGCCAGGAGCATGGCGTTCCGGGTCACCGGGCGCGAGGAGAGGCCGGTCAGGATCTTCCGCTCGATCTCCCCGGCCGGGAGCCGCCCCCGGTTCTCGAAGAAGAGGACCTTCGGATGGTCGTAAACGGAGAACGACTCGTCCGCCAGCTCGGTGGGGACGGAGATTCCGAGAAGGGACGGGCGCGAGGAGACGTCCTTCGCCAGGACGAAGCCGAGGTCGCCGGCGAAGAGGAGCTGGAAGTAGTTGTTCGTCAGGGGAAACTTCGACGGCGCCCGGGTGACGGCGCCGTAGATCCGCTTCGTCTGGAAGACGACCCAGTCGGCCTCGGCCGCCTCGCGGGCGAGCTTCGCGATCTTGGCGGGGGAGTCCGGCTCGTAATAGCCGAAGGTCGCGATCTTGAAGCGGTTCTGGGGAAGGCCCGGAAGGGGGAGCGGGAAGCCCTCGTCCCACTCCTGCGTCAGGATCCGCGTCTTCTCCGGGACGCTCGCGTGGAGCCAGCGCGAGGCGGCGACGGGCGTGAAGGGGCGCGTGTAGATCGAGAGGAAGGCGAGGGCCCAGAGCGCCGTCGCGGCGACGACCGCGCCGCGGACGATCCGGCCGCGACGCCCCCGCTCCGCGATCTCCGTCAGCCAGACCGCGGCCCAGAGGGCGAGGAGGGGGTAGAGCGGCAGGAGGTACCGCGGGAACTTCACCTGGAAGCTCGCCGTGACGAGGAAATAGGGGACGGCCCACGAGAGGACGACGAGTTCGAAGGGGAGCATCCGGCGCCCGCGCCGCGCGAGGCGGACCGTCCCCCAGAGGGCCGCGAGGCCGAGGAGGGGGCCGAGGCCCCAGAGGACCAGCTCCTTCAGCTCGTAGAGGATCTTCGGCGTCCCGATGTACTGGTTCGTGTAGGGGAGGATCCCCGCCTGCCGGACCATCCGGCTCTGCTCGAGGACGTCGTGCGAGAAGCGCGGAAAGTCGAGGAAGGCGTAGGGCGCTCCGAGGGCGAATGCCGCGAGGCCCGCCCCCGCAGCGCCGAGGAAGAGGACGACGCCCTTGTAGGGCTCGCGGTCCGTCCGGTTCCGGAGAAAGACGGCGGCCGCGACCGGCACGATCATCGGCGCCGCGCTCACCTTCGTCGCGAGGGCGAGCCCCGCGAGGAAGCCGCCCAGGATCAGGTGCCGGGGCCGCCCCTCCTCCGCATACCGCGCGAGAAGGACGAGGGAGGCGAGGATCCAGAAGGTCAGCGGGATGTCGTTCGCCGCGAAGTGGCTGTTCTGGAGATGGAGGACCGAGAGGGCGAGAAAAAGCCCTCCCAGGAGGCCCGCCCTTTCGCCGTAACGCCGCCGCCCCGCGAGGACGAGAAGGAGGACGGTCGCCGCGCCGAAGAGGGCCGAGAGGACCCGGCCCGTGTAGATGACTCCGTCGTACGAAGTGAACCAGGGGCCGAAGAGGGAAAGCGGGACGGTCGCGAGCTTCGTGACATAGAAGGGGAAGGACCCGTAGGCGAAGAACTGCGGGTTGAGCTGGAGCGGCTGGAAGGAGATCCGGAGGACGGCGTTCGCGATGGCGCGCTCGTCCGGGTGGAAGAAGTGGTGGTCGTCGAAATCGATTCCGAAGAGGCGAACGGCGATCGCCAGGACGAGGAGCGCGAGGAGCGCACGGCGCCGCATTGGTCTTTTAAGATACAACGATGACCCCTCCCTCGCGCGATTCGGGCTGGGGGGCGAATCTGGCCCTTCTGGCCGGCACGCTCGCCGTCGCCCTCCTTCTCTGCGAGGCGGGGGCCCGGCTTCTTCTGCCGGCTCCGCGCCTCGTGAAGATCGAGAAGGTGGACAAGCCCGATTGGTCGCGCTACGAGCCCTCGAAGACGACGGAGGAGAAGTCGATCACGCGCGTGGTCCTCTACGGGGGCCCGCATGGCGTCCGGCTCCGGCCGAACACGGTGGGCTCGATCCGGAACCACGAGTTGAGCGGCCTCGACGTGGAGATCCGGGTCAACTCGATCGGCCTGAGGTACGACGAGCTGGGGCCGAAGGGGCCGGACGAGTTCCGGGTCCTCGTCCTCGGCGACTCGATCACGTTCGGAGACTTCCTCCCGGAAGAGGAGACGTGGACGCGGCGGATGGAGGGGCTCGTCGGAGGGCGCGGGAAGAAGATCCGGTTCCTGAACGCGGGCCTCCCGGGGGCCGGCACCCTGGAGGAGTTCTGGCTCTTCCAGGAGCTCCGGGAGGCCGTGAAGCCCGACCTCGTCCTCGTCGGGATGTACCTGAATGACGCCCAGAACGCGAGCGGCTTCTACGTGAAGACCCTCGGGGCCCCCTGGAACCGGAGCCGGTTCCTGACGTGGGTCGTCACGCGCTTCCAGCTTCTCGAGAAGGGATGGTTCCGGAACTCGCTCCCCGGCCGGATCGATCCGAACTGGCGCGAGACCTTCCGGGCGGGACGGAAACTCCGCTCGGGCGACATGTTCGACTCGCGAGACGGGTTCGACTTCGAGATCTACAACGCCTACATGGACTTCGGCCTCGGCTGGAACGCGCAGGCGTGGGAGGAGATCGGGCGGATCCTGGAGTCGCTCAAGGGCGCCGTCGACGCCTCCGGCGCGAGCCTCGCGGTCGCTCTCTTCCCGGTCCACATCCAGATCCTGGGCTCCGTCGAGGACAGCCGGCCGCAGGAGAGCGCCCGGGCCCTCTGCGCCCGGTTCGGGATTCCCTTCCTCGACCAGCTTCCCGGCCTCCGGGCCGACTGGAAGGCCCACCAGACGAAGCTCCTTTACGACCATTGCCACTACCGGGCCTACGGCTACGAGCTTCTGGCGAAGCAGACGGTGGAGTGGCTCGACCGGGAGAAGCTGATTCCGCCCCCCGCGGTCCGATGAGCGCGATTCCTCCCGAACGGGAAGGGCCCGTCTCCGGAAGCCGCCCGCCCGTCCTCGCCGTGAGCGGTCGCCGGTCGATCGCGGCCCTGCTCGGGCTGGCCGCTGTGGTCGGGGCGCTTCGCGCCGTCGTGAGGACGGGCGAAGATGGGGGGAGAACGCTCGGCTTCCTCTCGGCGCCGATGACGGCGCTCGCGGCGGCAGGAGAGCATCTTTCCCGGTTCGGGTCGTCCCGGGGGGCCCTCCTCGCCGGTGTCCTGCTCGGCGCCGCCGGGCTCGCCCTCTGGGCCGCCGGCCGGCGAATCCGCCGGCTTCCCGCGTGGGGCCCTTCGCTCTTCCTTCTTGCCGCCGCCCTCCTTCTCTTTCCCGAAACGCCGGCCGCCAGTGCGGCGTTCGGACTGGCGGCCGGCGTCGCCCTGGCCGGGCTCGCGGGCGAAAAGACGGAAGAGCCCGGGCCGTCGGCCCTCTGGCTTCTCCTTCCGGTCACGGCCGGATTCGTCCTCCGCTCGTACGCTCTCGGCCTGATCCCCGCCGGCTTCTCGAGCCATGCGGTCTACCACCACGTCAAGCTCGTCCTCCCCTTCTTCGACCGGTTCGCGGGGGCGGTCGCGGAAGGAGGAGCACGCGCGGTCCCCGGCTTCCTCCTCGGCACGCTCGCGGATCCGACCTTCCCGCTCTATGTCGGGGCCTCCGCCGCGGGTTATCCCCTCTTCGGCATCGGCCTGACGGCGGCACGCGCGACGTCGGCCTTCCTCGGAACGGTGACGATCGTCGTCGCCTACCTCGCGGGGACGGCTCTGGCGAGCCGGCGGCTGGGGCTGACCTTCGCGTTCCTTCTCGCCCTCTCTCCCTGGCATGTCACGATCTCGCGCTATCCCGACACGGAGCACATCCTCAGCCCTCTTCACTTCCTCCTCGTCGTCTGGCTCCTCGCGAGTGCGTATCGCCGGGGGAGGTGGCGCGACTACCTCGCCCTCGCCGGGACGCTCGCCCTCGGCTGGTACGTCTACTCGGTCAATCACGCCGTCCCGCTCCTCGTGGCCCTCTTCGGTCTCTACAAGCTCGTCACGACGCCATCGCTCCTCCGGCGCGACGGCTGGAAGATGGCGGCGGCCGCCGCGGTCTTCGCCGCGGTCGGCTTCGCCCCCCTTCGGGCCTTCGTCGAGAGCGGCCGGTTGGCGCCGAACTTCCGGACGGGCTACGACGCCCACCGGATCGACCTTTCCGACGCCTCCCGGCTCAGGACGATGCTGGCCGGCGCCGGAACGCAGCTCTTCCGGGAAGTGGGCGATCCATGGTTCGGGAAGCCCGGCGGCGGCCTGGGGCAGCTCGAAGCCGCTCTTTTCGTCCCGGCGGCCGTCCTCGCGCTGGCGGGGCTCCGAAGCCGGAGAACCCGCGACGCCGCCGTTCTCGTCCTTCTCGCCCTGCCGGTGTCGCTCCTTCCGGGGGTCCTCTCTCCCGAGGTGACGTTCCGGCGCTTCTTCCTGACGGCGACCGTCATTCTGCTGATGGGCTCATGCGTCCTCGTCCGGTGGGCGAAGGAAGCCCGCGCGGCGGGTCTCGGACGACGCGCTTTGACCGCCCTGGTCCTGGGCGCCGTGACGCTCCAGCTCGCGGCGGGCGTCGGGACCTACTTCCGGGAGGTGCGCGTCGAGAACGAGGAGAGCTGCCGCTTCGCGGGGGAAACGGCGAAGATCGCTCGGGACACCGCGGGGAGTGAGTTCCTCCTCGTCGTCGTTCCCGAGCCGGCCGAGGAGTTCGCCGACTACCTGCGCTTCGCCGCCCGCGACGCGCTCCGGCGCGACGGGGGAGACGGAAGCCGTCTCTGGGAGGTCGCAAGCTGCGCCTCGCTCTTCTCGCGCCTCGAAGGGCTTCCGCAGATCGGCGGGAAGACCCGCATCCTCGTGGACGACCATCTCCTCCGGGAACCGGCGCGCTGGTGCGACGGGAGGGATCCGGAGGGGGAGATCTCGCGCCGCTTCCCGGGACGGGAGAAGACTGCGGTCACCTCGCCGCGGGGCGACGTCGTCCTCGGATCGTGGCGCCTCGAGCCCGGCGCGCCGTGACGGGAGACCGGCGCCTTCCCTAGAGCGCCGCGGCGATCTCCCGGATCTGCGCGGGGGTCAGCTCGGCGAACATCGGCAGGCTGAGAGTCTCGGCCGCCCAGGCTTCCGACTCGGGAAGCGGGGTCGCGCACTTCAGATTCCGGTAGGCCGCGAGCTGGTGGAGGGCGAAGGGATAGTGGATTCCGGCGCCGATCCCCCTGGCGTTCAGCTTCGCGAGGCGCGCGTCGCGGTCGGCCACCCGGACGACGTAGAGGTGGTAGTTGGAGACGGTGTCGGGGGACCCCTGCGGAAGGCGGACGTCGGGGCGGCCGGCCAGGAGCGCGTCGTAGGCGGCGGCGTGGGCCCTTCGGGCCGCGTTCCACGCGGCGAGACGCGGGAGCTTCACGGAGAGGATCGCCGCCTGCAGCGAGTCGAGGCGGCTGTTGAGCCCCGGCTCCTCGTGGTGGTACTTCTTCTTCGACCCCCAGTTCCGGAGGAGGCGGAGCCGGTCGGCGAGGGCGTCGTCGTTCGTCGTGATCGCGCCGCCGTCCCCGTAGGCGCCGAGGTTCTTCCCCGGGTAGAAGCTCCAGGTGGCCGCGACGCCGAGGGAGCCCGCCGGGCGCCCCTTGTAGGTCGCGCCGTGCGCCTGCGCGGCGTCCTCGACGAGGAGGAGGCCGTGCTCGCGGGCGATCGCGGCGAGGGCGTCCATGTCGGCGCAGCGCCCGTAGAGGTGGACGGCGAGGATCGCCTTCGTCCGCGGGCCGATCGCCTCGCGGACGCGGGCCGGGTCGAGGAGGGCGTCTTCCTTCCGGACGTCGGCGAGGACCGGCTCGGCCCCCGCGAGCGTCACGCCGATGGCGGAGGCGATGAAGGTCATCCCCGGGACGATCACCTCGTCCCCGGGCCCGACGCCGAGAGCGCGGAAGGCGAGCTGGATGGCGTCCGTGCCGTTCGCGACGCCGACGGCGTGACGGGCGCCGCACGCGGCGGCGAAGGCGCGCTCGAACTCCTCGAGGGGAGGGCCGAGGATGAAGCAGGTCTCGTCGAGGACGCGCTGCATCGCGGCGGCGATCTCGGGGCGGATGGAGGCGTACTGGGCCTTCAGGTCCACGAGGGGGATCGTCACGTCGGGTTCTCCGGTATGCGGACGAGAATCGAGCCCTCGCGGATCGAGCGCGCGGCGGCCTCGAGCGCGCGGACGACGCGGAGCCCCTCCTCGCCGCTGTTGAGCGGCTCCCGGCCGGTCGCCACGCACTCGAGGAAGTGCTCGCACTCGGCGGCGAGCGGCTCGCGCCCCTCGAGGAAGGGGCTCACGACGTCCCCGTTTCGGACCATCATCCGGAAGGAGCCGAAGGTGTCGGAATAGCGGGCGTCCCGCTCCACGGCAACCGACTTGTGGTAGATGCGGACCGGCTCGGTGAGGTCCATGTCGTTCCAGACCACCATCTCGCTCGTCCCGACGACGGTGATCTCGCGGACCTTCTTGGGGTTGAGCCAGCTCGCGTGGACCGAGGCCATGACGCCTCCGGGGTAGTCGAAGGTCGCCACGACGACGTCCTCGACGCCCGGCGTCAGCCAGGACTGGCCGCGCGCCGTCACGGCGAGGGGGCCGGCGCCGAGCCAGTAGTCGAAGATCGAGAGGTCGTGCGCGGCCAGGTCCCAGAGGGCGTTCACGTCGCTGCGGAAGGGGCCGAGGTTCGTCCGCGTCGCGAAGATGTACTGCAGGCCCGACAGCTCCCCGCTCTGAATGAGCCGGCGGATCTCGCGGATGCCGCTGTTGAAGAGGAAGATGTGGCCGACGGCGAGGACGACCCCTTTCTCCTTCGCGAGGGCCAGAAGCTCCTCCCCCTCGGCGGACGAGCGGCAGAGGGGCTTCTCGACGAGAACGTGCTTCCCGGCTTCGAGCGCGGCCTTCGTCAGCGCGTAGTGCGACTCGACCGGCGTTGCGATGACGACCGCCTGCGCCCCGGGGTCGGTCGCGGCGGCGAGGGAGTCGGTCGTGAGGCGGTAGTCCCCCGGGATCCGCTTCCGGACGAGCTCGAGCCGCTCCACGGAGACGTCGCAGACGGCTCCCACGCGGGCGGCGGGATGGGTCGCGAAGATCCGGAGGATGTTCGGACCCCAATGCCCGACCCCGAGGCAGTTGACGGTGATGCGGTCGGGCAAATCTCGGCCTCTAGCTCCGGATGCGCAGGCCCAGGAGGAACACCGGTTTCAGTATATCCCACCATCCCGTGACGGGACGCATCTTGGTCTGGCCGAGCGCTTTGGGCGGATAGACCTTCGTGCAGGGAACCTCCTCGTGCCGGTGCCCGAGAACGATCATCGAGAAGAGGAGGTAGACCTCGAGGGCGTACCCGTCGAGCCATGGCTGCGAAAGGTCGATGCGCGGGTCGGCGAGCGCGGCCAGCCGGACGGCCCGGAAGCCGTTCGTCGTCTCCGTGAGCCTCTTTCCGGTGAAGAGGCTCATCAGGAAGGGGTGGAGGCGCGTGGCGAGCTTCCGGTAGAGCGGCATCTCGCCGCCGTACTGCCCGCCGGGGAGGAAGCGCGAGCCGACGACGAGGTCGGCGCCCCGCTCGACGATCGGGTCGAGAAGACGGGGGATCTCCGCCGGCTCGTCCTTGTTGTTCCCGGCGAGGATGACGGCGACGTCGAAGCCGCGCGAGGCCGCGATCCGGAGCCCCTCCCGGAGGGCGAAGCCGACCCCCATCACGGAGCCGAGCGAGACCACCTCGGCGCCCCCGGCGCGCGCGACGGCGGCGGTCCCGTCCGTGGAGCCGTCGTCCACGACGAGGAGGAGATCGACGAGGTCGCGCGGGATCCGCGAAACGACGAGGCCGATCTTCTTCTCCTCGTTCCAGGCGGGGACGATCGCGGCGATCCGCCGTTCGCGGTACACGCGTCAGTCCGCGCGGCGGATCGCCTGGCCGTCGGCGACGAAGCGGGTCCCGCAGGCCGGGCAGAGGAGACCGGCGGGGAGGACGGCCCCGCAGACGCAGGCCCACCCCCTCGGGCGCGCCGGGTTTCCGGCGACGAGGCGGTGGGAGGGGACGTCCCGTGTCAGAACGGAGCCGGCCCCCGCGAGCGCGAACTCCCCGATCGTCAGCCCCGGCAGGACGACGACGCCGGCGCCGAGGCTCGCGCCGCGCCGGACGAGGGTCGGGAGGAGCCAGTTCGACTCCGCCTCGTACCGCCGCGCCGCGGAGGGCATCCGCGGACTCCGCGGGTTCCGGTCGTTCGTGAAGATGACGCCCGGCCCGACGAAGACGTCGTCCTCGAGCGTGACTCCGCGGAAGACCATCACCTGGTTCTTCAGGGTGACGCGGTCCCCGACGACGACGCCCGACTCGACGAAGACCCCTTCGCCGATGTTGCAGTGGCGGCCGACCCGGGCCCCCTTCATGACGTGGGCGAAGGCCCAGATCCGCGTTCCTTCGCCGACCTCGTCCGAGTCGCAGAGAGCCCGCTCGTGTACGAACGTCATATGCGGCGGAGCCGACTTCTCTTTCCGCGTCGCCTCTGAGATTCTAGCAACGTGCAGAGCGGCGCGGAGCGGCGGAAGGGGCCCCTCGCGGTCCTGGTCGGCGCCTTCGCGGCCCTCTCCCTCGGGCTCTTCCTCGTCGTGGGCCTCCGGGGCGCGGAGGCCGCGGCCAAAGGCGAGAGGGTTCTCGGTGTTCTCGACCCGGCCTTCAGCCTCGCGAGGACGGCCGGGCGCGCCGCGCTCGTGGCCGGCTTCGAGCACGCCCTCTTCCTGGCCGGAGCCGTCGCCGTCCTCGCCGCCGCCCTCGCGATCGCCGGCCTCCGCCGGACGCCGCGGGACGCGGCCCTCCCGCTGCTGGCCCTCGGCGTCGCCCTCGCCGGATGCGGGGAGGCGCTCCTTCTTTCCGGCCGGGGGCGCGCCGGGGCGGTTCTTCTCGGCGCCGGGGCCGTCGCGGCGCTCGCGCTGGGCCTCGTCCGGCCGCTCCGGAAGCTGGCCGGGTTCCCCGGTCCCCCGTCCGCGGATCCCGCCTCGCCGGTCACGCGCGCCGAGGTGGGGGCCGTCTTCGGGCTCGTCGTCGCCGGGCTCCTCGTGCGGGCCTGGGCGCTGACGGAGCTTCCGAGCCTCTTCGACGACGAGCCGATCTACATGCTCGTCCAGAGCGCGACCCTTTCCGGGCTGAAGCGCTACTTCGAAACGGAGCTGCTCGGGACGGGAAACGGGATCTTCCACCTCATCACGAACTTCTTCTTCTACCGCCTCTTCGGCGGGTCGTGCTTCACGGTGCGGCTGACCGCCCTCTTCTGGGGAGTCGCCGCGATCCCCCTCTTCTACGGCCTCATCCGGCGGCTGGCCGGGAGGGGGCCGGCTCTTCTGGGGACCCTCCTCTTCGTCTGCGCCCCGGAGCAGCTCTTCTGGTCCCGGAACGAGAACTCCTTCTTCTCCCTCGTGGCGATCGTGGCCCTCGTCACGGCCCACCTGACGCTCTGGCTCGTCCGGAGCCTCTCCTTCGGCGCCGCCCTCGCAACGGCGGTGTGGATGCCGGTCTGCCGCTTCTTCTACACCCCCTCGTTCGTGATGTTCACGCTCCCGCTGATCCTCCTCGGGCACGCGCTCCTCTTCCAGCGGGAGGCTCGGAGGCGGGCGTGGTTCCTCGTCCCGACCCTTCTCGGCGGCCTCGCCCTCTGGATCTTCAGCCTGTCGCTCTTCCTCTACCCGGTCCGTGGCCGCTGGGAGTTCATCCACCCCGCGAAGGTGCGGGGTGAGGTGGCGTGGCGCGGAGGGATCGCGCCGGACGCCCCGGCGCTCACGGTGGCGAAGGTACAGGCGGCGCGGATCGCGACAAACGCGGCGTCCGTCGTCCGGGGCCTGGCGGACCACCAGGCCTACAGCTCGCACTGGTACGGGCGGTTCCACGTCTCGGGCGCGCACCGGAGCGACGTCGTGGCCGGCCTCTTCGTCCTGTCCCTCCTCGCGGCCGCCTGGCTGCTCGTGCAGCCGGGGGACCTCCGGGCCGTCCTGCTCCTCGCGTGGCTCGGCATCGGGCTTCTCCCGGCGGTCATGAGCGACGAGCCCGAGGCCCGCCGGTTCGCCCTCGTCTTCCCGGCACTCCTCGCCCTCTCGGCGGTCTTCGCGGGAGCCGCGGCGCGGATCGTCCGGTCGGCCCTCAGGCCGCGGGGCGGCCCTCTCGCGGCCCGTCTCGCGGTCGGCGGGGGGACGGCCCTCGTCGCCGCCGCGGGGCTCGCGTCCCACCTCTCGATGCCGGTCCGTCCCCTCGAGCAGGAGGCGAAGGCGCGATTCGTCCGTCCGCTCTTCCTCCGCTGCGACACCGTCTTCCACAACCTCTTCTACCGGCAGGGCCCGAACCTCGCGCTGTCGAATCTCGACCGGCTCCTCCTCGGGCCGGAGTCGGTCTGCTACCAGCGTCTCGTCGCGAAGGACTGGCCCTCCGCGGCCCTCTTCCCGGACTGCGACCTGAAGGACGAGGTCTTCACCTTCTCCCTCTCCTCCAGGGAGATCGCCCGGCGAAAGGAGAAGCTCCGGAGCGGAAGAGTCGGCTTCCTCCTCGCCGACACGATCGAGAGCCGGCCGGAGATCGAGCTTCTCCGGCGCCTCTATCCCGAGGCTTCCGTCCGGCGCGAGTCGTTTCCCGAGACGAGCACGGTCCTCGTCGCGATCGAGGTGGACGGCGCCGCGTTCCGGCGTCACCGGACGGTGGAGGTCGGGAGTCGGACGCCTCCGCCGGCGACGCTTCTCCGTGACGTCGCATCCGAGCCGGGCTCCGCGCCCGCCGCGGGGCTCGAGATCCGGGGGGGCGTCCTCGTCCCGTTGGACGGCTTCTATCGGCTGGCTCTCGACCCTCCCTGCGCCGCGGCCACGCTGGCGAGCGGAGTGGAGAAGGGGGACGCCGTCCGCTTCAGGCCCTGGCTGGCCGGCGTCCACCCGTTCACCCTTCGTCTGATGAGCGCGGACGACTGTCCGCTTCCCCTGAAGCTGGCGTTCGAGAGTCCCTCGGGAGGCCCCCTCGCGGAGGCCCGCGTCGTCAGCCCGCGACTCCTCGACGTGCCCGGGGTGGCCGCCCCGCCGGCCGTGACCGAGGCGGGCTTCGGCGAGCCGGTCCGGCTCGCCCGCTTCGACCAGAGCCCCGTCGACGTCGCCGTCGATGGGACCGGCGTGCCGACCGTCCTCCTCTTCCGGAACGGCATCTGGCGGCTCCGCCGCGTCGGGGCGGAGGGAGACTCCTTCGAGATCGAGACGGGAGTCTCCCGCCTCAGCTATGGCGTCTCCCTCGCCGTGTCGGCCGACGGGACGAGCGCGGTGGCGGGGCCGGAGCGGGTCGAGCTCTATGACCGCCGCGGACGCCGGGTCCGGGAGTGGTCGATCCCCTACCGCGAGGCGCCCGGCGACGTCGTCGCGGTTCCGGGAGGCGGCCTGCTCCTCAGCTTTCCGTACCGCCAGTCGGTCGAGCTCTTCTCCGAGGACGGAGCCCTCCGGGCCACGATCCGAACCGCGGACGGCCCGGACGGATTCTCGTCGCCGCAGGGACTCGCCCTCTCTCCGCGCGGAGATCTCGTGGTTCTCGACGGCCGCGGAGACGCCCACGTCTTCTCGTGGGAGAAGGGGAGCTGGCCGCCGCGCCGCCGCCTCTCCTTCCACGTCGGCTTCGCGGAGAACCCCCTCCCCGACGACGCCGCCCGCGTCTTCTTCTCGGGTCCCGACCGGCTCTTCTTCCCCCACCACTCCCACTCCGTCCCCCTCTGGTACACCCTCTCCGGCGAGAGGGTCCTCGCGGCGACCCCCGACGGGGACCTCGCCTCCCGGGGAGTCGGAGGCGTCCGGGCCGGCACGGCGACGGCGGACGCACTCTTCCTCCTCGAGGGGCACGCGGACACGCTTCTCCGCGTGGTGCGTCGATGACCGGGAGCGCGGGACGCCTGCGCCTCCGGGGGGCCGCCGCTCTGCTCGCGCTCGTGCTCGCCGCCGGGGCCCAGCTCGGCCTCGAGCGGGCGCGCCTCGCGCACGTGCCGGTTCCGTCCTGGCCCTGGCTTCTCTTCCTCGCCGCAGCGGCTCTGGCCGTGGCCGCGACCTTCCGCCGGCCGCCCGGCGCCGACGTCGAGCGCCCGGCGTTCGTCCTGGCGGAGCTTCCGAGGCTCTTCCCGCTCTACTTCCTCCCGGCCGCGAGCTGCTTCGTCGCGGCGTTCCTCCTTCACCGGCGGCCGGGGTGGTTCGAGAGACACGCGGTCCCGGTGACCGTCTGGCTGGCCGGCCTCGTTCTTCTCTTCCTCCCGGGGCTGATTCACGCGGTGGCGCGCCGGCGCCCGGCGTCCCCGACGTCGCCGGGCTGGTCCCGCGCCGCGTGCCTGGCGACGTCGGCCGCCCTCTTCGGCGCGGCCCTCTTCGTCCGGACGGCGGGAGACCTCCGGAAGCTCCCCGCCTGGGTCGAGAACGACGAGTCGATGACCGGGCTCCTCGGCCGGCATATCTTCTCGGACGGGCTCGAACGGCTCTTCGGCTTCTCGGAGTTCATGCCGTCGATCACCTTCCTCTGGACACGGATCGATCAGCTCCTGTTCGGCGACGACCTCTTCGGCCTGAGGCTCGGCTCGGCCGTCCTCGGGAGCCTCACGGTCGTCCTCCTCTGGGACTTCGGCCGGCGGCTCGTGGGGGAGTTCCCGGCGCTCCTCGGAGCGGTCCTCCTTCTCGCGCAGCACGTCCACGTCAACGTCTCGCGCATCGGCCACAACCCGGTGAAGACGCCGTTCTTCGCCGCCCTCCTCCTCGCCCTCTTCGTCCGCGTCCTCTCCGGCGGCGGCCTCCTGCCCCTCGCCGGTGCGGCGGCGGTCCTCGGCGTCGGTTTTCTCTCCTACCCGCCGTCGCATCTCCTCCCGCTCCTCCTTCTCGTCGCCGGCGCCGGGTGGATCCTGGCCGGAGGAGTCGACCGGAAGGCCGCCCTCGCACGGCTCCTCTTCGTCGAGGCGATGGCGCTCCTCGTCGCGGCGCCGATGCTCGACACGATCCACACCCTCCGCGAGCGGGGCTCTCTCCAGCGGGTCGAGTCGCTCTCGATCCTCGAGCCGGGAAACCGGGAGAAGCTCCGGAACGCCTACCAGGCCCCCGATCTCCCGACGGCTCTCGAGCGGCATCTCGCCGCCACCGCCACGCTCCTGAACGCGGGGAAGGACGACTTCCCGAGCTACGAGGCCGACCGCGCCTTCCTCGACCCGGTCTCCGCGGCGCTCGCGCCTCTCGCCTTCGCCCTTCTCCTCGTCCGGATCGCCTCGCCGCTCGGCTGGGGCCTCTGGGTCTTCGCTCCGGCGTATCTCCTCGGGGGGGTCTTCCTCTGTCTCCCGCCGACGACCTATCACCGGATCGTGACCCTCTTCCTCTTCCTCGGACCGGCACTCGGCTGGACGGCCATGACGCTCTTCGAGACGGTCGCCCGGGGGCTCTCTGTTTCTCCGCGAGTCGGGCGATGGCTCGCCGCGGCCGTCGTCGCCGCGGCCGCTCTGGCGAACCTCCACTACTACTTCCGGGGATTCGAGCGCCTCCGTCTCCCGGAGCACCGGACGGTCTTCGGGTTCCTCGCCTGCCGGTACGCCCGGACACACGTCGTCGTCGACGCGACGGCCCTCGACGGTCGGGAGTACGTCCCGCGGCACAACCTCTTTCCCGAGCTGGAGTGTCCGTCCCTCGAGCGGATCCGCGTGGAGAAGACGGCCGCCCTCTGGGACGTCGAGGCTCTGACGTCGCGTCCGCTCGCCGTTCTGATCGTTCCGGAGAAAGTCGTCGCAGAGAACCCGGGGACCCCGACGGGATACCGGATCGTCCGGGAGGAGATCGACACGACCATCCGCTTCCCGGAACCGCTCGCGCTCCACGTCTACGAGCTGGAGCGCGAGCCCGGGGATCGGGTTCGGGGGAACGATGTCCGGCGCTGAAGGGCTCCCGCCGAGGAGACGCCTCACTGCCTTCCCGCTCCTTCTCGTCGGGGCGGGCGTGCCGCTTCTCGTCACGCTCCTCTTCGCCCTGCGGGCGGACCGGCTGCGCGCGCCGGCTCTCTCGGAGCTCGCGCCCGTGGCCGCGGCGGCGGCCCGTGCCGGAGAGGCCCTCACGCGCGGCGCCCCGGCGAAGGTGGCGGCAGCCGGCTGGGGAGTCGCCGCTCTCTTCACCCTCGTCGCGATGGCCGGCCTCGTCCGGAGGAAGCGGGA
>Ga0079037_100000343_pt1 | contig 20115 bp, 20 predicted proteins | sample Mud3Dept4metaG_FD_71479 | JGI IMG/M metagenome (GOLD analysis project Ga0079037, IMG submission 71479) | Freshwater wetland microbial communities from Ohio, USA, analyzing the effect of biotic and abiotic controls - Mud 3 Core 4 Depth 4 metaG | ecosystem: Environmental > Aquatic > Freshwater >... | reverse complement strand
CGGCTGCCCTATGCCACCCTGCTAGAGCAGGGATGATGCCAACCGGACGCCACCTGATCTCGCGGGGTTAGGCGATCGCCCCGTCGGGTTTTCCCGACTCCGCAGAGGAACGGCCAGACAGGGAGAGCCCTCGAGGGGCCGCTTTCGCCCTGGCTGCGGGAGGGTCAGGATGGGGTCCTGAAGGAGGGGTTCCTCCGTTGGTGAAGCCGGCGCCGCGCGCTATCGGACGACGAGCCGCGTCAGCTGCCCGGTGGGAAAGCTGGTCTCGTTCGCCAGCACCGCCACGGCGTAGCCGAGCCCGGGGTAGATGCGGAGCTCCGATCGAAAGCCCCCTCCGCCGCCGAGGTGATAGGCGAAGGGCTCGCCGCCTTCCTGGCCCAGGTGCCAGCCGAGCCCGAGGCCGGTGGGCCGCCCGCTCCCGTCCACGAACGGCGAGAGCATGGCGCGCACGGTGGGCTCCTCCAGGATGCGGCCCTGCTCGCCCACTCCTCCGGACAGAATCGCGCGCGCGAATCGAAGGAGATCGCCGACGGGCCCGCCCAGCCCGCCGTAAGGGGCGCCGTCCACGGTGAACGGGCGAAGTGCCAGGTATCCGTCCACCGTTCCGTCGAAGAAGCGGTCGTTCAGCATCCAGCGCGCGGCGATCCCCATCAGGGACCACTTCCGCTGGTAGCCGGTTGCGCGGTCGCCCGGCACGCCGAAGCTCGCCGCCCGGCATCCGAGGGGGGCGAGGACGTGGCGCCCGACGTACTCCTCGTAGCGCTCCCCGGAGACGCGCTCGATCACCTGCCCGAGGAGCAGGTAGCCGAGATTGGAGTAGGAGCTCTTCGCGCCGGGTTCGAACTTCAGCTCCGGGGCGGTCCCCATGCGCTCGCGCACCAATGGGTCGAGTCCTGGTCCGGGCTCGGAGGCGAGGTGGATCCACGTGATCGGAATCGGGTCGGGAAGCCCCGAGGCATGAGAGAGCAGGTGACGCACGGTGGCCTCCCGGCCGTCCCGGGACAGGCGGACCTCAGGGAGGTAGCGAGCGACCGGAGCGTCGAGATCGACCCGCCCCGACTCCACCAGCTGCATGACGGCCGCGGCGGTGAAGAGCTTGGTGAGGGAGAACCAGGCGAAGGGGGTCGCCGCCGCAGCCTCGCGCGCATCCCCGAGGTCGGCTCGCCCAGCGGCCCGAAGGATCGTTCGGCCATCCCTCCAGACCGCCCCGAAGACCACCGCGGGGGCCTCCTCCCGCGCAGCCAGGGCGAGGCGGCGCTCCAGCTCGTCCGGCGTGACGGTCTCCAGGCGCGTGGTGGCGCACCCGAGCCACGACGCCACCAGCGCCATCAGGGCACCGCGCATCGTGTTTCCTCCTGCCGTGCCCGCGCGCCTCGTCGCGCCGGGCGATCCAGGGCTTCAGGTCCTCGAGCCGGGAGTGGTAGAGCACGCGCTCGTCGCCGCCGGCGAAGCGGACGCCGGACAGCGGCGAGGGGAGCCGGCACTCGCCTGGCCGCGCCACGGCGAGATCCAGACCGCCTTCGGGCATGCCAGCGCCTCCTCGGTCCTCACCAGAGCAGAAGCGCCGGGCCCGGTCCAGCCCGTCGGGGCGACCCGGCGCCTCGTACCGTTCACGTGGCGAGGGCAGGGCGGGACGCCTAGATGAGGGATTGCCGCTCCCGGCGGCGAGCGCGCGCGGGAGAAGGGGGACCCCATGGCGGAGAGAAGGCTCCACGTCGTCTTCGGCGCCGGACAGGTCGGGCTCCCGCTGGCCAGGCATCTCGCCGCGGGCGGACGCGAGGTGCGGCTGGTCACCCGCTCGGGAGCGGGGAGCGGCCTCCCGGGCGTGGAGGCGGTCCGCGCCGACGCCGGGGATGCCGAGGCGTCCGCGGCCGCCTCCCGGGGCGCGGCGGCGATCTACCACTGCATGAACCCGCCCTACTTCTCGAAGGTCTGGGCGGAGGAGCTTCCCCGCCTCGCCGCGAACCTGGTCGCCGCCGCGGGGAGGACGGGCGCCCGGCTGGTGGTCCTCGACAACCTCTACCTGTACGGGAACCCCCGCGGCCGGCCTCTCGACGAGGAGAGCCGCGTCGCGCCCTGCAGCCGCAAGGGGGAGATTCGCGCGCGCGTCTCGGCGCAGCTCCTCGAGGCGCACCGGCGGGGCGAGGCCCGCGTCGTCATCGGCCGCGCCTCCGACTTCGTCGGCCCGGGCGGGTTGAACACCTACTTCGGCCCCTCCTTCTGGCCGCGGGTGCTGGCCGGAAAGAGCGCCCCGGCCATCGCCAACCCCGACACCCGCCACACCTGGCACTTCATCCCCGACGTGGCGAAGGCGCTGGCGGCGCTCGGGGAGGGTCCGGCCGAGGCGCTGGGACGCAGCTGGATGCTTCCGGCCGCCCCCGCGGTCAGCACCCGCGAGATGGCATCGCGGCTCGCCGCCGCCGCCGGCAAGCCGGGCCTGCGGGTCTGGCGGGTGCCGCGCCTGGCCCTGTCGCTGGCGGGGGTGTTCGCGCCCATCGTCCGGGAGCTGCTGGAGATGGACTACCAGTGGGACGGAGACTTCGTCGTCGACGACCGGCGCTTCCGCGCCGCCTCGGGCCTCGAGCCCACGCCACTCGAGGAGCAGGTGAGGCGCACCGCCGAGTGGGCCCTCGCCGCCTACGGCTGACGACCGTTCGCGGGGTGGCAGCGTCGCGCCCGGCGGCTCGCCGGGAAGGTGCGGCCAGGGCATCAGCCCAGCGGCTGGCCCTGGTCGATGCAGAGGAGCCGCACGCGCCCCTGCGCCACCAGCCTCCCCTCGGGGTCGCGGATCCAGGCCTCCCAGACCTGCGTGGTGCGGCCCCTCGTCACGGGACGGGCGGTGCCGGTCAGCTTGCCCGACCGGACCGCGCGGATGAAGGAGGTGCTGTTCTCCAGGCCGACCACCTGCTGCCCGCGGGGCATGGCCACCAGGGCCGCGCCATAGGAGGCCAGGGACTCGATGACTCCACAGTACACGCCGCCGTGGACGATGCCGTAGGGCTGAAGGTGCTTCTCGGCGACCTCCCACTCGCAGGTCACCTCGTCGGGGCTGGCCGAAAGGATGGTGACCCCCATCTCCTTTCGCCAGCCTGGCAGGCGGTTCACGGCTTCGGCGAAGTCGTCGCTCATGGACGCGCTCCTCTAGGGTGCCCTTCGACGCTCCAGAGTACCCCAAGCATCCGATGCCGGAATCACAACCGCTGCGCGGTGCGCTCATGCCCCGGCCCCGCTCAGGCGCTCCGCGTACAGCCGTCGCTACCCGCGCGGGGTCGTCCATCTCGCGGCCTACGCGGGGCTGGACCACCGGTGCGTCTGACCGCCGAATCGCAGCCCGCGTGGCTTGGCGCAGGCTCGGGATGGGGAAGAGTGCCCCGCCGCGAGGCCCGGCGGAGTCGCGCCGCCTCCGAAGTCGAAGCAGGCGGCCCTGCCGGCAGGCATACTGGGCGGGCCGAGCCAGCGCGGAGTCCGTCCCCTCGAACCGGTGGGAGTCGCGATGTCCGAAATCCGGCGGAGAGCCATCCAGGGGCTGCGCCCCGGTGACACGTTCACCCTGGAGCGGACCTTCACGGAGGAACTGACCAGGGCCTTCGGCGACCTCTCGCAGGACTACAACCCGGTTCACTACGACCGGCGGTTCGCCACTGCGAGGAGCTTCACCGGGCTCATCTGCCACGGCCTGCTGGTCGGCAGCCTCGTCACCGAGGTGGGAGGACAGATCGGCTGGCTCGCCACGGGGATGGAGTTCCGGTTCCTGAGGCCGGTCTACTTCGGCGACACCATCACCTGCCGGTTCACGCTGACGGAGGTCGACGAGCGCGGTCGGGCGAAGGGGCGCGCGGTCTTCTCCAACCAGCACGGAGCCACGGTGATCGAGGCCACGCTCTCCGGGCGTCTGCCCGGCGAGGCGGAGCGGGCGGTCCTCGCGGCGATGGTGGCGGAGGGCGACCCGACGAACAGGCTCGGATCGGGCGGATCGGGTCGATAGACCGGCGTCGTCGTGCCGGCGCCGGTCACGGCGCGACGGGGCGCTCGGGGCAACGGCCGAAGGAACGACGGGCGCCTGCTCCTGTATGCTGCTCGAGGCGCGCATGGCCCGCCTCGACGAGAACCACCCGATCTCGGCCGTCCTCGCGGGCGTGCTCGACCGCTTCCGCGTGCGGCGCCAGCTTCCCGCGCTCGCCCCCGACGAGCGCCTCGACGGGAAGCTCGCCCTCGTCACGGGCGGCGCCTCGGGGCTCGGTTTCGCGACGTCGGTGGATCTGGCGCGCCGCGGCGCCCGCGTGCTGCTCGCCGACCGCCGCGACCTCGAGCGGGCCCACCGCCGGGCGGTCTCTCTGGGCGTGGCGCCGGGCCGGATCGAGCCGCTGCACGTCGACCTCTCCGATCTCGGCTCGATCGATCGCTTGGTGGCGGACCTGGCTCGCCGCGGCGCGCATCTCGATCGCCTGGTCCTCAATGCCGCCATCGTCCCCACCGCGGCGCGGTCGACGCCCCAGGGGCTCGACGAGATGTTCGTCGTCAACTACCTCTCCTCCTTCGCCCTGGTCACGCGACTGCTCGACGACGGCGTGCTGCCCCGCGACCGGCGAGGTGGCGACGTGCCGCGCGTCGTCTTCGTCTCCTCCGAGGCGCACCGATGGAGCGAAGACCTCGCACTCGACCGCCTCGACCGTCCGCGCGACGCCTCCCCCCGACGCGTGCTCGCCTGGTACGGCACCTACAAGCTCATGCTTGCGACGTTCGCCTGGGAGCTCGCGCGGCGACTCGCCGTCGAGGGGACTCCCCGGGTGGCGGTGTTCGCGCTCTGCCCGGGGGCGATGCGCACCAACATCGCGCGCGATCTGCCGGCGCCGCTGCGCGTACCCCTCGACGTGGTGATGCGCCTCTTCTTCCAGGATCCCTTCGTCGCCGACGAACCGGTGCTCTACCTCGTCTGCAGCCGCGCCCTGGAGGGCTGCACCGCGGTCTATCTGCACAAGATGGCGCCCAAGGAGGTCGACGCGCGGGCCGCCGATGCCGAGGTGGGGCGAGTGCTCTGGGAGCGCAGCGAGGCGGTGCTGGCGCGGGCACGCGGCACCGGCACTCCCGACCTGCCACCGCCAGCGCGGGCTCCAGACGAGCGGCCCTCTGCCGCCCGTGACCCCTCCGGCTGAGCCTCGGGAGGGTGGGGACCCAAATCGGTGCTGGGCGCCCCTGGTCGCAGTTCGCACCTTGGCGCAAAGAGAACTCGGCGCCAACGAAGCACATCCCAGAGCCGCCCGGACCCCCCGCCGAACGGGCTCACCTCGCGTGACGAAAGGCGCGTCATGGACCTTCAGAGAACCCTGCGACGGGCGGCTCTTGCCCTGCTCGGCTCCTTCCTGGCGATCCCCGCTGCCCGTGCAGAGCAACCCGTCGACTTCACGGCGTGCATGACGAGCACGATCACGATGCTCTCCAGCAGCGATGGCACCAACGTCTTCGGCGTGGAGAGCAAGGGCATCGTCATGAGCAGCCACGAGGGCAAGCTCTTCCACAACTACACCTACCAGTTCACGGGGGTCGGGTACGGGCCGCCGGGAACACCGGTCGGGTTCGGCTACTTCAAGATCACCGACCCCGACGACAGCTTCGTCATCGCGGAGTTCACGGGTCCCACCACGGACCTCTCCTTCAAGTTCCTGCAGGGGACGGGCAAGTGGAAGGGAGTGACGGGCGGCGGGAAGGCCGTGAGGGTCGCAATCGGCCGCCCGATCGCTCCGGGCACGCTCCAGGGGTGCGTCCGGTTCACCGGCACTCTCGACCTGAAGAAGTGACCTTACCGGACGACGAGGAGGATGGCCGTGGCCCCATCGGCGCTTCTGAGATCCGGGCGCTCCCTGCTCCTGAAGGCGGCCGCCCTCCTTTGCCTGAGCCCGGCCGTTTCTCTCGCCCAGGCGCGGCAGAGCTTCGATTTCACCTCCTGTCACGCCGGAGCCGTCAAGGTGCTGTTCGCCGACAAGGAAGTGGCCCTGCGGATCGCCGAGGGCTGGGGCATCGTCATCAGCAACCAACCGAACAAGCTCTTCGACAACGCCACGTTTCACGTGGTGACGACGATCCGGACCGTCGGCAAGGACTCGTCCGAGGTGGGCTACTACAAGCTCATGGACCTGGACGGAGACTTCATCCTGGCGGAAGTCTCCCGAAGTGGCGGGGAGCAGGTCTCGAGGTTCTTCTACGGCACCGGCAAGTGGAAGGGCATCACCGGGTCGGCGCGGAGCGAGCGCATCGTCTTCAGGGTGATGCCACCGGACTGGGCCGCAGCCTGCTCGAGGACCGTGGGGACCTTCGAGTTGCCGAAGCAGTGAGTGCCGCGAATCGCGCCCCCCCCGCCGCTTCGGTCCTGGGCTGTACCGCCAAGCGGCGGCGGCCAGGATGCCGAACGCGAGGGCCGGCCCGGCTGCCGTCGCGGCCTTCCTGGGCCACAAGTCTCCCAGGCCACCCGGCGCTCCTGCGCCACGCCGGGCGGTGGTTCCGGCGCCTCTCGCGCCAGGGGTAGCAGTGAGGTCACGGTCGAAAAGGCGACGGGCGCTCCGTCTCCGAAGCGCCCGTCAAGACTGGCTCCCCAGCGTGGACTCGAACCACGGACCCGGTGATTAACAGTCACCTGCTCTGCCAACTGAGCTACTGGGGAATGGCAGGGGCGGGAATCTAGAATCAGAACGGGCCGATGTCAACGGTACGGCCCGGCGATGCCGCTGGATTCCGGCACCCGCACTCCGCGTGAGAAGTCGCGGGTTTGCGGGGAGGCGGTACCTGGTGCTTATACTTCCCGGCTGGAGGTATCGCCTGCCCACAGCGAGCCGCATGGAGACCGCCGAGAGCCCCGCCCGCACGCGCTTCGCCGCGCTCATCGCCCGTCCGAGCATCCCGCTCGCCGAGGCGGCGCTGGCGGTGGCGGAGGAGGAGTACCGGGGGCTCGACGTGCGGGCCTACCTGGCCAAGCTGGAGGCCCTGGCGGAGCGGGTGGGGCGCCGGCTCCCCGAGGGCCGCCCGCCGCTCGCGGTCCTGCTGGCGCTCAAGGCGGTGCTCTTCGAGGAGGAGCGCTTCCGCGGCAACGAGAAGGAGTACTACGACCCGCGCAACTCCTTCCTCAACGAGGTGCTCGACCGGAAGCTGGGCATTCCCATCACGCTCTCCATCGTCACCATCGAGGTGGCGGCCCGCAACGGGCTCCGCCTCGACGGGGTGGGCTTCCCCGGCCACTTCCTGGTGAAGTGCCCCGCCACGGGCGGCCTGGCCGGCGACCTCTACGTCGATCCCTTCAACGGCGGGGACATCCTCACCACGCAGGAGTGCATGGCCCGCTTCAAGGCTGCCCTGCACGGGCGCGAGTTCGACCCGCGCTACCTGGAGGCGGTGGCGCCGCCCCAGATCCTCGGCCGCATGCTCCACAACCTCAAGAAGATCTACGTCGAGGCCGGGGACGACGTTCGCGCCCTGTGGACCATCGACCGGCTGCTCCTGCTCTCGCCCGGCAACATCGAGGAGCGCCGCGACCGCGGACTCCTCTCGGCCCGGCTGGGCGGCACCTCGGCCGCGGTGAAGGACCTCACCGCCTACGTGGAGGCCGCGCCCCTGGCCTCGGACGTCGGCGAGGTGAAGGCCCTGCTCCGGGATCTCCGGGGCCGGACCAGCTTCCTCAATTAGTCGGCCCCTCCTCCAGGTCCCGCAACCGCAGCCGCTCCACCGGCTTCCCGCCGAGGAGGTGGCTCTCCACGATCTCCGGCACGTCGGCCGGGGTGACGCCGCCGTACCACACGCCCTCGGGGTAGACGACGATGGCCGGGCCGCGGGCGCAGGCGTCGAGGCACCCGGCGGCGTTGGCTCGCACCGCGCCGTGGAGGCCGCGGCGCTTGATCTCGGCCTTGAGCGCCTCGCGAACCGCGCCGCCGCCCCGCTCGGCGCAGCATCCGCGCGGGTCGCCGGCGGGCCGGCGGTTCTCGCAGACGAAGAGGTGGTGGCGAAAGCGGGCCATGCCGGAGTGTTACCGGCCGGCCGGGCCGGCGGCAACCGGAAGGCTGGTCACCCGCGGCACCTCCCGGCTACCATGCGCCCGTGCCGCGCTTCCGGGCCGTCGTCACCGACCTCGACAACACCCTCTACCCGTGGGTGGACTACATCGTCCCGAGCCTGGAGGCGATGGTGGACTCCCTGGTGGGCACCACCGGGCTCACCCGCATCCGCATCGTGCAGTCGCTCAAGGAGGTCTACACCCGCTACGAGTCGAACGAGTACCCGTTCGCCATCCAGGAGTCGGACCTGTTCCAGCCCTACGAGCGGGACTTCGACTCCTTCAACAAGCTGGTGGTGGACCCGGCGCGGCGCGCCTTCAAGCAGGCCCGGGAGCGCTACCTCAAGCCCTATCCGGGCGTTCCGGAGACGCTGGAGTGGATCCGCGGCCAGGGGCTGCGTCTGGTGGCCCTCTCCGACGCCCCGCGCAACGCCGCCGAGCTGAGGATGAAGTGGCTAGGCCTCGACGGCCACTTCGACGCCCTCTACACGCTGCCCGGCTACGCCCTTCCCAAGAACGTGGACCCGGAGATCCGCCGGCGCGAGGTGGCCGGTCACTACCGATCCCGCACCGCGGTTCGCGAGCTCCCGCGCGAAGCGGAGAAGCCGAGCCCCGAGGGGCTGCGCCGCATCCTGGCCGACCTGGACCTCCCCGGCGAGCAGGTCGTCTACGTGGGCGACAACGCGGCGAAGGACATGCCGGTGGCGAAGGCCTGCGGCGCGCTGGGGGTATGGGCCGAGTACGGCACCTACGTCTCGGCCGAGTACCGCGAGCGGCTGGCCGTCATCTCGGCCAAGAGCGTCACCCGGCGACACGTGGCCGAGGAGGGGCAGCCGCGCTGGCCGCTCTCCATCTCCTCCTTCGTACAGGTGAAGGAGATCCTCCAGGGCGCGCGCTGGACCCGGCTGGCCGCGCCCCGGCCCCGTCCGCCATCGCGCCGCGCCGCTCGCCGCCGGCGCGGGTGAGGCGTCCTCCCACCTCGGCGCACCACGCCGCCGGGTGTCGGCAGGTGGCGCCCGGAGGCCCGTCGGGTGGCGCCAGATGCTGGCGCGGCGACGGCGAGAAGCTAACATCGCCGCGTGCCTGCCGCGCTGCGCATCGAGGTGCTGGGGCCTCTTCCGGGAGCCGAGGGCGCGGGCGCGTCGCTCGGGGTCGCTCGCGCCGACGGCGAAGGCCCGCAGCCGGCGATGCTGCTCCCGGTGCCGGAGACGGTGGCCGCCGACCCCGTCCGGCTCGAGGCGCTGGAGAGGGACCTCGAGCGCGCTGCCGACCTGCTGCAGCACCCTCACGTCCTGCCGTCGCTGGGCCTCGCCTCCGCCGAGGGGAGGACCTGGCGCGTCGCCGCCCTCGGGGACGGCGAGCCGCTCGCCGGGCTGCTGGCGGCCGGACCGCTGCCGCCGGCGACGGCGGCGCGGGTGGTGGCCGACGCGTGCGAGGCGGTCCAGTTCGCCCACCACGAGGGCGAGGAGGGTGCGCCGGTCGTGCACGGGCACCTCCGGCCGGAGTCCCTGGTGATCTCCCGCTCGGGGGTGACGCTGGTGGGGGGCTTCGGCGACGCGGTGGCCGAGGCGGCGAGACCCCTGCCGGTGCGGCTCCCGTACGTGGCGCCCGAGCAGATCGACGGCGCTGCGGCGTCGCCGGCGACCGACGTGTTCCTGCTCGGCGCGCTGCTACGCGCCTGCCTGGGCGAGCGCCCGGGGCCCCTCGCCGAGGTGGCGGCCCGGGCCCTCTCGCGAAAGCCCGAGGACCGGTACCGCGCCCCGGCGGAGCTCGGCGCCGCCATCGCGCAGGCGGCCGGCGACCTGGCGCCTCGGGCCGAGGTGGCGGCGCACCTGGCGATGGTGCTGGCGGCGCGGGCCGCACCCGCCGACCTGGTCCGGACCGCTGACATCGTGCGCGAGCCGCCCCGCCCGCCGCCACCGGCCGACCTCGTCCGCACCGCCGACATCGTGGTGGAGCCGCCCCGCCTCCCGGCGCCCGACCTCGTCTCCACCCGCGACCTCATGGGCGAGGGCTCCCCGCCCTTCATGACCACCCGGCCCCCGGCGGCCGATGCGACGCGGCGCCCGGCCTCGCGGCGGCGCTTCGCCGCGGCTGCGGCGGTGGTGGCGGTCGCCGGGCTCGCAGTCGGCTACCTCCTCGGGCAGCGAGTCGAGGACGAGGCCCACTCCGCGTCCACTCCGGCCGCACCGCAGCTCGCCCAGGCCGCCCTCGAGCTGTCTCCGGCGCCCCCGCCGCCCGCGCCTCCGGTCCAGGTCCGGGAGCGCGAGCCGCTCCCGGCGCCGGCGCAGGTGGAGGTGGCGGTGGTCGAGGCCCCGGCGGTGCCCGCCCCGGCGGCCCCGTCGATCGACGTGAGCTCCGATCCGCCCGCCGACGTGTTCCTCGACGGCCAGCGCCTGGGCCGCTCCCCGGTCAGCCGCGCGGTGAGCCGCGGCCGCCACAAGGTCCGGATCGCCGATCGCTCGCTCGGCATCGAGATGGCGAGGACGGTCGAGGTGAACGGCCCGCACACCAAGGTCCGCTTCACCGTCGGCCGGAGCAGGCTCACGGTGTCGGCTCCCGACGGCGCCGCCGTGCTCCTCGACGGCCGCCGGCTCGGCACCGGATCGGTCGAGGACGTGGAGATCTTCGAGGGCCGGCACCGGCTGCGGGTGACCCTCGGCCCGGCGACGCACGAGCACCTCTTCGAGGTCCGGTCCGGCGAGAGCTACGCCTACCAGGTCGAGAAGACCATCAGCCCCTGATCAGCGCGTCGCGGCGCGCACGGCGTCGAGGCGCGCCAGCTCCGCCCCGGCCGCCAGGGCCTCGGCCCGGGCCGACTGGTAGGTGACGGCGGCGCGGGCGGCGTCGGCCGCCGACGGAGGAGGCGTCGCCAGGGCGACCAGCGCCAGCAGCGAGCGCTCCTGGGCGTCCACCCACGCCTGGGCGGCGCCACGACGCCCGGCATCGAGGCGCAGCGCCGCATCTCGCGCCCGGCCGAGCGCGGCCACGATCGGCCGGAGGTCGGATGCCTCCCCGAGACGGGAAGGGGAGCTGCCGGCCGGTCCCGGCAGGAGCTCGCCGAGGCGGTTCTCCATTGCCTCCAGGTCCCGGCGAGCCGCGTGGAAGGCCAGAGCCCCCGGGTCCTCCTCCCGCGCGTCGGCGATGCGCCAGTTGGCCCGGAAGCGGCGGTAGGCGTCGAGGCGCCGGGCGACCTCGACGGCGTTGTCGTCCAGCGCTCGGGCCGCCGGGCCGGGCTTTCCGGGCCCGGCGCGGAGCTCGGCGCGAACGTCGCGGAGGATCTGGGGCCAGCGGCGGGCTGCCGCCACCAGCGGGGCCGCCAGCTCCCGATCCCTGGGATCGCGGACCCCGTCCAGGGCGCGGTCGACCTCGGCCGCCGCCGCGTCCAGCAGCGGCTCCAGGCGGCTGGCAGATCGGTCGAGACGGGCGCCGCCTTCGTGGGCCAGCGCCACCTCGAACTCGGCGGCCAACGCCGAGAGACGCGCCAGGCGCGCGTCCAGCTCGGCCGCCGCGGCCAGGTCGGCGCCCAGGAACACGCCGGGCCGGGGCGCCGCGGCGACCACCCGGGGCGGCGGAGGCTCCCGGCAGGCCAGTGCCGCCAGGAACAGCGAGAGCGCGCAGCGCCTGATCATCGCCGCAGCAGAGCACGGAGCGCAGGACCGCGCCACCGTTAGTGGTGGTGCCCCTCCGGGCCGTGCGCATGGCCGTGCTCCTTCTCCTCGGGGGTGGCGTCGCGGACGTCCTTCACGGTGATCTCGAAGTGGAGCGTCTTTCCCGCCAAAGGGTGGTTCAGGTCGACCACCACTGCGTCGTCGCGGACCTGGTGGACGGTGAACGGAACCGCCTCTCCCTGCGGCCCCCGCGCCGTGAGCTGCATGCCCACCTCGGGAGTCAGCCCAGGCGGGAAGGCGTCGCGCGGAACCTCGTGCACTCCGCCCGGGTCGTGGGTTCCGTAGCCATCCTCGGGGGCGACCACCACCTTCTTGCTGTCGCCCACCGCCATGCCCTCGATGGCCCGCTCCAGCCCGGGGACGATCTGGCCCTCGCCGTGGAGGTAGGAGAGCGGAGAGCCGGGCTCCGACTGATCGATGACCTTTCCGTCGCCGAGGTGCAGGCTGTAGTCGAGTCCCACCACGCTTCCCTTGCCGACCTTCATTCTTCGCTCCGGACCTGACTGGGTGTCGCGCGCCAGGCCAGGCTCAGGGATGCGAGGCCCGACCCTCTTCTAACGCGCGGCCGACCGGTTCACCAGTATCCCCAGCGACGGCGCAGCAGCCACTCGCCCCCGAGCGTGAGGCACAGGGCGAGGAGCGTCCAGGCGCGGTCCCAGATCGGCACGTCCTTGCGCCGGCCCACCTCGACCTGTTCCGGCTCGGTGAGCCTGACCTCGGGCATGCCCGCCCGCGGCAGGGCGGCAAAGGAGCCTCCGGTGGCCTCCGCCAGGGAGCGAAGCAGCTCCGGGCGTGGGGCCACGTCGGCGTCCTCGGGGCCGCTGGCGCGCACCGCCAGCGCACTGGTGGCCTGCTCCGGAGGGCCGCCGGGGCGCTCGGCCGAGGCCACCACCTTGTAGGCGCCCGGCGCTGGCGGCGCCAACTCGATGCGGGCGGTGCCGTCGGCCCCCGCCACCGCCGCGCCGCGCGCCACCGGGCGGCCGTCCTCGGCGACGAGCTCGGCCGTGAGGCGGGCGCCCGAGCCCGGGCCGTAGTCGGCGCTCCGCGCCGAGAGCGAGAGCGCGATCGCCTCTCCCGGCTCCACCACCGGCCGGTCGGGCAGGACCTGCAGCGGGGTCAGGTCCGGGTCGCGCACCAGCCAGCGCAGCGCGTTGTTCCAGAAGCGCTGGTAGGCCCGGTTGCCCAGCCCCTGCTCGACGGCGACGAAGCCCCAGAACCAGGAGCCGTCGGTGGTCACCGCCAGGGTGCGGCCGGCGCCGACCTCGCGCACTGCCACCACCGGGGCGGGCCGTCCGCGGACCAGCACCGTCGGAGCCTCGAGCAGAACCCGCGCGCCGCTGGCGGGCGCGAGGGGAACGGTCAGGTTCACACCGGGCAGGGCCGGGAGGGCGCTCCAGGCGGCTTCGTTCGGCCCCTCGCCGGCAACGAGGCTGGTGACCGGGTGGCGCCGGCCCTCTGGCGTGAGGCGCGGGCGGAGGTCCTCCGCCGAGAGGCCCAGCCCGTCGGCCGCCTCCACCGCCAGCACCTCCTGGAGCGGCGTCGCGCCGTAGCGCCCCTCCCCGAAGCTCTGCTCGCCGCCCAGCATGGCGAAGGCCCCCCCGGCCCTCACGTAGTCGCGGAGGTTCGGCAGGTACCGCTCGATGTCCAGGGCGCGGTACGGCTGGAAGGCGAAGTCGAGGAAGACGACCGCGTCGAAGGTGCGCAGCTGGTCGCCGAAGATCTCGGTCACCGGGAAGGGGATGAGGGAGAGCTCCTCCTGCGGCCCGGAGCGGTCGCTGGCGGTGCGGAGGATGAAGAAGCTCACCAGGTCCACGTTGGGGTCCTGCTTGAGGAGGCCGCGCAGGAACCGCTCGTCCCAGCTGGGATGCCCGGCCACCAGCAGCACCCGCACCCGATCGCGGATGACCCGCAGCACGAAGGAGCGCGCGTTGTTCTCGGCGACCGCCTCGCCGGGGAAGACCGGCGCCGCCACGGTGAAGACGAAGGTGCCGGTGGTGTCGGGTGCGAAGGAGAGCGGCACGGTGTAACGCTCCCTTCCCGGCTCGAGACGCACCGGGGACGAGGCCACCACCGCGCCCTCCCGTCGCAGCACCAGGCGGAACTCCTCGCGGGAGAAGCCGCGCGCCTGCAGGGTGACCTCGATCGTGAGGGTGTTCCGGACGAAGGCGAAGTCGTCCACCGCCACGCGCTCCACCGCCAGGTCGCGCGGCGCGGTGGACCCCGCCGCCACCGCGGTGACCGGGAAGCCGAGCGACCTCAGCTCGGCTCGGATGGCCGGGGTGAGGCCGTCGGACAGGGCGGCGTTGTCGGCGCCGTCGGAGACCACCACCGCCCCGGCGAGCCGGCGGCCGCCCGCGGAGATGGCCCGCAGGGCCCCCAGCAGGTCGGTGCGCCCCCCCGAAGCCTGCTCCGGCCGGGAGAGCGCCGCCGGATCGGAAGGCGTCGCGTCCCGGTCGAAGCCGTACCACTCGAGGTTCACCCGGTCGGCCAGCGCCTCGAGGTCGCCGCGGTGCGCGGAGATCCAGGCGGCGGCCGCCGCCGCGCGCGACTCCCCGCCGGGCTCCACCGGGAAGTTCATCGAGCGGGAACGGTCCACCAGGACGGCCAGCCGGTTCTTGACCCGGGCGGTCTGGAGCCACTGCACCGCAGGCTCGAGTACCAGGAGGAAGGCGAGCAGCGCCGTCGCCAGGCGCAGCCCCAGGAGCGCCAGGCGCCTGCCGCGACGCGGCTCGGCGCGCAGGCCGCGCCAGGCGAGCGCCACCGCCGCCAGCGCAGCCAGCCCGAGGAGCGCCAGCGCCCATCGGGGCCACGGGGACAGCGAGGCGAGGCGCCAGGCGTTGAAGGTCTGCTCGAGCACCCTCAACTCCGCCGCTTCAGGATGAAGGGGAGGTGCACCGCGTCGTCCTTGTAGTCGGTGCACAGGGCGTACATGGCGAGGTTCACCCCCAGCCGGAAGGCGGCCTCGCGCTGGGCCTCGCCGCCGGGCGTGCAGTCGAACTCCCACTCGCCGAGCTGCCCGCGCGCCCAGGCTCCGCCCAGGTCGTTCTGCGAGTACACCACCGCCAGCCTGCCGCCGAGCACCTGGCCCTCCAGGAAGGGCTTCACCAGCAGCCGCCCGCCCTGGTGGTCGAGGAGGTAGAAGGTCTTGTAGAGGACGTGGTCCCGGGCGATGCGGGTGAGCGGCGAGGCGGGGAGCAGGCGCGCCAGCTCGCGGCGCACCGAGGCGTCGAACCCGGCGCCGTCCGAGCCGTCGGCCGAGTCCACCAGCAGGAACCCGCCGTACTGGAGGTGACGCCGCAGCGCGGCCACCTCGGCCTCGGGGAAGGGAGGCAGCGCGCCGTCGCCGGCCAGGTAGAGCATGGGGTGCCGGTGAAGGCCCGGCCGGCCGAGGCGCACCGGGGCTCCGTCGTTGCCGGTTTCGATGCTGGTGCGCTGCATCAGCTCCCAGCAGAGGCGTCGCAGCGCGCTGGGGCGAGGATTCCAGCGGCCGCCGTGCTCCACCTGGCCCACCACCAGGCGGGAGGCCGTGCCCAGGGCGCGGGCGCGGCCGGGAAGGGCCAGCGCGCCCGTCCCGAGGGCGGCCAGGCGCAGGAAGTCTCGGCGGCGCATCGGCTGAACCCTCAACCCATCCTCGGGACCGTCCATTCCGCCCGTCCCGGAGGCAAAAGGGTACTACGGCGGGGTGCGGCCCGCTCGTCCGCAGGCCGGACCTCTGGTAGATATCCCGGAGGTGGCACGAAGGGAGAAGATGGCCCAGCCCGCGGCGCAGCTCCAGGCGCTGCTCGACGGCGGCGACTGGAGAAGCGCCGGCGCCGAGGCGCGGCGCATCCTCGCCGACCCGGCGTCCGGCGAGCCGGAGCGGGAGGCGGCGCGGGAAGCCGAGCGGCGCCTGCGCCCCGAGCCGGCGGCGGTCGCGGTGGGCCTCTTCGGCCTGGGGCTGATGGCGGTCGTCGTGGTCCTCGGCCTGTTGCTCCGATGATCCCGCTCCTCGTCACCGATCCCTGGGAGTCGCTGGCGTCGGCGCTCCGCCGCCTCCCGGATCTGGCCGAGGCGGCTCGGACGCTGCCGGCATGGGCGGCGGTCGGGTTGCTCCTCGCCGGTGCTGCGGCCCTGGCCGTCGGCTCCGCGGCGCGGAGGCCGCTCGGGGCGGCGGGGGGCGCGCTGGCGGGCGCCGCCGCCGGCGCGGCGGCCGCGGGCTGGGTCGCAGCCAAGGCCTCGGTCCCTCCGCTCGCCTCGACCATGCTGTGCGCGGGGGCGGTCGCGATCCTGGCAGGGATCTTCCCCCCGGTGTTCATCTTCGCCGCCGGGGCCCTGCCGGGCGCCCTGGTGGGCTGGGCCTTCCCCCTGCAGGGCGAGCCCGCGCTCGGACTTGCGGCGGGAGCGGTCCTGGGGGGCGCGGTGGCGCTGCTGGCCGCCCGCTGGGTGGCGGCGCTGACCGCGGCCGGGCTGGGGGCGGCGCTGGTCGCCGCCGGGCTGTTCGGGCTGGCCGGCGGCTCGCCCGTTCTCCAGGCGCTCGAGGCCCACCCGGTCGCGCTGCTGGCGGTGCTCGCCGTGCTCACCGTGGCGGGCGCCGCCTTCCAGCACCCGCGTGCCTGGAGGGGGGAGGCCGGGAAGGGGAAGATCTCCCGGCCGGCCTCCGCGACGCCGGCGAGCGAGGGCTGATCAGGGCAGGAGGCTTGCCGGCCCGGAAAGCAGCATCCAGCCGGAGGCCAGCAGCAGGAGGACCGCCGCGGCCAGCTTGAAGGCCCGTCCCTCCGGCTGGGCGCTGGCCGAGAGGAGGAAGCCCAGCCCCAGCAGGACGCCCGCGATGGCGTAGCTGGAGGCGCCGATGGTGCGCCGGGCGAACACCTGCAACCCGAACAGGACGGTGACGAGCACCGTCCCGGCGAACACCAGCAGGCCGCCTGCGGCGCGGGCGGCGCCGGGCCGGCCCGCCTGCGCCGGGTCGGGCGGCTGGCCGGCCGAGCCGGCTGGACCTCCTGGACGGGCTCCGCTCATGTGGTGGCCTCCCTCGAACCCGCCTCACTCCCCGGCGGTCAGCAGCTCGAAGTCGGGGATCTCCGACTTGAGGTACTCGCGCAGGCGGGCGGTGATCTTCGCCTCGATCTGGCGGGCCCGCTCCCGGGTCAGCCCGTACTGGGCGCCGATCTCCTGGAGGGTGAGCGGCTCCGTCCCCTCCGGGGGGAGGAGCCGCTTCTCGAAGATGGTCCTCTCGCGCTCGTCGGTGAGGGTGGCGGCGAAGGCCAGGAGCTTCTCCCGGAAGAGGCGCTTCAGCTCGTCCTCCGCCAGCCGCTCGTCGGCGGCCGCCCCCCGGTCCTCGAGGCGGTCGAGATTGGTCTGCCCGGACTCCTCGTCGGCGCGCAGCGGCGCGTCGAGGGACAGGTCGTCCCTCGCCATGCGCGCCGTCATCTCCTCCACCTCCTTCTCGTCGACCTGGAGGTTCTTCGCGAGGAGGCGCGGCGTCACGTCCACCCCGCGCGCCAGCAGCCGCTCGCGCTCCTTCGCGAGGTTGAAGAAGAGCTTGCGCTGGGCCTGGGTGGTGCCGAGCTTCACCATCCGCCAGTTGTCCATGATGAAGCGGATGATGTAGGCGCGGATCCACCAGGCGGCGTAGGTGCTGAGCTTCACGCCCTTGAGGGGGTCGTACTTCTTCACCGCCTGCATCAGGCCGATGTTGCCCTCCTGGATGAGGTCCAGGATCTGGAAGGCGGTGCGGTGGTACTCATGGGCGATCTTGACGACCAGCCGGAGGTTGGAGGCCACCAGCCGGTAGGCGGCCTCCAGATCCCCCTCGCGGGCGTAGCGCACCGCCAGGCGGTGCTCCTCCTCCCGGGAGAGCACCGGGTGCCGCAGCACCTCCGCCATGTAGGCGCGGAGCGGGTCGTAGCGGACCAGCCCGCCCTCGCCGGCCTCGGCGCGCGGGCGTGGCAACGCCGCGGCCAGGGCGCCGTCCGGAGCCTGCTCGTCCGGGATGGGGTGGGAGCGCTCTTCGCTCATCGGGGTCGGGGAGCCAATCCCGCCGGGAACCGGCGGGAATTTCAACCCCCTCCGTCGGTTGTGATATAGACGAAGCGCCTGCGTTGCAAGGCGCGATAGGCGCATGGTGGGTTTCGCGGGAAGGCGCGGGCCCCGCTCCAGCAAGAGCGGGGCCGACGCAGTCCGGCGAGCCGCCATGCGCCACTGACAAGGTGGTCATGCATGGAGACGGCTGAATCCCTGGCCGGCGCCCTGGCGCCGTCCGACTACGTCGCCGAGGCGTCCTTCGACGACCTCGGCCTCTCGGAGCCCATCCGGCGCGGAATCGCCGAGCGGGGCTACCTGAGGCCCACCCCGGTGCAGGCGGCGACCCTGCGTCCCATCCTGGAGGGCAAGGACGTCATCGTCCGCTCCAAGACCGGGACCGGCAAGACCGCGGCCTTCGCCATCCCGATGCTGGAGCGGATCCCGGCCGGGCGGCGCCGGCCCTCGGCGCTGGTGATGTGCCCCACCCGCGAGCTGGCGCTCCAGGTGGCGGAGGAGATCTCCGCCCTCGGCAAGCACAAGGACCTCTCGGTGGTCGCGATCTACGGCGGGGCCTCGATGGGCGACCAGCTCGACCGCCTGGAGAAGGGGGCGGAGATCGTGGTCGGGACTCCCGGCCGCATCTACGACCACATCCGGCGCAAGACCCTCAAGCTCGACGGCGTGCTGGTCTCGTGCCTCGACGAGGCCGACGAGATGCTCAACATGGGCTTCTTCGAGGAGGTGACCCGCATCCTCGACCACCTTCCGGACGGGGTGCAGCAGCTGCTCTTCTCGGCCACGGTGCCGGCGGACATCGAGCAGATCGTCCGGGACTACCTCTCCAGCCCCGAGACCATCCTGCTCTCAGGCGACGAGTACAAGGTCGCCAACATCCACAACGTCATCTACAACACCGTGGACGCCTACCCGAAGCCGCGCAACCTCCTCTACATGATCGAGACCGAGGAGCCGGAGGCGGCCATCGTCTTCTGCAACACCCGCAACGACACCTCGCTCGTCACCGCGGTCCTGAACCGCAACGGCTACGACGCCGAGCTCCTCAACGGGGACCTGCCGCAGAAGGAGCGCGAGCGGGTGATGGCCAAGGTCAAGCGGGGCGAGGTGCGCTTCATGGTGGCGACCGACATCGCCGCCCGCGGCATCGACATCTCCGACCTGACCCACGTCATCAACTACTCGCTTCCGGAGGACCCGGCGGTCTACCTGCACCGGGTGGGACGCACCGGCCGCATCGGCAAGAAAGGCACCGCCCTCTCGCTGGTCTCCGGGGCGGAGATCATGACCCTCTCGGCGCTCCAGAAGCGCTTCGGCATCCAGTTCGAGACCCGGACCCTGCCGACGCCCGAGGAGGCCCGGCGCCGCTGGACCGATCGGCACGTGGCGGAGCTGAAGGAGTCGATGAGCGCCTCGGTGTTCGAGGGGTTCATCCCGCTGGCGCAGGAGCTCAAGGCCCGGCCCGACGGCGAGTACCTGACGGCCTTCGCCCTCAAGTACTTCTTCACCCACCACCGCATGGAGCGGATGCACGACGTCCAGAAGGCCGAGCACAAGCGGGAGGAGCACGAGCGCAAGGAGTACCGCGTCGAGAAGAGGGAGCGCCGGGAGGGGCGGCGCGAGCGCGAGCCGCGTCGCGGCGAAAGAACGGAGGCGCCGCGGTCCGCGGTTCCGGTCGAGGTCCGGGTCGAGAGCCCGGCCGCGCCCCGCTCGGAGGAACGGCCGGAGCGGTCCAAGGTCTACCTGACCCTCGGCGAGCAGGACGGCGCCGACGAGGCGCGGGTGCGCCAGGTGGTGAAGGAGCTCGCCCCCGACCTCGAGCTGCTGGAGGTGGAGGTGCGGCGCAGCCACAGCTACCTGCACGTCCGGCCCGAGTCGATCGAGGCGGCGGTGGCCGCGCTCGACGGCAAGGAGGCCGCCGGCAAGAGGCTCGCCGCCGAGAAGGCCCGGCGCCGGCGGCGGTAGCTTTCCCGCGGCTCGCGGCCGCCGGCCTACGGGTAGGTGGCCTTGCCGGACAGGGCCATGTCCAGCGTCAGGTCGGCGTTCCAGCTCGTCGACGGCGGGGCGCCTCCCTGGGCGCACAGCCGGAGGACGATGAGGCTCGTGCCCGCCGTCAGGTCGAGCAGGTTGGTTCCCGAGCCCGCCATGGTGAGGACGCGGGGGTCGGCGGCGGGGTTCGTCGCCTTGTCGTAGGAAGCAAGCACGCGCGAGCCGGCGGGCGCACATTCGGTGCCCGGCGGCGTCGGTGTCGGGACCTGGACCAGCTCCAGCAGGGTGATCCCTGCGAAGCTCGTTCCCGCGGTGACCATCGCGAGGGAGGCCTGGTTCAGGTTCAGGCTGTTGTTCAGCGTCACCGGTCCGACGTCCGTGGAAGGCTGGAGAAAATCGGCG
>Ga0079037_100000342_pt1 | contig 20147 bp, 24 predicted proteins | sample Mud3Dept4metaG_FD_71479 | JGI IMG/M metagenome (GOLD analysis project Ga0079037, IMG submission 71479) | Freshwater wetland microbial communities from Ohio, USA, analyzing the effect of biotic and abiotic controls - Mud 3 Core 4 Depth 4 metaG | ecosystem: Environmental > Aquatic > Freshwater >... | reverse complement strand
GCGAACCTGAGCCACGAGGCGGAGAACGAGTATTTCTCGGATGGACTGGCGGAGGAGATCCGCAACCAGCTCGCGCGCGTGCGCGGGCTGCGGGTGGCCGCGCGCAGTTCGTCGTTCGCCTTCAAGGGACGCCACGAGGACGTGCGCGAGATCGGCCGGCGCCTGAACGTCGCCTCGGTGCTCGAGGGCGGTGTTCGCAAGCAAGGGGCTACGGTGCGCATTGACGTGCAGCTGGTAAGCGCCGTCGACGGCTACCAGGTCTGGTCGGAAACCTTCGAGCGGCGACTCGACGACATCTTCAAGCTGCAGACGGAAGTGGCCAGTGCCGTCATCTCCGCAGTCAGGCCGCGCGAGTCCGCCAATGAGCGGCCGCAGCCCGAGCCCGCGACACGCAGTTTCGACGCGTACAACCTTTACCTCCTCGGGCGCCACCATTTCCACAAGCGCACAGAGGCGGCGCTGCGGCGTGCGATGGATTGTTTCCGGCAGGCGATCGATCGCGATCCGGCTTATGCGTTGGCGTACTCGGGTCTCGCCGACGCGTACTCGCTGGCAGGGACTGGTTACTACGGAAACTTGCCTGCGGCGGAGTCGATCGCGAACGCTCTTCCGGCCGCGCTGCGGGCGCTGGAGATCGCGCCAGCGCTGGCTGAGGCGCACGCCTCGCTGGGGCTCATCCGGCACAATCAGGGCGACTATGCGGCAGCCGAGCAGGCGCTCGAGCAGGCCATCGCGCTGAACCCGAACTACACCATGGCTCACGTCTGGCACGGCCTTGTGCTGACCTCGCAGGGCCGCTATCGCGAAGCCGCGGCCCACATGCGCGATGCATTCCGGCTCGATCCGCTCTCGCCGATCATCAACGCGAATGTCGGCTTCGACGCGCTGCGCTTCGGCGACCACGCGGAAGCCGAGGCTCGCTTCGCAGCGGCGATGGAGATCGATCCGGCGTTCCCGGTCCCGTATTCTGGCATGGCGCGCTTGCACGCCACGCGCGGCTCGCCCGAGGCGGCGCTGGGCTGGATCGAGCGGGCGATCGAGCGTGCGCCGGGGCGGGCATTCTATCTTGCACGCAAGGGCCTGATCCTGGCGCAACTCGGCCGGACCGACGCGGCCGCCGCCTCCGTCGAGGCCGCCTGCTGCAATCCCGCCGGCAACCGTTTCGAGGCGGACCTGTTCGTCGGTCTGCGCGTCGCAAGCGCGAATCGCACCGCGCTCGAGTCAATCGCAAGTTACGCAGGCGGATCCGTGTGGGCTGCCGCGCAGCGTGCACAGGCGCTCCTGGCAGTCGGCAACCACCCGGCGGCGCTTCAGGCATACACCGAGGATCCGCCCCATCCGCGCCGTGCGATCTACGATCTCGTCAACGACGAATGGGTCTGGCGCTTGCCGCACGTGGTGAATCACGCCCACCTGCGGATCGCCGCAGGGGACGAAGGCGGGCGAGGAACCCTGCATGATCTCGTCGCGTGCGTGGAGGAGCTGCGCGGGGAGGGCATCGTGAACGTGGACGCCCTCTACTGGGTGGCGAGTGCACATGCAGTGGTGGGGGAGAGGGAGCGGGCGCTCGAGATCCTCGAGCAGGCAGTGAATCGCGGCTGGCGTCACGCCTGGTGGGCCCGCCACGACTGGAACTGGGCCGGCCTCGGCGACGACTCACGTTACCGGGACCTGCTCTCACGCGGCACGGTCGCCTCGCGTTCGGCGGACTGGTAACCGACGAATCAGTGAATGGCCGCGACGGAAGAAAGGTGCAAACCAATGGATATCTCCAGCGCGCTCCTCGCACTGACCCAGGTCGCCGTGGGTCTGATCGGCTTTTCCTCGGTGTTGATCGCGCTCAGCGGCGAGCCACGTAATTGGTCGGCTCTCGATACATATCGAATCAAGGGAATGTTGGCCTCGAGCATCTGCCTGCTGCTCCTGTCCCTGGTGCCTTTCCTGCTGAGTTCTTTCGGCGTCGAGGATCAGATCGTCTGGCGCTGCTCGGCGGGCGCGATCGCTGTGTTGCTGGTCATCGGCATGGTCACCAATCTTCGCGGCTACCTGCGTCTGTCCGATGCCGATCGAGCTACCACTCGTCCACCGTTTGTCTGGGCGATATATGCCGTCGGAAGCCTTGTTCTTGCTGCAGAGGCAGCTGCTGCGCTCGGCCTCCTGGCTTCTCCCGAAGGAACCTATTTTCTCGGGTTGTTCTTCACCCTCACACTCGCGTCGTACCTGATTGTCCGGTTCTTGTTCGCACGCCCGAACCGGTAGCATTCGCTTGGCATCTGCTCTCGTTTCCACTAAGGTCGCGCCCCGCGATCACACTCGATCGCAGGTATCCATCATTCAAGAGGTCATCGTTTACCCATGGCAAAGGCCCAGAAGTCCAGCAAGAAGCCCGTGCGCAAATCCGCGAAGCAAGCCGCCCGCAAGACCGCCGCCAAGCCGGTGAAGGGCGTGTTGAGCAAGTCCGCACTGATCAGTCATCTCTCCGGAACCACGGGCGCGGCTGCGAAGGACGTGCGCGCGGTGATTGCTGCACTCGAAGAGACGATCCGCGCCTCGATCAGCAAGAAGGGCCCGCGCACCTTCGTGCTGCCCGGCATCCTCAAAATCACCGCTGTCGCCGTGCCCGCCAAGAAGGCGCGCAAGGGCATCAACCCCTTCACCGGTGAAGAGACCATCTTCAAGGCGAAGCCCGCGACCGTGAAGGTCAAGGTTCGTCCGATGAAGAAGCTCAAGGACGCTGCGACCGCCTGAGGTTCGCGCCCCTTTGTGTCGATGGACCAGGGCGGCGTCGATCCGTCGCCCCGGTCTCGTTCTGGTCCTTTGCGTTGCGAGAGCTGACATCCCCTGCTGCCTGGAGTCGAAACGATGAATGAACCCGTGATTGCCGCGAAGGCGCCGACCGGCGTGGACGTCGAGGCCGGCAAGACCTACTGGTGGTGTGCCTGCGGCAAGAGTGCTACGCAGCCGTTCTGTGACGGTTCGCACAAGGGCTCGGAGTTCACGCCAGTGAAGTTTGAGTCCGCGGAATCGAAGAAGATGTGGTTCTGCGCGTGCAAGCACTCAGCACGAAAGCCGTTGTGCGACGGCACGCACAAGACGCTCTGACCGTCGGGCGGACGCGGTGGGCGCGGTGTCAGTGGAATTCCTTCACCGCCAGCCGCCCCCGCAACCACCGCCCCATGTCCTCGAGTTCCTCGGCACATACCTCGTGCTGCATCGCGTACTCGCGCCACTCGACGGGATAGCCCTGCGCCTCAAGTGTCGCGCGTGCCTCGCGGCCCATCCCGATCTCGACGACCGGATCCATCTGCCCGTGGCACATCAGCACCGGGACCTGCGCGTTCGCCGCTGACTTCTCTACCGCGAGCCGAGCAGGGAAGGGCAGGTAGGTGGAGAGCGCGAGCACCCCTGCCAGCGGCCTGGGGAACCGCAGTGCCGCCGAGAGTGCAACAGCGCCGCCCTGCGAAAAACCGGCGAGCACGATCCGCGACGGATCCATCCCGCGCGCGATCTCCGCGTCGAGATAACGATAGACCCGCGCCACCGACTCGGCGAGCCCTGCGGCGTCCGCTCGGCCCTCGGGCGTGAACGACTTGATGTCATACCAGGCGCGCATTACGTAGCCGGCGTTCACCGTCACCGAACGCAACGGCGCATGCGGGAAGATGAACCGCACCGGCAGCGGGAGTCGCAGCTCGCCCACGATCGGCACGAAGTCCCAACCGTCGGCCCCGAGCCCGTGCAACAAGACGACAGTCGCGACCGCGGGTTCAGTGGGCTCGAGCGTGACTTCGTGTTCCGTCTGTTGCTGTTGGTACTTCATCTCGCCGCGCATCATGCACGGTTCACCGCAACGACATGCGCAAGCGGGCAACCTTTCGGCTTATTGCAACATCTCACCCTCAGGATTCACACCGCGCCAGCCAGGCGCCCACTTGAGGAGGAGAACCATGGAAATCGCAGCCTTCGTGATGTGCGTCAGCGTGCTGATGGGGGTCCTCCAGCAGTTCGACCAGAACTCCTGGTAACGCCCCGCACTTTCGGGGTGAACGCCCGATCGGAGGCATCAAGGCGGGCGCCTGGAAGCGGTCCTGGGGCTGCTCGGTCAGGCAGTTCGATAGTACGCATAATGTATATTATGTAAAATTATACCCAGCACCCGGTTGAGCTGAATGTCGCACCGGGTCATTTGAATCCCAACCGGCGGATCGAGCGAAAGCGCCCTCGCATCGCACGGGCCATGACCCAGTTGGACCATGCCGCCCGGCGACGCTTGCCGACCTGATCTGAATAGCCGCCCGCGCTTCGACGCGTCGCTGGGGAGTTCGTCTGATGCACAGTCTCTTTGAACCGACCGCACTGGCCGGCCACGCGCTGCAGAATCACATCGTCATGGCGCCGCTCACACGGAACCGTGCCGACGTGATGGGCGTGCCGAAGCCGTTCGTCCGCGACTACTACGCGCAGCGCGCCAGCGCCGGACTCATCATCTCGGAGGGCACCCAGACCAGCTTCGCCGGCCAGGGCTATTGCCGGACACCCGGGATTCACACCCCGGACCAGATTGCCGCCTGGAAGCGCGTGACCGACGCTGTCCATGCGCGGGGCGCAAAGATGTTCATGCAGTTCATGCACTGCGGACGCATCGCGCATCCGCTCAATCGCCAGATTGCGGATCAGCCCGTCGCACCCTCGGCCGTGAAGCCGGCCGGCCAGATGTGGACCGATCAGCAGCAACTGCAGGACTATCCCACCCCGCGCGCCTTCGACACCGTGGAACTGCCCGCGCTCGTCGCAGAGTTCGTCACGGCGGCCCGCAATGCCATTGCGGCCGGGTTCGATGGCGTCGAGCTGCACGCGGCGAACGGCTACCTGCTGAACCAGTTCCTCGCCTCGAACACCAACCTGCGCACCGACGGCTATGGCAGCTCGCTGCACGGGCGCATCCGGTTCGTGGTCGAGGTCGTCGAGGCCGTCGCCACCGCCATTGGTGCGGCACGCACCGCTATCCGCGTGTCGCCCGGCCACATGTTCAACGATATCGTCGACGCGAATCCGCTCGAGACGCATCGTGCGTTGCTCGAGGCGCTGCCGACCGCGGACCTGGCCTATGTCCACGTGATGCTCCCGGACGCGTTCAGCCCGCAACTCAACAACGCCGGCGATCCGCAGGCCGTGCTCCCGGCCTTGCGGCCCCATGTCAAGGGAGCGCTGATCGCGGCGGGCAATCTCACCGCGGCGAGCGCCCAGGCGATGATCGACTCGGGGCTGATCCAGCTCGCCGTGTTCGGACGGCCGTTCATCGCCAACCCGGATCTGGTCGAGCGCCTGAAGACGGGCGCGCCGCTGGCGGCTCCTCGCGAGGACCTGCTCTACACCGCGGACGCGGAAGGCTACAGCGATTATCTGCCGCTGGCGAAATAGCAGCCAGGATCGACGATCCGGTCTCAGACTCAGAACTCGTCCCGGCCGGTCAGTTCCTTCTCGATACGATCGGCGCTGATCGTGACCACCTCGATCACTTCCCGCAGCATGGCGGCGTCGGCGCCTGCAATCACGGGCGCCGAAAACACGACGAGATATTCGTCCTGGCCCTGGTTCACCTGCCAGGCACCCAGAATCATGCGGGCATTTTCCCTGAGCAGATGACCCGCCAACTCCGCCGGCAGCGTGCCCGTGCCATGGGAGGCGACGGACCACACGTCCCGGATCTCGAGCTGGTCGAGCTTCGTGGTCCCGGAGGCGACCCAGACCAGCTGGCTGCGGGAGTCGCCGACGTCATACTCGAGCCGGAAGTCACCATCGTCGAGGCGGTAGCCCAGCTTGGCTTCCTGCAGGGTTGCCGCGACCCGAGGGTCCGGGGTCTTCCCCTCAGCCCCCTCCTGCGCATTGGCCAGCGGCAATGCCGTCGCCAGCAGACAGGCCGCCATCGTCCGGACTCGAGCTCTCGTCATCTCTGCCTCACTCCGCGTCAGGTTGATGCCAATATCCGCCTGGCCCCAGGATCCACGCGGCTGTGCCACTCTACGCAAGTCGCACCACGGTCTGCGACCTTACCCGCACAGGTTATCCATGCCGCGACGCCCGCTTTGTATCGTGCTGCTGCTTGCTTCCACTGCCCACGCCCAGAACGGCGAGGAAGCTTTTCGCGCCGCGGCGGACTGGACCGTGCAGGTGCGCACCTCCGTGAGCCAGCCGTTCGTCGAGGACGAGCACGGCACCTGGAGCGGCGCCGGCATGCTCGTGGATGCGAGCCGCGGCTGGATCCTCACCAATGCCCACGTCGCCGGCCGCTCCTATGGCAAGATCTCGATCGCCTTTGCCGACGGCAAGGCCTTGCCTGCGCAGCGCATCTACGTCGATCCGCATCTCGACCTGGCCGTGCTGTCGTTCGACCCGCGCGGACCCGCTGCGAAGGGTCGCATACCGACACTCGACTGTGACGCGATGCCATCGGTCGGTCATCCGGTCGGCGCCTTTGGTCATCCCTGGGGTTTCCGCTACACCGGCACCCGCGGCATCACCTCGGCCGTCACGACGCGTCTCGGTCCCAACATGCTGCAGACCGATGCACCCATCAACGAGGGCAATTCCGGCGGGCCGCTGATCAGCCTCGAGACCGGCCGGGTGGTCGGCATCAACACGGCCAAGATCAAGGAGGAAGCAGTCGAGGGCTTGAGTTTCGCCGTGCCGATCCCATACGCCTGCACCATCCTCGGACTGCTGGAGAAGGGGCGGGATCCTTCGCCACCCGCGCGCCTGGTGGATTTCGCGATGGACGAGAACGACGAGCAGGTCATGATCGTCGCGCGCTCGCGCCTGCCGGCCGGCAGCCTCGACCTGCGGGTCGGCGACGAAATCCTTGGCCTCGCCTCGCCCAGCCGGGAGCTTGCCACCGAGACCGACCTCATGGACGCGCTGCGCGGGCGACTCGATGACGTGACGCTGCGCGTGGTACGCAACGGCAAGGAACTCGACGTGACCGGTCGCTGGCCTCCCGCCTCCAGGATTACGGAGCGTCGCGGCCTGTGGATTTCCGGGGCCCTGATTGCCGAAGCGGAGCCGTTGACTGCCGGCCTGATCGCGGGCTCCCCGGCCCTGATGGTCCACCACGTGGACCCCGGGTCGCCGGCCGAGTCTGCCGGGCTCAACAGCTTCGACCTGCTCATGAGTGCCGGGGGCAGATCGGTGGACTCGCTGGAGACGCTGCGCGCGAGCGCCGGACAGGCCGAAAAGAGCGATCAACCGCTCGAACTCATGCTGCTGCGCCTGGGGTCGGAGATGCAGGAGCAGTTCTTCATCCACCAGCTGCGCCTGCTGCCGGTCGAGGACCTCCAGCCGGTCGGTCCCTAGGGTGATTCGGGGCGCTCGACGGCGGCAAAACCTTCGTCGTCGCTGCCCTCCTCCGCCCCCTCCCCCGCCAGTTCGACGAGATCGGGCGGCATCACCTTGCCCGGCGCCGGCTGCACCCCCAGCTCCAGCATTCGCTGCGCCAGTCGGATCGTATTGCCCTTGCCGGACGCCAGCTGCCCGCGCGCCTTCTCGAACGTGCCGTGCGCCTTCTCGATCGCTTCGCCGATCTCGACGAACGTGTTCGAGAACACGGTGAGCTTCTCGAACAGCTTGCGACCCGCCTCGGCAATCTTGTCTGCCGATTCCTTGCGCTTCTGGAACGCCCACATGCCCTCGATGAGCTTCAGCACTGCCATCAGCGTACTCGGCGTCACCAGGATGATCTTGGCTCGATAGGCCTCCGTGTACAGCGTCTCGTCGTGCGCGAGCGCCGTCAGCAGCGCCGCCTCGACCGGCACGAACATCAGCACGAAATCCACCGTCTTCAGGTCCGGCGAGCGCGGATAATCCCGCGCCGACAGCTCGCGGATGTGGCCGCGCAGCGACGCAAGGTGCTCGGCGAGCCGCAGCTCGCGTGACTGGTCGTCCGCCGCGCAATACTCCTTCCACGCCTTGTTGGACACCTTCGAGTCGACCACGACCTGCCGCTCCTCGGGCAGGAAGATCACTGCGTCCGGTCGCTGCAGCACGTCGTCCTCTCCCGTGGTCACCGTGTGCTGCAGCGTGTACTCCTGGCCCTCGCGCAGGCCGGAGTCCTGCAGGATCCGCTGCAGGATCATCTCGCCCCAGTCGCCGGTGGCCTTCGACGAAATCGTCAGCGCCTTGGTGAGCTCCTCGGCGCGCTGCGACACCGCCTGGTTGAGCCGCGCGAGTTGCGCCACCTGCTCGGCCAGTTGTCCGCGATCACGGCTGTCCGCGGCGTAGATGCTGTCCACGCGCTGCCGGAATTCGCCGAGCTGCTCCTTGAACGGCGCCACTACGGCATCCAGTTCCTTGCGGTTCACTTCCGTGAATGCGCGCGACTTCTCCTCGAGCAGCTGTGCTGCCACGTTGGTGATCTTCTGTTCGAAGAAGCGCGTCTGTTCCTCCACCCAGCTCTTCTGCTCCGCGAGACGGGTCTCCAGCCCCTGGCGCTTCTCTTCGAGGGCCGCCGCCTGCGCCCGCAACTGCGCAATCTCGGCCGTGTGCCGGCGACGCTCTTCGTCCGCCTGCTGCGCGGCCACCTCGAGTTCCGCCACGTGCACCGTCAGAGCTTCGTTCCGGGACATGGCCACCCGGTGGTCGCTCTCGAGATGCGAGTGCAGCCGAGTCTTCTCGTCGAGCTGTCCGCGCAGCGCCGCGGCCGCCGACGTCTCGCGCTGCAGGTCCGCAGCGGCCTGCTGCAGGGTCGTGCTCAGTCGTTCCCGCTCGCGCGACAGCGCGAGGTGCTGATCGTTCAGTTGGCGGTGCGCATCGCCAAGCATCGTGTTCGCCGTCGTCAGGTCCGCAAGCCGCGATTCCGCCACGGCTTGCGCCGACCTGGCCGCGGCGGCCGCCTCCTGCAGCACCCGCCGACCTCGGGCCATGACGGCGAACACGATGACCGCCGCGACGATTGCGCCGGCCAGGCAAGCCAACAGAACACTCACGTCCAGCATGCCGAAGTACCCCTGGAGCCCGTCATCACCGGATCACCCGCCACAATGGTCACACTGGACCCCTGCCGTGCGGGCCCTCCGCCGGGCAAGGCCTGATGCACTCGCCGCCCGGACACGATAGTCTGCACACACCCGGCTCCAAAGTCCGCACCCCTACCGGAGAGTTCATGGCCAAGCCGAACTACGCTCACCAGAAGAAGCAGCGCGAGGCAGCTGCCCGCAAGAAGCGCGAAGAGAAGCTGCAGCGCAAGCAGCAGAAGAAGGAAGAATCCCCACCACCTCCGGCCTGACACCGGGGGCGCCCGCCGTCGCGGGCCCGTGCAGGCAACACGTAGGCGTGCGGCAGTCCCGTCGATCCCGTGGGACGCGCGGTCAGCCGACCATACACCGGGCCACACCGGGGTTGCCAGCAACCTCGGATTACCCTGGACCGAAATTTGCGGTTATCGCGCTTGCGGCAGTCACGATGGGCTGAGTACAGTCGTGACAGTTTCCACCCATCCCGAAATGCAAGGAGGATGACCATGAGCGTCACCGGAACCTGGAATCTGACCATGAACTCCCCGCTCGGCGACCAGGCGGCGAAGCTCGACCTCCACGAGGTGGACGGCGTCCTCCAGGGCACACTGACCGGCAAGGGTGACCCGACCCCCGTCCAGCGGCTCGAGATCGATGGCAGCAACGTCGCGTTCGCTGCGGATGCCGACACGCCCGTCGGGCGCCTGAACCTCGCCTTCAATGGCACTGTCAGCGGCGACACCATCGCGGGGAAGTACAACACCCCGTTCGGCGCGTTCGATTTCTCCGGCACGCGCGCCTGACGCTCGCACCGAGGCCAGTCATGAGCAACTTCGAGCAACAGAAGACGAAATTCCGCACTCAGGCCGGCTTCATCGCCGCGCTGGACCAGAGCGGCGGCAGCACGCCCAAAGCGCTGAAGCTGTATGGCATCGCGGAGAGCGCCTATTCGGGCGATGCCCAGATGATGGACCTGATCCACGCGATGCGGACCCGCATCATCACCAGCCCGTCGTTCAACGGCGACCGGATTTTGGCCGCGATCCTGTTCGAGAACACCATGGATCGTGACATCCAGGGGCGCCCGACGGCGGACTACCTCTGGGACGTCAAGAAGGTGGTCCCGATCCTGAAGGTGGACAAGGGTCTCGAGGCCGAGGCGAACGGCGTGCAGCTGATGAAGCCCATGCCGGACCTCGACAAGCTGCTCGCGCGGGCCAAGGCGAAGGGCATCTTCGGCACCAAGATGCGCTCGGTGATCAAGCAGGCCAACCCGGCCGGCATCCAGGCGATCGTCGACCAGCAATTCGCGATCGGTCGGCAGATCATTGCCGCGGGCCTGGTACCAATCATCGAGCCCGAGGTGGACATCCACTGCCCCGACAAGGCAGCCGCGGAGGACCTGCTGAAGGCCGCGATCCTGGCGGCGCTCGGCAAGTTGCCCGAAGGCCAGCTGGTCATGCTGAAGCTCACGATTCCGACCAGGGACAACCTCTACGCCGACTGCATCGCGCACCCGCGCGTGCTGAAGGTGGTGGCACTGTCGGGCGGCTACTCGCGCGACGAGGCCAATACGCGGCTGGCGCGGCAGAAAGGCATGGTTGCGAGCTTCTCGCGGGCACTGACCGAGGGACTCACGGCCCAGCAGTCCGATGCGCAGTTCGATGCGGCGCTCGACCAGGCCATCGAGAGCATCTACCAGGCCTCGAAGACCTGAGCGCGGGTGCCCCGGCCAGCGGGCACGGACGGATCGACCCTGGAGCAGAGCATCCCCGCGGCGGCGCGGGGGTGCGGTCGCACCGCACCCCTGTTCCGTTCATCAAGATTATGTAATATAAAGCCCGGGCATCACGACCTGAGCCGAAGGCCATGGCCATCAGATTCCTGGGTGAGTTCTTCCGCCGGCCGGTGGAGGAAAAGCGTCCGACCAGCAAGACCGCCAAACCCGCCGGCAACGGGGAGACGCGCTTTCGCGCCGTCAGCATCCGTCCTGGCGAGCAGTGCTGCGAGGCGGCCAGGCAGTTCGGCAACATGCGATTTCTCTGCGCGAAGGCGCCGCGCCTGCCCGTTCCGGGATGCGATGCCGGGTCCTGCGAGTGTCGCTACGTGCATTTCCCCGATCGGCGTGGCGGCGTGGACCGCCGCGGCACGTATGACTGGACCCGCGAACGCGCAATGGGGTTCGTGAACCGGCGGTCCCGGCGCGGCCGTCGCTCGACCGATCCGATCGCCTGAGGGTCGGCACCCGCCCCTACCCCCTGTTGACGCTGACCGGCGCGCGCTGCGTCGCGATCGCTTATCGTGGCTCGATCTTCACCAGCACCAGCAGGCCGCAGCGTGGACACTGCGCAGCCTCCACGGCTTCCTTCTCGAACCAGCGCCGCCCGCACTCGCAGTGCACCTGCAGCACCCACTGGGCGGTCGCCTGACCGAGACGGCGTTCGACGACCTCGATCCCCTCGGGCATGCGCGTGATCTTCGGCGTGCCCCCGCCCTCGGCCAGGTTGCCGGTCGGCACCGGCGGATGCTCAGGCGCCTGCATCAACTCGGCGAGGCTCGCCAGGTCTTCAGGACCGCTTGTGTCTTTGATGCCCGCCATGCGTGCCTCCCCGATCAGGTCGTCCTTGCTTCCCGGCAGTGTGCGGCAACGTTACCGCCCCGTTCAAGGCAACAGCCGAGCGCTGGAACCTCTGGGCCGCCCGGGGGTCACAATACGATAGGCTGGCCTGTCCCTGCGGGCCTATCATAGAGCCTTCAGACGTTTGGTCCGATTCCCAAAGAGGTCAACATGAAGAATTCTGCTCTCGCATTTCTCGCCACCGCGCTCGTCGCGCTGGCCGCGCCGGCGCTCGCCGACAAGACCGCTGGCAACGTCGTCGACGACAACACCGTCAATGCCAGCGTCAAGGCGGTCCTGCTCGACACGAAGGGCGTGCCGTCCTCGCAGATCGTCGTCGAGACCTACAAGGGCGTCGTTCTGCTGTCGGGTTTCGTCGAATCGCAGGCGCAGAAGGACGCCGCCGGCAAGGCCGCCCAGGGCGTGTCGGGCGTGAAGAAGGTGCACAACGCCGTCGCGATCCAGCCCGAGAACAGCATGGGCTCCAAGCTCGACGACACCGTGACCACCAGCAAGGTCAAGGCCGCGCTGATGGACGACAAGGACGTGAAGAGTGGCCAGATCAACGTCGAGACCAAGAACGGCGTCGTGTCGCTCGGTGGTTTCGTGACCAGTGACAAGTACAAGGCGCGCGCCATTGAGGTGGCGAAGGGCGTCAAGGGCGTCAAGAGCGTCGTTGACGCGATGTACGTCAAGCCGCAATAACGGCGTCCCACCAAGCGTACATGTGAACGCGCCCCGTGCGTACGTCGCACAGGGCGCGTTTCTTCTGGCCCTCGGCCCCCCATTCCTTGATCGACACTCGCGCCGGCAACTGCACCGGCGTCAGGAACTGCGTCTCGATCCGCGTTCCACCGGGGATCACCGGAAGCGGCGCCTGCGCCAGGCTGCGCGCTAACGACCACATGCCGTGGCCGATCGCGCCACGCAAGCCGAAGAACCGCGCCGCGCGGTTGTTCAGGTGGATCGGGTTGAAGTCGCGGGAGACGCGCGCATAGGCCCAGGCGGTCGCCAGCGACACGTCGAACTCGGCCAGCACGGTGCTGTCCCTGGGGGCCTTCGGCGGACGCGGCGGACGTGCCCCCCCGCGTGCCATCGGCTCCGGCCAGCGCGACAGGAACACGCAGGTTTCGCGCCACAACGCCTGGTCTCCACGGCTGATCTCCGTGTTCATGTCGAATGCCAGGCCCGCATCTGTCTGCCGGTAGTTGCAGGCGGACACCTTGATGTCGACGGGACGTCCCGCCTGCAGTTCACCCGGACGCTCGATGGTGTTCGAGAGATGGATCAGGCCCGTCGGGCGCAGCGGGAAATCACCCAGCGCAAAGATCTTCAGGTGCAGCGGCATCGCCAGCACGTGCGGAAAGGTCACGGGCAAGCCAGCCGCCGGCTCGAAACCACACATGCTCGCGTAGCGGGCGACGGCGCCAGCGTCGACGGTGACGCCGCGCACGGAGACGCTGATTTCCGGTGGATCCTTGACGTCGGTGACCAGGGGTCGTCGCGTCAACAGGACCCGCGGATAGGTTGCCCAGACGGAGGGGAGCCGCGACAAATCGAGGTGCGGCGTCCGTGCCACTGGACTAGGGTGCCACCTTGTCTATCACGACGCTGACGTCGGCGGCGGCGCCCTTGTCGTGCCGAGCCTCGCCCACGAGATCGCCGCTGGCCGTTACCGCTGTGCCGCCGAACGCCACCCGGGCGACCAGCTGCACCTCGTTCACGGACGACAGATTGCGGCCCTCGACCATGGCATTGGCATCGCTCAGCACGACCGTCGTCGGCAACTCGTCGCTACTGAGACGGACTGCCGCGAGCGGCGGGCCCGGGATGCCAGCCTCGCGGGCGCTCACGAACACGGGCGTGCCAGGCTTCAGCTTGCCGGCCAGCGCCGGGTCCAGGGAGACGGCAATGCGGATGGTGCGGCCAGCCGCCTCCTCGGCACTGGGCGCCGAGCTGGAGCCCATGCCACCCATGTTGCCCATGCCACCCATCGCCGGCGGCGTTGCCGCATTGGCGGACGCCGGGACGGTTGCGCCAAGCTCGTTCAGCTGTGCAACGAGAATCTGGCGGATCTCCTCCGGAGGATTCTGCTCGAGCAACTTGTTCCAGCGCGCCGTGGCGGTTTCCTTGTCGCCGGCCCTGGCCGCCATCAGGCCCGAATACCACAAGGCCTTCTGGTTGTTCTCGTCCGCCGCCAGCGCTGCGGCGATGATGCCCGTCGCCTTCTCCTGGTCCTGCGGCCTCTCTGCGAGCACGAGTGCCTCGGCCAGGTCGAGTTCGACCGCCAGGTCCTTGCCGCCGGTGAGAGCGCTCGCCTTCGCATAGGCGGCTGCGGCGTCGGTCGCGCGGCCCGATACCAGATAGGTTCGACCGAGCATGCGCCACCCGTCGGCGTCGCCGGGGTTCTGCTCGAGGCGGGCCTCGAGTTGGGTGGTGACTTCTTCCATCGAGCCACCGCCCTCCGCGTGACCCGCAGCGCCCGCGGCGAGCATGTCTGGGTTGTCCCAGGGGAAATTGGACGTGGCGCCGTAGAACGCCGAGGCCGCGAGTGGCAATGCCACCATGACCACGACGGCGGCCGGCACGGCCCGCGGTGCCGCCGCCTCACCCTTGCCCTCGGCGGGCACGTCGCGCAGCAGCGGCACGAGCATTATCACCAGCGCCGCCACGATCATGACGGCGCAACCGATCAGGAATGTAGTCACGATTGGCCAGCCTCCGGGCCGTCAGTTTCGATGTCCGATTCCTGCGCGCGGCGACGCACGACGCGCACCAGCACCACGGCGGCGATCAAGAGCAGCAGCGCGGGCGCGGCCCAGAGCAGGAAGTTCTGTGCGGTCAAGCGCGGCCGGTACAGCACGAAATCGCCGTAGCGCTCGATCATGAATTCGCGAATCTCGTCGTCGGTCTTGCCGGCAGCGATCAGCTCGCGCACCTCGCGCCGCAGATCCTGCGCAAGCGTCGCATTCGAGTCGGCGATGGTCTGGTTCTGGCAGACCAGGCAGCGTAGCTCGCGATTGATGTTCTCGTAGCGATGCTGCAGCACCGGATCGTCGAAGGCGGCCTCGGTGTCGATTCCGAGCGCCGGTCCGCCGAAAGCCAGCAGCGCCGCGAGAAGACCGGCACGCAGGAACACACTGATCACGACTTCGACCCCGCTGTAGCTCGCGCTGCCTCGATGCGGGGCAGGAACTCCTTGTTCCAGTCCTCCATCGTCATCGGCGCGATGTGCTTGTAGAGAACCACCCCGTCCGGACCGATCAGGAACGTCTCCGGCGCGCCGTAAACACCCCAGTCGATGGCGGTTCGGCCCTCGCGATCTTCGGCCACCGCGGCGTACGGGTTGCCGAGCTGGAGCAGCCATTGCTGGGCTGCGGTGTTGTCGTCCTTCCAGTTGAGGCCGATGATCGGTACCACGTTCTGGCGTGCGATGGCCAGCAGCGTGTCGTGCTCCTGCCGGCAACCGCCGCACCAGGTGCCCCACACGTTCAGCACCCACGGCTGGCCGAGCAGTTCCTGCGACGCCACGGGGTAGCTCGCGTCCTGCAGGCTCGGCAGTGAAAACTGCGGCGCGGGCTTGCCGATCAGCGGCGACGGGACGTAGCGCGGATCACGGTTGAGCCCGATCATCAGGAATACGCCCAGCACCACGGCGAGGACGAGGGGAATTCCGTACTTCAGCATCGCGGTCGTCTCCCTCAACGCGCCGTCGCGGTGCCCGGCGCAGCGACAGCTTCATCAGCCGCCGAACGGCGCCGACGGTAACGGCGATCAGTAACGGCAACGATGCCGCCGAGGGCCATGATCAGCGCTCCGAGCCAGATGTAGCGGACCATGGGCTTGTACTGGACGCGCATGCTCCAGGCGCCCGCCCCGAGGTCGTCGCCCATGGCGACGAACAGGTCGCGGTTCCACTTCACGTGGATGCCGGACTCTGTCATCGGCATGGTCTGCACGCGGTACGTTCGCTTCTGCGGGTGCAGCGTCGTAACCAGCTTGCCGTCACGGCTGATCACGATCTCCGACTCGATCGCGTCGTAATTCGGGCCCTGCACCGGGCGCGTGCTCTTGAAGTCGAAGGTGTAGCCCTGCAGCTCCACCGACTGGCCAGGCTTGAGCGCTACGTCCTTTTCGATGCGGTAGGTCTGTGTGACCGTCACGCCGATGGCAAACACGCCGACGCCGATGTGGGCGATCGTCATGCCGAGCACGCTGCGCGACAGCGACTGCTTGCTGCGGATCCGTTGCCACGGTTCGTACAGCGCGGACAGGATGACCCAGATGCCCGCCGTGAGGCCGATAACGGTGCTCAGGTGGAACGCCCCGTAGGCTACCGGCGGTATGGTGAGCCCGAGCAAGAGCGACACGACGAACAGGATCGAAATCGGCCGCTTCATGTCCTCGAGCTTGCCCTTCTTCCACAACGCGTGCATGCCCACGGCCATCAGGAACAGCAGCGGTATGGTCGGAATCAGGAACACCACGTTGAAATACGGCGGGCCGACGGAGATCTTGCCCATGTTCAGCGCGTCGAGGAACAGCGGGTACAGCGTGCCGATCAGGATCAGCGCGGCAGTGATCAATAGCAGAGCGTTGTTGGCGAGCAGGAACGACTCGCGCGACACCGTGTCGAAGCCGCCCTTGCTGCGCAGCGAAGGTCCGCGCCATGCGAACAGCGCTAGCGAGCCGCCCACGCAGATGCCGAGGAACGCAAGGATGAACAAGCCGCGGCTCGGGTCGCTCGCAAACGCGTGCACCGACACCAGCACGCCGGAGCGCACCAGGAACGTACCGAGCAGGCTGAGTGAGAATGCGATGATCGCGAGCAGCAGCGTCCAGGTCTTGAAGAGGCCGCGCTTCTCCGTGACCGCGAGCGAGTGGATCAGCGCCGTGCCGACCAGCCACGGCATGAACGACGCATTCTCGACCGGGTCCCAGAACCACCAGCCGCCCCAGCCGAGTTCGTAATACGCCCACCAGCTGCCGAGCGCGATGCCGACCGTGAGGAACATCCACGACAGTGTGGTCCAGGGACGCACCCAGCGCGCCCACTTTTCGTCGAGCTTGCCCTCCAGCAGCGCCGCGACGGCGAAGGCGAATGCCACCGAGAACCCGACGTAGCCGATGTAGAGCATCGGCGGGTGGATGGCCAGCGCCGGGTCCTGCAGCAGGGGATTCAGGTCACGGCCGTCCATCGCCGCCGGCACCAGCCGTTCGAACGGGCTCGACGTCAGCAGGATGAACAGCTGGAAGCCGATGCTGACGATACCAAGCACGCCCAGCACGCGCGCGGCGAACGTCGCGGGAAGATCGCGGCTCCAGACGCCGACGGCGACGGACCACGTCGACAGCGCCAGCGCCCACAGCAGCAACGATCCCTCGTGCGCGCCCCAGACGGCGCTGAAGCGGTAGAACGTCGGCAACGCGGAGTTCGAGTTGCTGGCGACGTACAGCACCGAGAAATCATTCTTGTAGAAGGCCCAGGACAGGACCAGGAACGACAGCAGCACGAACACGAACTGCCCGGTCACTGCTGGCCGCGCGGCCTCCATCCAGCGCCGATTACCGACGTGCGCCCCGACCAGGCCGAAAAATGCCTGGGCCGTAGCGAGCAGCACCGAGATGATTAAAGCGAACAGCCCGAGTTCAATAACCATCGGATCCTCCCCTGCCCGCGGGCAGCGCTCAGGTACCGCTGCCCTGGTTCATCGCCTGCGCGGCGTCGGCATGCGGCTTGAGGCTGTCCTTCACCTCCGGCGGCATGTAGTTCTCGTCGTGCTTGGCGAGGACCTCTGCGGCGACGAACACACCATCGTCACGCATCTCGCCGCGGGCAATGACGCCCTGCCCTTCGCGGAACAGGTCGGGCAGCACGCCCGTGTAGCTCACGCCCACGGTGTTGGCGAAGTCGGTGAGCGTGAAGCGCACCTCGAGGCTGCCCGGTTCGCGCTGCACGCTGCCGGTCTCTACCAGCCCGCCGACGCGGATGCTGCGCGAACCCGGCGCCTCGCCGGCATGGATCTGCGTCGGGCTGTAGTAATAGAGCAGGTTCTGCTGGAAGGCCTGCAACGCGAACGCGGTCGCGATGCCGACGCCAACGAGGATGGCGGCCACGGTGGCCATTCGCTTCTGACGAGGGGTCATCGGGGGTTCTCCTTACTCAATTCAGTCGGCATTCGAGCGACGTCGTGCGCTGACCTGCTCGTCCGTCTCGCAGCGGCGGGCGGACCACCAGTTCAGCGCCAGCACCAGGGCCGTTAGACCGTACGCGGACCAAACATATCCCGCGTAGCCGCCCATTTTGAAGAATTCCTGCAAGTCCATGATTTAGATACTCTCCTGCAGCCACTTCGCATTGCGCTCCCGGCGCAGGATCTCCCCGCGCAGGCGCCGCGAGATGGCCCAGCCGAAGTACAGCTGGAAGCCGATGATCATGACGAACAGCGGGTACAGCATGTCGAGCGCGATCGAGGGCTTGTCGAACTTGGTGACGCTGGCCGGCTGGTGCAGGGTCGTCCACCACTCGACCGAGTAGTGGATGATCGGCACGTTGATCACGCCGACGATCGCAAGCACGGCGCTCGCCCGGTCGGCGCGCTGCGGGTCGTCGAACGACGAGCGCAACGCCATGTAGCCGAGGTACAGGAACAGCAGGATCAGCTCCGACGTGAGCCGGGCGTCCCACACCCACCAGGTGCCCCACATGGGCTTGCCCCAGATGGCGCCCGTCGCCAGCGCCAGGAACGTGAACGAGGCACCGATCGGGGCACAGGCGGCTGCGGCCGCATGCGCAAGCTTGATGCGCCAGATCATGCCGATGGCGGCAGCCACCGCCATCACCACGTAGATGAACATCGACATCCACGCGCTCGGTGCGTGCACATACAGGATGCGGAACGCATCGCCCTGCTGGTAGTCACGGGGGGCCTCGACCAGCCCCCAATAGGTGGCGATCAGGATCAGTGCCAGCGCCGGCCAGCCGAACCAGGGCGCCAGCTTGCCGAGCAGGCGATACGCGTGGGGCGGCGAGCCAAACTTATGAATCCAGAGCCACATGGGGTTCCTTGGTTGGTCTCGATCGGTTCGTGCAGGGTCAGCTTTCGACGCTGATGCGGATCGCCGCCGACATGGCGACCGGCCCGAGGCTCAGCGTCAGGAAGAAGATCGCCGCGAGCAGTTGCAGGGGACCGGACGGCGAATCGCCGTCCATCACCATGCCCACCGCACGCGAGCCGAAAATCAGCAACGGCATCGCCAGCGGCAGCACCAGCAGCGACAGCAGCACACTGCCGCGGCGCACGCCGACCGTGAGCGCGGCGCCGATGCCGCCCAGGATGCTGAGCGTGGCCGTACCCAGCAGCAGCGACAGGACCAGCGTGCCCCAGGCATCAAACGGCAGGCCGAGCGCCGTACCGACCACCGGGGAAATCACCACCAGCGGCAGTCCGGTCAGCACCCAGTGCGAGGCGACCTTGGCCAGCAGCAGCCAGCCGAGCGGCTGTCCTGAGAGTACCCACTGTTCCATGGTGCCGTCTTCGACATCGGATCTGAACAATGATTCCAATGCGAGCAGCGATGCCAGCAGCGCGGCGACCCAGACAACTCCTCCTGAAATTTCACGGAGTTGCGACAGATCCGGCGTGGTGGCCAGCGGGAACAGCGTGGTGACAACTACGTAGAAAATCAGGGGTTGTGCGACTTCGTCCCAGCGGCGCCAGGCCAGCATCAGGTCGCGGCGGAACACCAGGCTGGTGGCGGCAAAGGTGGCGGCGCGCTGCATCAGCTCAGCTCCAGGCGACGCAGGAACGGCGCATCGTCGAGCAGCCGCTGGTGGGCGGCGGCCAGCGCCAGTCCGCCCCGCGTGACGTGCTCGGTGACGAGTTCCTCGACCAGGGCGATGCCGGCGGTGTCGAGGTTGGTCACCGGCTCGTCGAGCACCCACAGCACCGCCCCCGACAGGAGCAGCCGTGCCAGGGCCAGGCGGCGCTTCTGGCCCGCCGACAGCGAGCGGGCCTGCAGGTCGCCACGGGAGAGGATTCCCACCCGATCGAGCGCTGCGTCGATGTCGGCGTCGGTGAGCGCCTCCCGCAGTCCCGCGAGGAAGCGCAGATTCTCGCGGGCGGTCAGGTCAGCCTTCAGGGAATTCAGGTGGCCGAGGTAAGCCATCTCCACGTGATACGCGTCGCTGGTGCTGCGCACGATCTTGCCGCGCCACTCGACGGTGCCGCTTTCCGCCGGCAGCAGGCCGCAGATGATCCGGATCAGCGTGGTCTTGCCGACCCCGTTCGGTCCGGTGAGCTTGAGGAACTCGCCCGCGCGCACGCCGAAGGACACGTCCCGGAGGATGTGTCGTTCGCCGCGCCAGCAGTTGATCTCTCGAGCTTCGAGCAGGGCCCCGTCGGGCGACATCGATCCTCCGCGCACCACGTCATTCCGGGCAGTCGCCCGGAACAGGGCCCGCGCGGCGACTAAGTGGGCGCGAAGTCTAGCAAAACGACAATCATTTCGTGTCTGCGGCTTGC
>Ga0079037_100000341_pt1 | contig 20150 bp, 20 predicted proteins | sample Mud3Dept4metaG_FD_71479 | JGI IMG/M metagenome (GOLD analysis project Ga0079037, IMG submission 71479) | Freshwater wetland microbial communities from Ohio, USA, analyzing the effect of biotic and abiotic controls - Mud 3 Core 4 Depth 4 metaG | ecosystem: Environmental > Aquatic > Freshwater >... | reverse complement strand
TTAAGCACATCGCAAAAATACGGGTACTTGTCCGCGCCGATGGGTTTCACTCCCTGGGGAGGATCCAGTTTGATTCGGGGGAATTGCACCGGACTACGGGGTCTGAACATCAGCCCGCCCGCCACATCCATGTTGCCCGTTATAGCCCAAAGGCATAGCGCGGCCCGAATACTCTGAACCCCGCAGTTGCTGTATTCCAGTCCTGTGTACATGTGCAGCGCGGCGCCTTTGGCTCCGGCTATGGATCGAGCCAGCTCAACGATGGTCTCCCTGGGAACACGCGTAATTTCTTCAGCCTTTTCCGGGGAGAATCGTTGTACGTAGCCTCGAAGATCTTCAAAGCCCGTAGTCCAATCCCGCACAAACGCCTCGTCATGGAGTCCTTCGTTCACAATGACATGCATCATGCTCAGAGCCAACGCCCCGTCCGTGCCGGAGCGGATGCCGATCCACTGGTCCGCAAGCCTTGCGATGTGGGACCGCATGTGATCGATTACGACTACCCGGGCGCCCCGCTTTTTGGCGGCCAGGATCTTAACCATTTTGTCCGGAGGCGAATCTGTCGCTGGGTTTGTGCCCCATACAACAACAAGATCCGCGTTCTCAAAATCCGCGTAGACCGACTGCATGGGTGTTCCGATGGTTGGTATTGCAGCGAGGAGGCTATACGACACGGCGCATACCGAAGAAACGCCCGTGCCGTTGGGTGAGCCAAAAGGGAACAAAAAGCCGGTGACGCCTTGACTGATGGAACCAGGCACTCCGAAGACATCACCGAGATTTGATTCGAAACTGCCGCGGCCAAAGTAGCACATGACCGCTTGTGCGCCGTATTCATCCTTGGTTTTCTGAAACGCTCGGACAATGCGGTCAATGGCCTCATCCCAGGTGATCCGTTCGAAGTTTCCTTCGCCCTTCTCGCCCACCCGGAGCAGAGGGGACTTCAATCTGTCCCTGGAGTAGATGATTTCCTTTGAATGAAGCCCTCGAACACACACGACACCGACAGGGTGGCCCTTGATGGGCGTAATCTTCTCAATCTTGCCATCGACCAGTTCCACATTCACGCCGCACCCGCCGGGGCAAATGCCGCATATGCTGGTCACCGTTTTCTTGGCCATCTTGATCCTCCCAACCGGAGAAGCCGGAATGGTCCGTACTAGAAATTTCAGCAGACACTAGATGTCTTGCAAGCCCTTGTCTTGCAGGGCCTGCGCCAAAAGTATCCTTGCCAACAAAACAACAAATACTGTACGGGCCCCGATTAGTCAAGACAAATCCACGGAAGACCAAGGAGGCTCGCTCAAAACACCTTTGCCCTGGGAAGGACCGGGGGAAGATGGGATGTCACCCTGACCGAACAACTATTTGACCTCGGCGCCTTTCTCGATGAGCAGAGCCCGCAGGAGTGAGCGATGGTAGCGTGATTCATCTTCGGAGCAGCATCCGCACAGTCCGTTTCAACGTATTCCTAAAGAAAGGGAGGATTATTGCGTCTTAGGGCTTTACTTTCCTGCGCGACGTATTAGAATTGTAGTACAGGATCGACGTGTGATGGGAAAGAGTTCGGCTTTTGTCTCCGCAATGCACCAGGCGCTGGGGCGCCTGGTCGTTATCTGTGCATTCCTAGTGTTGCCTCAGATTGGTGCCTCGCCAGCTGAAGCGAGTGTGGATCTTACCACCGAAACGGTCCAGCCTCCGCCGGGCCAGTCTGCCCCGTTAACAGAATTGCGTGATACCACAACGGGTGGGTTAACGGTGAAGGTGCAGAGCCTGGAAGATGTGAGGAAGGTGGCGGCTTCGTCATTGCCGCAGAGACTCGGGGCAGGCATACGGCGGGCGACAGCCGCAGAGACTGAAAAATATGGTCTGCGCCCGGATCAGGGTGTCGTGATCGGATGGCTTGATCCTAAGGGTCCGCTTGGGAGGGCCGGCCTGAACATGGGTGACATTATTGTGCAGGTAGACAACCAACCCATCGAAGGCCTGGAAGACTTTGTCAGCTTGGTCGACTCGCTTGGGACGCGCCAGACGGCCACGTTCTCTGTCCTCGACAATCGGACCAGAAGCTTACGGAATGTAAAGGTCGTCGTGGGGGAAAACCATCGCCTCCAGGAACCCCGTGGGAACTTTCTCAGCAGGAACGTGGACGCGGCACTTGCGGGGATCAAGAAAGCTGCCACGTCTCTGAAACAGCACGTTGGCTACGTTGCGGAGATGGGAAAGGGAGCTTATACGGCGGTCGTCCAGGGGCTGAAGAAATGGGCGGGCGAAGAAGAACCGCTTGTCTCCGTCAAGAAAGGGGAGGAGAATTCGCCTGATCCTCAGGTGCCAGCGCAGAACGTGGCCGCAGGGCCAAGATAGTTACCGCCGAAGGCGGGCAATTCCTCTCGTATCACCCCTTTACTCTACCGACTCTATTCAAGAGTGGCGCTGCAAGCGGCAATGAGGCGCAGGGTACGACGAAAGAGGAACAGGGGGAGGGGGACGCAGGATGTCCCCCTGACTGAATAGCTATTTGACCTCGGCGCGTTTCTCGGTGAGCAGGGCCTAGTTGGGCGGGGTGGCTGCCTCTTTGATGATCCCCAACATCTTGAAGTCCTTCTCTGTCCGCGACCATTTCTCTTTAAGGTGGCGGTCGTACTGCACGCTGTCCATGTAGAAGATGGTCACTTCCTGAGCCTCGGCAGTTTGCTTAAACTCCGGGGTTGCCATCGCTTTTTGCACGGCGTTCTCGAGTTTTTTGACCACGTCGGGCGGGAGATCGGCTGGGCCGACCATCGTGTGGTACGCCTCACTCACAAATTCATACCCCAGCTCTTTGAATGTGGGCGTGTTAGGAAATTGAGGCGAACGATTCCGGCCCTGCGTCGCCAGCACCCTCAGTTGACCTGAAAGCACGAACGGCGCCCAGCCCATGCCGCTCGAACAGGCGTCTACATGTCCACCGAGGATTGCGGTTCTGGATGGGGCAGTTCCCTTGAAAGGCACATGGACCCATTTGATGCCCTCCTTGTGAGCGACGTACTCCATGGCCACATGCATGCCTGAACCGACACCCGCAGAACTGTACTTGATCTTTCCGGGGTTCTTCTTTGCGTAATCGACAAACTCCCCGAAGGTTTTCCAGGGAGCGTCGGGTTTTACGAGCACCGCGGTATGCTCGGAATATCCGAAGACCGCGACGGGCGTGAAACTGCCGAGCGGCTTGTACGGGACCTTCTGCATCAGCGGTGTATCGACGATCGATAGGTTCTGTGTTGTTGCGACGGTGTAGCCGTCCGGCTTCGCCTTAGCCAGCACACCAAGCCCCACTGCCCCGCCGCCTCCTCCACGGTTTTCTACTATGACGCTTTTACCCAGAGACTTCTCCATACTGACGGTGAGTGCCCGCGTGGCCAGATCGGTTACTCCGCCGGGGTCCATGGTCACTATAATGGTGATGGGCTTTTCGGGATATTCCGATCTGGACTGGGCTACGAAAGACACTACCAGTATCGGTATGGAGACGAAGGTAATCACCCAACGCACCACTCTCGTTGTCTTCATGCGCATCTCCTTATAGTTATCAGCTCCAGAGGTATGCCATCGCCTGAAACATGAGCAGGATCAGGCCAAGCAAGACGTAGCCCGCAGTCAAGAGCATCCACAAGAATCCAGCGGGCATGGTTCGGCTACGGTCTCGGCTGAGAGACTGGGAAAACCGTTTTTGGCTCTCGATGACGCGCTCCGCGTTCTGGAACCTGAGCCTTTCCATCAAAGCACCGACGACAAGACACACGAGGCCGAGTACGACGTTCCAGGTGTTCGCCTTGTCCACAGTGCCGCCTATCGCCAGTCCCAGGCAAACCCCGATAAACACGACGAGGAGTGAGAGATGGAGCATCGGTTTTATCCTTCCTCGGTTCCCTGTCTAACCAAGTAATGTGTATGCTTCGTCCTTTTTGACATGATAGGCCGAGTCTGCTCATTAGTCAAGGCGCACGTGTATCTGTGGGTCAACATAGCTGGGGCCAGGCCTTGCCTTAACTCTTTTCGTCCAAGAATAAAAGCATCCGGCTCGTGCATGGGAAATAGTAAGGCTGGCGGGGAGACGTCATTTCAGCTCCTTCAAGGAAAAGAGGAGCGAGCTGCCGAGAATAACCAGCGCACCCAGGGCTACATACCCGAACCGGAAACTGATAAGGTCGCCTGAAAGACCGAGCAGATAGGTAATGAGGCCACTGCCGGTGCTCATACTGACCGTCATAATGATGCCGGTCGCCATCCCCCGCTCCTCCCTGTCAAACGTCCTCGCAATCGCCGTCAGGCCCAGAGGGTAAAAACCCATTATGAAGATTACTTGAAGGGAGAGAACAACCCCGATAAACCTGGCCGAGGACGTTCCCACGAGTACTGTCAGAACACCTGAAAGCAACAGGAGAGTAAAGATCATTTTTTTCACGCTGACCCTGTCCACGAGAAAACCGCACGCAATCACCACGCCAATACCTCCCAGTCTCGAGAGGCCAAACAGGCTGTTTGCATACTCGATAGTGAGCCCCAATTCCTTCGTCAGATACAGCGGGACCGTGAAGTAGACGCTCCAGGTCGCTCCCGTGGCACACACCCAGATTGCCCCCATTATCCATAGCGCGCGCTTCCTGAAAAGATCGCTATGCAGGTTCTTTCTGGCCTGGGTGATCTTCAGTTCGTCCACCGTCAGCCAGAAGGTTGTAGCCGCTAAAAGGAAGATTATTGCAAAGGTTACAAATATGCCCCTCCATCCAAAGTAATGGATGAAAAGAAGGGCAAGGAATGGCGTGCAGAATATGCTTACAGAGGCAGCAGAGTCATGGATAACAATCGATTTACCCCAGTTCTTTTCAGCAAAGTACTCGGTGATAAGGGGTATGACCGAGGGTATATACGAGCCGGCTGAAAACCCAATAATCAGAGAGAAAAAATAGAGCGCTGAGAAGGTCTTTACCAGGGGGATCAGGAAGAACGCGGCGGATGTAACGGCAAGCGAGAGTGCTATGGATTTCTTGTAGCCAAGCCTGCCCGCGTAAAGGCCTGTGAGCAGGAGCGAGATTCCGTAACCCACGGACTGAAACATGAAGATGCCGCTTGCCCGGGCGTGAGAAACGAGGAATTCATCTTCAAGCAGCGGTAGAATGGGGGAGAATACGGCCCGTGAGTATATGTTGTTGAACCAGAGAAACCAGAGCAGGGAAAGGAGTAAGAGTCCCCTGCCTTTTAGCTCTAAATGGCGCTCCATACTTCAACGTAACCCAACGATCATGTAAATAGAAGCAAAAAGATGAGCAGGGCCCCCAGGTGGGAATGGCGGCCCTGTGATTCATCTTCGCAGCAGCAGCCAGCGGAGAAGCATCGTTTGACAGACTGCCTGGCCGCCGCTAGAATAAGAGTAGACGCATGATTTTCCTTTCTGCAGCACCAGATGAAGGTGCGCGGGGCTGCCAACCGTTCACGAGGATGATTATGCAAGCAGTCTGGATCGTTATGACAGTTCTTGCGGGGAGCCTGTTCATCTCAACATGTGGGGCGTCGGAGTGGGTTAGTTACGGTGCTGATGAAGCAGGTGAAATGCAATTCGACCGCGATTCGGTCAGCTGGTCATCAAGAGAAAGCGTTACAGTCTGGACGAGACTGGTTCATTCAGACGAGGGTAAGAAGAGGTACACTTCGAGCTTGCAGCCTGATAGGCTGTCCAAACACAAATACGATCAGCTCCGAAACACCGATACGTTGGTTGAGATAGACTGTCGGATCAAGAAGGCAAAGCTGCTACTCACAGAAGACTACGATACAAGAGGCGCCCCCTTGCATAGCGGCAATCTTCCCTCTCAGTGGTTCAGCATCGTGCCCGGAAGCGTTGCGGATGAATTGCGTGGCATCGTCTGCACTCCCCCTACCATGACGTCAAGCGAAGAAGCCAAAGGGACTGCGGTGCCGGAGGCTCCCGGCTTATCCAGCAGCGAATCCAAACAGGAAACCTGGATCCGTAGAGATGAGTGACAATCGGCGGGGCTAGCCTTGTCTTTGGCGGCATATTCATCAGGAAGCAGAGCGATTCTTGAAGGAAACAGCCCCGACGGGACAGAACTCGATGCAGAGGGCCCTTTTTTCCTTCAGACAAAGATCGCAGGACGGCAGGACTCGGGCATGAACGCCCCCTTCCTCATCAAACAATATGTGAACACTCGATTTCTCCGGCAGGAATTCGCGTCCATGGTGAAAAGAGCAGGCAAGTGTGCAACAGGAGCAGCCAATGCACTTTTGCGGATCTACTTCTATGGCCAGCCCCCTACTCTTGAGTGTCATGCTTTATTCCCTCATCGAATCGGAATCTCTTCCTCAGCCAGTCTAAAGACGACCTCCTCCAGACCAAGAGACGAAAGGGTGTTTTTCGTCGGCCACCCGTTTTCACGATCCCAGCCGTGAAGGTCATAGTATTCGTCGAGCATCTGGTTCCATTTCTCGAGGTCGATGCTCTCCCCCTTAAAGATCCCTTCGTGAACGGGAGTTTCCACGAATTTCTTTGGCGGCATGTCATGGGCGCGACCCAATCCAGCGTGAAGAAGATTGAAGGCGCGCTCCAGAGTTTGAATCTTTTCCCCGCAGCCCTGCAGTTCTTTCACAGAGTAGCTTTTTCCGGTCAAGTCATTGAGCAAACCCGCGATATCATCGAGGGTGTAGAGAGTGATATCTGCCCACATGCTAGGGATGATACAAAGACCCAGCATATCGATAATGCCTTTGTAGCGTTCCTGCCAGACGACGAGGGCGGCTTTATTCTGGTAGGAGGTGGGGTTGACGATGTCCTCAATCTGAAGAACCTTCTGGCTGATTTCCGGGGGAATCTTCTGAAACTCCAACACCGAGGCTCCTCTGAGGTGACCAACGCCACGGGTACTGGTTACGATTCCAAGCGCCCAAGCCCTATGCGACCGCATGCCCTGTTCCATAATGCTGGCCTTTTTGACCAAGCCTGTCAGTTCTTCTGAGCCTCGGCCGATGCGCTGGGAGGCTTCATCGACCCCCTGGGCTAAAATATCTCCTAAGCCTTCGCGTCGAACGATCTTATTGATGAGCTGGCTGACACAATTTCCGTCGCCGAATCGGAGAATCAATCCATCGGTATCTTTCGGGCTGATAATTTCTTTCTCAAAACATTCAATGGCCCAAGCTATGGTGGCCGAGGTCTGGTCGGTATCCAAACCGTACTGGTTGCATAAGCCATGGGCATGGAGGACGTCTTCGGCGCGGGTTACATCCATGTTAGAGCCAAAGGCTCGCACAGAATTAGCCTGGATCCCTTCGCACAGAAAATCCTTTACCCGATAGATAGCCAGGCAGTAGACGGGACAGCCAAAACAGGAATGGCGCCGGATCATGAAGGGGTCAAATTTATCGCGAGTCACGTTTTGGATCGAGGAGTTGCTCCAGAATTCTTCCCGCAAATTCTTGACCCCGTGAGGACGATTTTCTCCCCCGAGGAAATAAATCCCGAGGGTCCCCCCCTCCCGATGAATCCTGACGGCCGTGCTTTTCTCAAAGACTTGTTCTCTGAAGACCCTCAAACGTTCCATAAACGCATCGGGCCGAGCCACACGCACTGGAGCGCTTTTCCCCCGAACGGCGATGGCCTTCAGGTTCTTGCTCCCCATAATGGCCCCATTCCCGCCGTAGGCCGCTGCCCGTCCCCGGTCTCCGATGATGCAGGCATATTTGACGAGCTTTTCCCCTGCCGGGCCGATCGTCAGAGTCGAGATCTGGGGATCCGCTTCCTTCTCCTTGATCATGCGATCAGTTGTCCACGTGTCTCGGCCCCATAGATCTGAAGCCTCGCGAAAATGAACCTGCCCATCCTGGATCATTATATACGTTGGATGGGCCGCCCGTCCCTGAATCACGATGTGGTCATAGCCGGCATATTTCATCTCCGCGGAAAACCGCCCGCCACAGTTGGCCGAGCCGACTCCGCCGGTAATCAGATTTTTGAATTCGATGGAGAGCCTCCCGGACGCGGGGGCGAGGGTTCCATTCATGGGGCCCGCCCCAAGGACCAGAACATTTTCCGGGTCCAAGGGTTCGACATTCCTACCCACGAGGTTAAAGAGGAGCCATAGATTGATTCCCCGTCCACCCACAAAGGGAAGATAGCGATCAATCGATTCCACCCAAGTTTTTTTTCGGGACAGATCGACAAAAAGAATTTTACCGGCATACCCGTAATAGTTTGTCATGCCTCTCTCTAATATGCGCCCTTACTGTACAAGTAGGGGAATAGTCTGTCAAGGGTAACACGCCACCTTCGTTCAAGGGAGCAAGATGAGCCCTTCAAGGGCTAAACCTACCGATAAACCCTGCGTGTAAACCTACCCTGTAAATCCACCCTTGACACATCATTCATCACCTGCTACAAAGTCGGTAGCGAGAAAGCACCCCAAATGTCTGGTGCCATTTACTTCGTTTTCACGGCATAGAATTATGCCAGTGCGGTATGTCTCTGTGTAGATTAAACATAAGCGCAGCCAACGGAGGTTTTCTACTTCAAAATAATTGACAAAGGAGAGGCGATGAATAAGGGAAAGCTATTTAAGAGCATTGGACCCATTCTTACCGGTCTGTTCTTTCTCACCCTGATGATTGCGGTCGCTGGAACTCAACCCGCATTCGCTCAGCAAAAAGCAGAAGCGATTAACCTTAACTGGGCGACCTTCATGCCCGGATCTCACCCGGAAGTAATAGGTTTCAACAGAGGCTTCATCAGTAAAGCGCTTGAATTGTCAAAAGGCAGACTTGCTTTCAAATTTCGCGGTGGGCCCGAAGCCTTTGCGCCCGTAGACTTGCCCAAAGTGACACAAAGTGGAATTGTTGATTTTGCCATTATTCTGGCCGGAATTGCAGAGACGACATGCCCGGGTGTCGGAGCGACGATTCTGAGCAGGATCTCGGTGGACGAAGAACGCAAGAACGGAACCTATGCTTACATGGATCAGTTGTCGAACAAGGGAGGCCTGCATTATATGGGAAGGCATTCCATGGCTACCGATTTCCAATTTTTCCATTTATTTCTGAACAAGAAGGTGGAAAACCCGGAGGACTTCAAGAAACTGAGACTAGGTACAGCTACTGCAGCCCGTGCCGCTACGGAAGGATGGGGCGCTGCGCCCGTCAACCTGCAGATGACCGATTACTACACCGCCCTGGAGCGCAATACGGTTGACGGCATCCCATCACCGCCAACGAACTGGGTAAGCTCAGGTTGTCAGGCAGTAACGAAATACATGGCCCAACCGGGATTCTACACGAGTTCTCTTGTTGTCGTCATGAATCTGAATACCTGGAACAAACTCCCGCAGGATCTACAGGAAGTGATCAATGATGCGATGCGTTACTCGGAGAAAATGCTTGGCGAAGTCTACGCCGAAGATAAGGCCAAATCCATACAGAAGGTAAGAGAGGCAAAAGTAGAGATCTATGACTTTTCCCCTGACACGGCAAAGTGGTTTGTTGAAACGGCATACGAGTCCGCCTGGGCCTACCAGATGAAGAGGTTCCCCAAGGAGACCCCAAGACTGAAGACCTTATTGTCAGGCGGAAAGTAACGAAATAAGAATATGATAGGGTAGAAGTGAGGTTGAGCCGTTCGTGAGAGTTCTGGCTCGGTACGGCAGGCTGTTCAAGGGAGACATTAGGCCAAAAGTAAGGAGGTACACGACATGTCAGCGCCGAGATTCGGTACAAAGTATGACCGGTTGTTTGTAGCAGTTGTGACACCCTTAAAGGCGAATTATGAAGTGGATGAGCCCGCCCTGCGAAAGCTCCTGCGGTACTTCATGCAGCAAAAGTTCAAGGACGCTGGCGGTGGCATCATCATTAATCCAGAGGCGGGGGAGATATTCTACCTCACCCGTGAGGAAAAGCGCCGGAACGTGGAGATAGCCGTTGATGAGGTTAAGGGTGCGATGCCCGTATTTGCCGGGGTGATCGACAACACAACGGCCGGCACCGTGCAGGTGGCCGTCGATGCAAAGAAAGCCGGAGCGGACGGTTTTTTTGCGATTCCTCCTATGGGCGCCCTCGACATAACAACGTCCTGGAACGCAAACAAGTACCCTGAGGTCTGGATTGACATGGTCAAGGACGTGGTGAAGGCCTGTCCGGAAATGCCCGTCGTCTGCCACCCCACTGCTTCCCCATCCCCCCTGTTCGGCATAGGCTTGCCGCTTGAAGCCACAATCCGTATGTGCACCGAGATCAAGAACATTGTCGGCTGGAAGATGACCTACAACTATGATGGCTACAGAACAGTCGCCCGCGGACTTCGTGCGCTTGATCGACATGTAGGGGTCTTCGGTGCGCCATCGGTCTATTTTCACGAGAATCTCGCTTCCGGCCAATTCGATGGAACGGTCACCGGGTCTTTCTGTTACGCAATGGAACCCATGATCGATCACATTACCGCCTGGAGAAGGGGGGACGTGAAAGAGGCCTGCCGCATCTGGGAATCGGGCCTCGCTCAGTTGCAGGAGTACATCTATTCTGACTATGGACGGCTACACATCAAGTACAAGGCGGCTTCATGGTTGAGAGGGCTTATACCAAACCCCTTCATGCGGCCTCCTTTGCCAAAACCACGAAAGGATGAGATAGAAACGCTCTGGAACCTTCTGGCGAATGCCGGCATGAGGGTCATCGACAAGGCGAAGGCCTCGACGTTGGCGAAGACACTGAAATTATAGAGTACGAGAAATCCCCGGGGTCAAAGAAAGCGCCGGAAATCCGGGGCCTTGCCTTGATACTTTTTTTGGAAGGAGCATGGCGCATCAGGGTGACGGGGCGTGGTTCCCCGGCCCTGGATGAACCGACCGGGGATTCAGAGAGTAGCGCTGCTTACCGGTTTAGACCGCTACATCCCCACGAAAGCGAACAGGTCATAGACGATAACAAAGAGCGTTCCGAGAAACAGAAGGACCACCAGTATGCTGTCTTTCATATGCCTGACCCCCTTTGCTCTTTTGGCACAACGGAGGATCGCGGTGCGGGGCAGATGAGAGGAAGCGAAGAAAGGGAACATGTGGCAGAGATGAGTGCACCTCCCGGAAGAAAGCCTCGCGCTGTGTCTTTGGCCGGGGAAGTGCTTGGGCATCCTAGGCTGCACGAGTACGTGTGGAGCGCAAGAGACGCCCGCATCACCCGGCAGCCCTGCTACCGTGCCCTCACTCACGAAGCGAGGGGGTAGGCCAGCAGCTTTGCGTCCCACCCTTTCGGGTGGTTTGCCCTTATCGAGTTAACAATACATTATCGACGATACGCAGAAAAAACTTGACCAGGATGCCCCGTCCCGACTCGCGGTCTTCCGATCAGTGTTATAGAAAGAGCCGGCGGGTTGATATGGGATGTCTCGGATCAGGCGTTCCCTGAAGAGTGTCGGCGCGAACAAAAGAGTGTGTCCTGAACACCGCAACGCAGCCCATCGTCGCACCCCTGGCCAGCCGCCGAGAGGAGTCCGGCTATTTCATCTCGGCGCCTTTCTCGATGAGAAGGGCCCGCAGTATTGAGCGATGGCAATGCGACTCGTCTTCGCAGTAGCAGCCCACTGAGAAGTCAGTCTGGTGGGAGAGCGCAGCAAGTAGCTCAAGCGCGTGAGTGTTCTCCGGCGTCGCCATCTCGGCGCGGTACTTCTTTACGAATGCGGCCCATTGACCGGGTGTGGTTGCCGCTTGTGCGAACTTCATTGTTTCGACGCTGGGCGCCAGGTTAGGGAACCAGACGTCGTACCAGTTCTGTGAAGCAAATTGTTCCTTGGGCACCCCTCTCGGTGGGCGACGCACGGTTCCAATACGAATGCCTTCCCCCTCGCTTCTATTACTCCCGAGCCTGACAACGCGTATGGCCATGGATGCCTCCTTCCTTCCAGTTGTCCCAGTCTCTAATGTTCTGGCGCCCGACCTATCCGGCAGAAGAAGAGCCGGTTCGGCGTCGCGCCACAAATTGCGTCACGGGGCAGATCATTGGTGTCCTGCCACTCTCACAATTTCCCGCGTGTGGGGGTGCGGGCCAAAGATTACTCATAGGGCGCCACGACCCCCAGCTCCTTCTGCCTCTGTGGGCGGGAAGAAGTTGCTGTATTTGAGTTTTATTACCTCTGCTGCATGGGCTGTTGGAACGGACATGAAGAAGAGTGCGACAGCTAGTATCACGGATGCGACCCCTTTTTTCATAGTGCGACCTACTTTGCCCCTTTTGTGTATGCCTCCATTCTAACGTAGGCGCGCCATCTGTCAAGCAGATTAAGGTCTTTGGGTGAAGGGCTCTATCGGAGGAATACGGAACCGGTTTATGCGAGAGCGGCGGCGGGCTCTGGCTGAGCGAGGAGGTTACCTGTGTGCCAAGGGGCAGGCTCAGCAGCAGTTCAGCGCGGAGCGCGAATTGGGGTGTTCCGTGAATGTGTGAAACGATGAGCGCACGTGCCTGCGTTAGCGACAGGCAAATAACGCTTGACATGATAATCCTGGGCAGAGTACTAATAGGTTGGGCCCATAAGCTCAGAATAATCAGAACAAGACGAGATGTATCGTTGAACATCCGGTCACATTGACAGAAAGGAGGGTGGGTATGAAACGTGTAATGGTGTCGTTGGCGTTTGCACTGCTCTGTGTTCTTGGTTTCGGGTCCTTGGCGTCAGCGGCTTCTTACCCGGCCAGAAACATCGAGATGGTCATTCCAATGCTTGCTGGGGCGGCAGGGGACATCACTGGACGAATACTTGCCGAAGAGCTCAGCAAGGAGATGGGCGCGCGGGTGATCGTTTCGAACAAGCCCGGGGGCAACTTCACTCTCGGTACAGATATGGTTGCGCGAGCCAAGAAAGACGGCTATACGATCGCCTATACCAACTCCCCAGCCATCGTTTACGCCCGGGCCCTGGAGCCCAAGGCAGTCCCTTACAATCCTGAAAAAGACCTGGACCCTCTCGGACTCCATGTCTTCTTTCCCCAAGCCATCGCAGTTCAGGCCAAGGCACCCTGGAAAACCTTTAAAGAATTGGTTGATTACGCCAAACAGAATCCCGGAAAGCTGCGCTGTGCAAACCCGGGCCATGGCTCGGCCTCCACGTTCGTGCTCGAACTCACGCAGAATCTCGTCGGCATGAAGGTGACCCAGGTTCCGACCAAGGGAGGGCAACTCGTCGCTACCACGCTCATGGGAGGACACGTGGAGATGTCCGTGGGTGCCATCAGCATGTTCGCTTCTCACGTCCAGAATGGCGAATTGAGATTGCTCCTGATCACCAAGAAGCTTCCGGAGTTCCCGGATGTCCCCACCCTGAACGACCTCGGCTACAAGGCAGATTTGCCATCCGGCTGGTTTGCCTTGTACGGGCCTGCCGGACTGCCGGCGGATGTGAAGAAGGTGCTTGTGCCGGCGATCAAAAAGGCGGTCGAGAGCCCTGTAATGAGACCGAAGTTGGAGAAGATGTTCTATTTGGTTGACTACAGGTCTCCCGAGCACCTGGCGAAGATGGCTAAGGAAGAACACGAGGCCATGTCGGCCATCGCCAAGCAGTTGGGGATACAGAAGTAACTCGACTACTCGGATAGTGTTCTGGCTGGACAGACGGCTGGACCGGACGTGTCCCGGGGATGGCAAGGTGCAAAAGACCGATTTTGTGAGCGCCATTTTTTGGCTGATCTTTGCCGGGCTTGTCTGCACCCTTTCGTACAGGCTGCAGTTAGGCACCCTTCGCGAGCCCGGCCCCGGCTTCCTCTTCTTCTTTTGTGGTCTCGCTCTGGGCATCATGTCCCTGGTCATGCTCTTTTCTTCGCTTCGCAAGCGGGGAGCCTGGACGCCGTTGGCGCTCCTCTTCAAGGGCCTGAACGTCGGGAAAATGATCTTCGTCGTCCTCTCTCTTTTCTTCTACGTTGCTATTCTGGAGGCACTCGGCTTCATACTGACAACCTTTCTCTTGTTCATATTCCTCTTGAAAGGTATCGAAAGGAAGGGCTGGCGCCTTTCGCTCTTGACGAGCGCGGTGGTGACAGTCTGCTGTTACTTACTGTTCGAATTCTGGCTGGAGACGCAATTGCCACAAGGTTTACTGGCTTTGATTCATTACTGAGCAGGCCTCGTAGAAGCAAGGGCGCATCTATGGATGTATTTCAGAGTATACTCTTCGGTCTTCAGACAGCACTGCAGCCCATCAATCTCTTTTACTGCATGGTAGGCACCTTCCTGGGTACCCTTGTGGGGGTTTTGCCCGGACTTGGGCCTGCGGCTGCCATCGCCATGTTGCTGCCTTCCACTTTCCACGCCCCTCCAACTGCCGGGATTATCATGCTGTCCGGCATCTGGTACGGGGCAATGTTCGGCGGCTCCCGGACATCCATCCTGGTAAATGTGCCTGGCGAGGCTACGGCCATTATGACCTGCCTGGATGGCCACCCCATGGCGAAGCAAGGCCGTGCAGGGCCGGCCCTTGGTATGGCTGCCTTCGCCTCCTTCATAGGCGGAACCGTTGCCATCATAGCCCTTACCTTCACCGGTCCCGTTCTGGCTCGCGTCGCCCTGGCCTTCGGTCCTGCCGAGTACTTCGGGCTGATGATCATGGGGATTGCCGTGCTGAGTTTCTTGAGCAGCAGCTCTATGCTCAGATGCCTGATGATGGCGGCCGTGGGCATCATTCTGGGCGGCGTTGGTATGGACACTATTTCCGGTAACTACCGATTCACCCTGGGATTCACGTATCTGCGCGATGGAGTTCCCCTTGTCGCGGTGGTGATGGGATTGTTTGGTATCAGCGAGGTGATCCAGGATCTGGAGTCAGAGATCCGGAGCTCACCGATCGAGACCAAGATCAGGAACCTGTTGCCCACGCTGAAGGACTGGGCAGATTCGGCCTGGTCCATCATTCGAGGCACGGTCATCGGTTTTTTTCTGGGAGTCATTCCCGGGGGTGGGCCCATCGTGGCCACGTTTGCCGCATACGCCGTTGAAAAGAAGAGTTCCAAACATCCTGAGCGCTTTGGCCATGGGGCTATTCAGGGAGTGGCTGCACCGGAAGCAGCCCATAACGCCGCGGCTGGAGGCGCCTTCATTCCCCTCCTGACTCTGGGAATCCCCCCCAACCCGGTCATGGCAATACTCTTAGGTGCCCTGATGATCCACGGACTGCAGCCCGGCCCCTTGCTGCTGCGGGATGCGCCCGAGGTCTTCTGGGGCGTCATCATGAGCATGTACATCGGGAATATCATGCTCATGATATTGAATCTGCCCTTGATCGGTCTCTGGGTCAAGGTGCTGAAAGTGCCCTATTTCCTGCTCTACCCGCTCATCATAATCTTCTGTCTGATCGGGGCTTTCACCCTGAACAACAAGGTGAGCGATATACTGACCATGCTCATTTTCGGCGTCCTGGGTTATCTGTTCAGGAAGTTCGGTTACGATGCAGCGCCCCTGGTCCTGGCCCTCGTGCTGGGGCCCATGCTGGAGGAATCTTTTCGCCAATCCCTGATCACATCCTATGGCAGCTTCATGATTTTTGTAACCAAACCGATTGCCCTGTGCTTCCTGGTAGCGGCCGGCGTGTTCCTCTTGATCCCATTGGTTAAGCCGAGGAGGAAGGGGCCCAGGATGGGCGCGAAAGTTCTCGGAGGAAGAGCCCAAGAGTCGAAATAGTTTTCTAACCGACACGTGTTCTGGAGGTTTGTCCATGAGAATGGAGCATTTGAAGTGCGATGTCTTGTGCGTGGGTGGGGGCATAGGCGGTCTTATGGCAGGTATACGGGCTGCCGAGCTCGGCGCAAAAGTGATTGTCGCGGAGAAAGGGAACGTGATACACAGCGGCAAGAGTGGCGGTGGGTGTGACCATTTTCTGTGCTACATTCCCGACGTGCACGGTCCGGACATGAATGCCTACATTGAGCAGATGATGACAACCCAGCAGGCCCACAACTTCCAGGGCCTGGGGATGAAGAGGGTTCGGGCTCACATCGCCAAGACGTTCGATATCATCAGGCTTTGGGATGACTGGGGCATACCCACCAAGCAGAACGGCAAATACTATTTTGCGGGGCACGCCTATCCTGGCGGATTGCGATGCCTTCTCAAGTATGAAGGACGGCGCCAGAAGCCTGTTTTGACGGACCAGGCCCGCAAGAGAAAGGTCAACATCGTCAACCGTGTGATGATCTTCGATCTGCTTACCAGGAATGGCAGCGTGGCCGGGGCCGTTGGCATCGACACCAGGACCGACAAGATCATCGCGTTCGAAGCCGGGAGCGTGATTCTCGGTACGGGCGGCGTTACGAGGCTTTACCCTGCGCTTACCCCGGGCTGGCTCAACAACAATGCTACACGACCCACCTTGACGGGGGATGGACGGCTCATGGCGTACCGGGCAGGCGCCGAACTGCAGGATGTAGAGATGCGAGTACTCCACGTCGGGCCGAGGTATTTTGCGCGATTCGGCCAAGCAACGTGGGTGGGAGTCTTCCGGGACCCTGAAGGCCGTCCCATCGGGCCCTTTGTGACGAAGCCTGAAAGGCTCTATGGTGATATCACCCCGGAGGCCAATAAGGCGATCTTTCGCGATTATTCCAAGGCCGGGCGGGGCCCGGTTTATATGGACGGGCGGGGAATGACCCAGGAGGATTACGAGGACATAATGCACTGGTTCCCACATGAAGGCCTTACGCCCATGCTGGACCATATGAAGGAAGAGGGTATAGACCACAGGAAGCACCCGATAGAGTTCATGACCTATGATCAGGGCTGTCAGGGAAGGGTTGTGACGAACGAGAAGGGTGAGGCCTCCCTCAAGGGCCTCTATGCCATCGGTGACGAGCTGGCCAATGGGGTCTCCAATGCCTCGGTATTCGGGTGGCTCTGCGGTGAGAGTGCAGTCGATCATGTCAAAAATGCGGGCGTGCCCGGCGTAACGGGTATGAAAGAAGAAGTCGAGGAAAGAGCCAGTCTCGTACATGAGCTTTCCAGCCGAAAGGAAGGAGCCGACTGGACGGAGGTGAATGTTGCCCTTCAGCAGATCATGCATGACTATGCAGGGGCGCGGCGAACGGAGGCCTTGCTGAGCGCCGGAGCCTTTCATCTGGCCAGACTGAAGAAAAAGGCTTACGAGATCATGAGGGCGGGCAATCGGCATGAACTGATCAGGTGCCTTGAGGTGTTGAACCTGATCTATCTAGGCGAAATCGTTTTTCAGGGTGCGCTGGACAGGAAGGAGACCCGGGGCACCCACGTACGTCTCGATTACCCGCTCACAGATAGCAGAATGAACGGAATGATTCACGTGGCAAGAAGAGTCAACGGGAAGCCGATTACCGAGTGGCGGGCCATAAACAAATAGCCCGGCTGATGCGCCGGTGCAAAGTGAGGTAATGAGCTCGAGAGATCGCAGGTCATCTAGCGTCGAAGGAGGAGATTATGCCGCCTGTCATAGATCCGGATAAGTGCATACGCTGCGGGAAATGTGTGGACACGTGCGCCGAGGACGTGTACTTTGGGTCCAGGAGAAAACAGGTCCCGCGGGTAACGTACCCACACGAGTGCGCTTACTGTAACGGCTGCGTGGAAGAGTGCCCGGCTGAAGCAATAAGACTGCGGGTTCCGCTGCCCATGATGCTCCTGTACAAACCCCCTGCTTAAAGGAGTTCGGGGACGGTACTCGTTGCCGAAAAAATGTTTGCTTAAGCAAAATTGACTTGCAAACTGCCTCGAACGGGCGTACCTATTGATAATACTATCTAAGAGAGGAGGAGTAGCTATGAAACATTTCGTTATTGTACTGTTGGCTGTTTTACTGATCGCGGGCATTGCCATAGCCCGGGCCCCGAAGGCCGACTACCAGTGGACCGGCACAGTCCTGGAGACGGACGCTGACCACCTTGTCGTCCAGAAGGGGAATGACAAGTGGGAATTTGCCCTGGATAAGGAGACGAAGGTCGATGGCCAACTCAAGGTCGGCGCCAAGGTAACGGTCAAATATCTGATGAAGGCCGTGAGCATCGACGCCAAGGAAGAGGCCAAGAAGCCGGAGCCTAAAAAGAAATAAGGTGCTCCATTGTTCGTCGGGCGACCCGACTGGAACCTGACAGGCGATGGTCGGTCGCCCGAACAACGTGAAGGAAGGAGAAACGGCATGGGCATATTAGACATGGTGGTCAAAGGACTTGCCGACAAATTTCTGGGCGGCCAGGGAGGGCAGGAGAATCCTCTCGTGAGCATGGCCATGAACCTGCTCTCCAACCCGCAGAGCGGCGGCCTGCAGGGATTGATACAGCAGTTCGCGGGCAAAGGCATGGGCGACGTGATGTCCTCGTGGATCAGCACAGGTGAGAATCTTCCCATCTCGGGGGATCAGATCTCCCAGGTGCTCGGCAGCGATACGATCCGGCAGTTCGCCCAAAAGCTCGGCTCCTCGAACGAAGAAGTCTCAAGCGGGCTTGCCGGCATTCTGCCGCAGCTCATCGACAAGCTGACGCCGTCGGGACAGGTGCCGGACGGTAACTCTCTGGAACAGGCCCTGAGCATGCTCAGAGGCATGTCGGGCCAGAAGTAGAAAGCGGGGTTATCCTATCTGCGGCTGCCGAAGATCGATCCGAGCACGCCCCGGATGATCTGCCGCCCGATCTGGCTTCCTACGGCGTGGGCAGCGCTTTTTGCTACAGCAGTCAGTAAATCGGTCGTGGTGCTGCGGTACGCACCACGACCTTTTTCTTGCTGCGTTCCCTTCTGTACCTCTGCCTGCTGTTCAGCCTTTGCCTTCAATCTTTCGTAGGCCGACTCCCGGTCGACTGCCTGCTCGTAATGGCCGGCCAGCACAGAGGACTGCATCACCTGCGTCCGCTCCTCTTGGGAAATAGGGGTAAGCCGACTTCTGGGCGGATAGATCATCGCGCGCTCGACCTTGGCCGGTGTTCCTTTTGCGTCGAGCATGGAGACGAGCGCTTCACCGACCGCCAGCTCCGTGATCACCTTCTCTACATTCAGTTTGGGATTGGCGCGGAATGTTTCAGCGGCTGCCTTCACGTTCTTCTGATCCTTCGGTGTGAAGGCCCTGAGCGCGTGCTGGACCCGGTTCCCTAGTTGTCCGAGGATCGTCTCCGGGATGTCGAGTGGATTCTGCGTCACGAAATAAACGCCCACACCCTTGGAGCGTATGAGCCGCACGACCTGTTCTATCTTGTCCTCAAGGGCTTTTGGCAGGTCTTCAAAGAGTAGGTGCGCCTCATCGAAGAAGAAGACCAAATTGGGCTTCTCCGGATCGCCCACTTCGGGAAGCTGTTCGAAGAGCTCGGAGAGCATCCAGAGGAGCAGCGTCGCATAGACCTTGGGAGACTGCATCAGCCTGTCGGCGGCGAGCAGGTTGATCATGCCTTTCCCGCTCGGGTCTGTTTGCATGAAGTCCTGGATGTTGAGGGCAGGCTCGCCAAAGAATTTTTCGCCCCCCTGTTGTTCAATGGCAAGGAGGTTTCGCTGAATGGCGCCGATGCTCGCCGCTGAGACGTTGCCATACTCCGTTGTATACTCTCCGGCGTGGTCACCGACAAACTGGGCCATGGCGCGGAGATCTTTCAAGTCGAGCAGGAGCAGGCCATTGTCGTCGGCGATCTTGAAGATGAGCGTGAGCACGCCCGCCTGAATCTCGTTGAGGTTGAGGATGCGACTGAGGAGCAGCGGGCCCATTTCGGAGACGGTCGTCCGCACAGGGTGGCCCAATTGGCCGAAGACATCCCAGAAGACCACGGGGAACCCTTCGAACTTGAAATCGGCAAGGTCGAGTGCTGACATGCGCTCCGCGACCTTTGGGTTCTCCCCGCCCTGGAAGGGGAAGCCTGACAGGTCGCCCTTCACATCAGCCATGAAGACCGGCACGCCTATGCTGCTGAAGCGTTCGGCGAGCACGCGCAGGGTGACCGTCTTGCCTGTGCCCGTCGCGCCCGCGATAAGGCCGTGGCGGTTAGCCATGCGGGGAAGAATCTCTATATCGTCTTTGGCCCGTGCTACTGCCAGTCCCGTGCTTACCTTTTTTGCCATCGCTTGCCTCCATCATGACTAGTAATAAATTGCCCGGGCCACGTGTGGCCTGCCCAGTCGATCGGTCGTGGCGAGCCACAGGG
>Ga0079037_100000340_pt1 | contig 20163 bp, 15 predicted proteins | sample Mud3Dept4metaG_FD_71479 | JGI IMG/M metagenome (GOLD analysis project Ga0079037, IMG submission 71479) | Freshwater wetland microbial communities from Ohio, USA, analyzing the effect of biotic and abiotic controls - Mud 3 Core 4 Depth 4 metaG | ecosystem: Environmental > Aquatic > Freshwater >... | reverse complement strand
CATCCTGTAACCTGAAGGCAGCTCATTAAGCACTTTGTAAAGTTCATCGGAGGTGAAAAAATCCTCCTCAAAGCTTGATATGCCGGTCTCAACTGTCACATATTCGTCAATATCAATATGATACCTGTGTTTAAGGTTTTTATGATAATGAGTTATTGAAGTATTAACTGCAACTTTTCTTAACCATCCTATAAAAGAACCTGTTCCTGAGAAATCTTTTATATTAAAATAAATTTTCAAAAAACTATCCTGCAAAATATCTTCTGCCTCAGCTTTATCGGTTGCATACCTCATACAAACACCCAGCAAAAAACGCGAATACTTGTCGTACAGCACCTGTTGCGCCTTTCTGTCATGTTTTGCGCACCCTGTTATTATTTGCTGGTCGCTCATCATATTCTGAGGCCATTTTTAAGACCTGCCATTGGAATAAATGGTTGCATATTCAAAAAATATTATTCCAAAATAAATAAATCCATGTTTCTTTGCATAAGCTTTCAATGACAAAGGTCATTAAAAAATTATTCAGGACAGGCTTAATTTACATATGAAAAAACAGAATTAACCACTTTTTTAATTTACTAAATATGTTCAATAAATTAATTGCGGCAATATTGCCTTATTTCCCGGAGAAATTCATCTGGATTTTCTCACGTTCATACATTTCCGGAGTATCTATTGAAGATGCTATGAGAGTCTCAAAAAACCTTAATGCCAATAAAATTAAGGTAACTTTTGATATACTTGGTGAATTTATTAAGAATCTGGATGAAGCTGAAGCCAATAAGCAGGAATACCTCAATCTGATAGATGTGGCTTTTAAGAACGGAGTTGACGGGAATTTTTCAGTAAAACCTACCAGCTTTGGATTGCTGATTGACAAGGAAATATGTTACAGGCATATCAGGGATATTGTTCTTAAAGCTGCCTCCTATAAAAGTTTTGTCAGGATAGATATGGAAGATTCCCCCTGTACTACACTTGAAATTGAATTGTTCCGGAGACTGAAGGAAGAATTCCCAAAAAATGTCGGCCTGGTAGTACAGGCATATCTGAAAAGAACTCTTGATGATATAAAAAGTCTTATAGATCTTAATAGTGAAGCTGTTCCTTTAAGTTTCAGGCTTTGTAAAGGTATTTATACTGAGCCTGAGGCAATTTCATTTAAAAAATACGAAGAGATAAACCAGCATTATCTTGAAGATCTGGAATTTATGTTAAAAAATAAAATACATGTCGGCATTGCCACACATGACAAACCTTTAATTGATGCCGCATATAAACTCATTGGAAAATATGATGTCCCAAAACATCTATACGAATTCCAGATGCTTTATGGTGTTACTCCGAAACTTAGGGAAGATATTGTAAATAAAGGACATATAATGAGGGTTTATATTCCTTTCGGTAAAAAATGGTTTGGATATTGCATCCGAAGAATGAAGGAGAATCCCAAAATGGTAAGCCATATTATTAAGGCAATATTTTATAAGGGATAGAAAGGTGCGAGGCGTAATGTATGAAGTGCACTCCTTCCATTTATTTCTTCTTCAGAGACTCAAGATATTTCTTATTGATCTGTCTTAATTCCTGTTCAGAAATATGAGGCTGGAGTCGTGGTGGCCTTTCAGGCAATCCATTCATAAGAAGATAAGCTGCCGGCAGCAATAATAAAGGGCTTATTCCGACTATTTTGTCGGAGGGTATCTGCCCTTTTGAGTAAGCATCTTCTCTTTGTCTTTGTCGTATGACCTCGTAGTTCGAAGCAGGATCGCCAAGTTTATTCTGTCCCATCCTTCCCTGGTAAGCTGACACTTCAAGATTAAATTTTGCATTCTCAATCTGAACACTGGTTTCATTAATTGTATTAAGCAATTCCGATCTCAGATTTGTCAATCTTGGTACTATAATTATCTCTCCTATTGAAAGAGTATCTGAGTTGAGATAGATTCCTGCAATGAATTCTCTGCCTTTTAGAGTATCGCTGATAAAAAGAATCGCAGGTTTATAACCAAGCATACTGAAGACAACAGTATCATTCCGGTTGACATAAAAGGCAAACTTACCATCTGTACCGCTGACTGATGAGAATGACCTGTTGATTATAATCTGTGAGTTGGCCAGTGGAGTCTGCGTTTTTGCATCCAAAACCATCCCGTGAAAAAGGATCAATCCTTCAGTTCTTTTTAACTCCTGACAAAATTCAGTATAAGAAAAGAATAATAAAGAGAAGATTACCAGGATACTCCTTTTCATTAAGATAAAAATCTAAAATTTGATAATTAGTTCATCAAGCGATCTTTTGGGTACATGGTGATTCTTTTCATCATCTCTCCAGTATTTTACATCTCCATCTTTTATTTCATCAAGAATCACTCTTTCCACAGGTTTTCCAAGAGCCAGGATAAGCAGGATATCAAATCTTTCAGGTATTTTCAATTCTGTACGAAGCAGATCGCGCTTTATTGAAGCGATCATGCATCCTCCAAAACCTGCTTCAGTTGCACCTAACATAATGCTCTGTGCAGCTATTCCGTGATCAACGCCGAATCCTTCAGCTATAGATTTGTCTCCCAGCACGATAATGTATGCTGAAGGACGTTCGCCAGGGACCGGACCATTCCAGTCTTTTAAATAAGCTGCCCAGATTATAGAGGGAAATATTCTCGCACAATCTCCGGGAGAATTATAAATCAGGTATTTTAAAGGTTGTCGGTTAGCCCCGGATGCCGATAATCTAGCCAGATCAACAAGTTCTTTAAGAGTATCAAATGGTATTTTATTTGATTCATCAAAGCGTCTGTAAGAACGGGTTTTGTAAATTATATCCTTAAGAGCCATTTCTGAAAGGTTTGAATTTTAATAGTCCCCATTGATCAGAAAAAAAGAATGGATATTCAGAACAAAATTAAATAAAAAAGTTGATCTTACAGAAATGTAAGAAATATCTGTTCGGGTAATTCCGGGATGATTCCTTTCCCACCGGCTATCCTGAAGAGTTCCGTAATGGCCTGTCTGCCATTTTTCCCGAGAGCGAGTGTGTATTTGTTGACAAACATCTTGATATGTTTATTTATTACAGAGCTATTCATTTCCTTAGCGTTTCCTGCAACAAAATCGTACGAAGCAAGCGAATCGTGATAAGCATATTCAAGACTTCTGCGAATAATGCGGTTTACTTTCAGCGCTATATCCGAAGAGACTCTCCTGTTTATCACTATAGCTCCGAGAGGAATAGGAAGATGTGTCAGTTTTTCCCAATATTCTCCCATATCAGCAATTTTCCGAAGACCTTTTTTATGATATGTAAAACGCGTTTCATGGATGATAAGGCCTGCATCAACCTCATCTTTAATGAGGGCTTCTTCAATATCCGAAAAAAGATATTCTGTCTTATTCACGGCCTGAGGCCATGCAATGCTGAAAAGCAAGTTCGCGGTTGTATATTTGCCTGGTATTGCTATTCTTAAATCAGCCAGGTTTGCAACATCAATTTTACGTTTGCATATTAGCAGGGGACCATTGCCGTGTCCCATTGCACTGCCTGAATCGAGAATGAGATAATCCCTTGCTGAATAAGCATATGCATAATAACTCATCTTTGAAATATCAAGCTCCCCATTGAAAGCCTTTCTGTTTAATTCCTCAACGTCAGCAAGAATATAATCGAATGTCAGTCCTTCCAAATTAATTCGCCCGTGCACCATCGCATCAAAAATAAATGTGTCATTAGGGCAAGGTGAAAAACCCAGTGTCAGTTTCATATTATTATTCAAGGCTTAATAGAATTTCTAAAAACTTTTCTGACAGATTTTCGATGGCAATCGGAATCTCCCATTTTTCTCTGTTGCGAGGTTCAACGATGTTTGATATTGATCTTAATGCAAGAAAAGGTAATTTTTCACCACTGCAAATATAAAAGAATGCAGCACCCTCCATTGTTTCAATATCAGGACTATATTTTTTTTTTAACTTTTCAATGGTTGCAGTTAAACCTGATGCAGTATTCACTGTAATAGCTTTTACAGGTCTTAACCTTTTAACAGCCTGATCAATGAATTTATTATTTGCCAATATCTTTCCTCCCCTGTAAGGGAACCTGTCGGGATCTTCAAGCCCTGCTTCTTCAAGCGTCATAAAACCAGTCCCGTTTTCAATTCCTGCATCGGCAAAACAATCTGAAATTGGAATAACCACTTCACCTATTTTAATTTCCTCCCTGTAACTTCCAGCTATTCCGACATTTATGACAAGGTCCGGCTTTGGATTGACAGTCAGCCATTTTGCCATTGCCCAGGATGTCGCAACAGATCCGACACCAGTGATAATCATAGTGATATCATAATTGCCGTAAATAAATCCATCAGATGAAATCCTGATCCCGGGAATTCGTCTTAAAGCGTCTGCTTCAGAAGAAGTGGCAGTCACAACTAATACTCTCACAGATATTTATCCATAAAATAATTAAGTGTATAAATATATTGCTTTTAAGATTTAAAAAGATCAACTTTGCTGGTTATTATTATAAATAATACTTACTGTTATATGATCTACCTTACTCGCAGAGAAAGATTCAGTGCTGCACACAGGATGTTCAGGCAGGAATGGTCCGATGAAAAGAACCTGGAGGTCTTTGGTAAATGTTCAAATCCCAACTGGCATGGACATAATTATGAATTATTTGTGACAGTTAAAGGTGAATTATCTGAAAATCACGGATTTGTAATGAATATTAGTGTCCTTAAACAAATAATTCTTGAAAAGATTATTCAAAAGATCGATCATAAGAATATAAATCTTGAGGTTGACTTTATGGAGGGGAAAATTGCAACCGCTGAAAATCTTGCAATTACGATCTGGAATCAGCTTAAACCATTTATCGAAGAAAAAGGGGCAAAACTGCATTGCGTAAGAATAAATGAAACTGAAAATAACTCAATTGAATATTATGGCTAAAAAAAGTAAATCTGTCACTAATAGAAATGAAATTGTCAGGAACGGATACAGTAGGACAGAATCGTGGGATGAGGAAAATATTAAAGAACTTGCCACTATTTATTACAGAGTATTAAAACTCATCGGAGAAGATCCTGACCGTGAAGGTCTGAAGAAGACTCCGGAAAGGGTTGCAAAAGCCCTTAATTTTCTGACAATGGGCTACTCACAGAATCCATGTGAAATAATTAATTCAGCAAAGTTTAAAGAAGAATACAGGCAGATGGTTCTGGTTAAAGATATTGATATCTATTCTATGTGCGAACATCATATGCTGCCATTTTTCGGTAAAGCTCATGTTGCATATATACCTGACGGATACATTACCGGACTGAGTAAAATAGCCCGGGTTGTCGAAACTTTCAGCAGAAGATTACAGGTTCAGGAAAGACTGACCACTCAGATAAGAAACTGCATTCAGGATTGTCTTAAACCTCTGGGAGTAGCCGTTGTGATTGAGGCACAGCATATGTGCATGCAGATAAGGGGCGTGCAGAAACAAAATTCGGTAACCACAACCTCAGCTTTTACGGGTATCTTTCTTGATAATCTGAATACCCGCGAAGAATTCGTTCATCTTATCGGTTCAAAATTGCATTAGTAATTTAATTCTTATTCCGCGGATTACCGGTAATGGCTTACTGATATGTAGTACCAGTACAGTCTGCGGCTATAAAATAATATAAAATTCCTATTATGAGAGCATACGTATTCCCCGGACAGGGATCACAGTTTGTCGGGATGGGTAAAGATCTGTATGACAAATTCCCGCTAGCAAAAGAGATGTTCGAGAATGCAAACTCGATTCTGGGATTCAGGATTACTGACGTGATGTTTACAGGAACAGATAACGATCTGAAACAGACACTTGTGACTCAACCGGCAATATTTCTTCATTCAACTATTCTTGCTGCTGTCTCCGGAAACATTTTTAAACCTGATATGGTTGCAGGCCATTCATTAGGCGAATTCTCAGCTCTGGTTGCCAACAGAACATTATCTTTTGAAGATGGGCTCATACTCGTATCAAAAAGAGCAAAAGCCATGCAGAAAGCTTGTGAAATGACTCCTTCGACAATGGCTGCCGTTATTGGTGCCGATGACAAAATTGTTGAAGATATATGTAACTCTGTACAAGAAATTGTCGTTCCGGCTAATTATAATTGTCCGGGACAAATTGTTATTTCGGGTTCATGTACAGGGATAGATAAAGCTGTTGAGGCACTCAAGGAGATAGGCGTTAAAAGGATTTTTATATTGCCAGTGAGCGGGGCTTTTCATTCACCCCTAATGGAATCGGCACGCGTGGAACTCCAAGAAGCTATCAGATCCACTGATTTTCGTGAACCTGTTTGTCCTGTTTATCAGAATGTTACTGCTAGACCATCAGTCAGCCCAGACATAATTAAAATTAATCTTGTGGCCCAGCTTACCTCACCGGTTAAATGGACCCAGAGTATCATTAACATGATGGCAGACGGGGCTGCTTCATTTACCGAAGTTGGTCCGGGTTGCGTTCTTCAGGGATTGATCAAAAAAACCAATGTTGATATTGTTACAGATAGTATAAAGATCTGAATTAACGGAAACCAGCCGGAACAGAGCTAAAAGTGTTCTAATTTCCGGTAATTTCAAAGATCAGCATAGGTCTGATTGAACTTCACGGGGTTTTAAAATTGCCCCCCTGTGTCTTTTTCCGTCAATCATTATTTCAATTGGTTTCTCAAATCTTACATGCCGTATGTAATTGTCTTCATAAACTGCCTGAAGTCTATTAAGGTAATTTACATCGTAATAACCTTCATTGATATATGGATTTACGGTAAAATATCCCACTCCGAATGATGTAAGATTCTGGAAAAAATGTGTTCCCTGACTGGGATCGATCCTGTAGTTTTTCAACCCTGATTCAATAATTATACGGGCTGCTGATATTTGAGCCCATTTGACAGGGATTCCAAGCCAGGGATCTGTTGATCCCCATCTCCCGGGGCCGACCAGTACGTATCCAATACCCTGTTTAACAAAGGAGGAATTAAGATTTTCAATTATAACGGTAACATCATTATTCTTAGCTGGATTGAATGATTCCGGTTTTATGTAAACCAGGTCATAAATATCTTTAAATACTCCATTGCCCAGAGCTGAGTCAGATAAGATTATTGTTTGTTCAGCTTTTAAATTTTCAAGATTGATGCTATATGTCTCATCTGAATGAACTATTGGCCTTATCTGAAGGAAATTAAATATTTTGGGTGTCCCTGCCGGTGTTTCAAGATTGGCGGCAAATTCAATTTCAATCGGATTATTCATTTCTTTCTGACCCAGTTCAAGAAGAGTTGTCAGTATTTCTGCCAGAGGAAATGACTTATACTGTAAAATACCAGAAAAGGTTATCACTCTTTTACCCTGGCAAATTATGCCATCGCGTAGCATATTATTTGTCATGTCATATGTCGAGGCCAGGTACTTCATTGCACCATCATTATTTGCATCATTTATATCAATTCTGAGTATGTTTACGCCATCATCCGTTGATGGCACAAAACTTTCAATGTTCAGATCAAGAGCACGGAATTCCTTTTGTGTGTCCCGTAGAGCAGTATCTGGAGATGATAGCTGCAATATCTTTTTCGGCATTTTTGGACAGAATCGCAGCGATAATCCTCCTTCAACAATAAGTTTGCCAAGTCCAAAGGCAACATTTGCAATACCATCTTCTGCTTTCTCTGAACCAATTGGATAATAATTTATTGATCTGGCAACACCTGAAAATGTCGGATAAAAAATATTTCCATGCCGGCTGCCACATACTTCCTGCAGAATGATACCCATTTTTTCCTCGTCTATTACACTGGCCGTAGCGGTCATATAAGCTTTACTTGCCTTATAATAAACAGATGCATAGACTTCCTTTATAGCATCCGACAAGGCCTTGACCATAAGTTTATTGTCAGCCAGCCTTGGAATCATATATGTTGAATAAACTCCTGCAAATGGCTGATAATGTGAATCTTCCAGTTTACTTGATGATCGAACCGCTATCGGGTGGATCTGTGAAATTGCAAGAAATGCATAGAAATCCTGGTATATACGTCCCGGAAGTTCTGCGTTAAGAAACCTGTTAAGTATTTCAAAGTCCGGCAGATCAGAAAGTGCAACCGAATAAAGATTGTTTTGATCCATAAACTCATCAAAGATGTCAGTGCTCAGGACCACTGTCCGGGGAATTGTAATCAGTACATCCGGAAACTTATTGAATAATTTGTTATTCTTGATCAGCCTGTTTATAAAAGCGAGTCCACGCGCTTTTCCTCCTATAGATCCTTCTCCGATCCTTGAGAAAATCTGGTATTCGTCAAAACTTGTCTTATCGAATTTCGCGATTACTCCCCTTCCTTTTCCTAGCCGAAAGCTTGAGATAGCAATATAAAGAAATCTCCTCATCTCATCCATTGATTCAAAATCCTCTCTCCTTATGTATTTAAACATCTGTGCAACCGGGAAAAGAGCCCTGGCGTTCAGCCATTTGGAAAAATGATTTCTTGAAGCATGGTATTCCAGAGTACTATCGGGAATAGTAAGAAGTTTCTGCTGAAGACTTTGAAGATCAGTAGCAATTGCAATAGGTTCCAGGGTGTCAGGGTTTCTGAAAACAAACGGTCCGAAAGCAAGGTTCTGAATAATGAAATTTCGTAGTTCGATAGACAACGATTTGGAGTACTTATGAATAAAACCTGCACCCATCTCTTCAGCTTTCCTTTTATGATCCAGGTTGGAGGATTGCAAAAGAAACGGGACTTTGTCATCATCAGCCATTACTACCTTGCACAGCTCGAATCCTGCATTCTCATCCTGGATATTATCTCTTTTATAACTAATATCAGAGATGACTCCAAGAACATTGTACTTATATTTTTTATATAGATCAACTGCATCATTGAAGTTACTGGCCAGCAATATTTTAGGACGACCTCTCCTCTTAAGCATACGCTGATGTTCATTAAGCGCTTCTCTCTGAAAATCAAGCGATTGATGAAGAACAATCCTGTAAAGATTAGGAAGATATGATGAGATATATCTTATTGAGTTTTCTACCAGTATTATCGCCTGTACACCGATATTAATATCATGATCGGCATTCATCTTATCTTCAATAAGTTTAATAATCGCAAGGATAAGAGAGGCATCACCCAGCCAGGAAAATACATAATCGATTGCACTTAAATCTTCTCCCTGAAGTCTTAGTGAAACTTCTCTGGAAAAATATGTAAGAACAACTATCGGAATGTGTTCATATTCAGCTTTGATTCTTTTAGCAAGTGCAAAAACGTCTGCCCCTTTAAGACTAAGCATTGAAATTACCAGGTCGATATTTCCTTCCTTAAGTAAATTCAATGCATCCTCGGTATTATCAGTCTGTACAAAAACGGGAGGATATCTGAGGTTCAGGGAGACATATTCATTAAAGATCTGCTCATCAATCCTTCCATCCTCTTCAAGCATGTAATTATCATAATTACTGCATATCAGAAGCACACGATGTATCCGTTTCTGCATAAGAAGGTTAAATGATGTGTCTGTAAAATCAAATTTCTGCAGATCCAGTATTCCTTCTATGATGGTCATCTAATAATATTTTACTTATTTGTTGAAATAACAGCAATTCCTTTTCTACCATCCATCCGGATAAGAAGAGGCTTTTTAAACCTTATATGATGGAAGAATTTTCCTTTATTGATAACTTCTTGATTTTTAAGTCTCTCCCAGTATATTGTTCCATCCTGCGATAAGTGGTCAATCGAAAAATAACCTACTTTCATCGATGTAACATTATGAAAGAAATGAGAGCCCAGAGAAGCATCAAGATGAAAGCCCGGAATTCCGACTTCCACAATGACTTTTGCATTTGAAATTTGTGGCCAGGTTACCGGTATCCCCAGGAACCTGTCTTTAGTACCCCAACGACCGGGTCCGATAAGAATGTAACGTAAGTTTTCTTTCATCATTTTCTCATTTATCCTGTCGATTTCCTCTGCCATTTTTATAGTATTAAGATTATTGAACTTATCTGGTTCAATATAAATGACATCAGAAACATCATCGATGATTCCATTCCCCATGCTCTTGTTTGATTTAAGAATCAAATCATTATAATTAATGCTCTCAGGTTCAATATTATATCCTGCTCCGCTTCCGATTAAGGGTTTTATCTGGAGCAGATAAAAAGTAGCATTTCCGTCCTTATCTTTTGTCAGGTCTACAGCAAACTCAATTTCAGACGGGTTGCCTGTTGCTTCTGCTACCACATCAAGTATAGTTTTAAGAGATGATGCCAGAGGTATATAATTATATTTAAGGATATCGGCAAAATTAATGACCCTCGGGCCATTAATACTAAGCCCAGGCACAATAGTATCATTATCGATATTAAGAACCGAAGCAGAGTGATTTAGTGTTCCGTGAGTTTCAGCTCTACTTATCTCCAGCGAAATCAGACCGGCATTTTCTCCTTCAAGCAGATTCAGGTCCTTTTTGGCCAGATCAACAGCATAAAAATGTACCTGTGAGTTTTTATAAAGATCATTTTGTGAGATAATATCTAGTGATGGGTATGATGGAGAAAATCTGAATGCTCTTCCGCCTTCGGCCACATAATGCCCAAGACCAACTGCCATAACTGCAAAACCATCCTGAGGTGTCATATGTGCAACAGGATAAAAGTTACAGGATTGTGCCGTTCCGCTAATATGCGGGTAAAAAGAATTTTCAAATCTGTTGCCGACAACTTCCTGAAGAACGACAGCCATCTTTTCCTGTTCAATTTTATAATTTATAGCTTCAAAATATGTGCGTGCACTCTTCGAATAAATAGAGGAGAAAACAAGCTTGATGGCATCAGTTAATTGTCGAAACCTTGTTTCGAAATCATGATGGTTATTTGGGAGAAGATAGGTGCCGAAAATTCCTGAAAATGGTTGACTTGTTGAATCTTCAAATAAACTTGAGGATCTCACCGCAACAGGTTTTTCGATATGCTTCAGAAGAATCCTGAGCTGTTTTTCAAGGGTATAGCTGAGGTTTCCTTCAATAAAATGTTTCTGTAAAATTGCATAATCCTTTTCCTCCTTTATTTTATTCCAAAGGTGATTACGTTCCATGAACATGTCGAATTCATCAGTACCGATGATGGCAGTTACAGGAGTTTTAATGTTGATACCAGGGAGTAATCGCCCCAGTTCGAAGCTGTAAATCAATGTATTAATAAAGGCAAGACCTCTGCCTTTTCCTCCAAGAGAACCACTGGTGAGACTTACAACATTGGTCTCATCAATCTCTGCAGACTCCTCAAAATTGATGACCCTCCCTTTGTTCATTTCATGCCTTCGGATTCTGATTAGACTGAGCAGATGCTCCCTCAACTCCTGAAGTGTTTTGTAATTGGAAACCTTTATCGGATTTATCTGTCTGGCTATCTTCACTTCTCCTCTCGCCATAAGCCATAGCGAGAAATGATTTCTCAGAGCATGGTACTCCAATGAATCTTCCGGTACTGTTTCGAGGTACGCCTCGAATTCTTTCATTGATTTTGCAACTGCTATCTGGCGACCTTTATCATCCCTGTACACAAAGTGTCCAAAGCCAAGATAATAGTTTATAAATGATTTAAGATCCTGCAGGAGACTTTCAGAATTTTTGTTTATAAAATTTGATTTTAGCTTGTAGGCAAATTTCGCATTCCCCGGATCTGATGACTGAAGAACTGTCGGAAGATTCGGCATTTCAGTCTTTATATACTGAATGAGATCAAAACCCGCTTTATCATTATATTCTCCATCCCTGGGGAAACGGATATCCGAGATGACACATAACAGGTTATTTTTATACTTATTATATATGATAATTGCATCCTCCCAGTTTGATGCGAGAAGAATCTTAGGTCTCGTTTTGAGTTTTAATACTTTGTAAAGTTCATCAGATGAAACATCTTCTATAAGATTCCTGGTCTGGTCCATTATCAGGGTATACAGAATTGGCAGATAACTGGAATAATATTCAGCTGAATCCTCAATTAAAAGTATTACTCCTATCAGTCCGATTTTTGTATCATTGTCGACATTTACTTTATCTTCGAGAAGATTTACCATTGCAAAGAATACCTTCGATTCGCCTGTCCAGACAAAATATTTATCAACAGGCACACCGCCATCTATTTGTTTTTTGACTGCCGGAACGTCCAGAGGATTGTTAAGGAGAAAGAATGTTGGCAGATAAGGATATTTATTTTTGATTTTTTTGCAAAGTATCATCGGACTTTCCTTATGAATGCCTATCATTATGATAACCATATCATAGTGCCTGGTTTTCAATCTGTTAAAAGCCTCTTCTTCGCTAGAGACTCCTGTTACCCTTGGAAGTGATGTAAGACTCATCTGGTGGTATTCACCAAGCATCAGGTCAGAAAATCTGCCTTCTCCTTCGATTGAGTATGCATCATAAAGGTTTGCAACAAGGAGTATTTCCTTAACCTTAAAAGGTTGCAGATCGTGGTAAACGTCACGTTCAGCATTATGACGTTCGAGGAATCTCTGAAGCAGTTTTCTGCTCGATACATCTGTCAGATTTTCTTCATTTTCTGCAGTGACCTGTTTCTTTAATATTATATCGCGTGCCTTGGAGCTGTTTATGTAGCCGGTTATCAGACTGGCGACGTTCTGAATCAGATCTCTCTCTTCTTTTAAAAACGGGCCTTCATTTTCAATATTGAATTCTTTGGTATAACAAACCTCTATTGTTCCTTTCTCATCGCCTATCGTGTTGAATTCCTGTATCATTTTCCAGTTTGTCTCCGCAAATCCCTGTGTTTCAAATGTTTTATTAAGGAATGTGATACGTGCCTCTGTATATTTTGGATATTGCCAGGCTGAAGGTAAAAGCAGTACTATCTGCTGAAGTGTCTCGTCAATCGGTTTACCTTGCTTAAGAATATAAGTGGTTTGATTTATACAACCCAGCTCCTTTAAACGTTCGTGCTGGTCGTGAAGTAACCTGTGGTACTCCGGTGTAATATGGTTTATTTCATCCATCGTGCCGCCAATGAAGAAGATAAGGATTTAAAATTACTAAAATTCCCATTAACTGCACGAACAAATATAGAAGGGTGTATCTTATTCCACTTTCCAGGTTGAACCGCTGGTTAGCAAATCATCCATGCATTTTATTTTAGCATCTTTCTGAATATTCTCTATCTGTTTCTCAACATCAGTTTCATAGGTATTGCCTTCAACTGAACGGATGACTCCCAGAGCTACCGGATATTCCGGATATCTCATATTTGCAAGCATGTATTGGATTCCCGGATTAGACTCATGTGCATCATGAATAAGAAGATTCTTTTCTGTAATACCATTTTCACCCAGTCTGACAACCCTGAGTTTCAGTCCGTCAAGAACCAGTCCCTTATCGCTATCTTTTCCGAATTTCATCGGTTCACCATGTTTCAGAATAATTGTTCTGTCATCCCTTACTTCTCTCCCCGTAACGACATCATGAATCCCATCATTAAATATCACACAGTTTTGCAGGACCTCTATTACTGAGGTTCCTTTATGATTTGCTGCTTCAACATAGATCTGGGTTGATAGTGTAACATTTGCATCGACAGTACGGGCAAAGAATTTGCCTTTAGCTCCAATTACAAGTTCACCAACAGAGAAAGGTTCTTCGACCGTTCCAAAGGGTGAAGTTTTTGTTACCAGTCCTTTCTCGGAAGTTGGGGAATATTGTCCTTTTGTGAGACCATAAATTTCGTTGTTGAACAGGATGATATTAATATCCACATTTCTGCGAATTGCATGAATGAAGTGGTTCCCTCCTATTGCAAGAGCATCACCGTCACCGGTTATTTCCCATACTGACAATTCAGGATTGGCAATTTTCACTCCGGAAGCTATTGCGGCAGCGCGGCCATGGATTCCATGGAAACCGTATGTATTCATATAATACGGGAATCTTGATGAACATCCAATACCCGATATGAAGGTGAATTTCTCCTTTGGAATACCCAGTTCCGTCAATGCTTTCTGAACAGCATTCAGCACTGCATGATCGCCGCAGCCAGGGCACCATCTAACCTCCTGATCGCTTTTAAAATCTTTCGGAGTATACTGAAAAGTATTTAATTCTGCCATTTTAATTTTCCTCCAGAATATTAATGCATTTTTCCTTTATCTCGTTTATTGTGAAGGGCAAACCCTGGATTTTATTGATCTGTTGATAAGAGAATTCCTGGTACTTAATCCGCAAATAGTCAGCAAACTGTCCCATATTTAATTCTGCAACAATGATTTTTTTAAATTTACTGAAGATCTCTCTGACATTTTTGGGCAAAGGATTGATATAGTTGAAATTAACAAGGCTTATTTTATATCCTTCGGCCTGCAATTCGCGGACTGCCGTCATCAGGTATCCCTGAGAGCCGCCCCAGCCGACAACCAGCAAATCTCCCGACTTTTCACCAAAAACTGAAAGATCGGGTATTTTATCGGCAACTCTGGCGACTTTGTCAGCTCTCAGCTTTACCATCATTTCATGGTTTTCCGGACCATATGATACAGTTCCTCTGAGTGTCTTCTCAAGTCCTCCGATCCTGTGTTCCAGCCCTGGAGTACCCGGAATTGCCCACGACCGTGCAAGTGTTTCACAATTACGTTTATAAGGCAGGAATGGAATTTCCTTTTTATCAGCGAAAGGAGGTTTTATTTCAGGCAGCTCGCTCATCTCGGGTATTTTCCATGGTTCAGAACTGTTAGCAAGGTAGCTGTCGGAAAGAAGGAGGACAGGTGTCATGTGTTCCAGTGCAATTTTCGCTGCCTCATATGCAAAATGGAAACAGTCAGCCGGAGCGCTGGCTGCTATAACCACAACCGGACATTCACCGTTTCTTCCAAAAATTGCCTGCATCAGGTCTGTCTGCTCTGTCTTGGTCGGAAGGCCAGTTGAAGGCCCTCCTCTCTGAACATTGACGATAACAATTGGTAACTCTGCCATTACGGCCAACCCTATAGCTTCAGATTTAAGAGCGAGACCAGGTCCTGATGTTGAGGTTACTGCAAGGTATCCTGCAAAACTTGCTCCCAAAGCGGTACAAATACCTGCAATTTCATCTTCAGCCTGAAAACTTTTGACACCCAGATCTTTACGTGCAGCCATCTCTTCAAGAATACCTGATGCCGGTGTAATCGGATATGATCCGATGAAAACCTTCAGACCTGCTTTTTCAGCAGCTGCCAGAAAACCCCAGGATGTCGCGACATTACCGCAAATATTTCTGTATGTACCTTTTGCATTCTGTGCAGGTTCAATTTTAATAACAGGATTGAGAGCTTCTATTGTTTCAGCATAATAGTATCCCGACCTCAGAGCAACTTTATTTGCTTCTGCTATCTCAGGTCTTTTTACAAATTTCTTATCAAAATATTGTTCGGTATATTTCAGTTTTCTGCTGAATAGCCAGTAAACCATACCTAAAGCGAACATGTTTTTTGTTCTCAGTACCGATTTAGGTTCGAGTCCGAAGTCTTTCAGTGCTTCTTTGACCATCGATGAGATAGGAGCGGCTATTATATTATAATTGTCGAGTTTTTCTTCTGCAATCGGATTACTTTGATATCCTGCTTTCTCGATATTTTTATCGGTGAAATTATCTTTATCGAATATTATTGTACCACCCGGTCTGACCCATCTGGCATTTGCTTTTATTGCTGCAGGATTCATTGCTACGAGAACATCGGCATAATCGCCCGGAGTATTTATTTCCGAATGCCCCATATGAACCTGGAATCCGGATACTCCACCAACAGTACCTTGCGGAGCGCGGATCTCAGCCGGGTAATCAGGGAAGGTCGACAAGTCGTTGCCATAAAGGGCTGCAGTATCAGAAAATAATGTCCCTGTAAGCTGCATTCCGTCTCCAGAATCGCCTGAAAATCGGATCACCACCTCTTCTCTTTTTATAACCTGTGAATTTTTAGCCATGATTGATATTAAATTAACTTTGAGGCTTGACTGCACATAATCAATTGTTAGTGATATACAAAATTAGTTTTTATAGTCTGAAAGAACATATTATTAATAAGAATTGCACATGATTTTAGTCATGATTTAAGGTTCAACAGGTTTGATTGTTTTTGTACTTTGTGGTACTCAGTTTTTTTCCTGATTACCGTCAGATTGATCAGCAGACCGTGTTGCAAGTTCTATACTTTCTTTTCAGAGCTGCCCAGAGATCAGGAATTGTCAGCTCCAGATATCAGCCTTCTGCAGGTTTATTTCCCCTTCAAAAAACATTTTTGCTATCTTTTCAAAATAAGGTGTGTAGTCAGAAATATAGAATTGGTCTTTTACTTTACCTGAGTCGTTCAGAAGATTGTTTTTTTCGAGTGTGTCTTTGAGGATAACAGAGACCAGTCTCGCTGAATCGACTACTTCGACATTAAAGTTGAAAATTTTACTTATCTGGTTTTTAATTATCGGGTAATGTGTACATCCCAGAATAAGAGCCTGAATACCTGTCAGCGTCAGGTCAGAAAGATATGTTCTAAGTATAGCGTTGCTTATATCATCAAAGATAAATCCTTCCTCGATCATAGGAACAAGCAATGGTGTTGCTAATGAAACAACAGTTGTCGCGGGGGATTTTTCTTTCACTTTGGTCTCATAAGTGCCTGAGATAATAGTTCTTTTGGTACCTATGACTCCAATTTTATTGAAGTTTCTGGTGCTTAAATACTCAACAACCGGATTTATGACATCAAGAAGTATCACCTTGCCTTCAAATTCTTTTTTCAGTGAATCAAAAGCTGAAGACGAAGCTGAATTGCATGCAACCAGAATGACCTTCGAATTATGATCCAGCAGGAATTCGGTAATTTTACGGGAGTAATATTTTATTAATTCTGCTGATTTATCTCCATACGGGAGATGAGCAGTGTCGCCGAAATATACAAGGCTTTCACCCGGAAGAATTTGTTTTATTGCATGAGCCACTGTAAGTCCGCCGACTCCTGAATCGAATATTCCGACTGGCTGTTTTTTCACTTTAGTGAATATATTAAAAAAATGACCATCCGCCAGCTGGCGGATGGTCATGGGTATATGATTTCTAAATTATTTCAAACCAAGTTTTGCTTTTGCAAGAGCCATAATATTTGTACTTTTTGTTTCGTCGAAATAGAGCAGTGAGCCCTTGGCAACGTCAAAAATATAAAGAAAACCGTTTTCCTTTCCAACATCTTTAATTGCTTTATCAACTTTCGCATAGATAGGCTGGAAAAGTTCCACCTGCTTGTTCTGAAGCTGTTCCTGTGCACTGGTCTGGAAGTCCTGTATTCTTCTGTTCAGATCGATAAGTTCCTGTTCCTTAGTCTGTTTTACGATATCGGTCAGATTCTTGCTTTCTTTATTATATGCATCGCTTTTATTATTCAATTCAACAGACATTAACTCCAGAGCGTTTACAAGTTCTTTACGAAGTTTCTCAATTTTAACGTTTGCTGAATCAAATTCAGGTAAGGTCTGGATTAGCTCATCGCTGTTAATATGCCCGAACTTAAGGTTCTGGGCATGCCCTGTAAATGAAGCGAAGACAACGAGAGCAATGATCCCTAAAAATCTTTTCATTTCAATAGTTTTATAAAAATTTATGCAAAAGTAATTATTTAATTCTTAAAACCTAATTTTTCCAGAACCTGATCGCTGATATCAAATTTCGGATTTGCGAAAAGGATATTTCCTCCTGCAGAAGAATCAAAGATCACGGCATAGCTTCCTTCAACTGCAATATCCTTTATTGCTTTCAGTATTTCATCCTGGATTGGTTTGACCAGTTCTTCTCTTTTCTTAAAGAGTTCACCTTCCATCCCAAAATATTTATTCTGAAGCTCTTTCATCTCTTTTTCTTTTGAAATGATAGCTTCTTCTCTTTTTGTTTTCATATCCTGAGAAAGAAGGGGAGCTTCATTCTGGTACGATTTGTACATCTGTTCGACAACGGCATAACCGTCAGCGACTTCTTTTTCCCACTGTTGCGAAAGTTTATCAAGTTGTTCCTGCGCTGTAGTAAATGCAGGAATGTTCTTCCTGATATATTCAGAGTCGACAAATGCATATTTCTGCCCGACAGCCATGGCTGTGGTCAGAATAAATATTCCTATTATTACACCTACTTTTTTCATAATTTTTAATTTTTACATTCATTTAAAATTGTTGACCTATAACAAAATGGAATTGTGATTTATTTGCGTTTGAATCACCTGAGGGAACATCATCAAAGCCATATCCCCAGTCAATACCGAGTAATCCGAACATCGGAAGATTAGCTCTCAGTCCAATACCTGCGGAACGATTCATTTTAAACGGATTATAATCCTTGATATCGTACCATGCTCTTCCTGATTCAAGGAATGTCAGACCATAAATGGTTGCCTGCTGGTTAAGTGAGATCGGATACCGCAGTTCAAAAGTGATTTTAGAATAAACATTACCCGCTGAAGCCCCAGTTTTGGAGTCGGTTGGTGTCAGCGATCCGTTGGTATACCCTCTGAGTGCAATTACCTCACGTCCATAGAAGCTGTAACCGGTCATACCATCTCCTCCGATATAGAAATTCTCAAACGGAGAAGGTCCGATGTTCCTGTTGTAATATCCAAGGTAACCAAAAGCAAAACGGGCACTAAGCACCAGTTTGTCGTTTTTCGTCAGCGGAAAATAATTTTCCGTTTTAAAAACCCATTTATGAAATTCAATCCACTTATATTTTTCTTCATCAGTTACAGCCGACATATCCCTGCCACTAATCAATGTGTACGGTGGTGTTACCTGGAGTGATAAGGAATATGAAGATCCGCTTCTTGGATAAATAAGGTTCGGACCAACTGAAAACCTGGTTACCTTCCCCATTAGACTCAGAAGGTTCGACTGTCCATTCTCAAACAGGAAATGGTAGTAGCTGTAATTATTCAGGTTATATTTCTGATAGCTTAGTTCTCCGTATACCGAGAAGTAATCATCCGGCCATTCAACTCTTTTTCCCAGACCCATTGATGCTCCGTCAATTATCATTGACTGATAACCATCCTCACCTTTTCTCGTACCGTTAGTCATCAATGATCTGTATAGTGAAACAGAAAAGGAATTGGGCTTTTTGCCTCCAAGCCATGGTTCACTGAATGAGATATTATAAGATTGGTAAATACGACCGTTTGATTGAGCCCTTATGCTTAGAGATTGTCCGTCACCTGAAGGATAGGGTCTCCACTCCTTAAGCTTGAAGAAGTTACGCATTGCAAAGTTATTAAACCTCACACCAATGGTACCAACCATCATTCCGGCACCCCAGCCACCTGATATTTCAAACTGATCGTTAGCTTTTTCTTCAAGTTTGTAAAGAAGGTCCACAGTGCCATTTGTAAGGTCAGATATCGGGGTGGGATTTATTTTTTCAGGATCAAAATGACCAAGTACACCCAGCTGACGTATTGATCTTAATATTTTTTCCTTACTGAAGAGATCTCCCGGAAGAGTAAACAGCTCACGCCGTGCAATATGTTCATTGGTTCGCGTATTTCCGGTGATCATTATATCATTTATATATGCCTGATCACCTTCATATATCCTTATTTCCAGATCAATTGAATCACCATCAATCCTGGACTCGACAGGATTTAGCTGAGAAAACAGATATCCGTAATCAAGGTAGAGGTTACTGACCGCATCCTCTGCCCCACTTGTACCTTTAAGCCTGTCAAGAATCAGGGACTGGTTATAAACAGATCCTTTCTTGACATTGAAAACCTTATTAAGATCTTCTTTTCTGTAGACACTGTTTCCCACCCAGTCTACATTTCTCAGGAAATATTGATTCCCCTCATTAATCTTTATCAGTAAGCCAATTCTATCCTCAGAGATAGTATATAAAGAATCGGAAATGATTTCAAAATCTTTGAATCCGTTATCATTATAAAATGTCGCAAGCTTAATCTTGTCACCCTCGTACTTCTCGTTGATATATTTTGAAGCTTTAAAGAAATTAAGGTTCTTTTTCTTCGTATCTTTCATTTGCCGGCGAAGCTTTTTTGTTTCAAAATATTCATTCCCGACAAAACTGAC
>Ga0079037_100000338_pt1 | contig 20193 bp, 19 predicted proteins | sample Mud3Dept4metaG_FD_71479 | JGI IMG/M metagenome (GOLD analysis project Ga0079037, IMG submission 71479) | Freshwater wetland microbial communities from Ohio, USA, analyzing the effect of biotic and abiotic controls - Mud 3 Core 4 Depth 4 metaG | ecosystem: Environmental > Aquatic > Freshwater >... | reverse complement strand
GCAGGATACAGAATGGTGTTTAACCTTTACGCTGTTGAAGGATATAAGCACAAAGAGATAGCGGAAATGCTGAGCATCGATACGAACACCTCTAAATCGCAATACAGCAGGGCAAAAGCGGTGATAAGAGAAAAACTGAACAAGCTGAGAAAACTAAAAAGCAACTATTCCGACAGGGAATAAAAAGTGGAGGTTGTAACAGAGTGAAAGAGAAGAAAGAAGATAAGGTTTTAAGGGATATCTTCAGGCAAAAGCTTGGAAATGCTGAGGTCGTGCCTTCACCTTCTGTCAGAACGGACCTTCTGCACAGGCTGGAAAGAAGAGAATTCATGCATTTCAATCCTGCACGGTTCAATATCTGGTATGCTTGCGGAATTATTGCTGCCGGTGTTGCTGCAGCAATTATTCTTTTTTCAAATCCTGAGAAAAAAGACAAAATATCACCTGATTATTCTCCGGTTGGAACAGGCAAAATAATAGCTACAGACAACCAGAGTTTAAAATTGACAGAACCTGAAGGCGGAGAGAAACTGGCAGATGATTTTCATGGTACTAAAAAACAAACAAATAACAGATCAGAAATATCATCAGAAATTTTTCATGATAATAAAACTGCAAAGGATAATACAGAACAGAATAAGGGTATCCCGGAACGAACGGAAGCAGCAGGTTCATTAGATAATGATAGACTAATTCCTGAAGTTATTGCCGAAAAGAATAAGTTAAGGAATGTGAAGGAAGTTGAATGCTTAATTTCAGCATCTGTATCGGAAGGATGCATACCGTTAAAGGTCAAATTTATAAATAAAGCCCTGGGGTATGATTCCTGCAGGTGGACATTTGGAGACGGGGGCTATTCTGAGGAAAGGAATCCGGAATGGATCTTCGATGTTGAAGGAGAATACGAAGTTTCACTGAAGCTTTTTGGTCCGGATCGGATTGAAAAGGTCTATGCATATGTGATAAATGTTTACCCAAAGCCTGTTGCGAGATTTGAAATTATTCCTGAAGATGCCATTCTGCCTGATGATGAAATTAGTTTTAATAATTTTTCGACAGGTGCTGTAAAATTCAGATGGTATTTTGGTGATGGTAATACTTCCGAACTCTTTGCCCCCAGACACCATTACAATAAGTTTGGGAATTATAGTGTGAGTCTTGTCGCATATTCAGAACAAGGCTGTACCGACACACTTATAATTTCTGATGCTTTTACAGGATCTGGTTATTATATCGAATTTCCCAATGCGTTCATTCCTAATCCTGAAGGTCCATCCAACGGTTATTATTCATCAAAAACCGACGAATCCGCTCATGTATTCCATCCTGCAATCTCCGGTGTATCTGAGTATCAGTTAAGAATCTTTAGCAAACGCGGTGTACTGATCTTTGAAAGCAATGATATAAATATTGGCTGGGATGGATATTATAAAGGTCAAATTAGCGAACAGGGTGTATATATATGGAAAGTGCGGGGTAAATTTATTAACAGGGAACCTTTTACCAAAATGGGAGATGTAATTTTGCTGAAAAAATAGATATAACCATAATATAATGCCCATTTTGTGATTATTTCCGTAACAAACGATAATAATCACAAGATATCTTTATTTTTCCCGTTTTGTTAAAAACTTTACATCAGATATCATATTTAGTAGAAAAGTTCGTTAAATAGTAAGGAATTGTGAAAGGATTTGACTATTTTCGTTTTTCGTAAACCTAACTGGAATACCTTGCTGAAGAGGATCAAATATATAGTTTTACTGTCATTTATCCTTTTTGTAGATAGTTATAGTCAGGATCCAACATTCTCGCAGTTTTATGCAAATCCTCTTTATTTAGCTCCATCTTTTGCAGGTGCAACAGAAGAGTACAGGCTTGGAATGAACTACAGGAACCAATGGCCTGCAGTACCGGGTATCTTCCACACGTACAGTATTTCATTTGATAAAGCGATGCCTAATTTTAATTCAGGAGTAGGTATTCTTGCGACGTATGATGTTGCTGGTTCAGGTGAACTCAGTACTACAAATATAGGTTTGTTATATTCCTACGATTTCAATATTAACGAAGACTGGCATATCAGACCAGGTGTAAACTTCAAATTCTACTACCTGGGTCTCGACATTAATAAGCTTATTTTCAATAGCCAGCTGACAGGGAGCGGTACATCACCATCTGTTTATCCGCCACCTTTCGATAATGTTGCAGATGTAGATTTCGCAACATCAGCGCTCGTCTATAATGAGAGGATCTGGGGTGGATTTACTCTCTATCATCTGCTCGTACCTAAAACCTCTTTTTATGGAGATGATTCAAAAGTTCCGATAAAATTTAATTTATTCGGAGGGATCCAGCTGATAAAGAAAACCAGATTAAGAGTCAAGCTTCAGGAGGTACTTTCCGTGGCTATAAATTACCAGCGTCAGGCAAAATTTAACCAGACAGATATTGGTTTGTACTATTATAAGAATCCTCTTATTTTCGGGTTATGGTACAGGGGAATACCCTTTGTAACTTCACAGGCAGGTGATGCAATTATCGGTCTGGTAGGAATCAAAACAAAACAACTTCACATCGGGTACAGTTACGACTTTACGATTTCTAATCTTATAAGCTCAACTGCAGGCGCACATGAGGTTTCAGTTGTTTACGAATTCACATCGTTTACACTCGGTACATCACGAAGAAAGATCAGGGCTATACCATGCCCGGAATTCTAGACGTTATCATTATTTCATCACCTCATTACACATTTATAATATTTCCAGCCAATTGCAGGGCGAAATATTTAATTGTTTATATTTGCGCCTAAACTAATGTTTAATAAATATTTAATTTGTGATGAAGAAACTATCTATAGTTTTATTTGCTGTATTATTTCTTGCAATAGCCGTCCTTTATTTTCTGAATTTTTCAGGAAACAGGCATAGTAAAAAAAGTGACACAGTCAGCACAACTGTTCAATCAGCCGCCCAGGGGATAGCTTTTGTAAATATTGATTCAGTCATTTATAATTTTGATATGTTTTTTGACAGGAGAGAAGACCTGATGGCAAAACAGAAAAAGGCTGAAGCTGAGCTGAATTCAAAAGGAGCTAAGTATGAAAAAAGTGCGAAGGATTACCAGGAAAAAGTAAACAAAGGTTTGATAACAAGAGCTACTGCGGCTGAAATGGAACAGGCCCTTTATCAGCAGCAACAGGAACTTGTAAGTCTTCGCGATAATCTTCAGTCAAACCTACTTGAAGAAGAACAGGTTATGAACAGGCAGATAATTGAGTACATAACCTCATATTTAAATGAAAATAAGTCAGAATACAACTACCAGTATATTCTTGGCAAGAGCTTTGGAAGTGTAGTTCTTTATGGAGATTCTGCGATGGACATAACCCGTAAAGTGACCGCAGCTCTGAACAATAAATACAGGGTAGAGAAAAAATAAAACCAATGGGGTTCGCCACTTCGTGGCTTGACAAGAGAGCTTTATTCCCTCAAATAATCAAAGAGGCTCCTGATAATCAAACAGGTATAATTGTTGTTGTTCCGGCATACAATGAGCCGGGTATCTCTGCTCTTCTTGATTCACTTGCACAATGCATTGAACCTGATTGTAAGGTTGAGATCCTGATTGTTGTTAATGCAAAAAATGATGCCGGACCAGAAACCCTCAGGAACAATAGTGAGTGTATAAAAAATATTGAAAGTTGGAAGGAGAACAACAAGAAATGCTTCTTCCGGCTTTATGTTTTTGATGCCGGTCAGCCGACATTTGCAGGCTGGGGCGTCGGATATGCAAGAAAGACGGGAATGGATGAAGCTCTGCGCAGGTTTAATGCGATTAATAAGCCGGACGGAGTCATTTTAAGTCTTGATGCAGATTGTACAGTTGCAAAAAATTATTTTACATCAATCTGCAATGATTTATTACAAAGGAAAGACAGAAAGGCTTGTTCTATCTATTTCGAGCATCCGCTAAGTGGTAATGATTTTCAGGAGAACATATATAAGTACATCACTTTTTATGAGTTACATATGAGATATTATCTCCTTGGACTTAGATATTCGGAATTTCCATATCCTTTTCATACTGTAGGTTCTGCTGTTGCCGTGAAAGCTTATCAGTACATAAAAGCAGGCGGAATGAACCGTCGGCAAGCTGGTGAAGATTTCTATTTCATTCAGAAACTGGTTCCTCTGGGAGGTTATTTTACACTTAATTCAACAACTGTTTACCCATCGCCGCGGATATCTACCAGAGTACCTTTCGGAACAGGATCTGCAATAGCCAGATCTATAGATAACAAAGACCAGATACTACTGACTTATAATATTAAGGCTTTCAGTGGGCTCCGGTTGTTATTTAATATGGTCGAAAAGCTTTATGATAGCAGAAAATCAGAAATAACAGAATTTTACAAATTACTTTCTCCAGGATTAAAATCTTATATCAACAAAGAAGAGTGGCTATTAAGAATTACAGAGATTAATGATAATACAGCAGAAATGGAGTCATTCAGAAAAAGATTTTTCGGATGGTTCAACATGTTCCGGATAATTAAATACATGAATCATGTTCATAACGAAATATTTGAAAAACAACCTGTTGCTGATGCAGCATATGAATTGCTTTCAATAACTGGCAATAAAACGGAAACAAAAGATCCTCTTGATCTCTTGATTTTTTATCGAATTCTGGAAAAAAATATAGTTGTGAAATGAAGAATACTTAGTTATTCTTCCTTGTTATTCTCCGGTCTTCCTGAGGTGTAAGGACAATATACAAATCCTCGTCAGACTTTTTCATACGGTATTGCTCCCGTGCAAATTTTTCAAGATTGTGATTATCTGTTTTCAGTTCCCTAAGCTTTCTCCGGTCATCTTCAATTTTATTTATATAATATTCCCTGTCGTTCTTCAGCTTATGAAGCTCACGAATCTCTCTATACCTGGCTATAAGGTTATTAGAGTCGAGAAATAAAAGCCAGATAAAAAAGACAATGATTGTAAGAATATATTTATTCCTGAATATAGGAGGGATCTTATTTATGTATTTGAATCTGATCATTATTCTGCAAAACTACAACTTTTTTTTTACCCGCCGCTCATAAGATAAAGCATCTGCACATTATCGCCTTCATTTATCATTGTCGTATCATATTTATCTTTCGTGATCAGCGCACCATTAATCTTGATTATCCTCATTTTAAATGAAAACTTCTTCAGCTTCAGCATTTCACTGACACTCAATGTTTCTTCAGCAAAAATCTCTTCCCTGTTATTCAACAATATCTTCATACATGAAAATAATCCCTTGTTTTTTTCATAAGGATTTCAATGACGGTATTTGCCTGCATATTTGCAACTATTCCAACTCTTGGCGCCATAGCCGGATAATCATCATCAGCCATCGTCGATTCATCACCGCAAATATAAAGCGTTTCATCGACCTTCCTGTACCTGATTGTTTCATTTTTCCCCCAGCCGGCAACTCCTGATCCTATGATAACCGGAATGCCGGGCATAATTATCTGTATTGTTTCGATAAGCATCTCTTTCATTTCTTCCCTGTCAAAAGCCTCGACCACAACATCACAGCCAGAATAAATTTCAGGAATATTGAATCTGTCAAGTTTTTCGGTGTGAGCTATAACAACAACATCAGGATTAATACGGGCGATATTTTCTTTAAGGGCAATTGTTTTAAGCATTCCGATCTGGCTTATGAAATAGTACTGACGATTAAGATTTGCCGGTTCAACCACATCAAAGTCGGATATTACCAGCGAACCAATTCCACTCCTGGCGAGAGCAACTGCACAATTTGAACCCAGTCCTCCTGCGCCTGCTATCCCAACCCTGAATTTCGCCAGATGATCTTTAACCTCTGAGATTCTCATTTACTAATGTCAAAGATGTACGAAAGATAAGAACCTTTTAATCTAAATGCAAGATTACCGTTGTTGAACGGTAAGCATCCGTCGCTATAATGATTAAAATCATAGCAAACCTGAAAAGGATAGTTTAAATTTGATATAGGTATATCAGGATTATAAAACTATTATTTCAGCTATGGACATTGATTCAATAAAAGCACAGCATAAACTTCTGAAAGGATGGGATTACAGATGGATTTCTCTCAGTAAAGGATATACTGACAAAATCCTCTATATTAATGTGGGAATCCCGGAAATAAAGGAGAAAGATGTTCCTCCGGTGATGAAAGAGAAATTCATTGGAGGTAAAGGATATGGTCTGAGGCTTCTCTGGGATGCCACTGCTCCTGATACCAGATGGAATGATCCTGAAAATGAGATAATTATCTCGTCAGGCCCTATCGGTGGTATAACCCAGTACTCCGGAACAGGCAAATCTCTGGTTGTAAGTCTGTCACCACAAACAAATTCTGTTATGGACAGTAATGTGGGAGGATTTTTTGGTCCTTTTCTAAAGTTTTCAGGATTTGATGCACTGGAGATTCAGGGAAAAGCACAAAAGGATGTAATAATATTTATTGATGGTATTAATCACAGGGTGGAAATTCTGGAAGCTCCGGCTGAAGCTGTTGACAGTCACATCCTTGCGGAACAATTGACAGAGATTTTTGCTGACAACGATAATGAAAAAAAGAATATCGGAGTGGTATCAGCAGGATCAGCAGCCGATCATTCGCTTATCGGAATGCTGAATTTCAGCTTTTATGACCCGAAAAGAAAAAAAATACGTTTGAAGCAGGCTGGCCGCGGAGGGATCGGAACAGTTTTCAGAAACAAAAAGATTAGAGCTCTTGTCTGTAAGATCCCGGGTGTAAAGGGCAATCTTAATAATGTTGTTGACCTTGAGGCAATAATGGAGAGGGGAAAAAGGTTTAACAGGGAGATCCGTGAACTTGACGATAAGCAATGTCAGATGCGTCAGGTAGGAACAGCTCATCTCATGGAGATAATGAACGATCATGATCTTCTTCCTGTGATGAATTATAAATATGGAAGCCATCCCGATGCTTATAAAATCGATTCATCAGTATGGAAAAGAAACTTTACACAAAATATTCCTGATGGCTGCTGGATTGGTTGCAATATGTCGTGCTGCAAAGCAGTCGATGATTTTGAATTGAAAACAGGTCCATATAAAGGGCACAAAGTGATGGTCGATGGACCAGAATATGAGAATGCTGCCGGACTGGGATCAAACTGCGGAATTTTCGAACCGGAATACATAATCGAAACGAACTTTTACTGCGACACTTATGGAATATGTACAATAACCTGGAGTACACTGACAGCTTTCATAATGGAATGTTTTGAGAATGGCATTCTTAATATTGAAAGGACCGGAGGACTTGACCTTAAATTCGGAAATTCAAAAGATGCTCTGGAAATGCTTCACCAGGTTGCAAGGGGAGAAGGATTCGGACTTGTTGCAGGTTTGGGTGTCCGTAAGATGAAAGAGATGTTTATTAAAAACAAATGGGGAGATGCTGCCTTTCTGAATGATATAGGTATGGAAAACAAGGGACTTGAATATTCCCAGTATATGCCGAAAGAATCGCTTGCACAGCAAGGCGGTTTTGCTCTGACAAATAAAGGACCACAACATGATGAAGCATGGCTGATATTCATGGATATGGTCAATAATCAGATTCCTACTTTCGAAAATAAAGCAGAAGCACTGCATTATTTCCCGATGTTCAGAACATGGTTTGGACTCGTGGGTTTATGCAAACTTCCATGGAATGATGTTGAACCTGAAACCAATGCTCAAACAGATGAGCCGGCAAAAGTGCCTGAACATGTAGATAATTATGTGACTATATATAAGGCTGTTACAGGTCGTGAATTTGATAAGAAAAGACTTGTGGAGGATTCGGAAAGAGTTTATAATTTCCAAAGAGTTTTTAACCTCAGAAGAGGTTTTGGTACACGAATTCATGATCGACAGCCATATCGGGCAGCCGGACCTGTTACTAAGGAAGAATATGAATCGCGTGTGGAAAGATATGATAAACAATTAAGGGAAAAGGTCGGCATCAATACTGAAGGTATGTCAACTGAGGATAAAATGAAGTTACTGAGAAAGTACCGCGAAGAACAGTTCGAAGGACTGATAGATGCTGTATATAAGCGGAGGGGATGGAATAATAACGGCGTCCCGAAAATTGAATTTCTGAAGAAGATCGGAATGGATTTCCCTGAAGTGATAGATGTAGTAAAAAACTTCCAGTAAATTGCGGGTCCTGATATCAGAATCACACTCACCCGGAATTTGACTGATCATTTAAAAGGCCCGAAATGAGGTATATATTATTGCCTTTATTTTTTCTGACTCTCACTTTCACCAGCTGTAAATACCGATCCGGAACCGGGTCTCGGGAAATTATAATTTTTCATGCAGGAAGCCTTTCGGTACCTTTTAAAAAGCTTGCCGCTGAGTATGAATTGCAAAATCCGGCGATTAAGATACTGACAGAGTCTTCAGGAAGCCTGGTATGTGCCCGTAAGGTGACAGAGCTTAAAAAGCTATGCGATATTGTTGCATCAGCAGACTTTTTTGTTATTAATGAACTTCTTATGCCTGATTATGCATCATGGAGCATAAGGTTTGCAACCAATGAAATAGTAATAGCATTTCAGGATAAGGCAAAATATGCATCCGAACTGAATTCAGGAAACTGGATTGATGTTCTGCTAAGAGATGATGTGACATTTGCAAGGGCCGATCCTGATTCGGATCCATGTGGTTACAGAACTGTTATGGTATTTAAACTGGCTGAGAAATTTTATGGTTTGCCCGGATTAACTGACAAAATGATTTCCAAGAACAAAGAATTTATTCGTCCGAAGGAAGTTGATCTGGTTGCTCTTATAGAATCAAATGCTGTCGATTATATGTTTCAATACAAATCGGTTGCGATACAGCATAACCTGAAATTTATAGAGCTGCCGAACGAAATCAACCTTGGAGATCCGACGGAGAATAACATGTACAAGTCTGTTTCACTGGAGGTTACAGGTAACTCACCTGGCAGTAAAATTACAGTTACCGGAGAATTCATAAACTATAGTCTGACTATTCTGAAGAATGCACCTCATAGCAGAGATGCAATTGACTTTGTTTCATTCCTTCTGAGTCGCAGGGGAATGGAAATATTCAGAGAGAACGGACAGAAACCTTTGACTCCGTTTATTTATGAACAATCTGATAAGGTCCCGGATGAGCTTAAGAGATTTTTTGAAACAAAAGAATAACGATAGAATAAATGCTGAAGTTCAATCCATTTAACTGGATACTCTTATTTCTTTCATCACTGGTGTTGCTCTTCATTCTGGCTCCATTGGCAGGAATGTTCCTTCATACCGAAGGAGCGCAATTGCTTGAGACAATCAATGAGAAGGACGTCCAGGAAAGTATCTGGCTTACTTTATGGGTATCTTTTGCAGCGACTTTCTTTTTTGCCATAGGAGCTGTCCCTCTTGCCTGGCTGATGGCCCGGAAGCAATTTCCTTTAAAAAATGTTGTGCAGGGTATTATTGATCTTCCCATAGTTCTGCCTCATACTGCTGCCGGTATAGCTATTCTGGGATTCATTTCAAGGGATGGTATGTTAGGTAAAGCTGCTGATTATGTGGGACTTACATTTATCAATAAACCTGCAGGAATTGCACTTGCCATGGCTTTCGTCAGTCTTCCATTCCTGATCAACGCCGCCCGTGATGGATTTGCTGCTGTCCCTGAACGTCTTGAAAAAGCAGCACTTACCCTTGGTGCAAGCCATTCCAGGGTATTCTTCACTATTTCACTGCCTCTTGCATGGAGAAGTATTATAACAGGATTTGTCATGATGTTTGCGCGTGGCATGAGCGAATTCGGAGCTGTTGTTATTGTTGCCTATCACCCGATGACAGCACCTGTACTGATATTCGAAAGGTTCAGCTCTTTCGGACTTAAATATGCGAGACCAGCTTCAGTGTTCTTTATACTGGTTGCTCTGGCTGTTTTCATTATGCTGAGGTTGATTTCAGTCAGAAAAAAAGAAATACGGATTTCACCCGATGCTGAAACTCAATAACATAAGTAAGAAATTTGGCGATTTTGCTCTCACCGATATTAATATTCACATACCGGAAGGAGAATATTATGTCCTTCTTGGCAGATCAGGATCTGGCAAGACACAGCTGCTTGAAATGATCGCTGGTCTGAATAATCCTGACTCAGGTGAAATATGGATTGATAATAAAAATGTCACAAAGGAAAGCATACGTCAACGGAAAATCGGTCTTATGTTTCAGGATTTTGCAATATTTCCTAATATGACGGTTTTCGGAAATATTGTGTATCCGTTGCATTGCAGGAAAGCCGGCAGAAGAGAAATAAATCATAAAGCAGAACAGATTGCAGAAGAACTTAATATCAGCAATCTTCTGGACCGTTTTACACAAAACCTTTCATCAGGAGAACTCCAGCGGGTTGCTCTGGCACGCACTCTTATCACATCTCCAAAACTTCTCCTGCTGGATGAACCTATGGCTTCAGTCGATGCCAGTCTTAAGGATGACATCAGGAAAATCTTCAGGAAGCTGAACAGGAAAGGACTTACAATGGTCCATGTAACACATGATTACAGAGAAGCTGTAAGCCTGGCTAAAAGGGTGGGTGTGATTCATAAGGGCAGAATTGTGCAGGAGGGATCACCTGAAGAAGTATTTAGCAAACCTGCAAACAGATTTGTTGCACGATATGCCGGAATTAAGAATTCCTTCAGGGTAAAATTCTTTAATGAACATAATACCTGTAAGGCAAAATGTGATAGTAATCTGGTTTTTAACCTTTCTGATGGAGAATATCCGGAAGAAGGACTTTTGATAATAAAAAATGATTCAATAAAAATCCATAACAACGACCCTTTAAAACCTAATAATTATTTTTTAAAAGGAGTGGTAAGGGAAATTCTTAAATCAGAAACTGGAATGGAAATTATGGTAGATGCGGGAGAAATATTTTATGTTAATATGGCCAATGAAGATTTTAAGATATTACAGATAAATGAGTTATCTGAGGTATGGATTACATTTCAGCCTGAGACCTTTATTGTCCTGAAAGAAAAAGTATCGGATATATGAAGATGATTACATTTGAGGAAGCTTATGAGATTGTAATTAATTCAGCCATTGAGATGGAAGCTGAAGCAGTACCTTTTACAAGTTCATTGAACCGGATCCTTGCCGGAAATGTCATAAGTGACATTGAAATGCCTCCTTTCGATAAGTCATCTGTGGATGGATTTGCCTGCCGGAGATCGGAACTTAATAGCGATCTGGCAATTATTGAAACGATTCCGGCCGGAAAGACTCCGGAAAAAGCCATCGGTAATAATCAATGCTCGAGGATTATGACCGGAGCATCTGTCCCTCCCGGTGCTGATTGCGTAATTATGATAGAAGACACGGAACTTTGTTCATCAGGGAAGGTCAGATTCAAAGGTTCAGCTACAAAACAAAATATTGCCTTTAAAGGGGAGGATATAAAAAAAGGAGATATAGTGCTTAAACGGGGAAGAATCATTAAACCTCAGGATATTGCAGTGATGGCAACAGTCGGGCATACATCAGTGATTGTAAGCAAGATGCCTCATGTAGCAATAATCAGTACGGGGAGCGAACTTATAGAACCTTCAGAAATTCCGCACGATTCACAGATCAGAAACTGTAATGCATTTCAGCTGATGGCACAAGTTGAAAGGGCAGGTGCTACCGGGAGATATTATGGCATTGCAAAAGATGATGAGGAAGAAACCTTATCAATTGTTAATAAGGCAATATCAGAAAATGACCTGGTAATTATTACCGGTGGTGTTTCAATGGGCGATTTTGATTTTATCCCGTCAGTCCTTGAAAGGGCTGGTGTAAGAATTCTTTTTACAAGGATTGCCGTTCAGCCCGGGAAACCGACGACTTTCGGTGTTCATCCGGAAACAATTGTGTTTGGCCTTCCAGGTAACCCTGTTTCATCCTTCCTGCAGTTTGAAATGCTTATTAGGCCACTGATATATAAGATGATGGGGTATAATTGGAAACCTTTGAAAATAGAACTTCCTATGGAAGAAAAATTTTCAAGAAAATCCGTCGACAGGATGGGTTTTATTCCTGTCGTCATAACGGAGAAAGGATTTGTCTCCCCTGTAGAATTTCATGGTTCAGCACATATCTCTGCGATTCCTGATGCTGATGGAATAATTGCTATCCCGATAGGAACCAGAATTATTGAAAAAGGTGAAATAGTAAGTGTACGACAGATTTAACAGATCGATTAATTACCTGCGTATATCGGTTACCGACAGGTGTAACCTGAGATGCCGTTACTGCATGCCGGAAGAAGGTATTCATCTTCTTAATCATAAGGATATGCTTTCATTTAATGAAATTACCGGTTTCACTCAAGTTGCAGTAAGAAACGGCGTGACCAAAATCAGAATAACGGGAGGAGAACCTCTGGTAAGAAAAGGTATTGTTACTCTGGTACAAATGATTGCCCGCATTGAGGGTTTGAAGGATCTTTCAATGACAACCAACGGAGTTCTGCTGAAGGAATTTGCCGGTGATCTCAAAAGTGCAGGTCTGAACCGGATAAATATCAGTCTCGATACAGTTGATCCGAAGAAATTTGCATTCATAACAAGAGGTGGAAATTTAGAGGATGTTCTGGCGGGGATTGATGCAGCAGCTAAAGAAGGGATGCTTCCTGTCAAAATTAATTGTGTAATTAAGACATCGAAAGAAGAGAAGGATGCTAAGGATGTAAAAGAATTTTGTGAGAGGAATAATCTGGAAATAAGATATATACACCAGATGGACCTTGTAAGGGGTCATTTTTCGACCATTGAGGGAGGGACAGGAGGAGACTGCAAATTATGCAACCGGTTAAGACTCACTGCAAACGGAAAGCTGAAACCATGTTTGTTTAATAATATCGAATTTGATATCAGATCCATGAGGTACGAAGAAGCTCTTATGAAAGCAATTGAAATAAAACCTGAATACGGAATGACAAATCTGACAGGGAGATTTTACAATATTGGAGGTTAAAAATTATGAAAAATCTTTCACACACAAATAAACAAGGCAAAGCAGTTATGATCGATGTAGGAGAGAAGGAGATCCGGAAAAGAACAGCAAAAGCAGCTGGTCATATAAGGCTTGCGACAGGAACTCTTAAATTGATAAAAGAAAACCTGATCAAAAAAGGTGATGTTCTTACAGTGGCACAGATTGCCGGTATAAATGCGGCAAAACAAACTCAGACTCTGATTCCTCTGTGCCATAACATTAACCTTGAATATATCAGGGTAGAATTAACAGTTACAAATTCCGGTATTAATGCAGAAAGTGAAATAAAATGCACCGGCAAAACCGGGGCTGAAATGGAAGCACTGACTGCTGTTTCATTAGCCCTTCTTACAGTTTATGATATGTGTAAAGCTGTTGATGATACTATGGTTATTGATAACCTGGAACTTATCGAAAAAACTAAAAAATGAAAATTCCCGAGAAACTCGAAGTAATGATAATTACCCTTAGTGACAGGGCATACCGTGGAGATTATAAAGACCTTAGCGGAGAAGTGATTAAAGAGATATTATCTGAATATCTGAGATCTTCCGGGTATAAGTTTAATATCAATATGAATCTTATTCCGGATAATTCTGAAATGCTGAAAGAGCTTTTGACAAACGCCGGATCTGTTTATAACATTATAATAACCTCTGGTGGTACAGGAATAGGACCGAGGGATATCACAGTCGAAACTGTCCGGCCGTTACTTTCAAAAGAGATACCCGGGATAATGGAATTTATCAGGGTCAAATACGGAATGGAGAAACCCAATGCTCTTCTTAGCAGAGGTATTGCCGGTATACTGGGGAAGGCTCTGATATATACCTTACCCGGATCTGTCAAGGCTGTGGAAGAATATATGGCTGAAATTATGAAAACCCTTAAGCATACCCTGGATATGCAGTATGGCATAGATTCTCATGGTAATTATTAGTAAGCAAGACGATTAAGAGTATTGGCTGTAGCGGTGCCTATAACTCTGTCATAACGATCGCGTGGATTTCTGTAATAAACAAGGATCAAGTAATCGTTTTCAGTTTCATAATGGCTCCCTTCAAATTTAGTGGCATTTCCCTGCTTATAACCATTTTTCAAAAAGACATATTCGTAATTATACCAGCCTTGCTTGAGCAGCAGAGCACCTTCATACTGTCCCAGTTCCTGATTGTAAGTCATCAGGTTATCATCATTTAACGACCAGTTGCATAGGGCACCGGAGAGGTACATCATTCCGTCATTTACAATATATTTTGAAGGAAGTGTGAAATAAACATAGACATAGTCAGCATCAGTTTCCGGATCCCTTCCTTCCTTTGTTGCAATGTAATACTTACCATTGAAATCCTGCCAGTAAAAATATGGTTTGAATTCCCTGTTATCGGATGGCTTGAGATAAATGTTGTAATAGGGGGTCATATAATCAATTCTCTGAACATATTCCGACAGGTATTTAATACTTCTGATGTCGAAATATCTGAATTCATTACCGCCCAAAAAGATATTCTTTTCAGATAATGAGTTGTATTTAAGTTCATTGTCGCTGAATACATCGGGTTTCAGATTCTTCTTTGAATTATTCCACAGGCCATTCTGAAGAATAAATGAATAGATGTTCCTGTAGGGATCGATAATATTCAGTCCTGTCAGATTTACTGTAAAATCAATTTGCTGACCGGCATTATCGTTAATAGTCAACTGTGGTCGGTGAAATTCAATATCAATTTTTGCAGCATCCTCAGTTACAATAAACCTTTGGGTAAGCACAGGCTTCTCATGATCGTCAACAGGATAGACGTATATTATATAATTACCTGACAGTTTGATGTTTATTCTGTCATTTGGGAACAGGAGCTTATAATGGAAGTAGTCTACTGTAGTGTTGAATGACGGTCTGCATTCTTCAATCGGATTTTCCGGAAATCCTTCCAGATAGTCGTTTATAAAAATGTCAGACCTCTTCCAGTCTTTATCGCAATGTATAAAAGTATAATAGTAGGTTTCATTATTATTCCCAATAAAATCAAATTGCAAAACCAGCTTATCATTACTGTTCAGTTTTATTACGGGATATGATAGATTCCATTCTTCCTTATAAAGCTGAACCGTCTTGATATTCTTATCAAAAATGTTGTTCGTACAATAAAGAGAATCCGGATCACCACCTTTTAAAAGGCTGGTTGATAATAATATAGCAATATTGAAAATAAATAATTCTCGCATAAAATGTGATTCCGGGAATGAATAAACAAAAATAGTGCAAATTTGTAATATCATAATTGTCATTTTTTGCAAAATTTGCTAGGCTATTTATACATGTACATTCATTGTTAATTTAATACATAACACATTTTCAAAAGAAATATTTCCTAAAGAGAATATTGCATTCGATGATTTCGGGATTTAATAAAAAATTCTCTGTGTCTGTGTCATCAAATAAATTCAAGAACTTACACAGAGAGGCATAGAGGCTTCACAGAGTTGCCCTGAGTAAAAATAATAAGATGATAAAAAAAATTTCGTTAATATTTCTGGTACTGGTTCTTTTCATGCCATCCTGCAGGGAGAAACCGGTTTATTCAAATTTTACAGGATTTGCCCAGGGTACAACCTATAGTATTGTCTTTGAAAATCCGGGAAAATTTAATCCCCTGGAGGTGCAGAAAAAGGTCGAAAGAATACTTCACGATTTCGACTTATCATTATCTCTGTATGAGGATTCATCAATCCTTTCACGAATAAACCGAAATGAGACAACTACTCCTGATACATTTTTTACTGAAATATTTAAAAGGTCGAAAGAAATATCGAATTTGACAGGAGGCGCTTTTGATGTAACTGTCGGCCCTCTGGTAAAAGCATGGGGATTTGGACCGGATGCCCGTAAAAACTTCTCTGAATCAAAGCGCGACAGCCTTTTAGAACTTATTGGTATGGAAAAAGTAGATATCCGGAACGGGATTATTTATAAATCTGATCCACGTATAACTCTGGATTTCAATGCTATAGCACAAGGTTTTTCAGTCGATATAATAAGCAGGTATTTTGATGAATCCGGGATCCGAAGCTACCTTATCGAAATAGGTGGTGAAGTAAGGGTTAAAGGCGATAAAGACGGAGTTCTCTGGAGAATAGGCATCGACAGACCTGTTGATGACAATATGCAGCCCGGCAGGGATCTGGTGGCTATAATAAGTCTTAAAGATCGTTCGTTGGCCACCTCGGGTAATTATAGAAAATTTTATGTGGAAAATGGTATCAAATATTCTCATACAATTGATCCTAAAACAGGATATCCTGCTAAAAATCAAATGTTAAGCGCAACCATTATAGCTGACGAGTGTTCAACTGCCGACGGAATAGCAACAGCCTGCATGGTAATGGGGAAGGATAAAACGATAGAATTTCTTGGATCACATCCGGAGTTAGAAGGATACCTTATTTATTCTGACAATGCAGGTAATTTTAAAACCTGGACATCAAAAAAGATGAAGAAATACATTTCGGAAAATTAATAAACCTCCCCTTGTTTAAACAACACAGGCAAAAATTTGTTTATTATTTAGGAAATACAATTAAACTTTTTGGCATTTATGAAACAAAAAGACGAAACGCCAGATCAATTCATTGATAAAGAGACCATTCTTGCTGATTTCCGGCTTGCCAACCTGAGCCGAAATCTGAGTATTATCGGACGGCGTGAAGTGCTTTCAGGAAAAGCAAAATTCGGCATTTTTGGCGACGGTAAGGAGATAATTCAGATTGCAATGGCGAAACAGTTTAAAGAAGGAGACTGGAGATCAGGATACTACAGAGATCAGACATGGATGATGGCAATGGGATTATACGGCTCTCTGGAATTCTTTCATCAGCTTTACGGTAACACCAACAGGGAGATAAATCCGGGAAGCGGAGGAAGGGTCTTCAATAACCACTTCTCAATACCCAATATTAATCCTGATGGTACCTGGCGTGACCTGACAAAACAAAAAAATTCATCTTCCGATATATCACCTACTGCCGGACAGATGCCAAGATTGCTCGGACTGGCTTATGCCTCAAAGTTATTCCGGCAAAACAAAGACCTCCACAAATATTCAACTCTTTCAGTAAATGGCAATGAGGTGGCTTTTGGTTCTATTGGTGATGCAAGTACTTCAGAAGGACATTTCTGGGAAACGATTAATGCTGCAGGAGTTCTGCAGGTGCCAATGGCAATATCAGTATATGATGATGGTTATGGTATTTCCGTGCCAAAAAAATATCAGACCACAAAAGGCAGTATTTCAGATGTTCTGAAAGGTTTTGAGAGTGAACCTGACAAACCGGGCATTTTAATTTACAAAGGTAAAGGATGGGATTATCCGGGACTTATTAAGCTTTATGAGGAAGGAATAGCCATATGCCGGAAAGATCATATTCCTGTTTTATTTCATATAGAAGACGTGACACAGCCACTGGGACATTCTACATCAGGTTCTCATGAGCGGTACAAAAGTGCAGAAAGACTGAAGTGGGAAGAAGACTTTGATCCCATCAAAAAAATGAGAGAATGGATTGTAAATCAGAATATTGCATCGGAAGAAGACCTAAATAAAGTTGCCGCTGAAGCTGAGGAGGAGGCCAAAAATTCCAGAAAGAAAGCCTGGGAGATGTTTCAGAATCCGATTAAAATTGAACGCGATGCTCTGGCAAAGATAATTGCTGACCGTTCATGCCGGTGCCATGAAGAGGCAAAAGAAACTTCTGTCGATAAAATAACCGAAGACCTCGTAAAAGTCATTTCTCCGATCCGAAAGGATAATTTTATGGCAGCCAGGAAAATACTCAGGAATGTATGCGAATCCTGCAATGAATCGGACAATCTCAAAGAAGAACTGCACGGCTGGCTGAAGCGAAATTATGCTGATGCATCTTTAAGCTACGATGCATTTCTATATAATGAAACACCAACTTCTGTACTGAAGGTGAAGCCTGTTGCACCCATATATTCGGAAAATTCTCCGGAAGTGCCGGGAAGACAGATACTGAGAGATAATTATGAAAAGCTCTTCACAAAAAATCCACTGCTTGTGACTTTTGGTGAAGATACAGGAAAAATAGGGGGTGTGAATCAATCACTTGAAGGATTGCAAAAGAAATTCGGTGAATTACGCATAACAGATACTGGCATCAGGGAAACAACCATATTGGGGCAGGGAATAGGGCTTGCTTTAAGGGGATTGAGACCAATTGCCGAGATCCAATATCTCGACTACCTGATGTATGCCCTTCAGATTCTCAGCGATGACCTCGCAACAACTCATTACAGGACTGCCGGAAGAATGGTTGCTCCACTTATTATTTCAACACGAGGACACCGGTTGGAAGGGATTTGGCATTCCGGATCACCTATGAGTATGCTGATCAATTCTGTACGGGGTATCTATGTCTGCACCCCCAGAGATATGACCAGAGCCGCCGGATTTTATAATACTCTTCTCGAAGGTAATGATCCGGCGATTGTCATCGAACCGCTTAACGGATACAGACTGAAAGAGAAAATGCCTGATAATATCGGTGAATACAGGATACAGCTGGGTATACCGGAAATTCTGCGTTCAGGTACCGATTTGACTCTGGTGACTTACGGATCGACTGTAAGGATAGCAGCAGAAGCGGTAAACCAGCTGGCTGCACACGACATATCAGTTGAACTGATTGATGTTCAGACGCTTGTTCCTTTTGATACAAGTAAAGTTATCATTAATTCTGTCAAAAAAACCAACAGGATTTTGTTTCTTGATGAAGATGTGCCTGGTGGAACAACAGCATTTATGATGCAGGAAATACTTGAGAAACAGGGAGGATGGAATTACCTTGATTCTCCTCCGAAAACGCTTACAGGAAAAGAGCACAGACCGGCTTATACAACCGACGGAGATTATTTTTCCAAACCCAGTGCAGAGGATATTTTCGATGCTGTTTACGCAATGATGAAGGAGGCGGTACCGGAAAAATATTAATTAAAACTTCTCTGTGGAACTCTGGGACAACTCTGTGTTACTCTATGTAACAGAAGAGAAATGAAGAACTGACACAGATATTCGCAGAGATAATATTTAGTACAATTATCAGCTGATTTTTTATTCTTGACAATCTTATTTATAAATTTGTTAAATTGGTGCGTCAAATTATAGTATGAAACCGGAGGTTGATTTATTTACGATTCTGCCTGAAGACAAAATACCGCAAAAGGGTAAAATCCTGATATCAGAACCCTTTCTGCCGGATACTTTTTTTAACCGCACTATTGTATATCTTGCTGATCATACCAGTGAAGGTTCTGTTGGTTTTATTCTCAATAAAAAGCTCGACATAAAAGTCTGTGATGCCATATCAGGATTTGATGAATGGGAAGAATACCTCAGTATGGGAGGTCCTGTAGCACCTGACACACTTCATTACCTTCATAATCAGGGCGATACAATTCCAAAAAGCGTCTGGGTGGATGAGAATATTTTCTGGGGAGGAGATATTGACTTTATCAGGGATCTGATAAAAACAGGCAGAATAACAAAATCACAGATCAGATTTTTCCTTGGCTACTCGGGATGGTCTGCCGGGCAGCTTGAACGGGAACTTAAAGAAAACTCCTGGGTTATTGTAAAAGTAAATAATGACATTGTTTTAAGCAGCCAGATCGACAACACATGGAAGAGAGTTCTCAGGAGTATGAATAACAAATACAGGATGTGGGCCGATTTCCCGGAATCACCGGATATGAATTAATACCCTGAGCCCTGAACTCTGATAATACATTTCCCTGACCCTCCCGCTCCGCTAAAGCTACGCGGAACAAGCTCTTCAAAGGGGGATTTTTATAAGTGTAATATCTTAAACACCAGTTCCTTAAGTAAATCTCCCGGTTCGCTGCTCAGATCACCAAATCCCTTCGATTTCATATCGTATAAACGTAAAAGACTTATTATTTGTACTGTCTTTGAGGCATTATACTTTGATGCTGACACCTCATAATCTTTTACAAAATATGGATTTATCTTAAGTACTGCAGCGACATTATTTTTTGACTTATCGGCCAGGTAATG
>Ga0079037_100000336_pt1 | contig 20368 bp, 15 predicted proteins | sample Mud3Dept4metaG_FD_71479 | JGI IMG/M metagenome (GOLD analysis project Ga0079037, IMG submission 71479) | Freshwater wetland microbial communities from Ohio, USA, analyzing the effect of biotic and abiotic controls - Mud 3 Core 4 Depth 4 metaG | ecosystem: Environmental > Aquatic > Freshwater >... | reverse complement strand
TTCAGCCAAGCTATCATACTTATACCTGGGAAGGTCTCTCTTACCTTAAAAAAACCAATTGGTTTCTGATGCATTATGAAGGCAGGATGGTAACAGAACCTCAGATTAAGGAAGGTATTACCAGGATTGAATGGCTCCTCCCCGATGAGATAAGCAAGATTAAAGGTAATGCCTGGCTGTCATTGATGGACATGATAAATACATCGGTCCTCAAAACTTAAGCTTCTTCGCCTTTATAATCCTTAAGATTAATTGATGCCGGAACAAATCTGGAAGCATCCCCTCCGCTGCGTATTATATCCCTTACAATCGTTGAATTTATCGGTGTATGTTCCGGGATGGTGAGTAAAAAGACTGATTCAATATCAGATGACATAGCTTTGTTAACCTGTGCAATAGCCCTCTCAAATTCAAAATCAGCAGATGTTCTGAGTCCCCTTAGGATGTATTTTGCTCCATTCTTCTTACAGTAATCAACTGTAAGTCCTTCATAATGATCAACCCGTACTGCCGGTTCGCTAAAAAAAACTTTGGATATCATTTTTTTTCTTGTTTCAAGCGAATAGTAGCTTTTTTTCAATGCATTGGCCCCGACAGCAATAATTATTTCATCAAAAAGACTGAGAGCCCGCTTTACAATACCTTCATGTCCTACTGTAAAAGGATCGAAAGATCCGGGGAAGACTGCTATTTTTTTCATTCAAATGTAATTTTCTTTGCGTTTGCGACTTTTTGTTTAAGAAGAGCAAGTTCAAGCACTCCCATTATTGTCTCAACATAATGGAATTTTAATCCCCTGATATATAATTCTTTAATATCCTCAACATCTTTCCTGTTCTCTTCGGATAACACAATTTCTTTTATATTTGCTCTCTTTGCGGCAAGTATTTTCTCCTTTATACCTCCAACAGGCAGTACTTTACCCCTTAGTGTAATTTCGCCGGTCATAGCGAGATACTTTTTGACTTTCCGCTGGGTAAATGCCGATGCTATGGATGCTGCCATAGTAATCCCTGCAGAAGGTCCATCTTTCGGTATCGCTCCTTCCGGTACATGGATATGAATATTCCATTTGTCGGAAAAATTATCAAGAAGATTTAGCAATCCGGCATTTGACTTAAGGTACTCAAGAGCAATAACTGCCGATTCTTTCATCACTTCTCCGAGATTTCCTGTCAGAGTCAGTTTGCCTGTTCCCCTGCTCAGGCTTGTTTCAACAAAAAGTATTTCTCCTCCGGCAGCAGTCCAGGCAAGTCCGGTTACCACGCCTGCCTGATCGTTCCCTGAATAAATATCGCGGTTGTATTTAGGCGGACCTAGTATCTCCATCAGGACTTTATCAGACAGCGCCGGGTTGTACCGCGTACCTGAAGCTATATTCTTTGCGGTAACTCTGACGATCTTGGCAAGTCGTTTATCGAGTTCCCTGACACCCGATTCGCGTGTATACTTTTCGATCAGCTTCTCAAGAGTGTTGTTGCTGATTGTAAGCTGTTCGGATTTAACTCCATGATTTTCAAGTTGTTTTGGAAGAAGATGCTGCTGTGCAATTTCCAGCTTTTCTTCAACGAGATAGCCGGTTATCTCGATTGTTTCCATCCTGTCGCGGAGAGCAGGACTGATAGTTGACAATGTGTTTGCAGTGGCAATGAACAGAACTTTCGAAAGATCATATTCCATTTCGAGAAAGTTATCAAAGAATGTACTGTTCTGCTCAGGATCAAGTACCTCCAGGAGTGCTGAAGAAGGATCACCCCTGAAGTCCTGTCCAACCTTATCTACCTCATCAAGAATAAATACCGGATTGGAAGATGCTGCACGCTTGATATTCTGGATTATTCTTCCAGGCATTGCGCCGATATATGTTTTCCGATGTCCTCTGATTTCTGCTTCATCGTGCAGGCCTCCCAATGACATCCTAACATATTTTCTTCCAAGTGCCCTTGCTATCGATCTGCCAAGTGATGTCTTTCCTACACCGGGAGGGCCGTACAAACACAATATAGGTGATTTAAGATCACCTTTAAGTTTAAGGACAGCTAAATGTTCAAGTATTCGTTCTTTTACGTCATCAAGGCCAAAATGATCATTATCAAGTACTTGTCTTGCATTATTCAGATCGAGGTTATCCTGGGTATATTCACCCCACGGAAGATCGAGAAGAGTCTGGATATAATTTACCTGGACAGAGTATTCGGCAGCTGCAGGATTAAGACGATGAAGCTTATCCAGCTCTTTATCGAACACTTTTTTTACATCCTCTGTCCATTTTTTTGTGTCAGCTTTTTTCCTGTATTCTTCAATCTCTTTTTCAAGAGGATTACCTCCCAGTTCATTCTGAATAGTCTTCATCTGCTGATGCAAGAGAAATTCCCTTTGCTGCTGGTCAAGGTCGCTCTTTACCTTTGACTGAAGTTCATTTTTAAGTTCAAGCACCTGGATCTCCTGAACCAGAAATTCAAGAAGAATAAATCCCCTGTCGCGTATACTATTAATTTCCAATAGTTTCTGTTTGTCCTGAACTTTTATATCAGTGTTGGAACAGATGAAATTTATCAGGTAAGTATTATTCTCAATGTTCTTTATTGCAAATGAAGCTTCCGGACTGATATTGGGATTTATCTTGATAATCTTGAGAGAGAGATCCTTAAGTGAACCGACGATAGCATCAAAGTCCTTGCTCATATGTTCCGGTTTCCTTTCAGGCATTGGTTTTACCTTTGCCACAAAATAAGGATCATCAGATACCAGCTCGCTAAGTACCATTCTTTTACGGCCCTGGATTATGGCTGTAGTGGAACCGTCGGGCATTTCGAGGAGTTTCACTATCTGCCCTATTGTACCGACAGAATGAAGGTCGTTATAACCCGGATTTTCAAGGTCAGGATCTTTCTGGGCAACAGTTCCGACAATTTTGTCATTTCTATAGGCATCCTTAATAAGCTGAATTGAACGCGGCCTGCCGATTGAGATTGGCAGGACCACACCCGGAAAAAGCACGGTATTGCGTAGTGAGAGAACAGGAATGACCTCAGGCAATTCAAATTCTTCAAGATCAATATCATCACCATCGGCAATAATAGGGACTATATCTCCTTCACCATCAAGCATATCCGGAAGTAATATTTCATTAATCGGTTTCCTGAATTTTTTTTCCATATTACCAAAAGCTAATTCTCTTCTTCCTTAGTTATTATTTCTTATTATCAGGAAATGTCAAAATTACAGAATATTTTAACAAATCAGCCGATAGAAGATCATGCAATCTTTGTGCCATAAGAGTGATGATTACCAAAATTTAAAACAGACACTCCTCTTTGTAAATAAAAAAGGGGCCTTTAATGAGCCCCTCCATGTGAAATCTATTACTTCTATTATTCCTCTTCTTTCTCTATCTTATTCTCCTTTTCTTTCCCTTTCTTCTTCCCGATGTGGTCTTTGTAACGGTTCATGAATTTATCAACCCTTCCGGCTGTATCAACAAGCTTCATTTTACCGGTATAAAAAGGATGAGATGTATTTGATATTTCAAGCTTAATAAGAGGATATTCATTACCGTCCTCCCATTTAATGTTTTCTTTTGACGGAGCAGTTGATTTACTGAGGAAAGAATAACCATTTGACATATCCTGAAATACGACAAACCTGTAATTTTCAGGATGTATACCCTGTTTCATTGCTGTTTATTTTAATGTTTTTATTTGTAAAATCCTTCTGTTTAGGGACTGCAAAATTAATGAACAATACTTAAAATCCAATAAGAATTAATAAAATTATTGATTTTCTGCATTATTCTTAGCGTTATTCTGCTGTTTTTCAGCCATTTCATCCTTATATCTTATAAATTTAAGCTTGTCGTTTATTAAATATCTGTATGTAACATGAGTTTTCATTTTTATTGCACCCAGTGCTTCACTTGCCGCCATCATTTTGAAGTTATAGTCGCCTACCCATGAGATTTCAAGTTCTTTCACCCAAGGTTTTTTCATAAGTACCTGGTAAAACTTATAAAAGGCAGCAGCTTCAACGCCGGAATTCTGATGAGAATGTAAAGTACCACCCGCAACAGTTCTTAATCTCGTCATCTTATGAGTCATTTTATAATAAACGAATCTTATAAGATTCCAGATGTTCATCTTTCCGTTAAAGTGTTTGAGAATCTGATTCAGGTCGGGATACATAACCCAGAATCCGACTGGTTTATCATTATGATATACAAATATAATTGTTTCGACATCCAGTATTGGTTTTGCTTTTCGAAGTGCTTCTTCAAGAACCTCCGGCACTAAGGGCGTAAAATCTCTTTTTAAATAAGTCCAGGTTGTGTTATAAATTTCACAGATATCATCAATGTATTTACGGGAGTTTTTAAATTCAAAGTGGCGGAAGGTGTAACCTGGTCTTTTTGACAGCCATTCTGCGACTTTCCGTAGGCGTTCAGGGAAATTAGTAAATTCACCTTTTACATTCCGTACTTCCCTGTGATATGAATACTGTTCAAAGTAGTTTCTGAAACCATATGCTTCGAAAAAGTTCCGGTAATATTTCTTATTGAAAGGCATTCCATACCCCTGCTGTATGAATCCATCAACCAGTAATCCCCAGTTATTGTCATTTTCTCCAAAATTTATCGGGCCGTCTATTGCTTCTATTCCGCGGTCAGAAAGCCACTCTTTTGCCGTATCAAAGAGTAAGAAAGCTGCTTCCCTGTTTTCCACAACTTCGAAAAAGCCTAGTCCGCCTGTTGGCTGGCGATTGGCGGCTGATCTGATATAGTCAATAAATGCGGCAACTCGCCCAATCGTTTTGTCATTTTCATCTTTAAGAATCCAGCGTATTGCCTCACCATGTTTGAATGTTCGATTCTTAGCCGGATCAAACAGAGATTCAATTTCAGAATCAAGCGGACATACCCAATATGGATCACCTTTGTACAACTTCTTAGGAAAATCCAGGAATTCCCTTGTATCGCATTTTGTTAGTACTTCTTTGATATGCATGGCATTAATTGTCTGTAATACAACTTAATATCACAATCCCAGTTAGTAAAATCAAACAAATATACACAGATTTTCAACCTTTAATTTACTTCCGGCAGCCAGCAGCCCTAAATCTCGTTAATGAATATCAATAATCCTGTTATCGACAAGGAAGAAGAGAATTGATATAAGAACGGAATAAACAGCGAAAGCTTTTAAAGGTATATATTCAGATGGTTTAATCCCCATCTTCGCCCAGACATATCCTACCAGAATAATTTTTGCAATAATATAGACAATAAGTGTGGAAACAGCTACACCGACGATACCATAACCCCACTTAATCATAAGTAGACTGAGAGGGATATTTAGTGCAATTTCAATGAAAGCTGCAAAAAGGGTTATATGTGTCTTTTTCCTGCCTACGATAATTGTCTGAGGAAAGACAAGCCGGGGAATTATAAGCAGGGTATAAACCATAAATATTCCGGCGCTTTTATGAAACTCAGGATTGAAGAGCCGAGGATAAAACCATCTGGTAAAGAGCATAATTACCATTGAAATCGGGAAGAGCAGGTGCATTAGTTTTTTTGACTTCAGCTTGATTTTTTCAAGTGATTCTTTCATTCTCGACCGTGTGGAGAATTCAGGAAGCATTGCATTACTGAGACCGTTTGCCAGGAGAAGCACAAGAGGAAATTCTTTTGCCCCATAGCGAAACCACGCAAACATTGCAGGATCACGGTAGACTGCTGAAACAATTATTCCGTCAACATACTGTGCTGATCCGCTGATAAGAGAGGTTATAATCAACGGTGTCCCAAGATAGAGATGTTCTTTCATAAATTCCCATGAAACTCTGATCTCTGAGTACCTTCTAAGCAATATTAACAACCATATCCATCTTCCGACGGATATAACCAACAATCCGTAGATAGACCAGATTATGTCTTTGCCGGAAAGAATCGGGACAATAACAAGAATGAGCTGTGCTAAAAATGTATATAGTCCGTATTGAAAAATACGATATGACCTGTTATTAAGGAGATAAATGTATTCAATGAGACAAACGGGGCTGCTCAGCAAAAGGTAGAGCAACAGCAGATTAATAAAAGGTACATTGCCTGTGAAATGGAAAACTGAAACGCTATTTTTTATAGAGTGTCCAAATGCGAAAAAAAGGAGACTGAAAAAACATAATAAAAGAAATGCATTAAAAATTTCCGGTGATTTCCCGGTACTGTTCACCCCAAGCTTCCTGAATGTTTTGTTTCTGTGATAAAGAGGCAGAAGAGATTGAATTATACCTGTAACCCAGAAAAAACTCATCAGCCCTGCAATAAAAAGGAACATTTCCCATGAACCTATTTCTGCACGTGTAAGATGACTTTTTGTAAATACTATGCTGATGATCAGGAAGGCAGTAAATTTCATCAGCTGAAATATCTGAAGGCCTGATATATTGTCAATGAATTTAGTCCTGTTCAATCCTTACCTGGTTTTCTTAAAAAAATATAGCAGGAAACAATTCTCTGCATAAGAAACTGTCCTGGCAGTTCATTTTTTTGAACCGCTCAAAGATAATAATTGAAAGGAAGTGCCAGAAATTAATTTTTATATTTTGCTAATAATAATTTTGGGGTTATTTTTGCATTCCTGAAACGGTGGATGTAGTTCAGTTGGTTAGAACGTCGGATTGTGGTTCCGAAGGTCGTGGGTTCGACCCCCATCTTCCACCCTAAACAGAAAAGGCTGCCCAGCAAGGGCAGCCTCATTTTTTGGTAGCAATCAAAGAGGAATAAAAATCCTTACTTCTGATTTTGTTTATTGAAGGTATTGTACTTAAAATATGAAGCAACTAAGAGTGCAACTATCACTAATACAGTAATATAAACAAATGAAGGAACCGGTACCGGATCACCCGATGCATAAGAATGCAGACCTGACAGATAGTAATTCACGCCAAAATATGTCATAAGCACTGACGAGAAAGCGAATACTGAAAGCAGATTAAAGGTAAAGATATCTTTCATCCCCGGAATCATCCGGGAATGGATAACAAGAGTATATACAATTATCGTAATCAGTGACCATGTTTCTTTTGGATCCCATCCCCAGTATCGACCCCACGACTCATTAGCCCATACGGCGCCAAGGAAAGTGCCGACGGTCAGGAAATAGAGTCCAAGTGTTAACGACCTGAAATTAATCAGCGTCAATTCGTCAACGGTTTCAGATATCCTCTCACGGTTCCGTGCGTTTACAAGAGTCAGCAGGATCATTGTTATTATCGCCAATATGGCTCCAAGACCAAGAAAGCCATAGCTGCTGATAATAACAGATACATGAAGTGTAAGCCAGTATGATTTAAGGACCGGAACAAGGTTGGTTATCTCCGGATCCATAAAGCTCATGTGAGCCACAAGGAGTGTAAGCCCCGAAAGTATTGCCGTTGCCGCGAGTGCAAATTCCGATCTGCGCCGGAAAATGAATCCTGCCAGAAGTGTAAACCATGAAATAAAAACCAGTGACTCATAACCGTTCGTCATTGGAGAATGGCCTGAAATGTACCATCTGAGTCCCAGGCTGAAAGTATGAAATATGAATCCTGTAAAGAGGAGCCAAAAGAATATTTTCACGATCAGCAGTTCCTTCCTTCTGCCGCTTATAACCATTGCAATAAGAAAAGCAAGCATCAGGATCCCAATAGTGGCATAAAACGGGAAGAGCTTTTCAAATATTCCCATTTTGTAATAGAGCCTTTCTCCCCTGATCTTTGACCCTGAAGGAAGATCATATTCCGAAAATCTTTTCTGATACTCATTTACCGATCTGCAGATCTCTTTAACAGCAGCGACATTATTTGCCTGGAGTGCATCTGAAAGGGTAGTGAAAATGTTCTGAAGATATACTGAATCTTCTTTGCTGGCTGCATTTTTGAGGGCATCTTCGGCCTTTCCCCAGCCTGCTGTACCATCCTTCAGAGGAAATATCTTCATGAAATCGCCCCTGTAGATCATATAAACGATGTTTAAACGTTCATCGACTTTCATGACCTCTTTATCAAACTTATTCCTGTCTCCGGGCGACTTCCCATAAGCAGTATTTACTTCTCTGGCCAGTCTGTATGATCCGTTATCATCCATCGTGACCAGGTCAGTAAAAGCTGCCATGTTACTTTTTATACCCAGCACTCCCTGAAGACCACTGTTTGAGACTCTTATCAAAGGGTAATCCTTCCATTTGTCGAAATGGAACATTATGCCAAGGAATACCTGCAACGGAGTATATTTCTCCAACCGGTTGCTGTGCGATACCTTTCTAAGTATATCGCTGCTAAGGGTATAAAGCGGCTTTGTTCTCCCGTTATTATCCTGAATAAGTACTTTCCCGAACTCTTCAGCTGCTTCCCTGCCTGGTGCAAAATTCTGTGCCTGAATAGTACCCATCCCTGATATTATGATCAGAAAAACTCCCGTCGCAGCTTTCCTCCGGAGAGCCGAACTCCATGCTGTTGCTTTAAGAGTGCGGAAAAGTGATCTCCTGCTTATAAGTGAAATGATAATGAACAGGAACAGAAGCGTATATCCTGTGTACGTGACAGCCATCCCTGCCGGATCGTGACTTACGGAAAGTATAGTTCCCAGCTCATCTCGGTCATAAGAAGACTGATAGAATCGGTATCCTCTGTATTTCAGTACATTATTCATGAAAATACTGAATGGCTTTTCAATATTATGTGTCTTGTCGATCAGAGTCACATTACTCCTGAAGCCAGAGGGACTGTCTGATCCGGGGTAACGTTCAAGCACAAAATCATTAAGTTGCAGGGAAAATGGAAGTGATACCGGTTCCTCCTTTAACGAAATACATTCATTTGAAGTATCCCCCTCACGTATATGCATTGAGCCTTCCCATCCGGTATATCTCGTAATTGCTGCTCCGGCCACCATAAGTATAAAAGCAAGATGAAAAAGTGCTATCGGGAGCTTTTCCTTTCTGAACATCCTGTTGATTATGAGCTGGCCGGTCAGGTTAACAGCGAGGAGAAGGAGGATAAGTTCGAACCATTTTGCATCATAAACCATACCGTAAGCAGCGCCGGAACCATAATCATTCTCAATGAATGTTGCTGAAGCCATTGCAGCAGCAAACACCACAAATAACGACCCCATGAAAGTCGGCGAAACGAGGAATCTGAGAATCTTCATATTTCGTAATCTGTCAGGATACAAGATAAAATTTCAGCATCTATTTATGTTTTTCTATTCTTCCTCAGATCGGACATAACCCGTTATTATCCCATTCAGACCCGTGGAAGGACGATACCCTATGGTTGCAAGATAAATATGAATTACCAGGAACAGAGTTACAATGATCCCTAAAATAATATGAAACACATCAAAGATAACCAGCCCTCTACTGGAAAAGAGCCTGATAATATTTTCTTCCGGTATCATGAGTCCTATTCCCGAAATAATCAACAAAGGAAGGGCAATGTACATAATAACAACATATGTAGTCTTCTGGAGGGGATTGAATTTGCTATCGAAACTGGGAGGAAAAGGTTGTTTTTCATGCCTGAACATTCCAACCATGTTATATCGGATCTGAATGGCCAGATCCTGAAAGAAGGTCTTCCATCTTATCCTGTAATATTTCCCGTTATCGGTGAAAATATTTCCGAGGACAAACCCTATATAGCTTATTATCAATATTTTTGAAGCTGTATTGTGCCATACTACGACACCTCCGTTTTTAAGGATAAGGTCGGAGCTTCCCTGGCTAAGAAAGAATATCCTTATCCCGGTGTAAATCAGTATAAAAATTACTATCGCATTTACGATATGCCATAAACGGACCCACAACGGATATAATAACATCTTTTAGGATTTTATGGTTAGAACTTGTAGGTGTTGTCTTCGATAAGTTTGTCAGCGATCCTTCTCCTGGCATCCTTCACGTTTATACCCCTGACTTTTGAAAGTGTATCTATTACACTTATTAATGCCGGAGCGTTTTCAGGTGCCGCAGATGAATAAGTCGCATCATATGCCGATTTTCTTATAATTCCGGCAGTATCATAGATATTTACGTCAACAATATCTCTATAAACGGGAAGGTTCCCTTTAATTGTCTCCCGTTTTTTCACTCTAAGCAGCAAAGACTCCGAAACATATGTCTCCATCATCATGTCCGCAATATTATTGAGTACTTCCTGCTCATTGATAAGCGTTTTTTCGAAGCGCTTCACAGCAACATTTATACAAACTAAGATTACTTTCTTAAAATTAGAAATATACCTTGCATTTTCATCAGCCCAGCTTTCTTCAGGATTCCTGCCATCGGTAATATCTTCCATATTATTATACAACGATTCTGCTTTTCCGAAGAGATCGAATTCTCCTTTCATCGCCCGTTTCATTGCAGTGTCAACAACAAGAAGACGATTTATCTCGTTTGTACCTTCGAATATTCTGTTTATTCTCGAATCACGGTATCCTCTTTCAACATCCATCTCAGCCGAATAGCCCATACCACCATGTATTTGCACTGCTTCATCTGAAATAAAGTCGAGCATTTCTGACCCATAAACTTTCAGGATAGCAGCCTCAACTGCATAATGACTTATGGCTTCAATTGTAGCTCTTCCGATATCGCCACAATCAACCTTAAGTTTTTCCATCATATCATCAATATTCCTGCTTACTCTGTAAACGGCTGATTCTGAGGCAAACAATCTGATCACCTGGCCAGCCAGTTTATATTTTATTGCACCAAATGAAGATATAAGGACTCCAAACTGTTTACGTTCGTTAGCATATTTAACTGAATCAGTGATTGCCTTTTTTGCTGCACCCAGAACATTTGCACCAAGCTTCAGCCTGCCCATATGAAGGATGCTCAATGCAATCCTGAATCCCTCTCCTCTTTTTCCCAGAAGGTTTTCGACAGGCACTCTGACATCATTATAATAAATCTGTGCTGTTGATGATCCTTTAATACCCATTTTATGTTCATCCTGACCTATGACCACACCGGGGAAATTACGTTCAACAATAAAAGCGCTTAATACCCTGTCATTATCTATTTTTGCGAAGACAACCTGTGTGTCAGCGAAGCCTGCATTTGTGATCCACATCTTCTGCCCGTTAAGTATGTAATGACGGCCATCTTCTGAAAGTCTTGCATTTGTCTTTCCCGAATTGGCATCACTCCCGGCGCCAGGCTCTGTCAGACAATATGATCCAAGCAGCTCTCCGGTTGCAAGTTTTGTGACGTAACGTTCCCGCTGGTCTTTATTTCCATAGTATAATACAGGTAATGTTCCTATTCCGCAATGTGCCATATAAGCGACAGAAAATGAATAACCTGCCCCCGTAGTTTCAGCAACAAGCATCTGAGTGACAAAATCCTGGCCAAATCCTCCGAATTCCTCAGGGACCGAAATTCCCATCAATCCCAATTCACCTGCCTTTTTAAGTATGTTTTTCATCAGTTCCCTGTCACCCTTTTCCAGATCTGCCATCTTCGGGTAGACCTCTGTTTCAAGAAAATCGCGGCATGTCTGGGCTATCATACGTTGTTCCTCATTGAATTCTTCAGGTATAAAAATATCTTTCGCTTCAATTTCAGTTACAAGAAATTCACCACTTTTAAGGACTTTTCTGCTTTCCATTTCTGCAAATTTATTTTTTATATATGTTTATAATCCAAGTGATTGCGCAACCAATTCTGCTATATCAAGGTTTTTAATATCTCCTTCTTTGTTTTTATATTTAAGCCCGTCAGTAAGCATAGTCATGCAAAAAGGACAGGCTGTTGCTATTACAGTAGCCCCGGTTTTAATAGCATCTTCAGTTCTTTCAATAAAGATTTCCTTTTCACCCTTTTCCGCCTCCTTGAACATCTGAGCTCCGCCTGCGCCACAGCATAAGGCGAAGCTTTTGTTTCTGTGCATTTCGAAATAATTACCTGTGAGCTTTTCAATAATAAAACGGGGATGATCATATATACCATTTGCCCTGCCCAGGTAACACGGGTCGTGATAAGTTACTGAAATATCTTTCAGTGATGAGTCGTTAATTTTAAATTTACCTTCAATGGAATACTTGTACAAAATTTGTAAGTAATTGATTACCTCATAGTTGCCGTCAAGATCAGGATACTCGTTCTTAAAAGTGTTATAACAGTGCGGGCAAAGAGTAATAACTTTCTTAATTTCATAAGCTTTCAATTTAGCAATTACCTGAAGTGCCTGCATTTGATAAAGCATTTCGTTACCAGCCCGCCGGGCAGGATCGCCTGTACAGGTCTCCTCCTTCCCCAGTACAGCAAAGCTGATATTAAGATGAGTCAGTATTTTGACAAATGCCCTGATAACTTTTTTATATCTGTCATCGAAAGCACCGGCACATCCGACCCATAGAAGGTACTCGGGTTTTTCGCCCTTTGCAAAAACATCAGACATAACTGGAACTATGAGATCTCTGGCCCAGTTAAGGCGGTCTTCTGCAGAATATTGCCAGGGAGCACCGTTATTTTCAATATTATTAAATACTGATTTCAGCTCACCTGGAGCAGATGCTTCTTCAAGAACGAGATACCTTCGCATATCCACTATAAGTGAGGGTTGATTGATATTTATCGGACACTCTTTTGCACATGCATTACAGGTCGTACAGGCCCACAGCTCCTCCTCTGTGATATAATCTCTTAATAATGAGCGGTTATCATTATAATCTTTTCCGTTCTTAACCATCAAAGGGCCTTTTTCTTTCATCCTTGCCCTTAGATCCATCATAATTTTCCGGGGAGATAGTTTCTTTCCGGTAATATTTGCCGGACAGACAGAGGTACATCTGCCGCATTCGGTACATGACAAAGAATCGAAATAATTTTTCCAGGTCGCATCCTCAGCATCTTTTACACCAAATCTTTCGAAAGCGGCAGCGACGGGAACAGCAGCTGATGTACTTTCCGGATCAAGCATCAGTTTAACTTCTTTAGTAATATTGTCCATATTGGTCAGTTTCCCAAGGGGCTCGAGACGTGAAAGAAATACATTGGGAACTGACATAAAAACATGGAAATGTTTTGAATATGGCAGATAGTTTGCAAAGAAAAAAATCAGAAGGATATGCACCCACCAGGATATTTCATAAATTACTTTGAAATTATCGGCAGACAAACCTGAGAATATAGCCGCAAGCAGTTTTCCTACAGGATAGAGACCTGCAATATCGCCTCCTGTTGCTGACTTATTTCCCACATATCCCATATTCATTGCAGCAAGGGATAACATCAATAGCAGTATTAACATCAGAGCCACCGCAGCATCAAGATGTGATTTTTTCTTCATCTCGGTTCCTTCGAACCGCTTAATATGAAAAAAGAAACGGCGTGCCATGAAAATGATGATTGAAACAGCAATAAGAAAGGCGAAAACATCCCCCGAAGCCATAATAAAATCATGTACAGGACCAAAAAATCTGAAAGCTTTTTCGCTGCCTGTAAGTCCATCAAAGACCATTTCTATACTGCCGAAAATGATCACACAGAAGCCCCAGAAAACCAGAGCATGTAAAAATCCAATGACCGGCTTCCGGAAAATCTTTGTTTGTCCGAAGGCGACTTTCATCATTATTCCGAACCGCTTTCCAAAATCCCTTACAGGAAATGAAGGTTTGGTAAGTCTGAAATAGCTGATCAGTCTGCTTATTGTATAGAAGAACACAGAAAATGTGATCAGAAGGATGATTGCAAATATTATCTGACGGATCATAGGATTATTATATCGTACGTTCGTTGCATGCAACGAACGTACCACCATATTATTATCTATTCTTTAGTGCTGTCACCAGTTTTGGCAGGACTTTCATCGCATCGCCGATAATTCCATACTGAGCAACTTCAAAAATAGGAGCATCCTTATCGATATTGATTGCTACAATATATTTTGATGCGCTTACACCTGCCAGGTGCTGTGTTGCACCTGATATACCTACAGCAATGTAAAGGTTTGGTGCAATTATCTTACCTGTCTGCCCGGTATGTTCTTCATGAGGCCGCCATCCCTCGTCAGAGACAGGACGAGAACAGGCTGTGGCTGCTCCGAGAGTTTCAGCAAGCTCTAAAAGAGGAGGCCAGTTATCAGGAGATTTCATCCCTCTCCCTCCGGAGACAACAATATCTGCATCCGTTAACAGAATCCTGCCTGTTTGTCTCAGTACCTCCTGAACCTTTGTTTTCGCTGCTGAACTATTAATGTCAATATCAATTTTTTCAATACTCGCGATATTAGGAGTTTCTGTCAGATCAAATGAATTCTGTGCAAGAGTAATAATCTTTACTTCCGATTTAAGAATAACATGAGCAAATGCATTCCCCGAATAAGCTTTTTTGTAAACCGTAAACGGATTGGTACTAAGAGGCAGCTTGCTTACACCAGACCCTATACCAGCCTTGAGTCGAACTGACAATCTTGGAGCAATTGCCTTTCCAGTGTTGTTATTGGCAATAACAATTACTGAAGCATTTATTTTCAAAGCAATTTCTGAAATAACACTTGCATATAACTGGTTATCCAGAGATGAAAGAATTTCCTTTTCGCAACTTAAGATCTTTTGTGCACCATAATTACCCAGTGTGCTTAATTCCTTCTCATCAACTTTACCTATGGAAAGGACAGAGACAGAACTATTGATCATTTTTGCCACAGCGGTGGCATATGATACAAGTTCATAAGAGAGCTTCTTGAATTTTCCGTCCCAATTTTCGGTGTAAACTAAAACTGACATATAAATTTTATTAATGATGTTAATAATCAGATAACTTTTGCTTCATTACAGAGCAGGTCAATTAATTTCGAGGGGTCCTCCGCATCGATAAATTTACATGCGGAACGCGGAACCGGTTTTTCAAGAACAGTTATTTGTGTCAACGGTTCAACATCTATAGGTTCAAGTATTTTAATTTGCTTCGTTCTTGCAAGCATTATGCCTCTCATTGCAGCAATTCGTGGTTCCCTGGCAATACCTTTCTGAACAATTGCAACTAATGGTACAGGAGCCGTAATAATTTCTTTTCCTCCGTCAATTTCACGGGTAATCACCAGGATCCCTTTTTCTATTTTTATTTCGGAAACTGCCGATACTGAAGGGATATTTAGGAATTCCGATATCATTCCTCCGACTGCCGAGTTGTTAAAATCACTCGATTCGATACCGCATAAAATAACATCAAATTGTTCCTTTCTGATCGCTTCTGCCAGCTGGGCAGCAACAAAGTAAGCATCAGATGATTCTGCATTTATTCTGATGGCATCATCTGCTCCTATAGCCAGTGCTTTGCGTATTGTAGGTTCAGAAGAAACCGTGCCAACATGGGCGACAGTAACTGATTTTATTCCATTTGCCGGATCATCCTTCAGTTCGAGTGCACATGTGAGCGACAGCTCATCCCATGGATTAATAACCCACTGGAGACCGGTTGTGTCTATTGTAGCATCTCCTTCAGAAAATTTAATCTTTGTTGTTGTGTCGGGAACATTGCTGATGCATACCAGAATTTTCATTTAAAAGTTATTTTAGATTATAACATTAATAATCAATACTTTACCAGAGTTAAAGCTCAGGTTATTTCATATTTGAGGCGGCAAATATAATAATTTAGATCGCACTTTCAAACCACATTATACCCGTTTTTTAAACATGTTCGAAATATAACAGTAATATATCTGATTATATTACTGATTATTACGCAATAAAAACGACTAATTTATAAATATCAGTCGAAACAAATTTCTAAAGATGCTTTCAGGGCAGTAAGATTTTCTTAATGTGAATGAATAATTAGAAATATAAGCTATAAATTCGCGACGCCAGTAAAATGACAACCGGCAGAAATGATAAAATGAAAAAAGCAGCAGGGACATACGGTGCAGTAATCCTGGCGATGATCTTCTGGTCATTTTCTTTTATCTGGTTTAAAATTGCGAACGAGGCTTTCCGCCCACTTACAATTGTATTTATAAGACTGGTGCTTTCAGTTATCATCCTGACGACATTTCTTTTACTTACAAAAAATCTTGAGAAAATAAGGAAAAAAGACAGAAAACTATTCCTGCTTCTGGCTTTGTTTGAACCTTTTTTCTATTTTCTCGGCGAAAGTTTCGGACTTACTTATGTATCAGCTACAGTCGGATCGGTCCTTATTTCAACAATACCTGTGTTTGCTGCACTTGGTGCCTGGATAATTTTCGGGGAAAGGTTAAGAACAATAAACTATGCTGGTATCATTCTTTCATTCCTGGGAGTGCTGGTTTTTGTACTTAACAGAGATGGCACTCTTTCATTTAACATAAAAGGATTAGTTTTATTGACTATTGCAGTATTTTCAGCTGTCGGCTACAATCTGACTTTGAGCAGACTGGTAGGAATGTACAGTCCAGTATTTATAGTAAACATTCAGAATATTATCGGTTCCATACTATTTCTTCCTGTATTTTTATTCTCCGATTTAAATCATTTAATATATGCACCTTTTTCTTTCAGGCATTTTGTACCGATAGTTGAATTAGCTGTATTTGCTTCATGCGGAGCATTTATTCTTTTTGCATCCTCAGTGAAAAAAATGGGAATTACCAAAGCCAATGTTTTTTCAAATTGTATTCCGATTTTTACTGCTCTTTTTTCATTTCTTTTGCTTAGCGACAAACTGACCGTTCAGAACATAGTCGGGATGTCAATAGTTATAGCTGGAATTTTTATGTCACAAATAAACGGTCATAAGAAAATCATTGATGAGGCTTCTGTCCTGGCAGGTAAAACTGCATGATTGTAAGGTCATAATTTTATATTCAGTTCATTTATAATAATTTACAAATCATTTACGTTTAATAAATTTCATACTATATTTGGTGTTGTTTGTCACCATGTTCAAAAGAAGCTTATATATCTTATTATTCAGTTTGCCTTTCGACATTCTGATTGCACAAACAGGCGGAGATAATATTTATGAATTCCTCAACCTGACACATTCCGGCCTTGTTTCATCGCTTGGTGGGACAAATGTTTCTTTAAATTCAGATAACCTTAATCTGGCTTATCATAATCCGGCTCTTTTAAATACAGGGATGGATAAAAATCTCGCACTGAATTATGTAAACTTTTTTGCCGGGGTCAATTATGGTCTGGTTATGTATTCAAGGACCGATTCCAGTATCGGGAATTTTGCTGCAGGACTGACTTATCTCAATTACGGTTCATTTACCGAAGCCGACGCTACCGGGCTTATTACAGGTTCCTTCACCGGGTCAGAATATGCTCTATCTTTGATTTATTCGAGGATGATAAATTCATCCTTTTCTGTTGGAATTAATTTTAAGCCAATACTTTCACATCTCGAAAAATATACTTCATTTGGATTCTCATTTGACCTGGGAGCAGGGTATATAAGTAATTCGGGTCTTTTCTCCGCTGGTATGGCAATTAAAAACGCCGGATTGCAGGTAACACCTTATGAGGGAGAAGAGAGGCAAAAACTTCCTTTTGAGATTAATGCAGGATTAACTCAGAAGCTTTCACATGCACCCTTTAGGTTCTCACTCACAATCAGGCATTTAGAGAAATTTGATCTTACTTATGAATATAAAGATTCAACTTCAATCAATAATTATTTTCTATCATCTGAGTTTCTTGAGAATATTATGAGACACGCTATTTTAGGAATAGAATTTATACCTCATAAGAATTTTTATCTGAGTGCAGGATATAACTACCAGAGAAGAAAAGAACTCCAGATAGATTCAAAGATATCCACTGTAGGATTATCATGGGGATTTGGGATCAACACGTCAATGATAAACCTGGAGTTTGGAAGAGCTACTTATCATCTGGCCGGATCTTCAAATCATCTTTCGCTTATCGTAAAAACTGGTCTGTTGTATAACAGATTCAGAAAATGACGGTTTTGATTTTAGGTTTTTAATCAGTAATTTTAATTTTTGCGGAGAATTACCCCCACTCCCTCCCGACCTTTGGCCGGGACAGGCTCTAAAAGGGGTTTAATAAACATCTATGAATAAATCCCTCATCAGGCGGGCAGGAGAAAGATTTCTGTTATGAAGAAAAAATTAATCATCGCAATCGATGGATATTCATCCTGCGGGAAGAGTACTTTTGCCAGGGCAATAGCTAAGGAACTCAATTATATTTTTATTGACAGCGGGGCAATGTATCGCGCGGTAACCCTTTATTGCCTGAGGAGAGGATTCGTTGGAAGCAATAAGCTTGATACATGTGGAATCATCCGGGAACTGAATGATATACATATTGAATTTGTCTATAATCCAGATATCGGTGAAAATGAGACATTTATGAATTCGGAGAATGTTGAGAAAGAGATCAGGGGCATTGAAGTTTCATCTCACGTCAGCATGATAAGTCAGATACAGGAAGTACGTTCACGTATGGTGGAATTGCAGAGGCAGATTGGTGTATTCAGAGGTATAGTTATGGACGGAAGGGATATCGGGACAGTCGTATTTCCTGATGCTGACCTGAAAATATTCATGACGGCATCTGTTGATGTAAGAGCAAAAAGAAGATATGATGAATTGAAAAACAAGGGAATTAATGTGGATTTTGAGGAAGTCCGCGAAAATATCATTGCAAGAGATATTACTGACGAAAACAGGGATATTAGCCCTTTACGCAAAGCTGATGATGCAATTGTCCTCGATAACAGCAGAATGACCGTTGAAGAGCAGATGGTGTGGGTACGCCAGATGATTGAAAAGAGAATAAATGGTAGTCGAAATTGATAAAAAATCCGGATTCTGTTTCGGAGTACAAAACGCTGTTGAAATTGCAGAGAAGGCTCTTCTGAAAGGGGAGAAAGTATTTTCACTGGGTCCCATTGTTCATAATGACAAAGAGATGGAACGTCTTATAGCACTGGGACTTATTTCAATAGATCTTAAAGAGTTCAGCAGGTTAAAGAACTGTAAAGTTATGATAAGGGCTCACGGTGAACCTCCTGAAACATATCTGACAGCAGAAAGAAACAACATTACGATAATAGAAGCTACCTGCCCGATTGTTAAAAAGTTGCAATCAAGGATTAAGTCTACATGGTTAAAGACTAAAAATGACAATGGTCAGGTGGTCATATTCGGGAAACCGGGTCATGCTGAAGTAGTAGGATTATTGGGGCAGACAGATAATGAAGGAATTCTGGTTTCAGGTCCCGAAGATCTGAAAAAAATAGATCTTGCAAAACCAGTATGGTTATTCGCCCAAACAACTATGAGTATTAAGGATTATAATAATTTTGCAGCCCTGATACTTACAGAACTTAAAAAGAAAGGAATTATCAAACCTGAAAAATATCTTCACTTGAATAATACGATTTGCGGACAAGTATCAAACAGAGAACCTTATCTTAAAGAATTTGCACAAAACCATGATGTTGTGATATTTGTAAGCGGCCGGGAGAGTTCAAACGGCAAAATGCTTTATTCAGTCTGTAAAAACATCAATCCTCAAACCTATTTTATTTCATCTCCCGAAGAAATAGACAGATCCTGGTTTGAAGGTAAAAAAACTGTCGGAATTTGCGGAGCCACATCAACACCAAAATGGCTTTTAGAGAATATCTATGATTTGATTTCAGGTTTATGATATCAATAATTTTCACATATTTGTCGGAAAATTAATTAAAGCAATTCATTGTAAAAGAGTTTTTCCTTTATGCCAAAATCAAAAGTATTTTTTACCAATCTGAGAACAAAACCTTCACAGGATCTTCTCAAAAAGCTTGAAAATCTTGTTCGCAGAGCAGAGATTGAGAAGATTGATTTTAAGAAAAAAATAGTCGCTGTCAAGATCCATTTCGGGGAACCAGGTAATCTTGCCTACCTCAGACCAAATTACGCTGCCAGGATTGTAAAACTATTAAAATCAAAAGAAGCTATTCCTTTCCTGACTGACTGTAATACATTATATTATGGAAGGAGATCAAATGCGCCTTCCCACCTGGAGTCAGCATTCGAAAATGGATATAATCCACTGGTAACAGACTGCCCCGTAATTATTGGTGATGGTATTAAGGGAACTGATTTCCGTGAAATTGAATTGAATCTGGAATACTCCAAAACAGCTAAAATAGGTGCTGCAATTGCTGATGCTGATATCGTTATCTCAATGAACCATTTCAAGGGACACGAGATGACAGGGTTTGGCGGCGCTCTGAAAAACCTGGGAATGGGGTGCGCCTCAGTCGGCGGGAAATTGTTCCTCCACTCAGGTGCTTCACCTAAAATATATGAAGAAAACTGTACCGGGTGCCGTATGTGCGAGAAATACTGTGCGCATGATGCTGTTCAT
>Ga0079037_100000334_pt1 | contig 20441 bp, 17 predicted proteins | sample Mud3Dept4metaG_FD_71479 | JGI IMG/M metagenome (GOLD analysis project Ga0079037, IMG submission 71479) | Freshwater wetland microbial communities from Ohio, USA, analyzing the effect of biotic and abiotic controls - Mud 3 Core 4 Depth 4 metaG | ecosystem: Environmental > Aquatic > Freshwater >... | reverse complement strand
TCGTGCGCGAGCAGCAGGGCGACGATCTCCGGCGACGCGCCGCCCTCGATGGCGGCGATCAGGGCCGGGGTGCCGAACTCGGAGCGCGCGTCGGCGTCGGCGCCCGCCTCGAGCACCGCCCGGATCAGCTCCGGGTCGCCGTCGGAGATCGCCATCAGGAGGGGCGGGCCGAGCACCGTGGTCGCGTCGATGTCCGCGCCCGCCGCGGCCAGCAGCGGGACGAGGGCGGTCTGCCGGAACTGGACCGCGCTCATCAGCGGCGTACGCCCGTCCTGATTGGCGCGGTTCGGGTCGGCCTTCGCCTCGAGCAGCAGCGGGACGATCTCGAGGTAGCCGTCCTCGACCGCCGCGAGCAGGGCGGTCCTGCCCTCCCGGTCCGCGGCGTTCGGGTCGGCGCCCTTCGACAGCAGATACTTCGTGACCTCGAGCTTGCGCGTGTCCGTCGCGCGCCGCAGCGGCGTGTGGCCGACGCCGTCCACGAAGTCCAGCCGCGCGCCGGCCTCGACCAGGCGGCGGACGATGCCGAGCGCGTCGGTCTGCGCCGCCCAGCCGAGCGCCGAGCGGCCGTTGCAGACTGGGTTGGCGTCGGCGCCCTTGGCGAGCAGGGCGGCGACGGCCTCCTCGTCCGCGTACATCACCGCTTCGCAGAGCGGGTCCATCTCCTGGCCGGCGAGCGGCGTCGACAGCAGGGCGAGCGCGAGCAGACCGGCGCGGCAGGCGTCTCTCATGGCGGCCGTCCCGGGCGGCGCAGGGGACCGCCCGGCCTCCGGCGCGCGAGCCTATCGCCGCCGCGCCCCGCGCGGCGCGCGGTATCCTCGCCGGGATGAACGACGAACGCGTCTGCGAGCGGGTCTCCGACGCCGTCGGCGGCACGCCGCTGGTGCGCCTGCGCCGCTCGCTGCCGGGTTTCGGGGGCGAGGTCTTCGCCAAGCTCGAGTTCGTCAACCCGATGGGCAGCGTCAAGGACCGCATCGCGCGCTACATGGTCGAGCGCGCGCTCTCCGACGGCCGGCTGCGCCCCGGCGGCACCGTGATCGAGGCCTCGTCGGGCAACACCGCGATGGGCCTGGCGATGATGGCGATCGAGCACGACCTGCGCTGCGTCATGGTGGTGCGCCGGCAGACCAGCCGCGAGAAGCTCGCGGCGCTCGCCGCGCTCGGCGTCGAGCTCGTGCTGGTCGACGGCGACCTGCCGCCCGAGCACCCCGAGAGCTACAACCGCAAGGCGCGCCGGCTCGCCGCCGAGATCCCCGGCGCCTTCTTCCCCGACCAGCACAACGACCGCGCCAACAACGAGGCGCACTACGCCACCACCGGTCCCGAGCTCTGGCGCCAGATGGCGGGGCGCATCGACTGGTTCGTGGCCGGCATCGGCACCGGCGGCACCGTCTCGGGCGTGGCGCGCTACCTCAAGGAGCAGGACCCGCGCGTTCGCGTGCTGGCGGTCGACATCGAGGGCTCGGTCTTCACCGAGTACTTCCGCACCGGACGCCACGGCGCTCCGCACCGCTACCGGGTCGAGGGCCTGGGCGACGAGGAGATCATCGCCTGCCCCGAGTTCGACCGGATCGACGAGATGCTGCAGGTCTCCGACCGCGAAGCCTTCCGCGCCGCGCGCGACCTGGCGCGCCGCGAGGCGATCTTCGCCGGCGGCTCCTCGGGCGCGGCGCTCTGGGGCGTGCGCCAGCTCGTTGCCCGGCTCGACCGGCCGGCGCGCATCGCCACTCTCTTCCCGGACTCGGGCAACCGCTACCTGTCGACGATCTACGACGACGCCTGGCTCGCCGCCCAGGGACTCGCCGAGCCCGGCGGCTGAGGCCCGGGCGCGGCTCACCGCGCGGCGCGGCCCACCCCAACGGACGGCTTGACAGCGGCGGACCGGGCTCCTACCTTGACGGCGGGGAGGCGGTCTCTCCGCCTCCGGAGTCGGGTGCCATGGAGCCTTCCGGCCTCTCGCGGCGCGAGCTCCTCGATCTCGCCGTGCGCTGCGGCCTGGCGGCGGGCGGTGCCGGCCTCGCGCCGCGCCTGCTCGCGGCGCCGGGTCTGCTCGGGCTCGACGCGCCGGCCGGCCCGGCCTCGAGCGAGCTCGTCCGGCATGCGCCGGTCGCCCGCTACTGGACCTCGAGCGCGGCCGCCGACGCGCTCTGCGCCGCCTGCCACGAGCCGGGAGCGCTCGCCGCCGGCGCGCGCCACGAGCACCGCCCGGCGCGCGTCAAGTGCCTGCTGTGCGCCCACGGCTGCGTCCTCGAGCAGGGCGAGCGCGGCCGCTGTCGCGCGCGCATGAACGTCGGCGGCGAGCTGCGCAGCCTGGTCTACGGCCGGCCGATCGCCGAGCACCTCGACCCGATCGAGAAGAAGCCCTTCTTCCACTTCCTGCCCGGCGCCGAGGCGCTCTCGCTGGGCACCGCCGGCTGCCCGCTGCGCTGCCGCTTCTGCCAGAACTGGGAGATCTCCCAGGCCCGGCCCGAGGACCACGCCGGCCAGGTCCGCTCGCCCGAGCAGGTGGTCGAGCGCGCGCGGCTCCGGCGCGCGCCGGTGGTGGCCTTCACCTACAACGAGCCGACCGTCTTCACCGAGTACCTGACCGACATCGCGCGCGCGGCGCGCCGGGCCGGCCTGCGCTCGGTGCTCGTCTCCTGCGGCTTCATGACCGAGGCGCCGCTGGCCGAGATGATCGAGGTCCTCGACGCGATCAAGATCGACCTCAAGGGCTTCTCGCCGGAGTTCTACCGCGAGGTCTCGGGGGCCGAGCTCGCGCCCGTGCTGCGCTCGATCCGCCAGATCGCGCGCGCCGGCCGCCACCTCGAGATCGTCAACCTGGTGGTGCCGACCCTCAACGACTCCGAGCTCCGGCTGCGCGAGCTGGCGAAGTGGGTCGCGGGCGAGGCCGGTCCGGACGTGCCGCTCCATTTCACCCGCTTCCACCCCGACTACCAGCTGCGCAACCTGCCGCCCACCCCGGTGGCGACGCTCGAGCGCGCGCGGGAGATCGCGCTCGCCGCCGGGCTGCGCTTCGTCTACGTCGGCAACGTGCCCGGCCACCCGGCCAACCACACCTGGTGCCCGCGCTGCGGCGCGCTCTGCGTCGAGCGCAGCGGCTTCCTGACCACGGCGCTGCACCTGCGCGGCGGCGCCTGCGCGGCGTGCGGCGAGAGGCTCCCCGGAGTCTGGGCATGAAGCGCCTCGCGCTGCCGCTCGTGCCGCTCGTCGCCGCGCTGCTCGCGCTGCTGCTCGGCCTGCTCGCCGCGCGCGCCGCCGGCGCCGGGGAGCCCGCGGCGGTCCGGGCGCCGGCCTTCGCCGGCAGCTTCTACCCGGACGACCCGGCGCGCCTGCGCGCCGCGATCGAGGGCTTCCTGGCCGACGCGCGCCCGCCGCGCGGCGAGGCGCCCGTGGCGCTCGTCGCGCCGCACGCGGGCTACGTCTACTCGGGCCAGATCGCGGCCGACGCCTACCGGCAGGCGATGGGCTCCGCCTACGACGTGGTCGTGATCCTCGGCACCAACCACGCCGCGGCGCCGTTCGACGGCGTCTCGGTCGACGCGAGCGCGGGCCTGCGCACGCCGCTCGGCGTCGCCGTCGCCGACGCCGAGCTCGCGCGCGCCCTGGCGGCCGCCGACGGCGCTCTCGGCTACCGCCCCGAGGCCCACGCCCGCGAGCACTCGATCGAGGTCCAGGTGCCGTTCGTCCAGGTCGCGTTGCCGCGCGCCAGGATCGTCGCCGCCGTGGTCGGCCGCCCCGACCTCGCGCTCGCGGAGCGCTTCGGGCGCGCCCTCGCGCGCGCCCTGGCCGGGCGCCGCGCGCTGATCGTCGCCTCCTCGGACCTGTCGCACTATCCAGCGCGCGACGCGGCACGCGCGGCGGACCTCGAGGTGCTCGCCGCGCTCGCCACGCTCGACGCGCCGGCGGCCGCGGCGGCCTTCGCGCGCGTCGAGCGGGCCGGCACGCGCGGCCTGGTCACCGCCGCCTGCGGCCAGGGACCGGCGCTGGCCGCGCTGGTCGCCGCGCGCGAGCTCGGCGCGCGCTCGGGCGCGGTCGTCAGCTACGCCAACTCGGGCGACACCGTCGCCGGCGAGGCGGCGCGGGTGGTCGGCTACGGCGCGCTCGCCTGGACCCGGGGCCGCAGCGCCGCGGCGCCCGCGGCGCCCGCGCTCCCGCCGCCTCCGGGCGGCGAAGCCGCCCTCTCCGCCGCCGAGCACGCCGAGCTGCTGGCCCTGGCGCGCTCGACCCTCGAGCGCTGGTTCCGCTCCGGCACCTTCCCCCTGCCGCGTCCGGCGAGCGAGCGGCTGGGCCGCCCCCAGGGAGCCTTCGTCACCCTCCTCGCCGACGGCCGCCTGCGCGGCTGCATCGGCGACCTCGCCGGCGAGACGCCGCTCGCCCTCTCGGTGGCGCGCATGGCGGTCGCGGCCGCGTTCGAGGATCGCCGCTTCAGCCCGCTCCAGGCGGCCGAGCTGCCCGGCCTCGAGCTGGAGATCTCGGTGCTGACGCCGCCGCGGCCGGTGGCCGGGCCCCAGGCGATCCGGGTCGGCACCGACGGCGTGCTGCTCGCGCGCGACGGCCGGCGGGCGGTCTTCCTGCCGCAGGTGGCGCCCGAGCAGGGCTGGAGCCGCGACCAGCTGCTCGGCCACCTGTGCGAGAAGGCCGGGCTCACGGGCGACTGCTGGCGTCGCGGCGCGCTGCTCTCGACCTTCCAGGCCGACGTCTTCCGCGAGAAGGGCGCGTCCTGAAGCCGGACACCGCGCGCGCCCTCGAGCTCTTCGCGGTCGGAGTCGTCACGCTGCTCGGCCAGGTCGTGCTGCTGCGCGAGCTCGTGGTCGCCTTCTTCGGCAGCGAGCTGATCGTCCTCGTCGGACTCTCGCTGCTGCTGCTCGGCACCGCGCTGGGCGCCCTCGCCGCGCGCGCGCCGGCGGCGCGCGGCGGCGGCCTCGCCGGTCCCTTCCTGCTCTTCGCCGCGCTGCTGCCCACCCTGCTCGTGCTCGTCCGCGGCCTGCGTCCGCTCGCCCGGGCCACGCCCGGCGCCGACCTGCCGTTCGCGCACCAGCTGGCCGCGGCCGCGCTGCTGCTCGTGCCGCTCGGCGCGCTGGGCGGAGCGCTCTTCCGGCGCGCCGCCGGCGGCTACGTCGCGCGCGGCCACACGCTGGCCACCGCCTACGGGGTCGAGAGCGCGGGCGGCCTCGCCGGCGGCCTCGCCGCCACCCTGCTGCTCGCGCTCGGCGCGCCGAACCTCGCCGCGGGGCTGCTCGCCGCGCTGCTCGCCTGCGCCGCGGCGCTCCTGCCCGCGCCGCCCCCGCCGCGCGCGCTCCGGCGCCTCGTGCCGCCGCTCGTCCTGGCGCTCGCGCTCGCCTGCGGCCTCGCCGCGGTGCGGCCGCTCGACCGCACGCTCACCGCCTGGAGCCACCCCGCGCTCCGCTTCACCCGCGACACGCCCTACGGCCGCGCGACCGTCACCGGCGACCAGGGGCAGGTGGCGCTGTTCGAGAACGGCGCGCTGGCCTGGGAGAGCGAAGGCACCTCGGCGGAGGAGCTCGTCCACGTCGCGGCGCTCGCGTCGCCCGCGCCGCGCGCCGTGCTCGTGCTGGGTGGCGCCCTCGAGGGGCTGCCGGCCGAGGTCCTGCGCCACGCCCCGGCGCGCGTCGACGTGGTCGAGCTCGACCGCGCGCTGGTCGCCGGCGTGCTGCCGCTGGTGCCCGCGGCGACGCGCGCCGCGCTCGCCCACCCGGCGCTCCGGCTGACCTTCGCCGATCCGCGCCGTTTCCTGGACCGCCCCGCCCGTTACGACCTCGTCCTGATCGCGCTCGGCGAGCCCGTCTCCGGTCAGGCGAATCGCTACTACACGCGCGAGTTCTTCGCCGCCTGCGCGCGCCGCATGGCGCCCGAGGGCGTGCTCGCCCTGCGCCTGGCCGGCGCCGAGAACCTGTGGACGCCGGCGCTCGCGCGCCGCACGGCGAGCATCCAGCGCGCGCTCGCCGCGGTCTTCGCGTCGGTCGTCGTGCTGCCCGGCTCGACCCAGCTGCTGCTCGCCTCGCCCGCCCCGCTCGCGCGCGATCCGGAGCTCCTCGGCGCGCGCCTCGCCGCGCGCGGCGTCGCCGTGCGGCTGGTCACGCCCGCCTACCTGCGCTACCTGTTCACCAACGAGCGCGTCGGCGAGTTCGCGGCGCGCCTCGCCGCCACCGCGGCGCCCGAGAACCGCGACGCGCGCCCGATCTGCTACCAGTACACGCTGGTGCTCTGGCTGGCGCGCTACTTCCCGGTCGTCGGCCTGCTCGAGCTGCCCCGGCCCGGGCCCGCGGCGCTCGCCGTCGCGGTGGCGCTGGCGCTCCTGGTCGGGCTCGCGGCGCGCCGGCGGGAGGGCTGGCGGCGCGCCCTCCTGGTCGCGGCGGCGGGCTTCGTCGGCATGGTGATCGAGGGCGTGCTGATCCTCGCCTACCAGGTCCGGCAGGGCGTCCTCTTCCAGGACCTCGGGCTGTTGCTCGCGCTCTTCATGGCCGGGCTCGCGGCGGGCGCGCTCGCGGCCGGCCGGTGCCTGCGCGGCCGCGCCTCGCGCCGCGCCGGCGCCGCCGTCGTGCTCGCCACCGCGGCGGTGTGCGCCGCCGCCGGCGCGCTCGTCGGCACGGGCGCGGGGAGCGGGCTCGCGGCGAGCGGGTTGCTGCTCGCCGCCGCCGGCGCCACGACCGGCGCGCTCTTCGCCTTCGCCAGCCTGGCGCGCGTCACGGACCCGGCGGCGGTGGTCGCGCCGCTCTACGCCGCCGACCTGGCGGGCGGCAGCCTCGGCTCGCTGGCGGGGAGTCTGTTCCTGTTGCCGGTGCTCGGCCTGCCCGCCACCGCGCTCCTGCTCGCGGGAGTGGCGCTCGGCCTGCTGCTGCTCGTCTGAGCTCGCGCGCCCCGGCCGCGCGCCTGCCGGCCCGGCACCGGCGGGCACGCCAAGGCCGCCGCCTCAGCCGTCGCGCTTGATCGCGACGACCGTGACGTCGTCGCGCCGGGCCTGCCCCGCGGCATGGACCCGCGCGGCTCCGAGCACGGCCGCGACGATCCTCTCCGCCGTCTCGTGCCGGCAACCGCGCACCACATCGAGCATGGCCGCCGGTCCGAACTCCCGGTCCTCCGGCGAGCTGGTCTCGATGACGCCGTCGGTGAGGAGCACGACGAGGTCGCCGGGCGCGAGCTGGGTGGTTCGCCCGGGCTGCGCGCCGAGCTGGGCGAACATCCCGAGCGGCAGGCAGGTGCTGCTGAGCCTCGACTTCTCGGCCCCGTGCGCGTCCAGGACGTAGCCCGCCGGGTGCCCCATGTTGGCCCAGGTCAGCACTCCCGAGCCGGGGTCCAGCACGCCGAGCACCATGGTCACGTAGAGGTGCGCCTCGAGGTCGGCGAGCAGCAGCCGGTTGAGCTCGCGCACTACCCCTTCGATGTCTCCGCGCAGCGCGGTCAACGAGCGCAGGTAGGCCCGGGTCACGGCCATGATGAGGGCCGGCCCGACGCCGTGGCCGCAGGCGTCGGCGACCACCACCGCGAGCCGGCCGTCGGGCAGCGCGATGAAGTCGAAGTAGTCGCCGCAGGTGGTGAGCGCCGGCACCATGCCGCCGGCGATGTCGAACCCGGCGATGCGCGGGAGCGGATCGGGATAGAGGCGCTGCTGCACCGCCGCCGCGAGGCGCAGCTCGGTCTCCTGCTCGTTGAGGCGCGTGCGCTCGGTCAGGTCGCGCAGGACCGACACGAAGTGGCTGACCTCGCCGGTCTGCGCGTCGCGCATCGGCGTGATCGTCTGCTCGGCGGCGAAGACGTCCCCGCTCTTGCGCCGGTTGAACAACATCCCCTTGTACGGCTTCCCGCTCAGGATCGTGGCCCACAGCTCGCGGTAGAAGTCGGGCCCCTGCTGCTCGGAGCGCAGCAGGCGCGGGGTCGCACCCACCGCCTCCGCGCGGCTGTAGCCCGTGGTCTGCTCGAACGCCGGGTTGACGTACTCGATGACGCCCGAGCGGTCAGTGATCAGGACGCCGTCGGCGGTCTGCTCCACGGCGCTGGCGAGGCGCTGCGTGAGCTGCTCGGCGCGCTCGCGCTCGATCCGGCGCCGCTCCTGGCGCTCGCGTCCGCGCCAGGTCAGGACCGCGCTCAGCGCCACCAGCAGCTGCCAGCCCGAGAACGACGCCGCTCCGAGCAGGGCGGGCGACGAGCTCCGTCCCGCGCGCAGGGCGGAGTCGGTGGGCCGCGCCACCAGCGTCCAGCGCTGCCCACCGGCCACGATCGTCCGTTGCAGCGAAGCTCCAGCGCGCGGCTCCTCCACGGCGCCGCTCGTGACGCTCGACCAGAGGACGACTCCCCTGCCCCCGGCGTCTTCGCCCGCGAGCTGCCAGGCGAGCCTCCCGCCCCCGGTCGTCGCTCGTTCGGAGAAGGCGGCTGCGATCAGATCGGCGAAGCGCACGACGCCGATCGCGAAGCCGCGCACCGGAGGGCGGCGCTCCGTCTCCGCCGGAGGCGGTGCGCGGACCGGGGCAACGAGCAGGAAGCTCCAGCCGCCGGGCTCCGCCCGCGCGGCGTGGATCGGGTCCGAGATCGTCACTTCGCCGGTCTCGACCGCGCGCTGGAGCGCCTCCTCCCGGGCCGGCTCGCCCGCGCTCCCCCGCGGCGACCATTCGAGCGCCTCGAGAACGGGCAGCCGCGCGAGCATCCGCGCCGTGTAGGTGGCGAAATCCCCGTCGCCCAGCCCCGGCGCGGCTTCGATCAGCGCCGCGGTTCCCGCCACCGTCTCGACCACGCGCGCGAGCTGCGTCTCGACGGCAAAGGCGTGCGCTTCGAGATCGGAGCGCAGATCGGAGGCGAGCATCCGGTCCTCCCGGGTGGCCGCCGAGCGGTACAGAGCGATGCCGAGGCACGGCCCGACCAGGAGCGCCCCGGCTAGGATCAGGCTGGAGCGTGAGCTGAGATCGAGATTGCGCAAACAAGCATCTTGTCACACCGGCGCGCTGCGCAACGCGCCACCCCGCGTGGAGACCGTCGCGGCAGCGCCGCCGCCGGGGCCGGGGCCGGGACCGGGACCGGGCTAGACGTTGAAGCGGAAGTGAACGACGTCGCCGTCGGCGACGGCGTACTCCTTGCCCTCCAGGCGCAGCAGCGCCTGGTCGCGGCAGGCGGCGAGGGTCTTCAGGCGCAGCAGGTCGTCCCAGCGCGTGACCTCGGCGCGGATGAAGCCGCGCTCGATGTCGGAGTGGATGGTACCGGCGGCCTCGCGCGCCGTGGCGCCCCGGCGGATCGTCCAGGCGCGCACCTCGTCCTCGCCGACGGTGAAGAAGGCGATCAGGCCGAGCAGCTCGTAGCAGGCGCGGACGACGCGGTCGAGGCTCGGCTCGGCGAGCCCGAGGTCGGCCAGGAACTCGCGCTGCTCGTCGGGCGCCAGGCGCGAGATCTCGAGCTCGATTGGCGCGCTCACCACGACGCCGTGGAGCCCCTCGCCCGCGCCGTGCGCGACGAGCCCGAAGTCCTCCGGTCGCGCGCGGGCGACGTCGCCCTCGGCGACGTTGACCACCGCCAGCAGCGGCTTGGCCGAGAGCAGCTGGAAGCCGCGCAGCAGCCGCTCGTCGTCGCCGGCCAACGCCAGCCGGCGCAGCGGCGTCTCGGCCTCGAGCGCCGGCAGGACCGTGCCCGCGAGCAGCGCCCGCTCGCGCTCCTCCTCGGGCGACAGTCCCTTCTTGCCCTTGGCGAGCCGCTCGAGCCGGCGCTCGACGAGTGAGTGGTCGGCCAGGATCAGCTCGAGGTCGAGCGTCGCGAGGTCGGAGGCCGGATCGAGCCTGCCGCCCGGGTGCGGGATCTCGGGGTCCTCGAAGGCGCGCACGACGTGGAGCAGGCCGTCGACGCCCTTGAGCTTCGCCAGGTCGAGGCTCTCGGCGCCCTCGCCCTTGGAGATGCCGGGGATGTCGACGTACTCGACCGTCGCCGGGGTGTACTTCCTGGGCCGGAACAGGTCGCGCAGCCCGACCAGGCGCGGGTCGGGGACGCGCGCCACGCCGACGTGGGCGGCGCCCGCGGCGTCGAACTTGCCGGTCGCCTCGCGGGCGGAGGTCAGGGTATTGAACAGGGTCGTCTTGCCGACCTTGGGCAGGCCGAGGATGCCGAACTGCATGGTTGGGGGAGCCTCCTGGAAGGGGACTGGAGCGAACCGCGCCGGCCCGCCGCCGGAGGGTATGCGCTCGGAGCGCCGACGGTCAACCGGCGCTCCGCCCGCCGCCCGGAGGCCGGGCGCCGCCGATCGATTACCATGAGAGGCCGCGCCAAGGAGGCGCCCGAGATGTCCCAGCCCGACCCCAAGATCCCCGCCGTCAAGCGTTCCGCCGCGATCGAGCGCAAGGCCGTCGCCGCCGGCACCGCCACCGAGATGCAGGTACTGGTCGGGCCCGCCGATGGCGCCCCCCACTTCGCCCTGCGCCGCTTCGTGATGGGCGCGGGCGGCGGCATGCCGCTCCACACCAACGCGGTCGAGCACGAGCAGTACGTGCTCGCCGGCCGCGCGCGGATCACGGTCGGCGACACGGTCCACGAGGTCGAAGCCGGCCACACCCTCTACATCCCCGCCGGCACGCCCCACTCCTACGAGGTCGTCGAGGCCCCCTTCGAATTCCTCTGCGTCGTCCCCAACACCCCCGACAAGATCGAGCTCGTCGGCACTGCGTGCTGAGCCCTGCGCGTCCGCCTCGGGCGGCCGGCGTCAGGGTTGCGCCGGCTTGGACAGGAAGGTGCTCAGGCGCGCGACGAAGGCGTCTTCTTCCTCGACCTGGGGCAGGTGGCCGCTCTTCTCGAACACGGCGAGCTCGGAGCCGGGGATCGCGCGGTGGATCGCCCAGGCGACCGAGGGCGCGACGTTGAAGTCGTAGCGGCCGGTCACGACCAGGGCCGGGAAGCGAAACTGGCCGAGCTCCGGGTTGAGGTCGAAGCGCTGGAGGTCGCTCCAGACCGCGCGGTTGACCGCCTGGGTGTAGCGGAAGCCCTCGCGTCGCGCGCGCTCGCGGAACGCCTCGAGATGACGCGCGTCGTAGAAGAGCATCGAGAAGTACTCGTCGAGGTCCGCGGCGATCGCCTCCGGATCGCCGAGCTCGACCGCGAACGCCTTCTTCGCCTCGCTCGCCGTGACCTCCGGGTAGATCTTCTCGAACAGGAAGACGGTGTCCTGGATCTTCGGCGCCGCCGAGTCGACGATCACCAGGTGCGCGATCCGCTCCGGGTGGCGCGCCGCGTAGGCCATCACCAGGTAGCCGCCCCAGGAGTGGCCGAGCAGGTCGATGCGCTCGTAGCCGAGGTGCGCGCGCAGCGCCTCGAGGTCGGCGATCTGCTCGGCCAGCCCGCAGGGCTGGCCGGGCGCGAGCGGGCTCGAGCGCCCGTTGCCGCGCTGGTCGTAGAAGACGACCGGACGCCCCTCGCCGAGCCGGACGAAGGCGCCGGCGTGCAGGTAGGCGTGGTCGAACCCGGGCCCGCCATTGGCCAGGACGAGCGGCGTCCCGGGGCCGCCGCCGGTCACCTCGTACCAGATCCTCACCCCGCTCGTCTCGAACGTGGCGCCACGCTCCTCGGCGCACGCACCCGAGGTCGGGAGCAGCAGCGTGGCGACCGCCAGCACAACGAGAACCACCCGTCTCGTCATCGCGACCCCCTGGAGTGGGCCTTCGCGTTGATGCTACGCCCTCCGCTTCTGGACTTGCTGAGGCTCAGCGCTGCTTGCGGATCAGCTGGCCCAGCGCCTCGCCGTCCGGGGCGAGCAGGCTCGCCACCCCTTCGGCATCGACGTCGGCGACGATGATGTCGCCGACCTCGGTGTTGACCGCGGCGAAGACGCCGTGCGCCTTCATCTTCGCGGTCTGGTAGCGGTTGTCCTCGGTCGGCGTGACGTAGTGCACCGAGTCGATCCGGTAGCGGTGGATCAGCCAGAGGTGGATCAGCGTCATCAGTCGCTTCTGGCGCAGCCCGGGATCGAACGTGTTCTGGTCGCGCACCGAGAGGATGTTGCGGCCGCGCCGGTCCTCGATCGCCGCGAAGATGATGTTGGCGAGCCGGGCGTCGCCGGGGCCGACGAGGGCGAGCTCGAGCAGCTCCGAGCCGGCGCGCACCGGCAGCAGCTGGACGCGCATCGGCGCCGCGATGCCGTAGTACCCGCTCCACAGCCGCAGCCACTCCTCGAGCAGCTTCTTGGGCACCTCGGTCTGGATCAGGTGCTGGTGCTGCGTCGAGCCCTTGCCCATCGCCATGGTGGTGGCGGTGCGACCCGAGCTGGCGGCGAGCGCGGCGTCGGAGCGCGGTCCGCCGACCAGGGTCTGCGGCGTCTTGTACGGCGACTCGACGAGACGGATCTTCCGCTGCAGGCGGGCGAGCGCCAGCATGCCGTCCTGCTGGAGCGCGGTGGCGAACTCCTCGGCGGCCACGCCGTCGATCTGGTGCCCGCCGTAGGTGATGAAGTTGAACACGAAGCCCATCCTGCCGAGCTCCTCGGGGAAGCGCCGCATCTCGTCCTCGCTCATGCCGGTCGAATCCCAGTTGAACGACGGCGAGAGGTTGTAGGCGAGCATCTTCTCGGGATGGATGGCGTGGATGGCGTCGGCGAACTGGCGCGCGTCGGCGAGATCGGCGGTCTTGGTCTCCATCCAGAGCAGGTCGGCGAACGGCGCGGCGGCGAGCGACTTGGCGATCGCGTAGGGGATGCCGCCGCGGATCTGGTAGTAGCCCTCGGGCGTCCGGGCGTGCTCGCAGTCCCACACGATGCGCACCCCGAGAGCGCGCGCCTTCTCGCCCGCCGCCCACAGCGAGGCGCCGGCGGCGAAGCGCCGCCACTCCTCGACTCCCATCTCGAGCGGCTCGCCCTCGCTGGCGCGGAAGGCCAGCACGTCGGCCACCGCCTCGCCGTAAGTCCTGAGGCCGGCGCCGGCCTCCCATGTCTCGAGGAAGCGCGCCGCCACCTTCTCGAAGGCCGGCTCCACTGCGGCGCCGTCGCCGGCGCCCAGGGCGGCGGCGGCCGCCTCGACCTCGCGCGCGAGGCCGGTGCGCTCGAGCCAGGCGTCGGCCGACCGGTACTCCTCCTCGGCGACCGCGTAGAGCAGGTGGCCGTTGAGCTCGGCGACCCCGGCCCGGTGGAAGCGGCGCATCAGCGCCAGGTAGGCGGTCTTGTACGCCGGCTGCTGGACCTGCGTCGAACCGAGCAGGAACGGCTGATCGCGCTCGTCGCCGCGCCCGTCGATCAGGTTGGCCGCCTCGGCGTCGGTGCGCGCGACGAGGATCCCCGGCACGCGCATGACGTCGAGCTGGAAACGGGCGGCGTTGAGCCGCTTGATCTGCTCGTCGCAGGGCACCAGCACCTTGCCCCCCTGGTGGCCGCACTTCTTGGTGCCCGGCCGCTGATCCTCGATGTGGTAGCCGCTGACCCCGGCCTCGACGAAGCGGCGGATGAGGTTGCGCACGTGCGGGTCGCCGCCGTGCCCGGTGTCGGCGTCGGCGATGATGAACGGCCGGTAGTCGTGGACGGGCGTGGCGGCAAGCTGCTTCTCGCTCATGCGCGCGCGCAGGAACTGCTGATTGCGGTCGGCGGTGAGCAGGGCGCGCACCAGCACGGCGGCCTCGTCGGGAACCTGGGAGAGCGGATAGCTCGCCAGGTCCGGACCCGGGTCCTCGGCGGTCGAGCCCTTGGCCGAGGTGGCCCAGCCGCCCAGGTAGATGCCCTCGATGCCGAGTCTCTTGAGCGCCACCGCCTGGCCGGGGGAGTAGGGTCCGAAGGTGGTGATCGACCGGCGCTGAGCGAAGAGCTCGCGCAGCCGGGCGTGGAACGCGGCGGCGGCCTCGCGCGCCACCGTGTAGTCCTGCCGGATCGTGCCGCGCTGCTCGACCACCTGGCGCGCCGAGTGGAGGCGCACGATGCCCGCGAAGCGCGGGCTGACGAACCACTGCCGGGTCTCGAGGACTTCCTGCTCGAACGGGGTCATCTCGCCGCTCCTTCGTGCTCAGGCGGTGAAGTCGGGGTTCTCGGTCCGGCGCGTGCCGTCGCGGTCGTAGGCTTCGAAGTAGGCGGCGATCCGCTGCCGGGCGACCGCGAGGTCGTGGTTGTTCAGGTTGAGATTGAGCAGGTCGATGTACCAGGGCGCCTTGACCGGGTGACGCACGTAGGCCTCGACGATCGCGCGCGCGATCGGCAGCGTCGTGGTCTTGGAGCGCTCGTGCACGTCGCGGTCGCGCGCCGCGAGCAGCTTGCGGTGCTCCTCCTCGAGCAGGCGGCCGAAGAGCGCCTCGGAGAAGCGCTCCCCGGCGCGCGCGGCGGTCTCCGCGTCGTCGGCGGTGAGCCTCGCCCCCTTGTGCAGCCACTCCCAGAGGATGGAGAGGCGGATCTCGCCGGTGGCCATGTCCTCCATGAGATAGAGGACCTCGTCGTGGCCGAAGAAGTCGGCGGGCTTGAGCGCCGCGGCCTGGTAGCCCTCGCCGAAGGCGTTGCCGTACTGCAGGGCGACCGAGAGCAGGTCGCGCGCGCCCCGCACGGTGCGCGGCGCCGGCTCGAGCAGCCGCAGGCCGGCGGCGTCCCGCTCGCCGTAGGTGAGCGGGGGGAACGTCCGTCCGAGCTGGTTGACCTCGCCCGCCCGCTCCCAGACCGGGCGCACGATGTGGACCATCTTCCAGTGCGCGACCCACTTGCCGCTCGCCCCCTCGCGCTGCTCGCGCTCGGCGCCCGCCACCGCGCGGCGCATCGCCGCGGCGACGCCCTCCTCGGTGCCGACCGGGATGTTGGTCTCCATGCCGCCCTGCCAGAGCGCGCAGCGGCCGTTGCGGTCGGGCGTGTTGACCGCCCGCCGCACGCGGTCCTCGTAGACCCGCATGTAGCCGTAGGTCATGGTGATGGCGTCGATGTCGGGATTGACGAACTCCGGATCCCAGGCGAGCGCGTCGGAGACGCTGTTGATGTAGTCCCAGCGGCCGGTGTTGAAGCCGACGAAGTGCGGCGCCAGCGCGGCGCGGATCTCCATGAGCTGGAACGACGCCTCGACCTGCTCGACCAGCACGTAGACCTTGAGCGTGCCGGGCGGCAGCCCGAGGTGGCGCTCGAGCGCGCCGAGCAGGTCGTGCCACAGCGCCGCCTCGCCGGCGGTCTGGATCTTGGGCAGGTAGAGAACCACCGAGCGGCCCTCGCCGCGCAGCTGCGCCTGGTTGGCGACGACGTAGAGGCAGAGGTCGACGATCGATGCCGCGAAACCGCGCCCGCCCGTCTCGCGCACGTGGCGGTCGTCGAGGTGCAGTCCGCGGGCGCGGAAGATGCGCGTCGTGAAGGCGAGCTGCCGGCGCCAGTCGGCGACGATCTCGCGCCCGAAGAAGCCGCGCGCCCAGGCGTTCATCTCGCCGGCCACGCGCTCGGCCACGGACAGGAACGCCGCGTCGGAGGCGAACGCCAGTCGCAGGTTGCGCTGGTTGTCGAGCGACATCGTCCCGACCTGTCCCAGGGCGTCCTCGCCGTCGAACATCCAGCCGTCGGCGCCCGAGAGCAACGCGTAGGCGACGTTGCGCAGCCCCGCCTCCAGCCCGGCGCGCGGCTTGGTGCCCGGCCCGGTGCCCTGGATCCACTGCCGCTCGAGATCGGGCGGGATCTCGCCGCCGTCGAACTCGCCGGCGCGCGCCGCGCGCACGGTGAGCGAGGTGCCGGGGAGGACGGCGTCCGGGTCGGGGAACTCGATCGGGCGCCGCCGCGCGGCGCGCTCGCGGCGCCGCGCGGCGCGCTCCTCCAGCAGGCGGCGGCGCTCGCCGTTGAACGGCGCCAGCACCTCCAGCGCCGCCCTCGCCTCGGCGGTGAAGACGTCGGGGTACGCCGACAGGACGTCGTCGCGGTACTCGAGCGTGCGGGCCATCGCGCTCCCTCCACAGGGTCCCGGGCACCGTCCGGGAGACGACCGACGCCCCATTGTCGCACTGCGGCATCGAACTTCGAGCCGGGCCGGAAGGAGGGCTATCCCCGCACGCTCCAGCCCCGGGCCGCGAGCAGGTCGCGCAGGCGGCCGCGGTGGTCGCCCTGGAGCTCGACCGCGGTCTCGTCGTGGCTGCCGCCCGTGCCGCAGGCGCGCTTGAGCTCGGCGGCGAGCGCGGCCAGGAACTCCCGGTTGCGCGGCAGGCCGTCGACCACGGTGACGGACTTGCCGCCGCGCCCCTTCTTCTCGAGACGCAGCCGGACCGTGACCTTCTCCGGCACCTCCTGCTCGAGCCGTGCGCTGCAGCGGCAGTCGGCGACCGGCCAGCCGCACTTCGGACAGACCCGCCCGGTGGCGGTGGAGTAGACGGTGCGGGACGGCGCGCGCCCGGTCACGGTGCGAGCATAGAGAAGGGGCGCGCGACGCGGAAGCTCGGCGCCGCTGCCCGGGAGGGCCGGGACGACGGTCAGTAGTTGGTTTCGTCGAGCGGGACGAGCGGTTCCTCGATCTCGTCCTCGTCGTCGGCGCAGCCCGCCGTCGCCTTGTCGAGCGAGGTGGCGATCCAGCCCAGGAAGCCGGCCTCGCCGCGGGCGACCTTGAAGCCGAGGATCTCGGGCAGCTCGTAGCTGTGGAGCTCGCGGATCGCGCTCTCGACCGCGGCGTACTCGTGGTCCTCGGTCTTGATCACCAGCATGAACTCGCTGTCGCGGCAGACCTTGCCCTGCCAGCGGTAGACCGAACGGACGCCGGGCACGATGTTGACGCACGCGGCGTGGCGGCGGCACACCAACTCGCGCGCGATCAGGTTGGCCTGCTCTTCGTTGCCGACGGTGGTGACGACGACCAGCGCACCCACGATCCGACAAGTTATGCCACCGTGCCGCCCGAGTCAAACCGCGCTGCGGCAACTCGCGCCTCGCCCTAGCGCCAGGTCTCGTGCACGGCGTCGTAGCGGAGGATCCGCGCGCGCGCGGTGGCGCTGGCGACGCGCACCACCGCGAGGTGGTGCGCGCCGTCGGTGACGAAGACCGACCCCGGGGTCGATCCGGTGAGCGGCCCGAAGGAGGCGATGTCGGAGCGGTTGAATCGGATCGGGTCGTCGAGCCGGTCGAGCCGGCGGCGGGAATCGGCGGGATCGCGCGGCGGCCTCCCGGGCGGGAAGCCGAAGCGCACCCGGCGTCCGAAGTGGGCGAGGGTGCGGACGGGAGCCGCGAGCGGATCGACCCCGGAGTCGATGTCGTCGGTGCGCACGCCGTCGCCGTCGCCGTCCCGGTAGAGACCCCAGCGGACCTGGCCGCCGGGCCCGGTGCGGAACTTGACGCCGACGTGGACGGCGTGGGTGGCGGCGAAGGCGCGCGCCAGGCGCAGCGCCGACTGGACCTCCCCGGCCGCGAGGCGCACCTCGAGGCCGGCCGCCGCCGAAGCGAGCGGCGGCGTGGCGATGCCGATCAGGGCCGCGGCGACCGCGACCGTGACGATCAACTCGACCAGCTGGAAGCCCGCGTCGGCGCCGCGCATGGCTCGCTTCGCGCGCCTCAGTCCAGCTCCGCCGCACCCGGCTTCTTGCCCGGGCGCGGCGAGGGGACGTCCTGCTTGAGCGTGGTCGCGCCGGAGACGGTGAGGTACGGGCGCAGCCGCTCGAGGCTCTTCTCGCCGATGCCGCGCACCAGCATCAGGTCCTCGACGGCGCGGAAGCTGCCATTCTTCTCGCGGTGGTCGACGATGCGCTGCGCGACCGTGGCGCCGATGCCGGGCAGGCGCGCGAGCTCGACCGCCGTCGCGGTGTTGAGGTTGACGACGCCGGCCGCCGGCGCGTCGGCCGCGTGCGCGGGCGCGGCGGTGACGACGAGGGCGAGGAGGGCGAGGACGGCGGCGAAGCGGGTGCGGAAGTGGGTCATGCGGAGGCTCCTTTCCGTTCGACTGCGTGGGCTTGCGACCCGGCGGCGGACGCGCGCCGCGGCCGGGGCCCTGCGGGTTCCTGATCTGGCGGACGGCGGCGGGGTCGCTGGTTGCGGGTCGCCTCCTCTCTCCGGGCCGCGTCATTGCGGTCCCGTCCCGGCTCCAGGACAAGGCCCCTGCCAGGCCGGGGAGAAGAGCGTAAGTGTTGGAGAGAAAAGGGTTGTTTCGTTCTGCCGGGGCCGCCGGGGAACTCCGCGCGGCAAGCGGGACGGCGCCGGCGCGCGCCGGCGCCGGCGCCGACCTCGTCTGCGCCCCGCCCGCGCGCGGCGTGCGCGCGCCGACAAGCGAACTGGTCGCGCGCCGTTTCCCAGGACGGATCCGCTAAGCTCACCGACCCATGACTGCGGCCGCCGCTCGTTCGACCCTGCGCGAGTACCTCGAGGCCCTGCTCATCGCCGGCCTCTTCCTCGGCTTCACGAACACCTTCCTGGTCAAGACCTTCTTCATCCCGAGCGGATCGATGGAGGACACCCTGCTGGTGGGCGACCACCTGTTCGTGAACCGCTTCGTCTTCGGCGCCGCACCGAGCGCCCTCGAGCGCGCTCTGCTGCCCGAGCGCGCGCCGCGACGCGGGGACATCGTGATCTTCCGCAGCCCCGAGCGGCCGACGGTCGACCTGGTCAAGCGTCTGGTCGGTCTGCCGGGCGACACGCTGCGCATCGTCGACAAGCAGCTCTACGTCAACGGCGAGCGCATGGCGGACGGCGGCTACGTCGTCCACAAGGACCCGCACACCTATCCGAACCGGCCCTTCCTCGACGACCAGCGGCGGCTGCGCGACAACTTCGGGCCGGTCACGGTGCCGGCGGGCCACTATTTCTGCATGGGCGACAACCGCGACCTGTCCTACGACTCGCGCTTCTGGGGGCCGGTGCCCAGCCGGTACCTCAAGGGGCGCGCCTTCGTCATCTACTGGTCCTACGGCGGCGGCACCTCGGACGGCACCTGGCGCGGCTGGCGAGACAAGCTGGCCGGCCTCGCCCGCACCGCCGCCGGGTTCCTGACCCGGACCCGGTGGTCGCGCACCCTGCACCTGCCGAGCTGACGCGCGCGGCGCGCGCACGGCGGGGCGTGCGCGCCGCGCTCGCCGCCGTGCTGGCCGCGCTCTTCTGCCGCGCCTTCGTGCTCGAGATCCGAGTCGTCGCCGGCGATTCGATGACCCCGGCGCTGCTCGCGGGCGATCGCGTGCTGGTCGACCGGCTCGTCTATCGGGGCGCCGGCGCGCTCGCCGGGCTGCTGCCGGTGCGCGACGTGCGTCCGGGCGACGTCGTGCTCTTCCACTCGCCCGAGGACCGCCGCACCGCCCTGCTCAAGCGTTGCGTGGGGGTGCCGGGGGATTCCGTTCCGGGCGGGTCGGTTCCCGCCGGCGCGCTCTACTTGGTCGGCGACCGGCGCCAGGATTCGCGCGACTCGCGCGCCTTCGGCCCGGTCGCGCGCGGCGCGGTGATCGGCCGCGCCGTGGCCGTGCTCGGCTCCTTCGCCCCCGGCGACGGCCCGCGCTGGTCGCGCTTCCTGAGCAGCGTGGAGTAGACTCGCGCCGATCTCGAGGGCAGCCAGGAGGGACCATGACGCGGAGTCGCGCGCAGGCGGGAGATGGAAAGGTCGGTTGCATCCTGTGGGCGCTGGTGGTCGCGCTCGGCGCGTTGATCGCCTTCAAGACGATCCCGGTCAAGATCGCCAGCTCCGAGCTCTACGACTTCATGGTCGAGCAGGCCAAGTGGGCCGGCAGCACGTCGCCGGAGACCATCCAGAAGCGCATCGTGGCCAGGGCGCAGGAGCTCAAGCTCCCGGTCGACCCCAAGAAGGTCGAGGCGCAGCGCTACGGCGACAACATCCGGATGCGCGCGGTGTTCACGGTGCCGGTCGAGTTCCCGGGCTACACCTACATCTGGAACTTCGACCTCCAGGTCGACCGGCCCATCTACATCTTCTAGCCCGCCGCCGCGCGGGCGAGCTCGGCGGCGAGCGCCGCGAGCGCCGCGTCCGGATCGGGCGCGCCGGTCAGCGGCCGGCCGACGACCAGCAGGTCGGCCCCCGCGGCGAGCGCCGCCGCGGGGGTCGCGGTGCGTTTCTGGTCGCCGGCCTCGGCACCCGCCGGGCGGATGCCGGGCGTCACCAGCAGGAACGGCCGCGGCAGGACGGGGCGCAGCGCCGCGAGCTCGCGCGGCGAGCAGACCACGCCGGCGCAGCCGGCCTCGCGCGCCAGGCGCGCCCAGGCCAGCGCGCGCTCGGCGGCCGTGCCGGGCAGGTCGAGCCGGGCGAGCTCGGCGGCGTCGAGATGGGTGAGCACGGTCACGGCGAGCACGCCGAGGCGTCCGCCGGCGGCGCGGACCGCGGCTTCGAGCATCGCCGGGCCCCCGCCCGCGTGCACGGTCAGGAAATCGGCGCCGAGCTCGAGCGCCGAGGCGACCGCCCCCGCCACCGTGTTCGGGATGTCGTGGAGCTTGAGGTCGAGGAAGACCCGGCCCCCGGCGCGGCGGGCGGCCTCGACCGCAGCCGGACCGAAGCGCACGAACGCCTCGAGCCCGACCTTGAGCACCCCCACGCGCGGGCCGAAGAACGCCGCCCAGCGCTCGAACG
>Ga0079037_100000331_pt1 | contig 20461 bp, 19 predicted proteins | sample Mud3Dept4metaG_FD_71479 | JGI IMG/M metagenome (GOLD analysis project Ga0079037, IMG submission 71479) | Freshwater wetland microbial communities from Ohio, USA, analyzing the effect of biotic and abiotic controls - Mud 3 Core 4 Depth 4 metaG | ecosystem: Environmental > Aquatic > Freshwater >... | reverse complement strand
TGGCATACGTCTTTACAAGAAGCTCACCCGCTCCGATCGCCGGAACAGGCATCTCTTCCACACGAACGTCCCTGTTGTTGTAATACATTAATACGCGCATGGATTACCTTATAGTTAAATTAAATAATCGATTAGGCAGGCGGCCTTGATGGAAAAGCTTTATCTGCGATACCTTCAGTGAAATTAACAAGTTATCATTGTTGCCGATCAGAACATAATTGGATGTATACTCATGCTGTTGCTTATATATTTCAATGTCATATCGCATTGTAAAGTTTTTACGGCAAGGCTGCCTGTCAGGTTTACATCAGGGCGAGGCAGCGCCTCGCCCCTGCATTATTATTTTTTGGCTTTATTTTTTTCTTCTTTAAAAATTTCAAGCGCTTCTTTCGGGGTGGCTTTTTGATGAATGACAGACCTCAATGCCTTTGCCATGGCAACCGGATGAGGATGCTGCCATACGTTTCTGCCGAGGTTTACGCCTATGGCGCCCTTCTGCATTCCGTCATGGACAAAATCAAACACCTGAAGTTCGGTGTCGCATTTCGGCCCGCCGGCAATGACGATCGGCACAGGGCAGCCGTTTGTGACCTTCTCGAAATTCTCGCACCAGTATGTCTTTACGACCCTGGCGCCGAGTTCGGCTGCTATACGGCAGCATAGTGAAAGATAGCGCGCGTCCCGCTTTTCCAGCTCCTTGCCTACAGCGGTGACCGCCATAACGGGAATACCGTATTTCTCACATTCATTCACAAGATTAGCAAGGTTCATGAGCGTCTGGTGCTCATGTTCGCTGCCGACAAAAATTGACAGGCCGACGGCCGAGACATTTAACCTGATGGCTTCTTCCATCGACGTCGTAATGCTTTCATTGGCAAGGTCTTTCCCTATAACACTGGAGCCGCCTGAAACACGGAGGATTATAGGCAGGCTGTTGTCCGGATCAATACATGAACGCAGCACCCCTCTGGTTACAAAGAGCGCATCGCTGTAACGGACAATCGATTTAATGGTATCTCCGGGTCTTTCGAGTTTTGATGTCGGACCAAGAAAATATCCATGGTCAATCGGCATAAAAAAACACTTGCCGTCTGATTTGATGATCTGCGCCAGACGGTTCTTCATTCCCCAATCCATAATAAATCCTCCTTATTTGTTCCTTCTGTATTTATCCGCGTCCTGTTTTAGTTTCAATGATTCCTCAAGCATCATGACGTATTTAATATATCTGACGCCGAACTGTATAAGTTCCTCATCGTCCGTTTTGATCTTTTCCACGGTCTCATCATCAATGTCAAAGATATTGAGGAAATTGCTGTTGAATATAAATTCCCTGAACTTGTCCAGATCATAACTCGCCAAATAAAACTGGGACTGTTTTTGAGGATCTAGCTGAGGCTGGCCTATGAGATTTTTCCGTAACTGAAGCGCCCTCCATCCCCTGTTGACCTGATCGTATAAATCCACCTCCTGGTCTTTCCGCCAGGAGTCAATGGTCCATTGCTGTTTTTCGTGGAAACCGTAGCAATGCGGCTCCCTGATAAAAAAATAGAACTCCTCATCAACCGGGCCATCATCGGTGTCTTTCTTGATAGTGCCCTGGCCTACAGGATAGTAACGGCAGTTGGCAGGCCTGTCGGTATAGACGGTACAGCCTTCATCGGTAACAAAAGGGCACTTCCGCTGCTCATCGTCATTCATTTTGAGTATCGCATAGGGATGTGATGATTTATCATCAATTTTAATAAAAGAATACTTTCCGAGAAATTCACCGGAAGATATCCCCAGCCTCTTTCTCAGTCTCGCAACATCATAAGGCGTCAGGAGAATTTCAATGCCACTGCAGCAATGGGTAAAACATTTGATGCCTTTATGGCATCTGAAATTGAATTTTGTGTCGAGTGTATATTTTTCGGGCACTACCGCGTCCAGCTTGCTCATTTTAGTTGTCTCCTTGATGTAAATCGAATTTAGAATTATAACAATTCAGAGGGATTTAAATCCAAGAAAGAAGAATCCCCAAAAAAAGAGTTTGGAGTTTGTCATTTCGAACGAAGTGAGAAATCTTGCAGGGTTACAATAAAGATTCCTCTCACCCTTTGGGTGTTCGGAATGACAGACATAACAACAGGTCAAATGTCTATCTCTGATTTTGGGAGAATCAGTCCTGCCCATTTATAAGAATAATCAGTCTTCAACCATTGCTGAGTGAAGTTTATCAGACCTGAAAAGATCGCATATGTTAAGGCGTTGAAGCAAATGTGTGCCGTGCGAAACGCCGCTTTGGTATATTTTGGGGTTGTGCACTTTTAAACTTCCGTGCTTCAGTTTTGCCCTCATTAAGCTTTTTCCGTTTATGCGCAGTTGCGGTATGCTCCCTCCGGTGCTGCTGTTCTCTCGGCAGGCGGGCAAATTCGGTATCGCGCGCAGGTGACGTCTTTTTATAATCAAAACCTTCAAGCATGCGGCGCTCCACCTTCTCACCAAGTACGCGTTCGATGCTGCGCACCATATCGCTGTCTTCACGGGTAATGAACGTAAAGGCATCTCCTGTCTTTGCAGCACGTCCGGTGCGGCCTATCCGGTGCGTATACGCATCGGCAGTATCCGGCATGTCGTAGTTAATGACGTGGGATATGCTTGAGACATCTATCCCGCGGGCTGCAATGTCCGTTGCGACAAGTATCTGGTATGAACCGTCCCGGAACCCGTCGAGAGCAGCCTGCCGCCTGTTTTGCGAAAGGTTGCCCTGGAGTGATGCGGCACGGTATCCGGCTGACTCCAGTTGTTGTCCTATCCGCTTTGCGCGGTGCTTGGTCCGGGTAAAGACCAGGACCGACTCAGTATCGGTATGGCGCAGCAGTTCAAGAAGGAGCGCGGTCTTGAGGTGCTGATCAACAGGATAAAGAGCGTGTGCGACAGTGTTTGCCGGCGCCGCGTGATTCACCTGTACCGTAACCGGCGCGCGCAGGACTTCATGGGCAAGACGCCTGATATCATCAGGCATGGTTGCTGAAAATAACAGTGTCTGTCTCCTGGCCGGTACGTGTTTGATTATCCTGCGGATATCAGGTAAAAATCCCATGTCGAACATACGGTCTGCCTCGTCAAGAACGAGTACCTCCAGATGCGACAGGTTTATTGTGTGCTGATTAATGTGATCGAGAAGGCGCCCGGGGCAGGCAACGACTATCTCGGCACCATTGCGAATTTTCTCTATCTGCGGGTTCATGCCCACCCCGCCATACACAGTTGCGCTCCGGATTCGTGTATGCTTTCCCAAACTGCCGACAGCCTCATGAATCTGCTCCGCCAGTTCGCGCGTCGGCGCGATGACGAGTGCGCGGACACGGCCGCGGGGGCCCTGCATAAGATGATGCAGAACCGGCAGCACAAAGGCCGCTGTTTTTCCCGTACCTGTTTGCGCAAGTCCCATTACATCGTAGCCTTTAAGTACCGGCGGGATCGCCTGCGTCTGTATCGGTGTCGGTGTGACATAACCTGCAGCCTTTACCCCGGCCGCAACATGAGGGTGAAAATCAAATTCATTAAATTCCATAATCTCCTTCTTTCTTTTTTTCTGCGTTCGGGGGAAAAAGCCAAGGTGAATTCGCGGGATTACACTGACGTAGTTCTCATCCGGGTACTGCAGTTATTTGTTGCATAAGCGTAACAGTTTGAGGAAGTTGTGTCAAGTCACTCAAATGAGAACATATCAGGCCTACTTGTCAAAATGGCACTTCCTGCACAGGTCAAACATGTCCTGTGCTTCAAAGGCCCAGAGGTGAGGGTAATTGGAGGCATGAGGATTGTGGCAGCTCGCACAGGAAAGCTCCTTGCCTGTCCTCACGGGATCAGGCTTGCCACGGGTCGGATGGCCTTCTGTCGAGAAGGAATCTCCGAGCACATGTTTCCCGCTTCCCCTGTCAGTGTGACAGTTTACACACAGGTCCCAACTCGCCTTGTAAAGATTAAACGCATACCTGGAGGCGTGCGGGCTGTGGCATATGGTGCATTTGCCGAGTGTGACAGGGCCGTGAATGAACTTTTTGGACTGCCAGTCGGTCTTCTGCTCAATGTGGCATCCGTAGCATACTTCAGTATCGGGCCGCTTCACAGCGTACTTCGGGTCGGCTTTTTCGTCATGACAACTCAGGCAGCTCCAGACTGCTACAGGGCCGTGAACATGAGGAGCAGCGGCTATTTTGCTGTGGCATGAGTAACATGTGGATGTGGCCTGAAGAATGGTCTTCTTTTCAAAGGCTTCCGCGATAAACGACTTGGGGCTGACCGGTTTCCTGTCGGTCTCCCTCGGCTCAAGTATATGGCATTCGCTACACCGGGAATTATCTCCCATGTGGAAATTGTCTTTCTTATAACCCGCCGGTATTTTCATATATTCAGCGGCAAGGTCAGAACGTCTGAAGACATTGATTGTTGCATCAAATACCGGTTTACCTTTTTTTGTCGCGGTGATATCTATTCTGTTAATGCCAAGCGCAAGGGGAACTGAAAAACACTCATATTTGGTATCAGGGACGATACCCGCTTTATCTTTACCATTCACCTTTGCTTTTATCAGATCAGCGGAATTATGTGATACTTCCAATGATATATTCAAAAGGTCATATTCCATGACTGTTTTGTCAGGAGGATATTGGACAGAGACAGGTTCAGCCTCTGCGGTCCTTATGATAATAAACAGTATTAAAACAGCACAGGACAGTAACTTTATTCGCATTTAGAAATGGATGAGGGTAATATTTTCTTGTCGATCAGTTTCTCTATGGCTTTCTTGTACATTTCGCTTGATTTGGCCTTGTCGCCTTTAGACTCATAGGCCTTGCCAAGCTCGTAATATGTCATTTGCGGATAAGGATTGGCTACAGCCGCCGAATTAAGAACCTCTATCGCCTTGTCATTATCGCCCTTTAAGATGAGCGCCCCTCCCAGACCGGTCTTGGCGTCATGAGAATTGGGGTCAAGCTCCATGGCCTTTTTAAATGCCTGAAGCGCTTTGTCAGCTTCTTTTGTTTCAAGATACAGAAAACCGAGGAGAATCCGGGGTTCCACCATCTCAGGATTGGCATTGACGGACTTGACGGCCATGTCTATTGCGGTGTCGAATATCCTCGACTCGGTGAATTTCAGCGCCAGATTATAGAACCTTGATGCTTCTGTGGAAGGTTTGTCCTTGTCCTCTTTGTGAGGGGAAAGGGTCTCTTCCAGTTCGCTTTCATCTATCTCACCGAAGATTTTTTTTATGTACCCTCTCAGCTTCGTCTTGTAGGTAAGAGGATGGCTTGGAATATCATAGGCAACCAGGCCCTGTTTGTCTATAATTACCGTCGTCGGAAATACCCGTACCCCGTAATCACTATACATTTTCCTCTCTGTGTCAACAAGCAGAGGAAATCCAAGCCCTTTATTCTTGAAGATCATCAGGGCCTCTTCCTTATTGTCGCTTTCTTCTATAACGCTGACTACTTCCATCCCTTTGCTTTTATATTTATCCAGGATCTCTTTTGCGTCCTGCAGGGCGAGCACTGATCGTTCCTGGTCAGTCCTCCAGAAGATGATGACCAGCACCTTCCCTTTATACTCATTCAGTGAAATTCTTTTCCCATCAACAGAGCTGGTGGTGAAATCAGGTGCGGCCCCTCCTGCAGATATACTGATGGCTTCGGACACGGGCGTGCACAACAGGAAAATGACGAGACACAGAATTATACGTATCATCCGTTGATCTCCTTTTTTACCCTATCGTATTTTTTAATTTTATGACAGCCGGGAGTGCAGCTTCCGCCCGTTTCCGTCTTCTCATAGTTGACCGGCAGGTCCCATGCGCCGAACGGGACCGCTTCCCTTATATGCTTCGGGAAATTGCTCGCGTGGGTTTCATGACAGGCCCGGCAGGTCCTGCCCTTCTCCGCCTTGTTGACATGCGTGAAATGGAGGTTCTCATTTCCGTTTCTGAAGTTGGTCAGTTTAGTTGTCTCGGCATTGAGGACAATCGTTTTTTCATGGCAGCTGAAACAGAGGTTATAGTTGTCCACCAAAAAGGGCATATAAAACGTAGGAGGATACGGGTTTCTCAGTATTCTGAAATTGGCTGAACCGTGAGGATCATGACATCCGGAACAGTCCTTCTGCTTTATGGGGCCGTGATGATCGGTATTTTCTGCCAGCCATTTTTTTATATTCATAGTGCTTGTGACGTTGTCCTTCTTGTAGTCCCTGTCGTGACAGTTCAGGCACAGGTCGAGGGGCTCCATTAACAGGTTCTTTGCAATATTAGACATATGTGCGTCATGGCAATTGAGACAGGACCTTTCAGTCTCCATAGCGCCGTGCTTAAATGATGCGGTGCTTAACTGCTCTTTCTTGTCTTTATGGCAGTCCAGGCATAGTTCGGGCGTCTTGGACTGGAGCATAAATTGTTTTGCGGCAGAGTGAGGATTATGGCAGCTTGTACATTTTTCAGAGACCGGCTTATGAACGAACTCGGCCTTATGGATTGCTTCAGCCTTGTCAGTGTGGCACATATAGCAGAGGCTGGGTCCTTCTACCTTCAGGTTCTTGGCATAATCAGCGGTGTGAGGATCGTGGCATGCCACGCAGCCGCCGACAGCTACCGGCCCGTGGACAAAAGCTCCCCCGGCCATGGCCTCGTCGTGACAGTTAAAACAGAGGGCACTCCCTTTGGCCAGGAGCTGAAACTTGTTCGGAGATGCATGAGGGTTGTGGCAGGCAATACAGTCGCCGTCCTCCACTGGAGTATGAATAAATTTCTTTGCCTTGAATTTTTCATGGCAGGAATAACACTTCTTGGCAAGGTCTTTTACTTTGCCGAATTTGTTCTGTTCTGGTTTGTCTTTATGTTTTGCAAGTTCGCCATGGCAGACAGTGCACTCTCCTGCAGAAACAGGTCCATGCACAAACTTGTCCTTGCCCATGGTCGCGTGACACTGTGCTGTGATACATGAATCTTTAGGTTTTTCAACCGCTTTTTCCTGGGCTGATATGGTCTTGTCAGTCAATCCCGAAGCGATTACAGCAACAAGTAACAACAGAAAAAGAAGGGTAATAGTTTTCTTGTTCATTGAACCTCCACAGATTTGATTATATCATTCCATAAGGACATTTAATATACTTATAATTCTCCTTTTTTTCAATAGCTGCCGGTCCTGTCCTTGCGTCAGAGGCATACAATAAACATGCTGTCCTCATCCGGCATATACGTACCTGGATTTCCGCTCGATTCTCATTTATCTGGACGGGAATAATGCTGAGATGAATGTCCTACTTTACAATGACCCCGGCGTAACCGACCACATAATCATAATCGCCGCTCACTTCACCCGAGGTCATGTATTTTACAAGTGCGGCCTCCGAAGCTCCCAGTTTCCTGGCGGCAAAAAGCATTGTGGTAACAGGTACAACTCCGCACATACTGATATCTTCGTCCCTGACAGTGTTATAAAGCCCTGCAGGGTCCATGGCTATGACCCTGTCAATCGCCTTCCTGTCTTTTTTCCTCGCTACTGTGTCTGACACATAATGGCTCATGTCCGAACTTGCAATGATTGTCACGGCATAAGCCGATTTTTTTATCGCATCTGCAATGGCCTCACCAACCGCCCGGCAAACATCCAGCGGGACAGGCATCATGGTAAGAGGGACAATACTGACATCAGAAGAATAATGGAGGATAAACGGAAGCTGTACTTCTAGGGAATGCTCCATCTGGTGGGCAAGGCTGTCTTCTGAGATGAAGTCGGAAGCTTTCTTTAATTGCCCGGCAATGTCCCCGTCGATCTTTAATTCGCCGGTCGGCATATGCCATACGCCCGAGGACATTAAAGAGACCGGCTGTCCAAGACCCGTGTGGTTCGGCCCGATCAATATGAACGTCCGGGGCATTTTAATTCTTGAATATACGGCGCCGGCGACCCTGCCTGAATACATAAGGCCTGCATGGGGAGAGACGATGCCTATTGCACTCTCTTTTTCTGCGTCCGCTTCAAGGAAATTATTTACCTGTCTTGTGAGTCTTGAATGGGACAATTCGTAGAATTGTCCGGCTACTGCAGGCTTTCGTATCATATATATCACCCGCGAACTGCATTAGAGCTGTAGGAGCACGGCGCGCCATGCCCCTGCTCACCTGCACCGTTTATCCAGCATTAAGATACATATGGTCAATACTCGCTGTATTCATGATCAGCAAGATTCTTGAACTTTGTGTATTTCTCCAGGAACGCCAGCTCAATGACCTTTGTCGGTCCGTTCCTCTGCTTTGCTATGTCAAGTTCAGCTATCCCTTTTTTCGTGGAATCCTGTTTCTTATAGTACTCATCCCTGTAAAGAAACAGTATTGTATCAGCATCCTGTTCTATTGCACCTGATTCTCTTAAGTCGGCAACAAGCGGCCTCTTGCTATCGCCTCTCGTTTCACAGCTCCGGTTGAGCTGGCTGATGACGATAACGGGAACAGACAGGTCTTTTGCGAGCGCTTTCAGTGAGCGCGAAATATCGGAAATGACCTGTTCCCTCGCAAGGTGTGCACCGGACCCGCTCATAAGCTGCAGATAGTCAACGACAATAAGACCCAGTCCGTGTTCGGCCTTCAGCCTTCTCGACTTGGCCCTTATATCAAGAATGGAATTAAATGAATCGTCTATATATATCGGGGATTCGGAAAGTCTTCCTGCGGCATTTACCAGCTTCCTGTAGTCCTCCTTGCTGTGATATCCGGAGCGTACGGCCTTTGAATCCACTTCAGCTTCGGAGCACAACATCCTTAGAACAATCTGCTCTTTTGTCATTTCAAGACTGAATACGGCTATCGGGACATTGCCTTCGATAGCAGCCTGTGTAACTATATTCAGGCAGAAGGCAGTCTTCCCCATGCCGGGCCTTGCGCCTATGACTATTAAATCACCGGGATGAAAACCCGTTGTGGCTTCATCAAGGTCTGTAAACCCGGTTGCCAGGCCTGTTATGCGCTCTTTCTTGTCAAAGAGTTTGTCGACAAGCTCAATTGTGTCTTTCACTACACTCTTTATATGGACATATGTCTGCCTTACGGCCTTTTCAGATATATTAAATATCTTGGACTCTGCCAGGTCCAGCAGTTCATGCACGTCCTGTTCCGTGTCATAACTTGTCGTTATTATCTCTGTCGCGGTAATGATCAGATTTCTCAGGATGGACTTCTCTTTTACTATCCTGGCATGATACCGGGCATTTGCGGATGTCGGCACAAGATTCACGATAGAACTCAGGTAAGAGGCGCCTCCGATTTCTTCCAGCTGCTCTTTCCTGTTAAGGAGTTCTGTGAGGGTGATTAAATCAATCGGCTCGTTCTTTTCATAAAGTTCAAGCATCGTAGCAAATATCTTTTTGTGGGCATCTTTATAAAAGTCAGATGATGTCAGCTGCTCTATAACAACAGCAATGGCTTCGTTTTCAAGCAGCACGGCCCCAAGAACCGACTGCTCCGCTTCAATGTTCTGGGGCGGCAAACGGTCATATCCGGTCAGCGGTTTTGTCGACCCGGCTTCAAACCCGGTCTTATTACGGAGAGGTTCTAGCATTGAATATGTTCCTATACTTCTTCAGTGCCTGATTTTTTAACTTCCAGCTTAACCGTTGCAGTAACATCCTTATGCACTTTAACAGTAACGTCATAAGACCCCAGGCGTTTTATCGGCTCGTCCAGTATCACCTTACGCTTGTCTACTTCAACGCCCTGCAGGGCAATGGCTTCAGCTATGTCTTTGGATGTCACTGAACCGAACAGTTTATCTTCTTCACCGGCCTGGGCTTCTATGGTGAGAGTCATTTTGGATATCCGGTCCGCCACGTCCTGCATCGATTGTTTTACCTTGCTGGCTTTCACAAGTATATTTTTTTTCTCATGCTCGAACTGCCTTAAATTCTTCGGATTCGCTTCCACTGCAAGGTTTCTCGGCAAAAGATAATTCCTTCCATACCCGATCTTCACTTCCACAATGCTGCCCATCTCACCGAGATCTTTCACATCTTCTCTTAAAATGACTTTCATAATCACACGCTCCTCTATTTTGATATTTTATTTTGATTTCCAGAACCAAATTAATCTGGTATTGTAGCTCAATAAAAACTAAAAATTAAAGTTAAAATATTTATATGCCAAATTTAAAACCAAAACTATCCGGCAACAAAGGGTTTTTTCTATATATATTAATCCAAGTAATACTTGTGAATAATGCAGACAACCTGTGTTAATATTTCTCAGGCGGGAACATCTTCCCGGGGTTAAGTATCCCTTTGGGGTCAAATACGTTTTTTATCCGTTTCATGATCTCGATACTTACGTCAGAAAGTTCCATCCCTACAAACTGTTTTTTGGTAAGTCCTATACCGTGCTCACCGGATATGGTCCCTCCGAGTTTTAGCGTGGCTGCAAAAATATCCCTGACCGATCCCAGGGCGCTTCGGTATTCTTCATCATTGTTTTTGTCGGTCATTATATTCACATGAATATTCCCGTCACCGGCATGACCGAAGTTTGCGATTATAAGATTATTTTTCTCTGCAATTTCTCTTAAGGCACTGAGCATTTCGGCAATTCTCCCGCGCGGAACAACAATGTCTTCGTTTATCTTGGTTGGTCTGATGCGGTAAAGGGCCGGTGATATCGCCCTCCTCGCGTCCCAGATACGCTGTTTCGAAAATATATCTTCCGCTATGCTCACATTGCCGCCTGAGGCTGTACAAACAGACGCTATCTTTTCAGCCTCTTCCATTACTGCGGCACGGGGTCCGTCAACCTCTATAAGCAGCAGTGCCTCCGCATCCACGGGAAGCCCGAAAGATCCATAATTTTCCACAGCGCGTATCGACTCATTGTCCATAAACTCAAGGGCCCGGGGGATGACGGATGAAGATGTAATTCTGCTTACGGACTGGGCCGCAGCATCCAGCGTCTCATAAGTACACAGCATAGTGACCGTTTCTTCCGGCAAAGGCAGTACCTTCAAAAATATCTTCGTTATAATTCCCAGAGTCCCTTCAGAACCCACGAGCAGTCTTGTGAGGTCATACCCTACAACTCCCTTATACGTTCTTCCACCGGTCATCAAGACCCTGCCGTCGGTCAGCACCGTTTCAAGACCGAGGACATAATCTTTTGTCACTCCATATTTTACAGCCCTCGGTCCGCCGGCATTTTCAGCCACATTTCCGCCAAGTGTACAGAATTTCATGCTTGCCGGATCAGGGGGATAAAAAAGACCGACATCCTCCAGACGTTCCTGCAATTGGAAATTAATAACCCCCGGCTCAACAACAGCCACCATACTCTTTTCATCAATTTCGATGATCCTGTTCATGCCTTCAAGTGAAAGGACTACCGAATCCTTCAGCGGTACAGAACCTCCTGTCATTCCAGTACCTGCCCCCCGCGGCACAATCGGGACACCATTCTTAAAAGCATATGCGGCAACATCTGACACTTCCTGAGTATTTACAGGTCTCACAACTGCAGACGGCGTCCCCTCCGAAGAAGAAGCATCAAATCCGTAGCAGAAAAGGTCTTCTTTTCCAGTGGATACCTTGCCCGGCAAAGTGTTTTCGCTCTTCTTTTTGAAAAATTCAAAGGCCATTATGGTCATTATAACAAATATCGGGACGAACGTTTTTATTAACAAAACGCTGTATCAAAACGTGACAAATTTATTTAATAATTTCTGGAATAACGAACGCCCCTTCAGCAGCAATTTGTGGAATTCTGTCGATTATAAAAAGGCAAAGGAGCGGACTGGGCCTAAAGCATTTTGGACAGCTTATCAGCCACCACAGGGGAAATATTCTTCAGTATATCATATTCCTTTAATGCGGAACTTCTGTCATGTATCCCCAGACAGAGAAGTGCCAAATTATAATGGGCATTCGCATTCCCGGGTTCAAGTTTAATCGCCTGACTCAGTGATTTCATTGCTTCGTTATACATACCTAACTTACTAAAAAATATCCCGAGATTCTTATGGGCATCGGACATGGCAGGCCTGATCTGTATGGCCCTTTTTGTCGTAGCCACCGCAGCCTGATAATTGCCCATCCTGCTGTAGGCGCAACCCAGGCTGTAATATGCCACTGCGTCATCAGGCGCTATCCGTACCGCCTGCTTGTAGGCCTCAACAGATTCTTTGAACATCCCCGATCTGCTATAGGCATTGCCGAGACGGCAGTGTGCTTCTCCATTATAAGGGTCTATTTTCACGGCCCGCTTATAGGACTTAATTGCCTCCTTAAACATACTCAGATTGTCATAAGCCTTCCCCTGCAGCAGTAACTTTGCATAATCATCTTCTATATTAATTACTTTCCTGGCAGCATCCATTGCCCTTTTAAATATCTGTAATCCACCATAGGCGCTGCCGAAATTATTCAGGAACTTATACACGATATTGCTCCTCCTTCAGGTTATCAATTCATAATATTGAGGCGTGCAAATATGGTGACTGGTCCGATGGGGGGATTGAATGACAGAACATATTTTTCACGCTTTCATTAATGATACTGGAAACAAGAGTGGAGGACTGTAATCTGAAACACAGGATGATTTACGGACTGATAATAAATGGAATAATTTTCAGATCAGGAGAACAGGCAGGACCAGAACATAAACAATCAGTCCGCCAGAGCCCGCCAATATCCATGCAATCGGTTTTGATTCTAATATTCCTTCGTTACATATTCTGCATCTATGGTAAGCAAAAGTTCCGGTAATTCCCTGATACAGGAAAAATAAAAAAATCGTTCCTATTATCAGGATGCCCGCGTTGATATGGGTAGAGATTGACACGTTAAAGATTTTGCTGAGGAGGAAATACTCAAACATAAGGACCGCACATATCCTGCTTTTCCGGTATATTCCATAAGCCATGCTGAAAATAAAAACCACATCAATAAGGGACAGTAAACTAAACAATGAAAATCCTGTCCGATTAACAATCAGGGTAATAGAACCTGCTAATGTTACCGTACCGCATACCATCGCGGCTATACGGGCATGTTTGATTTTTCTGTCCATGTTAGCGTCTGTCATTTGATTCACCTGCTGAATATCAGTTTTACAAGTAATTAATAAATAATTGTCACTTATCAATTACGGCAACTAACTAACAATCTTGAATAATATAAAAATAGTCTTTATAATCAGCAAGATAATCGACTACGATTAACAAACCTTCCTCGTATTATGGAATTTTCACTCTTAACATCTTGACAAATAACAATTATCTGATATAATTCGGAGCAACACAGTTATCAGAATAAAAAAATTCTCATTGAAGGGCAACCTTCGGAAAGGAGTGAACGAATGGTAAAAGAATTCAAGGAATTTGCAATGCGGGGAAATGTGGTTGATATGGCTGTCGGTATAATAATCGGCGCAGCCTTCGGTACCATAATAGCATCGCTTGTTTCAGACATACTCATGCCGCCTATAGGTCTTTTGCTTGGAGGCGTAGATTTTTCAAACCTGTTTCTTACGATAAAAGAAGGCGCAACTGCCGGACCATTCTCAACCCTTGCTGACGCGCAAAAAGCTGGGGCCGTCACAATAAACTATGGAACATTTGTAAATAAAATCGTCTCCTTTGTTATAGTCGCCTTTGCCATCTTTATGGTGATAAAAGGGATGAACAGCCTGAAAAAGAAGGAAGAAGAAGCACCGGCTGTACCTACTACAAAAGAGTGTTCTTTCTGTTTTTCGACAATCGCGATAAAGGCGACCCGTTGCCCTCATTGCACATCAGAACTTGGCGCCAAGTCCTAAGCGGATACCTTTAAGGGTCATAGAATTTGACTTAACAGGAGTCGCAGCCGCAGGTTAAAGCCTGCGGCTCCTTTATGTCTGGACCCGGCAACTGCAATGGTTTGACTGCAATTGTTATATTCTTTATACTTTTTATAGTTAATAAAAAGCCAGGGAGATGACCCTAAATGTGCGAAGCCAATGTATATATTGAAAAAGACGGGAAGGAAGAGCTCTACCTCGAGAATATAGATGTCCTGAAACCTGAGGGCAGCAAAATCTACATGCGAAATCTCTTCGGCGAACAAAAGTTCTTCGAGGGCACCATCAAAGAAATATCCCTCATGAAACACAGGATCATACTGAAAAAAGACTAACGTGCCGCATACAGGAGCCTGTTATCAGTTTTTTCTGATATATGATAGCTGACCACTGAGAGCATTCCTTATGAACTTCATACGTTTGATAAACCAGGGACCCTCCCCTGCCTATTTCAACATGGCCCTTGATGAGGCTATAGCAGAGAACGTCAGACAAAAGGCCTCCCCGCCGACGCTCAGATTGTATCGTTGGGACCGCCCTGCCCTGAGTATCGGCTGCTTCCAGAAAGTCAACGATATTGATGCAGGCTACTGCGAGATAAAAGGATACCCTGTCGTCAGGAGACAGACAGGAGGCAGGGCTGTATTTCATGACTCGGAGCTCACATACAGTTTCTCTTCGCCATCGGACTCTCACGCGTTCAACGGCACTCTTCATGAGAACTATACAGTTATCAGTCGCGCACTATTATTAGCCCTTAAATTAAGCGGCATAGAGGCAGAGGCCTCTTTTAACCGGAAAAGAGGCAGCATCCATAAACACCCGGCTTGTTTCAGGGCAGTATCATACGGGGAAATAACGGTCAGTGGCAAAAAAATCATCGGGAGCGCACAAAAACGTTATAAGGACGGATTTCTTCAGCACGGCTCCATTCTTTTCAGCCTTGATCCGGGCGAACTATGCAAAGTGCTTGGACAGAATAATGAAGACAGTTTTATTGATATGGGGGCAATTACGGATTATGCCGGCAGCATATCTTTTGATGATTTAAGGACAGCGTTAAAAGAGGCCTTTGAAAGAACATTAAATGTCAAAATGATTTCGGACAGTCCGACCGCGTCGGAACTGACCCTCGCAAAAGAACTCGAACGCACTAAATATTCATCCCGCGAGTGGAATTTTTCACGATAGGCACATTTTCCGGCTTGCACCCGTGTTGTTCATACATATCAACGGTTATCATCATATCTCATATGCGGCATGACGCGCATGATAATCAGACTTCTTTACGTAATAAACGATCAGAAAACTCCACACAACAATCGCCAGATAGCTCTGAAAGACGGTATTAATAATATAGACCAGCGGCATGAATAACGGTATCACGCTCACTGCTATCTGAATACCGTAGAAGACGGCATTTGCCGCGATAAATACAACGATCATAATCAGATAATACAGAAGCGCCTCAGGTGTCTTCTTTAAAAAATTATATGTCCTGCTTATGGAATCCATGACTCCTTTTCCATCCGTCACCAGTACCACCAGCGCGTATATCCCGAAAACAAGACCAGCAAAGACAGCCACAATGCTGAAGACCACGATGCTCAGCAGCGCAAATGAACTGAAAAACATCTCGAGCATGCTCTTTGATTTTGTCACGGCATTAATAACTCCGGCCACTATTCCCCCGCTTATTATGAATATTATAAACAGGACAATAATCCCAAGCATTACAAGGGAAATCAGACCCATCAAACGTGACAGATTGATTTTGGCCTCCTCAAAAAAAGAGGAGAGGCTGAATTCATACTGGATGTTCACTGCTGAATCCTTTAGCACCCCGAGCGTCCCTCCCAGGGCATACACATATAAAACAATGGTAAAAGCCAGATACAAAACAAATGACGTCACCATAAGAAAAATGACCCCGAGATAATTCGCGATCAACTCAGACGGGTCCTTTAAGATTGAGGGAAGCATGTCCCTGGCCTGGGCCAGGTCAAAGCCTAAATATACCAGGGCCGCAAGGACCGGCAGGCCGAGAATAACAAAGAAACTGATTAAATTAATAATAGAGACAATTGTGCTGATAATAACCAGCTGCACGTTTTTATTGGCAAGTTTGAACCCTTCTCTTATGCATTCCCTGATCATCGCCATTTAGTTTAGATAGGCATATGGTAAAAGTCAATTTGGGGTTTCTTTTTTCGATAATCCCTTGAAAAACCCATGTCCTTCCTATAAAATCTCTCCATGAGCATTTTACATGAAATCCTTAAATACAAGCGGGAAGAGCTGCAAAGCACAAAATCTGACATTCCATTGTCCGACCTTAAAGCACGGATAAAGGACATGGATGCGGTAAGGTGTTTTAAGACCGCCATTAAAAGACAGGAGGACAAACCTGTAAACCTTATTGCGGAACTCAAAAAGGCATCTCCCTCAAAAGGCCTCATACGCAAGGATTTCAGCCTTCCCCAGATCATTTCCATTTATGATAAAAAGGACGTTGCGGCCATATCGGTCCTGACGGAAAAGCGCTTTTTCGACGGCAGCCTTTCCTATCTGAACCAGGCAAGGAAAAGGACCACAAAGCCGCTGCTCAGGAAAGATTTCATATTCGATCAGTATCAGGTTTATGAGTCGAGGGCCAACAATGCTGACGCGGTCCTTCTGATCGTTTCCGCCCTGGACAAGTCCCTGTTGAACGATCTGTTCCATCTGGCAAGGGAACTCACGCTCGAATGTCTCGTAGAAGTCCATAACTGGAAAGAACTGGATATAGCCCTCTATATGGGAGCGGAGATAATAGGCATCAATAACAGGGACCTGAACACTTTGAACATTAGCCTGGACATATCATTAAGCCTGTTGAAGGACGTGCCGGATGACAGGATAGTGGTGAGCGAGAGCGGCATCAACACCCGGGCCGATGTAGAGGCGTTACAGGCAACAAAGACCGATGCCATCCTCGTCGGCACAGCCCTTATGAAGGCAGAAGATATCGGCGCCAGGATTGACGAATTACTGGGCAAACAGCAGGTAATGGACCGCAATTAATAATGTCTATTGTAAAAACAGAATCTGAGGCAATGCGATGAAAACCATAATTGAAAAGGCAAACATACTGATTGAATCACTGCCGTATATACGAAGGTTCTCCGGAAAGACCTTTGTCATCAAGTACGGCGGCGCCGCCATGGTGGATGAAGGCCTGAAGAACGCCTTTGCCCAGGACATAGTGCTCCTGAATTTTATAGGGATCAAGCCTGTCATAGTACATGGCGGCGGACCGAAGATAAACAGCATTATGGAGAAGATGGGTAAAAAGCCGACTTTTATTCAGGGGCAGCGGGTGACTGACGAAGAGACCGTGGACATCGTAGAGATGGTTCTCGGGGGCCTCATCAACAAGCAGATTGTTTCCCTGATCAATAGTCATGGGGGACTGGCCGTAGGCTTAAGCGGCAAAGACGGCAATCTTATCAAGGCAAGGAGAAAGGTCATTACAAAAATATCTCCGGAAACCGGGGTCCCGGAGATCATCGATCTCGGCCTTGTGGGAGAAGTGGAAAAGGTCAATCCCAGGATCCTGACCTCAATTGAACAAAGCGGCTTTATCCCGGTAATAGCTCCCATAAGCGCAGGCCGTCAAAGCAGGACACTGAACATAAACGCAGATTATGTTGCAGGGGAAATCGCGTCTGCACTGAAGGCTGAAAAGCTCATACTCCTTACCGATGTGGAAGGCATCAAGGACAAGAAGAATAAATTAATCTCGACATTGAATGTGAAGAAGATCAGGTCGCTGACTGCAAACGGTACTATTTCAGGAGGGATGCTCCCTAAGGTCCAGGCCTGTCAGAACGCGATTGAAGGAGACGTAAAGAAGACCCATATAATAGACGGCCGTACCCCCCACGCCCTGCTTCTGGAGATATTTACGGAAGAAGGGATCGGGACAGAGATAGTAAAATAAAATCCAAATTACAAAACTCAAATAACAAATAAATCCCAAACCGAACTAACAGAAACTCCAAATGGGAAGATATTGAAATTTGGCATTCGGAATTTATTTGACATTTGGTGCTTGAAATTTGGAATTTATGTACTTCAAACCTCAAATATATCTCCTTCCTGTCCTTAGAAGTCAATAACTGAGCAATTTGTTCTGCTATAATCCCCTTATGGAACTTACCAAAAATGCCCTCACGGTCCTGAAGACACGATACCTGCTCCGCGACGAGCACGGCAACACAACCGAAACCCCTGATGAAATGTTCAGGCGCGTTGCCCGTGTCGTTGCTTCGGCAGAGAAAATGTACGGAGGGGACGCGAAAAAATGGGAAGCGAAATTTTATGATGCAATGAACTCCCTCCTGTTTCTTCCCAATACCCCTACCCTCATAAATGCCGGGAAGGAACATGGACAGCTTGCCGCCTGTTTCGTGCTCCCGGTCAATGATTCGATGACAAGCATTTTTGATTCACTCAAAAACGCGGCCCTGATACTGCAGAGCGGAGGGGGCACGGGCTTTTCCTTTTCACATCTGAGACCCCGGGCTGATATCGTTAAATCAACCGGGGGCATCGCGAGCGGGCCCGTGTCATTCATGAGGATATATAACACGGCAACCGAGGTAATAAAACAGGGCGGTGCCCGGCGCGGCGCGAATATGGGCATTTTGAAAATCGACCATCCGGATGTCCTCGAATTTATCAAAATAAAACGCCACGCTGAAGAACTATTGAACTTCAACATATCAATTGCCGTTACCGATGCGTTCATGAAGGCACTCAAGAGCAATGCAAAATACAGACTGTATAACCCGAGAAGCGGACAGGCCGCAGGAAGCCTCAGGGCAAAGGCGGTCTTTGATGAAATAGTAGAAAGCGCGTGGGAGACAGGTGACCCGGGGCTTATCTTCATTGACAGGATAAACAGGGACAATCCCACCCCCCTGCTCGGGAATATAGAAAGTACCAACCCGTGCGGAGAGCAGCCCCTGCTGCCCTTTGAAGCGTGCATACTCGGTTCGGTTAACCTTTCGAAAACAGTAGTCAGTATTCAGAAGTCGGAAGCCAGAAGTAAAAAACCGTCCAAATCAGCTTCATCCTTCATCCCTCTTCCTTCATCCTTAAAGATCGACTGGGACCTTCTGGCTTATCTTGTCCGTCTGGGCGTAAGGTTTCTGGACGATGCCATTGATGCAAATAATTACCCCATTCCGGAAGTCGAAAAGATGCATAAAGGCAACAGGAAGATCGGACTCGGTGTAATGGGGTGGGCCGATATGCTGATTAAACTCGGTGTAAGATACAACTCCCCGGCGGCCTTTGAACTTGCAAAAGAAGTAATGAGTTTTATAAGGGACAGGGCAAGGGCTGCGTCAGCTGAGCTTGCAAGGGAACGGGGAATGTTTCCGAATTTCAGTGGTTCTATCTATGACAGGCGTGAAATTGTTTCAGAGGGAGGCCTGAGAAACGCCACCACAACGACTATCGCCCCTACCGGGACCCTCTCTTTAATCGCGGGGTGCTCAAGCGGCATTGAACCGCTTTTTGCCGTGGCCTATAAAAGACGGGTCCTTGAAACAGAACTATACGAAATCCACCCCTATTTTCTTGAGACCGCTAAAATGAGAGGCTTCTACAGCGCTGAACTTATCAGGAAGATCAGCATTAAAGGAAACCTGAGGGGTCTCAGTGAAATCCCTTCAGACGTAAAAAAACTGTTTGTCACCGCCCATGATATTACCCCTGAAGACCATGTAAATATGCAGGCCGTGTTCCAGCAATTTACAGACAACGCAGTCTCCAAGACCATCAACCTCAAACACCGGGCCACAAGGGATGACGTCGCCCGCGCGTTCATGCTGGCATATGAAAAGGGCTGTAAAGGGATAACCGTCTTCAGGTACGGATCAAAACCGGGCACCCTTGTAAAGCTTGATGAAGTGGATTAGCGAACTCCGGGTCAATTGCAACCGGCAGGACAATAAATATTTCCCATATTACATGAAATCCCTCAATATCACTGATCAATAACTTGTGTTAGAATAACTTATGTTTTAATCCCGGTTTGCCGGTTTTGAGATGAATTCAGTATCACAGTATTAAGGACAATACGTTGGGTAAAAAGACTAAAGGACAGGGGGCTTCACAGAAGAAGCCGTTTTCTCCGGAAGAGACCTCCGTTAAAGAAAAACCGTCGGGCCGGAAGGACCGGGGAAAAAAGCCGGTGCTGCAAAAGCTGGAGAAGCCAAACTGGCCCCTAACAGGACTCGCAGGCGCAGGCATGGTACTGACTGCTTATCTGGCGCTTACCGTCTGGCTGGGCCAGCCGCCTCTCTACTGCAATGAGGGAAGTTCATGCGACATTGTTCAGAGAAGCCGGTGGGGTACCTTTCTGGCACTACCCACCGCTTTCTGGGGTTTCCTGACTTACACCGCACTGGCCTTCATCGGTTTCCGGGTCCGCAATCCCATGTCCCACTGGAAATCGGCCTGGACAGTATCCATGGTCGGAATGGGCTACAGTGTGTATCTCATCGCGGTCTCTCTGTTCGTAATTAAAGCCACCTGTGCCTATTGTATCGCTTCCTTTTC
>Ga0079037_100000330_pt1 | contig 20474 bp, 15 predicted proteins | sample Mud3Dept4metaG_FD_71479 | JGI IMG/M metagenome (GOLD analysis project Ga0079037, IMG submission 71479) | Freshwater wetland microbial communities from Ohio, USA, analyzing the effect of biotic and abiotic controls - Mud 3 Core 4 Depth 4 metaG | ecosystem: Environmental > Aquatic > Freshwater >... | reverse complement strand
GAGGCCCACTACCACCGGGGGAACGTGCTCGCCGGACTGGGCCGGCATCCCGAGGCCGTGGAGAGCCTGGGGAAGGCGCTGGCCCTGGATCCCGACAATCCCCGGTACCTCCACCTCCTGGGACTAGAGCAGCAGCGCGCCGGCAGGTTCGCCACGTCTGCGGCGACCCTCCGGGAGGCGGTGGAGAAGGAACCGGGGAACAGCGATGCCTGGTACCTCCTGGGGCTCTCCCTGCAGGAGGAGGGAGAGCCGGCAGCCGCGGCGGATGCCTTCGATCAGGGCCTGTTCCTGGATCCCACCCGGGCCGAGGCATGGTACCGGCGGGGCATGGCACTGGAGGGCGTGGGGAGGGAGGAGGCCGCCCTGGAATCCTACGCCCGGGCCACCGAGATCGATCCCTCGCATACCGGAGCACTGGCCGCCAGCGGAGCCCTCCTCTTCCGCCGGCAGGAGCATGCCCCGGCCCTCGCGGCCTTTGACCGGCTCCTGGAGCAGGATCCCTCTTCCGCATCGGCCCACTACAACCGGGGCTGTATCCTCTCCGGACTCCGGCGGTTCGAGGATGCTGTCGGCGCCTTTGACCGCTCTCTCGAAATCGACCCCGGAAACGCCGTGGCCTGGAACAACCGCGGCGGCGTCCTGATCCACCTGGGGAGGTTTGCCGAGGCAGAGGAGTCCCTCGCCCGGGCGGTCACCCTGGATCCGGGGAGCGGCGGGGCCTGGTTCAACCGCGGCCTGGCCCAGGCGGAGCTGAAGCGGCTCCCGGAGGCGCTGGAATCCTTTGACCAAGCCACCCGGATCGATCCCGGGTACGCCGAGGGCTGGTTCCAGAAGGGGCAGGTCCTCCTCTCCCTGGACCGGCCCGGGGAGGCGGCCCGGGCCGCGGGAACCTCCCTGGAACTGGACCCCGGGCGCAGCCGGACCTGGCTCCTCCTGGGCCAGTCCTTCCTCACTCTCGGGCGGTACACCGAGGCGGTCACCGCCCTGGACCGGGCCATCTCCCTGGAGCACGCCCTCCCGGAGGCATGGTTCCTCCGGGGCAGGGCCCTCACCGCGCTGAACGAGCACGGGGAAGCGGTGGATTCCTACACACAGGCCCTGGAACTGGACGCGGGCCTCACCGACGCCAGGTACCAGCAGGGCCTGGGTCTCATCGAGCTGGGCCGCCTTCCCGGGGCGGTGGAATCGCTGGATGCGGTCATCGCCGTGCAGGGGGACCGGGACGATGCCTGGTACCACCGGGGCCGGGCTCTCGCAGGCGAGCGGAGGTTCGCCGAGGCAGCCGAATCCTTCGGGAAGGCCGTGGAGATCCGGCCGGACCGCACCGACGCCTGGTTCGGGCGCAGCACTGCCCTCCTGGAGGACTCCCGGTACGGGGAAGCGGCGGAGGCCACGGACCAGGTGATCCGGCTCCAGCCGGATCATGCGCAGGCATGGTACCTCCGGGGCCTCTGCCTGCAGCACCTGGGCAGGCACACCGACGCCGCGGAGGCATTCGGGGAGGTGGCCCGCCTCCAGCCGGAGCACGACCAGGCCCTCTTCCTCCGGGGGCTTGCCCTCTCGGAGCTGGGAAAGGACGACGAGGCGGTGGACGCATTCTCCCGTTCCCTTGCCGTGCAGCCGGAGAACCTGCAGGCATGGAGCGGGAAGGGGCTCGCCCTCTCCCGCCTGGGCCGCTGGGATGATGCCCTGGATGCCCTGGACCGGGCCATCTCCCTGGACCCGGACCATGCCCCGGTCTGGTTTGAACGGGGCCGGATCCAGGTGATCCTGGGATCGCCTGATGAGGCCTATGCCTCCTTTGAGCGGGTCATCGGTGTGGAGCCCGAACATGCCGGGGCCCTGTACGAGATGGGGAAGATCCGGGCCTCCCGGGGAGACCCGGAGGAGGCCCTGGCCCTCTTCACCGCCGCCACCGATGCCGACCCCACCCTTGACGATGCCTGGTACCGGATGGCCACCCTCCGGCTCACCCTGGGGCAGCGGGATGACGCGCTGGCTGCGCTGGACCGGACCGCGGCGATCCGGCCGGATGACGCCGAGGTATGGTACAACCGCGGCTGCATCCTCTCGGAGCTGGCGCGGTACCCCGAGGCGGTGGAGTCCTTCTCCCGCTCCCTGGATCTGGATCCGGCCAATGCCCCTGCCTGGAACAACAAGGGGGGCGTCCTCTTCGAGATGGAGGACTTTGCCGGTGCCGTCGAGGCCTTCGACCGGGGAACCGGTCTCGACCCGTCCCATGCCCCCTCGTGGTACAACCGGGGGCTGGCCCTGCAGGCGCTGGGGCGGCATGCCGATGCCGAGGCCTCTTTCCTCCGCGTGACGGAACTGGACCCGGAGAACACCGGGGCTTCCTACCACCGGGCCGAGAGCCTGGAATCCCTGGGGAGGCACCGTGAGGCCAGGGATGCCGTTGAACGGGTGCTGGAGGCGGATCCCGAAGACCCGCAGGCATGGCTCCTGAAGGGGACCACGCTCTCCGCCCTTGACCTCCCTGACGAGGCAGCCGCTGCATACCGCCAGGTGCTGGCTCTGGAGCCCGGGGAGGCACGGGCCTGGTTCTCCCTGGGGAGGGCGGAGCGGGCCATGGGAGACCCGGACCAGGCGGCGGATTCCCTCCTCCATGGCCTTGCCCTCTCCCCCTCCGACACCAGCGCCTGGTACGAGCTGGCTCTCACCGCCCTCTCGGCCGGACGGTATGGTGAGGCCATCCATCCCCTCACCGAGACCCTGGATCGGGACCCCTCGCATGCCGGTGCCTGGTATCACCTGGGAGTGGCCCGCAACCGCGAAGGAGATACCGCCGGATCCCTGGAAGCCCTGGATCGGGCCCTGGACCTGGCTCCCAAGGATGCCCAGGCCTGGACAGAGAAAGGCCGGGTACTCGCGAGCGCCGGCCGGTATGAGGAGGCCACAACCGCCTTTGCCCGGGCAGGGGATCTCCTTCCCGGGGATGCGGAACCGCGATTCAGCCGGGCCCGGTCGCTGCAGGCGGCAGGGGACCCGGAGGGGGCCCTCTCCGCCATCGGGGAAGCCCTGGAGCGGGACAGGGAACCGGCGCGGTTCTGGCACCTCAGAGGCACCCTCCTCGCAGCCCTGGGGAGGGACGGGGAGGCTGCCGACGCCCTCTCGACGGCGCTGGAGAAGGAGCCTGCTGAGGTCTCCCTCCTGACCGACCTGGGGGCCGTGCTCCGGCGGCTCTCCCGGTACCGGGAGGCCGGTGAGGTGTATGACCGGGCCCTCCATGAAAGGCCCGATGATCCCGCCCTCCTTGCCGAGAAGGGTATCGTGGCCCTCGCAGGCGGTGACGCCGCCGTGGCTGCGGATGCCCTGGAGGCCTCCCTAGCCCTGCAGCCGGACCAGGCGGAGGCCTGGATCCGGCTGGGGGAGGCGCGGGAGGCACTGGGCCGGAACGATGATGCCGCCGAGGCCTACCGCTCTGCCCTCCGGATCCAGCCGGACTCACCCGGCCTCTGGATCCGGATGGGCCGGCTCCTGGCCAGGGCACGCCGGTGCGACGAGGCCGCGGAAGCCCTGGAACAGGGCCTGGCCCAGGAGCCGGATCACCCGGAGGAATGGCACCTGCTGGGCCGGGTGGAGATGGCGAGGGGCGAGGATGACCGGGCGGTCGAAGCCCTGGACCGGGGCCTTGCAGTGGCACCCGGCCATGCGGGCATGCTCTGCGACCGGGGCACGGCCCTCCATGCCCTGGGCAGGACCGAGGAGGCTGCCGCGTCCTATGCCGGGTGCACCCGGGCCGATCCCCGCCACGCCAGCGCCAGCGCTGCCCTCGGCATCTGCCGTGAGGAACTGGGGCAGTATGCCGAAGCGGAGGAGGCCTATCTCCACGCGACAGAGATCGCCCCGGAGAACCCGGACCTCTGGATCAGACTGGGTACGGTCAGGATGCAGCAGGAACGCTTCCGCGAGGCAGGGGAGGCCTTTGACCGGCGGATCGCACTCCTGCCCCGGGATGCCACCGCCTGGCAGCTGAAGGGGCAGAGCCTGCTCTCGGCAGGGGAGGCGGGCCCGGCATCGGAAGCTCTCGCGAAGGCTGTGGAGATCGAGCCGGATGTGGCCGAGGCCTGGGAGGCCCTGGGGTGGTCACTGGAGGCGCAGGAGCAGTTCCCGCAGGCAGCGGAGGCATATACCCGCCTGGTGAACCTGGACCCGGTGGGGGCGGAAGGCTGGCTGAGGAAAGGGAACTGCGAGTTCCGGATCCAGCGCTACGCGGATGCGGCGGCGTCCCTGGCCGAGGGGCTGGCCACCGCTCCCGGAACTCCGGAAGCCTGGTCCCAGCTGGGACAGTCGCTCCTGGAGCTGGACCGGTTCGACGAGGCTGTGGACGCGTTTACCCAGGCGGTGAACCTCCAGCCCGATGCGCCGGAACCCTGGTTCCGGCGGGGATCCGCCCTCCAGCGCCTTGGCAGGATCCTGGAGGCCATCGAGGATTACGACCGGACCCTCGAGGTGTCTCCCTCCCATACGGGCGCACTGACCCGGCGGGGGATCGCCTACCGGGAGCTGGGGAATCCCGAGGAGGCAGCGGCATCCTTCGAGGCGGCGCTGCCGCACTCACCCGACGATCCCGCTCTCTGGTGGCAGCTGGGGATTACCCGGGAGGAGCTGGGGGAGGTCCGGGAAGCGGCCGATGCCTACCGGCACATGCTGGAACGCGAACCCGGTGAACCCCGGGCCCGGTACCGCCTGGCCTCCTGCCTGGAAGGACTGGGGGACCACACCGAAGCCCTGGAGCTGCTGGACGGGCTCCTCTACGAGGACAGTGACGACGGGGACCTCTGGTACCAGAAGGGGCTCATCCTGATGGTGCTGGCCCGGAACGAGGAGGCACTGGAGGCCTTCACCCGGGCAGCATCCCTGGATCCCGGGAATGCCCCGGCCTACTACCAGAAGGGCCTGGCCTTCCGGTCGCTCTCCCGGGACCAGGAGGCGGTGGGCGCCTTTGAGATGGCCCTCATGACCCGGTCGGGTGATCCCCAGGCCTGGTTCCAGAAAGGGGTCGCCCTGGCTTCCCTCGGGAGGCACGGTGAGGCCGCCGATGCCTTTGCCGAGGTCCTGGCCCTCGAGCCCGGCCACACCCTGGCCCTCGCAGGCAGGGGCGAGGCGCTCCTCTCCCTGGATCGCACCACCGAGGCGCTGGAGGCCCTGGATGCCGCCGTGACGAAGGCACCTGCCTTCGACAGGGCCTGGTTCCTGCGGGGCACCGCCCTCTCCCGCCTGGGGCGGTGGGACGAAGCCGTCACTGCCTTCTCCCGCTCACTGGAACTGAGTCCCGGGGATCCGGAGGCCTGGTTCCGGAAGGCAACCTGCGAGCTGGCCCTGGGGCACCATGGGGACGCCCTCGGCTCTGCCGATCAGGGGCTCCTCCACGGGCCGGAACGGGCGGACCTGAAGTACCTTCGGGGGGCCGCCCTCCTGGGCCTGGACCGGCCGGAAGAGGCGGCGGGGGCGATCCGGGAAGCCCTGTCCCTGGGCTACGACGGGGCTCCCGCCCATCTGCAGCTGGGTGTGGCCCTCTCGGCCCTGAACGATCACGACGGGGCGGCGGAAGCCTTCCGGACCTATGTGGAACGGGAACCGGAACAGAAGGAAGGGTGGTACCGGCGGGGGCTCTCCCTCTCCATGCTCCGGCGCTGGGAGGAGGCGGAGGAGGCATTCCGCCGCGTCCTGGCCCTGGATCCCGGGTCCGAGGAGGCGCACCTCCAGCTGGGAAGGGTGCTCCAGGAGCAGGGCCGGCACGAGGATGCACTCCCGGCCCTCAAGAAGGCCCTGAAGATCCATCCCCGCAATGCGGCGGCCTGGCACCATGCCTCCACCTCCCTCTTCCGGCTGGGCAGGGGCGAGGAGGCGGTGCGTGCCCTGGATCGCGCCATCAAGATCCAGCCCGACAATCCCGATGCCTGGTATGACCGGGGCTGTGTCCTCTCCTCCCTGGGGAGGTTCGGGGAAGCGGTGGAATCCTTTGACCGGACCCTGGATCTGGCTCCCGGCCATGTGCCTGCCCTGAACAACCGTGGCGGGGCCCTGTTTGCCATGGGCCGCCTCGCCGAGGCAGAACAGGCGTACGGACAGGCACTCTCCCGGGATCCCGGGAACGCCCAGGCCTGGTTCAACCTGGGGCTCGTGCAGGATGAGCAGGGCCTCCATGACACGGCCCTCTCCTCCATCGGGCGGTCCCTTGAAATCGACGGGGGCACGGCCGCTGCATGGAGGGACCAGGGCAGGGTGCTCCGCGAACTGGGGAGGTTCGGGGAGGCGGTGGCATCCTACGACCAGGCCCTCTCGCGGGACGATGCGGACGGCACTGCCTGGTACGGGCGGGGCCTTGCGCGGGAGGCGCAGAATTCCCTGGAGGAAGCCCTGGCATCCTTTGACCGTGCCGCGGCCCTCTCTCCTGACGAAGCCGGGATATTCTACCACCGGGGCTGTATCCTTGCCACGATGGGAAGGAACCAGGAAGCAGCCGCATCCCTGGAGCAGTCCCTCTCCCTCGATCCCACGGATGCCGAAGCATGGCTCCGGTTTGCCCTCGTGCTCCGGGACACGGGGAAGGAGGAGGCGGCACTGGCCGCCTTCGACCGGGCCCTGCAGTTCCAGTCAGCCCTTCCGGCCGCCTGGTACGGCCGGGGCCTCTCCCTCCTTGCCCTCTCCCGGTTCGACGAGGCCGCATCCTCCTTCGAGCGGGCCGTCGAGGGTGCACCCGGGGACGGAGGCGCCTGGCACAACCTGGGCTATGCCCGGATGCGGGCAGGCCGGAACGAGGAGGCCGCCGCCTCCTTCACCCGCGCTCTCTCCCTCGACCCGGGGAATGGCCCCTCCCTGGCCCTGCGGGGCTGTACCCTGGACCTGGCCGGAAGGCCCGGCGATGCCCTCCCGGACCTGGAACAGGCCGCCGCTCTCATGCCTGAAGATCCCATGGTGGCAGCGTCCCTGGCCTGGACCCTTCTCCACCTGAAGCGGGAGGAGGAGGCGGCCTCCTGGTTCGAGAAGGCTGTGTCGGCGAACCCCGGTGACAGCGGCGCCTGGCTGGGCTACGCCGCGGCCCGGGACCTGCCGGGCCAGGCCGAGGCGGCACTCCCGGTCCTGGACAGGGCCGTGGAGGCGGTTCCGGACAGCCCCTCCCTCTGGAATGCAAGGGGGGCCCTCCTCTTCCGGATGGGCCGTACCGGTGAAGCAGTGGCCTCCTTCCAGGAAGTGGTGGGGGTGGACCCGACCCATGCCACGGGATGGTTCAACCTGGGATCCGCCCTGGACCGGGCCGGGCGGTTCGCCGAGGCGGCGGAGGCATACGAGCGATCCCTGGTCCTCAATCCCGGCGATCCCCGTGCCTGGATCAACCGGGGGGGAACCCTGGTCCGCCTGGAGCAGTACGGGGAGGCCCTCCGGTGCCTGGACCGTGCCGTTGAGCTGGCGCCTGAAGATGCGGCGGCATGGAACAACCTGGGCCTGGCCCTGAAGCACCTGGGGAAGAAGCGGGAGGCGTCCGCCGCCTTCCGGAAGGCACGGAACCTGGATCCCTCGCTGGGCCAGCAGCCCTGAAATTCAATCGGGTGTCCCGGACGGGGCCGGGTGCGGGGGATCCCTCTCCTCCCCGTCTGTCCCGCCGGCGTTTTCGGGTTTCGATACCTTCAAGAGACCCTGCCGGTAATATAGTGGTTTGCCCTGGATTCCTTCAGTGGACCGTCCCCGCAGGAAATCCCTGGAAGAGGTGTCACCATGCGCCCGTATGTGACCGTGAACCTGGCGATGTCGGCCGACGGCAAGATTTCCACCCGGGAACGCCGGCAGGTGCGGATCTCGGGACCCCGGGACTTCGGCCGGGTGGACATCCTCAAGGCCGGGCAGGATGCGATCATTGTCGGGATCGGTACCGTCCTTGCAGACAACCCCTCCCTGACGGTCAAGTCCCCTGCCCTCCGGGAGGAGCGGCGGAGGGCGGGGAAAGACGAGGACCCGGTCCGGGTGGTGGTGGACAGCCAGGCCCGCACCCCGCCAGGGGCCGATATCCTCCGGAAGGGGACCGGGGAACGGATCATCGCCGTCGCGGAATCCGCCCCGGGGGAGAGGGTGGAGCGGCTGCGTGATCGTGCCACCGTGCTGGTGGCAGGGAAGGACCGGGTAGACCCGGACCGGCTCCTCCGTCTACTCCATGACCGGGGGATCCTGAGGGTCATGGTTGAAGGAGGAGGGACCCTGATCTGGGGCTTCTTCTCCCGTGCCCTGGTGGACGAGTTCTGCACCTTCGTGGGACCGGTGATCATCGGGGGGAAGGATGCCCCGACTCCTGCGGACGGGGAAGGCTTCGTGCGGGAGGGAGACTTCGTCCTCCTGGAACCTCCCACGGTGACCGAGTGCGACGGGGGGGTGATCCTCCGGTGGAAGGTGAGGGCGGCCGGATGAATCCTCCTGCCCGGAAGGAGGAGGAGTCCCTCATCAGCCGGTTCACCGAATTCCTGCGGCACCCGGGTCCGGAGGAGGGCGAGGGCCGGGAACCGGCGGTGCTCTTCAAGGACCCTGTGGCCGAATTGCCGCGGGGGGCACCCCCGCCCCCGGGTCCCGGGATGATCATCCCGCTGCGGAGGGGGAAGGGCTGTGCCGGCGGGCCTGCGGCGCCGCCGGAGGGGAAGGAGAAGCAGCCCCCTCTGACGTGAATCCCAGCCTGGTGATATCTCCTTTTTCCCGAGTCAGTTTTGGGACACTCTCGCACCGGAGGTTTTCTGGGACATGATGCGGGAGGTGGCTCTGCCCCCTCCCGGGCCCTCCCCTGGTGAGGATGGCTTACCATGTCAGGTCAGTGATACAGGATGGATCACCGGTTTCCGGAACACCGGCGGGGGGTGCCCACGCGGCGGGGGCGGTGAGCCCCCGAGAGCGTTCCACCAGTATGCAGCGAAGAAAATGAGCCGTCCTCTGGACATTTCAGGAAACCCCTGGAGGGCGGCGGGGGCGGAGCCGCAGCAGAGCCCCCGAGAGCGTCTCACCATTCGTCAACGATGAGATATCGCCGATACCCACAGTTTGAAAGAATCCTCACCCGCTGGGGCGGGAGCCGCGACCGTTGCCGATCGTGAAAAAAGGATGCGTGAGGGGTTCAGGGACGGCTGGCGGCCGGAACCAGTGCATCGTAGATCTTGTAGGGATTTCCGTAATACCAGGCCGTGACCTCCACCCGGTCACTGCCGTTGGTACCTGCGAGGGTCACCGATGATCCCATCGGGATCGTCCCGGAGCTGGGTCGGGTGATCTGGGCCGTCTCTACGATGCCGTCCGACCTTGTGACCTTGATATCCAGCCACTGCAGGAGAAGGTTGCCGCTGCCACCGCCATACGTGACGATGATGTCAGGGTAGGCGGAGATGGGATTCCGGGTGACAGTGATGATCGTGTCCAGGTTCAGGGGCGACGTCACGGTGGGCCCCGGTTCAAGGGAAGGGGGTGCGGTCGTGGTGGCCGTGACCGGGACCGTGGTCGGGAGGGTCGTGGGGGTAGGGGTCGGGGTCTCGGGCGGGGGAGCCGCGCATCCGGCCAGGATCACGCAGGCCAGGGCGAGCGCCAGCAGGGTCAGGATTCTCACATGCATATCTCTCCGTGGGGGTTTCCGCTACATGGCCTTTGTGGATGGCATCGGGCATACCGGCGGGGCGCAGGGGAGTACCTGGCCTCGCCCCGGTGCGGGTGCCGGCATCGATACGCCGGAGGGTATCGAAATATTTTTAAGACAGGGAAAGAAAGGCTTTTCGCATGAACCTGAGGCGACCCAACGCAAACGAAGCCCTGGGCACGTCGAACCGCTCGAGAAACGTGGTTCCCATGTCCGGCATCTGCACCCGATGCCTGGACGGGTGCAAGGGACAGTGTGACATCTGGCTCTCCACATTCCGTGGACGTGAAGTACTGTATCCCGGTCCGTTCGGAGAGATGACCGCAGGGGCAGACAAGGACTACCCCATCGATTACTCCCACCTGAACATCCAGGGATACGCCAAGGGGGCAAAGGGGCTTCCTGCGGGGACGGACATCGGGCCTGACACGGCGGTCTTCACCGGTGTGAACACCGAGACATCCTACGGATGGGACAGGAAGGTGAAACTCCGGGTCCCCATCTTCACGGGGGCCCTGGGATCCACCGATATCGCCCGGAAGAACTGGGAGCACTTTGCCATCGGTGCCGCCATCTCGGGGATCACCATCGTCTGCGGCGAGAATGTCTGCGGGGTGGACCCTGACCTGGTCCTGGACAGCAAGGGGAAGGTCTCCAAATCCCCTGAGATGGACCGGCGGATCGACACGTACAGGAAGTTCCACGAGGGTTATGGCGAGATCCTGGTCCAGATGAACGTGGAGGACACCCGTCTCGGCACCGCCGAGTACGTCTCCGCGAAGCACCACCTGGACACCATCGAGCTGAAGTGGGGGCAGGGAGCCAAGTGCATCGGCGGCGAGATCAAGGTGAAGACCCTGGAGCGGGCCCTCGAACTGAAGAAGCGGGGGTACATCGTGCTCCCCGACCCGACCCTCCCGGACGTCCAGAAGGCCTTCCGGGCCGGTGCCATCAAGGAGTTCGAACGCCACTCCCGCCTCGGCTTTGTCAGCGGCGACGGTCTCCTGGAAGAGGTGGACCGCCTGCGGGACCTCGGCTTCACGCGGGTCACCTTAAAGACCGGTGCCTACTCGGCAGTCGAACTGGCGATGGCCATGCGCTTTGGGTCCGAGGCGAAGATCGACCTGCTCACCATCGACGGGGCGCCGGGCGGAACCGGGATGAGCCCCTGGCCCATGATGAACGAGTGGGGAATCCCCACCTTCTACCTGCAGGCCATGGCCTACGACTTTGCACAGAAACTGGAGAAGAAGGGCCGGCGGGTCCCGGACATCGCCATGGCCGGCGGGTTCTCCTCCGAGGACGGCGTCTTCAAGGCCATCGCCATGGGTTCCCCGTACGTGAAGGCGGTCTGCATGGGACGGGGCCTCATGATCCCCGGCATGGTGGGGAAGAACATCGGCGTATGGCTGAAGGAGGGCAACCTGCCCAACACCGTCTCCAAGTACGGGAAGTCGGCGGAGGAGATCTTTGTCTCCTACGAGGAATTGAAGGCGAAGTACGGCAACCGGTTCAAGGAGATCCCGACCGGCGCCATCGGTATCTACACCTATGCCCAGCGGTTCCGGACCGGCCTCCAGCAGCTGATGGCGGGTTCGCGCAACTTCACCCTGGGCACTATTTCCCGGGCAGACCTCATGTCCCTCACGGAAGAGGCAACAAAGGTCTCGGGGATCCCCTACGTGATGGATGCCTACCGGGACGAGGCGGAAGCGATCCTGGAAAAGTAAGCCACTCACACCCCTCTTTCTGTGGAGGGGGATCCCCCCCTCCTTCCCCCATTCGTTTCCTGTCAGGATATGGCGGCCCGTCATGTTCTCCGCCGATCTCCCAGGACCAGGCGCTCTCATCTCCCGCATGATCGTCCCCGGCACGGGGCGGTCCCGTGGTTCACCGGGAACCAGGATCCGTAACGATCACAGTCCTACCCGCGAAACGGCGCGGAGTATTCACTCCCGTGCATCGTCCGTGTCAAAAAGGGGAATGCGAGGATGGAGCTATTCCCCGGTGAACTGTAAGGAGGATGCACGGGATCGTGCATAAAGAGTGTGCGTGAGGGATGTGCGCAGAGTGAAATATGTGGGGAACCGGTTCTGCCCCATGGCCGCTCCCGAATCCCCGGTAGGTACAGGGGCGGCATTGAGATAGGCGGCCGCGGGCACGAGGATGGCAGGCCCGGAGCCTGGGACGTGAGGTGAACCACTGGCAAACGGTATCTGGCAGAACGGTTCCCAGAGGGCAGCAATGCCCAGGAGGATGGTGGTTGAAATGCCAGCCATCACGGGGGCCACCCCTCCGGACCGCCTCCATGCAGGCAGCCGGAAGCAGGTTTCTGCAGGGGCCCCGGACTTCCCGAGTCTCCCGGGTTCCCTGCATCCGAATCCCTGCTTCCTGGTGGGGTGGTTGTGTGGCATCGGTTTCTCTCTCCCCCGGCCCCCGGTCCCGGTGGGTGCACCGGAACCGTGGATGCCGGCGGCGGGTCTCATGATGCCGGTGTCGGTACACTCGTACTTCCACCGCTGGCAAAGGGTAGTATGTGACCATTCTATTTAAGTATTCCGCTTTGTAATTGCATGTAATTACCAGCATTACTATGAAAGGGTGCGATAATCTCGATGTAATCATGGGGCATTCCCCAAAATCCAGAAAAGTCAATTGAAAAGGATTAATTGTGGGAGATCCTTTTACCGCAGAATCCCATGGGGCCAGCCGCCCCATCTCCCCCCCTCATGGGGATTTCTGCGTTTCATGCATTCCTTTATGGATCAGGGGAGTGATCCCTGTGGGAGGCGTGGCGAACCATGACGGAATACTCGGTGCTCATCGGGGGCAGAGCAGGGGAAGGGCTGAACAAGGCAGGCATGGTCCTCTGCAGCCTCCTCCACGGGCAGGGCTACCACGTGTACCTGTACTACGACTACCCGTCCCTGATCCGGGGCGGCCACAACTTCTCCATCATCCGGGCGGCAGATCGTCCTGTCTTCACCCACCGGGACCGGGTGGACTTTGTCCTGGCCCTGAACCAGGAGACGGTGGACCGGCACCGGACGAGGCTCACGGCCGGTGGGATCCTCATCTATGACGACTACACGGTCCATACGGAAGGAGGTGTGGGCCTCCCCCTCGAACGAATCCTGAAGGAGACCCAGGCACCGGATATCTCCCGGAACACCGGGGTCATTGCCGGGTTCTCCTGTGCGGCAGGGATTCCCTGGGAGACCCTGGAAGGGGTGCTCCGGAGGGAGATCCCCCGGGGGATCGAGTCCAACCTGGCGGTGGCCCGGGGGGTTTACTCGGTCGGGAGCACACTCCGGCAGATACCGGAGCTCCCCCGGAAGGGGAGGTTTCCGGTCCTCACCGGCAACGAGACCACGGGCCTCGGCCTCCTGGCCGGCGGCCTCTCCTCCTTCATCGCCTATCCCATGACCCCCACCTCCAACCTCCTGCACTTCCTGGCGCAGCACGCCGACCGCTACGGTCTCAAGGTGGTGCACCCCGAGAACGAGATCGGGGTCATGCTGATGGCCCTCGGGGCCGCCTACGGAGGCGAACGGGTGGCGGTGGGCACCTCGGGGGGAGGGTTCTGCCTGATGACCGAGGGGCTCTCCCTCTCCGGCATGGCCGAGGTCCCGGTAGTCATCGTGCTGGGGCAGCGGCCCGGCCCTTCCACCGGTCTCCCCACCTACTCCTGCCAGACCGAGCTCCACTTTGCCATCTCGGCAGGCCAGGGCGAGTTCCCCCGGCTGGTGGTGGCGCCGGCCAACCCTGCCCAGGCATGCGGGTGGTCGGCCACCGCGCTCCGGCTGGCCTGGAAGTACCAGATCCCGGCCTTCGTCCTGGTGGACAAGAACGTGGCCGAGGGGGCAGCCGATTTCGATCCCGCCGGGATCCCCCCTGCGGCCACCGCGGATCCACTCCCCTGGGACGGGAAAGGAACCTATGCCAGGTACACCGATACCGCATCCGGTATCTCTCCCTGGCTCTCCCCGCCCGCCCGCGGCCAGACGGTGAAGGTGAACAGCTACACCCATGACGAACAGGGGATCAGCACCGAGGATCCCGTGCCCACGGCCCGGCTCCAGGAGAAGCTCCTGCGGAAGGGGGCTGCCCTCGCCTCCGAGGTGGCAGGGCTCCCCGCGGTGCTCTCCACCGGCCCCGCGGATGCCCGGACGATTCTCCTCACCTGGGGGTCCTGCACGGATCCCTGCATCGAAGTGGCCGAGGGCCATGGCCTCCGCGTCGTGCAGCCGGTCGTGCTCTGGCCGTTCCCGGGGGATGCCCTCCGGTCCGCTCTCTCGGGTGCGGACCGGGTCGTGGCCGTGGAACAGAACACCACCGGCCAGCTGGCCCGCCTTGCCGCAGCAGAGGGGATCAGGGTCCATGACCGCATCCTGAAGTACGATGGCAGGCCTTTCTCCCTGGAGGACCTTGAAGCGCGGGTCCGGGAGGTGGCCGCATGACCGCAGGAACCCTGATCACCGACGCAAAGAACACCTGGTGCCCCGGCTGCGGTAACTTCTCCCTCCAGCATGCGCTGAAGTCGGTGCTCCTGGAGATGGCCCAGGAGGGGCTGCCCCTGGAGCAGGTGGTGCTGGTCACCGGTATCGGCTGCCATGCCAAGATGGCCGATTACCTGGACGTGAACTCCTTCTACTCCATCCACGGCAGGGTGATGCCGGTGGCTACCGGGATTGCGCTTGCGAACCCCGACCTCACGGTGGTCTGCTGTGCCGGGGACGGGGATGCCTATGCCGAGGGGCTGGACCACCTGATCTTTGCCGCCAAGCGGAACGTGAACCTCACGGTGCTCATCCACGACAACCGGGTCTACGGCCTCACCACCGGGCAGTACACCCCCACGTCACCGCTGGGATTCCACGGCCGATCCACGCCGAAAGGGACCGTGGAGCCGGCCTTCAACCCCCTGGAGCTGGTGCTGGCCAGCGGGGGCACCCACGTGGCCCGGGGCTATACCCGGAAACAGCCGCAGCTGAAGGCCCTGATCCGGGAGGCGATTGGGCACCGGGGATTCTCCTTCGTGGATGTCCTGCAGATCTGTGCCACCTACAATGATATCCATGAGATGTACGACCGGCTCACCTACCCGCTGTCAGGGCACAATCCCGCGGACTTCGACGCCGCGTGCCGGAAGATCAGGGAATGGGACTATAACCGGGAATCGCCCATCCCCCTCGGCACGTTCTACTCGGTGGACAGACCCACCTTCGAGGAGCGGTTCCGGGTCACCCCCCAGTCCCCCGCGGAGCGGGAGGCGGCCCTCCGAAGACACCTCGGGGACACATGAGGGTCAGGCAGAACATGGGGGAATGAGCATCCCGGCTACCGGATCTTCCCTGGTGAGGGGTGGTTCCCTCCCTTCCTCAATGCATAAATAGATGGCTTCCCAATCCTTCTCCGCTAGTAGAGGTGAAACCCATGATCAAGGACAACGTTCGTGACGCGCTGAACGCGCAGATGATCCGCGAGTTCTTCTCCTCGTACCTGTACCTCTCCATGTCGGCCTACTTCGAGTCCATCAACCTGAGGGGCTTTGCCGCGTGGCTGAAGGTGCAGGCAAAGGAAGAGATGGAGCATGGCATGAAGTTCTACGGCTACCTGGTGGACCAGGGGGCCCGGATCACCCTGAAACCCATCGAGGGCCCGAAAACGGAGTGGGGGTCGCCCCTGGATGCCTTCGAGCACGTACTGGCCCACGAGCAGAAGGTGACCGCCCACATCCACGATGCCGTGGATCTGGCGGCGGCCGAGAAGGACTATGCCACCTTCAATTTCCTCCAGTGGTTTATCGACGAGCAGGTGGAGGAGGAGCAGAACGCCGGTGACATCGTCTACCGGCTGAAGCTGGCCAGCGTGGAGAAGGGCGTGGCCCTTCTCTTCATGATGGACCACCACCTGGGCAAGCGCGGTGCCAAGTAGCCGGACCCTCCGGCGATCCGGGGCCTGAACCACCGGCCCCCGCTTCTTTTCTTCCGGATCTGCCGTCCCTCTTTCCCTGAACCCGGATACGCCCCATGGACCTCCTCGACCTCCTCCTCATTGCCCTCGGCCTGGCCATGGACTGTTTCGCCGTGGCCCTGGGAGCCGGGGTTGCGGAGGGGGAGGGCAGGATACGGAACGCGCTGCGCATTGCCCTTGCCTTCGGTGCATTCCAGGCGGGGATGCTCGTCCTGGGCTGGGGGGCCGGAACCCTTGTACTCGGGATCATCGCCCCCTTCGACCACTGGGTGGCCTTTGCGCTCTTGGCCGCCATCGGGGTGAAGATGATCCTCGAGTCCCGGGAGGATGAGGAGGCCCCCCCGGACCTCACCCTGGCCACCCTCCTCCTCCTCTCGGTGGCAACCAGCATCGATTCCCTGGCGGCCGGGATCTCCTTCGCCGTTCTCACCCCCGACATCATGGTCCCTGCAGTGGTCATCGGCACCGTCACCTTCGGTATCGCCCTGGCCGGAGCCCTCCTTGGCGGCAGGATCAGGAAAGCCTACGGGAAGGGGATGGAGCTGGTCGGGGGCCTGGTACTGATCGCCATCGGGATCCGGATTCTGCTGGAACATTACGGGTGGATCTGATCCACCCCCCGGATCGCTGGGTATATCGTGGGACGGGAAGAGAAGTACACGATCTGCCGGAGGCCCCGGAGGGTGGGGTCTCCGACTGACTTCGAGGGACGGGAATGACCGAAGATCAGGAAGCGGAAAAGAAGATGCTCGGCTGGGCCCGGAACTACGCGAAGGAGAAGGGCTGGATGCTGAACCCGGACAAGGACAAGCTCAGGATCGTGATCCGGGGCCTCGCCAGGAACCAGAAACGGTTCGGCGAGCGGTACTGTCCCTGCCGGATCCGGAGCGGGGACCCGGAGAGAGACCGGGCCATCATCTGCCCCTGCGAGTACCATGAAAAGGAACTGGCAGAGCAGGGCCAGTGCCACTGCCGGCTCTACTTTGCAGGCAGGAAGCCGCATACTGAGGGGCACCATTAGCATCCATGGGTCAGCGGTGAGCCATGGCCGAACGCACCGGAGGAAAGAAGAAGGTCCTCTTCCTCTGCAGCCACAATGCGGCCAGGTCCCAGATGGCGGAGGGATACCTCAGGGCCCGGTACGGCGACCGGTACGAGGCGTTCAGCGCCGGTGCCCGGGCATTCCGCCTCTCTTCCCACGCGGTCCGGGTGATGGCTGAGATGGGGATTGACATCTCCGGCCACCGGTCCAAGGACCTGACAGAGTTCTTCGGGCAGGAGATGGACCTGGTGGTCACGGTCTGTGACCGTGCGGCGAAGGTCTGCCCGGCCTTCCCCTGGACGAAAAAGACCCTGCATATGGGCTTCACCGATCCGGCCTCATTCACCGGAACGGAAGACGAGATTATGGCCGGTTTCCGCTCGGTCCGGGATGAGATCGCCCGGTGGATTGACCGGACCTTCGGCGATCCCGCGGCAGATCCATGAGGGTCACCGTCCGCCTGGGAGGGTCCCTGGCAGGATCCGGACCGGGCGAGAGAGGCATCCAGTTCCCTGCCGGGGCTCAGATCAGGACGCTTCTCGAAGGTTTGGACCTGGAGATCCCTGAGGGAATATCGGAATCACAGGACGAACCACCCTCCCATCGGGGGCCTTTCACGGTCCTCCTGAACGGCCGGAATATCGAGTTCCTCGACGGCCTGGATACACGGCTCGCTGAGGGGGATGTTGTGGCCATCTTCCTGGCCAGCGATGGCGGGTAATACCCTGGAGTCCGGTTTCCTCCTTTCAGGAAGTGAATAATTATCATATATACTATAACTGATAGTTTTTTACGAGTTCATGATATGCGTCCCGGCTCCCGCCGCCAGTCTTCAATGCCTGGTTTCAGGATCTGGGAAAAGTGAGCGGGTTTAATAATTCTCGGGACAGGTAGTTTCCTGACAGGAGATTCAACATGAACAGACTCTATCCTATCCTTGGATTCGTGGTGATCGGATTGATCATTACCTGTGGATGTACAGCCCAGACTCCCCCGGGACCACCGGCAACAACCCCTCCCTCCACGTTCCCACCGACTCCCCTGACCACGGCCACCACGCCGGCGCCCACGACTCCAGTCGCCACTCCGTCACCCACCGTCACGGCGACCTCCCTGCCCACCACCCAGCCGACACCCTCACCGGGCGGTACGGCATCGGTTACGATTCAGAATTTTGCGTTTGTTCCCGGCACCCTCACCATCACCCGGGGTACGACGGTGACCTGGGTGAACCAGGACAGCGCCCCGCATACGGTGGTGGGTGACGCCTTCAGCAGCAATACCCTCTCGAAGGGATCCGCGTATTCCTTCACGTTCGGGAATGCCGGAACCTACCGGTACCACTGCAGCATCCATCCCTCGATGACAGGGACCATCACGGTCACGTGAATCCCCCGGGAGATAGAATTTCCTTTCTCTCTCCCTTTTCCTGTGGAACCCGGGTACTAAATCCCCAGGAAATACGCCATGGCAATGGCCCCGTGGATGATCAGGATCGCGATGGAGACGATCGCCATGGTGAAATGCCAGGTGAAGGGGACCTTCTCCCTCGATGCCAGCACCCCGAGGATGGCAGTCACTGCCAGTGAGATGAAGAGCACGGCCCCCAGGGTCATGATGACGGTGAAGGTTCCTCCGGAAGTCACGGCCATACACGAGGGTGCGCGGTCCTCCCAGATGAACCCGGGGGTTTTGTTCTGCCCCGTGAACGGGTCTCTCCTCTGAACATACGTTGGTCCGACGGATGGGAAAAAAGCGGCAGGCTCCACCCTTCCGGCAGGGGCTGATGGCATTCCCCCACGAGGGGATCCCGGGGAATCCCTGTGGTCAGTGACGTATGAAAGGGAGTGGAGGGGGGATGCCGGGAGGGCACACCTTCGTCAAATCACGTATTCCGCATCCAGCCGGGCCATGTCGCCGCGGAACCGGTCCAGGTCCACGTACCCAGCACTGGTCCCCTGGACCCCGGACACCGTTCCGGTGGAGGAATACTGCCAGAAGTCCCACCCGACGGAGGGTTCGGTGCCGCCCCAGCGGGCGATCCACCGGGCACTGGCCCGGTTCTCGGCATTCAGGAACGACTGGGCCACGGACTGGCTGGTGTAGATGAACGGTTCGACTCCCGTCTTTGCCCGGACTTCAGAGATCCAGGTGGTGACCCACAGGTTCAGCTTCGCGGATCCCATGGCCCGGGCATCCTCCTGCTCCACGTCGAGGACCGGCCGGAGGTAGCCGTCCCTGATGCAGTCACCTGCAACCGCCAGGAAGTAGGCGGCCTCGGATTTCGCATCCGCGATGACGGCGGCATCGGAGGTGGACGAGGTGAGACCGAATCCCTTGCAGTGGTACGGACCTGCCCGGACCCCTGCGGCGGAGGCTCCCCGGATGTTGGCGAGGAAGGTGGAATCGGTCTTCACATCGCCGTAGCTGGAGCGGATCAGGGCAAAGGACTTCCCTGCTGCCGCGACCTTTGCCCAGTCAATGGAGCGCTGGTAGACCGAGACGTCGATCCCCTCCAGGTACGCCTGCGGGGCGGTGGTGAAAGGAAGGGTCGTTCCCGTCACCTTCCCCTTCGGGTTCTCGGCCACGGCCCGGAACTGGTAGGTGGTGGCCGGTGGGAGGCCCTTCAGATCAACGCCGAACGATCCGGGTGCGGACATGGTGACCCGCGCGGTGGCGGTGGGGGACGCGCTTCCGGTCCAGTACTCGAACCCGACGGTGCAGGGGAACCCTCCCGTGGAGACCAGGGTTCCTTCCAGCCGGGCGGTGGTACTGGCCACGCTGCCTGTCCCCTTCGTGGTCACCTGCGGGAGAGAACCGGCGAGAGGCCCCTGGAAGTAGAGGGTGCTGGAGACCGGGGACCAGCGGGTTCCCGCGCGGGCCTGCAGGTTCCAGCGGTATTTCGTCCCGCTGGAGAGGATTCCGGCAGGCACCGTGATGGAGGTTCCGGTGATCCCCTGTGGATTCCAGACAATGTTTGCGGACCCGTAGGGATACCTGCTGATGGCCACGGAATAGTTTTCCGCCCCGACCGGTGCCGTCCAGGTCAGGGTCGGCGTCAGCGTGGTGAGCCGCGTGCCGGGTGACGATGCCGATCCCGGCGAGAGGGCAACCGGTGCACGGAAGGGGAGCGTCTGGAAGTAGAGGGTATTGGACACGGACGACCAGGTGGTGCCGCTCCGGGCCTGGAGGTTCCACCGGTACTTCCCGCTGTGGACGAGGACCCCCTGCGGGATGGTGACAGAGGTTCCGTAGATACTCCCCTTCGACCAGATGATGTTCGCAGAGCCATACGGGTATTTACTCACAAAGACGGTATAGTCCTCTGCCCCTGTGACCGCTTTCCAGGTGAGGGCGGGCGAGAGTGTGCCCAGTTCCGGACCAGGTTCGGTCCCTGTTCCCGGCGCGAGGGCAGTGGGGCGGCTGAGGGCAAGTCCAAAGATGCCCCCGGGGACGGTGCCTGTGTCCCCTCTCACAATCACGGCCGGTGCCGGGGCGACAAAGAACCACGCCACCAGGATCAGACTGACTATCCATGGTATCTGCAGCTTCATGCGATGGATCCTACCTCCCGGCCGCAGGAATCCCGCCCAGGGCCGGTACCATGAGTGTAAAGAATAGATTAAGTATTTATAATTATTCATTTAGAAAGTAAATGTAAAATAAATGACATGTACTGAACTTTCCGGTATTTCTGCACGGCCAGAACCGGGTCGTCCTGCGGACCTGCCCTGGGCATGGTATGCACTGTCGGGCGGTCTTCCCGGCCGCTCTCATGCGAAGTATCGAGTATCTGTTTAACATGGCGCGTTCTTTCCAATCCGGGCGGGTTTC
>Ga0079037_100000329_pt1 | contig 20503 bp, 18 predicted proteins | sample Mud3Dept4metaG_FD_71479 | JGI IMG/M metagenome (GOLD analysis project Ga0079037, IMG submission 71479) | Freshwater wetland microbial communities from Ohio, USA, analyzing the effect of biotic and abiotic controls - Mud 3 Core 4 Depth 4 metaG | ecosystem: Environmental > Aquatic > Freshwater >... | reverse complement strand
GCGGTGGCGCAATTGATCCTCACCCGTCACCCCGACCTGCAGCTGGCGCACGTCGTCACGCGGGGGGGCGCCGCGAGCCGTGCTCCGTGGGTGCCCGGCACCGTCACCTGGAGCGACACCCCAGACGTGGCCCTCGCCGACCGCGTGGATGTCTTCGTCGAGGTCATGGGGGGGATCGATCCGGCGCGCACGTGGGTGCGCGCCGCCCTCGAGACGGGCTGCCACGTCGTGACCGCCAACAAGCAGCTCATCGCGCATCACGGCACCGAGCTGTTTGCGGAGGCGGCCGCGCGGCGCCGCACGCTCGCCTGCGAGGCCGCCGTGGCCGGCGGCGTGCCGATCGTGCGTGCCCTGTCGGAGGGAATCGCGGGCGACGCCGTCCTGCGGGTCGCCGGGATCCTGAACGGAACCTGCAACTACATCCTGTCGCGCATGGAGGCTGCCGGCCTGGATCTGCCGGCGGCGCTGGCCGAGGCGCAGACGCGCGGCTTCGCCGAGGCCGATCCTGCCGCCGACCTCGACGGCGACGATGCGCGGGCCAAGCTGTGCGTGCTGGCCCGCGTCGCCCTGAACCGCCACGTCGCACCCGAGGCGGTGCCCTGCCGCTCCATCCGCGGCCTCGGCGCGGCCGACCTCCAGCTCGCCCGCGCGGCCGGGTACGGCATCCGCCAGATCGCGGCCTGCGCCCTCACCGAGACCGGCGACGCGGTGACGGCCGTGGTGGGTCCGGCGCTCGTCACCCTGGGTTCGTCCTGGGCCGGCACGGTCCTGAACCACAATCTGGTGGTCGCAACCGGCGCGGTCGGCGGGGACACGGGCTACTTTGGGGCCGGCGCCGGTGGCGGCCCAACGAGCGTGGCTGTCGTGTCCGACCTCCGCGCCATTGCCGATGGCGGGCCGTCGCACGCGGCGAGGTGGGCCGCCGCGCCGGCGGCCACGGTGGTTCCCGGCGCCCCGGTCCCTTGGTACCTGCGGACCTCGGCCCCGGCCGGCCTCCGGGATCTGGGCGAGGTCGGGCGCGGCGCCGGCATTCCCATCGTGCGCTCCCTCGGCGAGGACGTCGGGGTGGATGCCCGCGCCGTACTGACCGGACCTGTTGACACCGAAACCATCGAGCGCGCGATGGCCGCCTGGCCCGCCAGCAGCGGCGTTGCCGACGCGCGCCTGGTCGCCATGCCGGTATGGTCATGACCGACTGCGTGCGGATCGACGTTCCCGGGTCCACCTCCAACCTCGGTCCGGGCTTCGATGCGCTGGGCCTGGCCCTGCAGCTCCCGCTCACCCTCGAGGTGGAGCGGTCGGTCGACGCCCCGCGCGGGAGCATCGCCTGGGTGTTCGACCGGGCCATCTCCGGGGAGAACGCGATTCTCCGGGGCTACCGCGCCCGGCTCGGCGCGGCCACCGACGAGGCCCCGGCCCTGCGCGTGCGCGTGCACTGTGCGATCCCGGAGTGCGCAGGGCTCGGCAGCAGCGCCGCCGCGATCGTGGCCGGCCTGCGGCTGGCGGCGCTCGTGGGGGGCGAGCTCCACGTCCAGGATCTGCTCGATGCAGCAGCACGCCTCGAGGGACATCCCGACAACACGTCGGCCAGCGTACTCGGCGGCTTCGTCACGAGTTGCCTCACGCCCGACGGCCACGTCGCGACGGTCTGCTCGGCGTGGCCGCGCGAACTGCGGCTGGTCGTCGCCACGCCCGAGGTCCCCCTCGCAACGCGTGTGGCCCGCGCCGTCCTCCCCCAGGTCGTGCCGCGGGCCGACGCCGTGGCCAACGTGCAGCGCACCGCGCTGCTCGTGCACGCCCTGCAGGCGGGAGACCGGCGCTGGCTCCGGGAGGCGCTGCGCGACCGCCTCCACCAACCGTACCGCACCGCGCTCGTGCCCGGTCTCGACGACGCGCTGGCGCTCGAGCACCCGACGCTCTTCGGTGTGTTCCTCAGCGGCGCCGGGCCATCGATTGCCGCCATCGTCGAGGGCGACGGCAAACCCGTCTCGGCGTGCTTCCGCGAGCTGTACGCCGCGCGTGCCCTTCCCTGCACAATCCGCGTGCTCGACGCCGCGCCGCCGGGCTGACGCCAGGTCTCACGTGTGCTGGCGTCGTCATCGGTTGTCGGTCTCAGTCGGTCTTCCGTCATCAGTGGGAACCTACCGAGAACCGAGGACCGCGAACCGAGAACCACACCAGGATTTCACTCCAACACAAGCGAATCTCGGCGTGAGGGCGGTCTTCGGCGTCCGGCGCGGGGGTTCAGGCGCCGCAGCAGCGGCACCTCGAGGAATCGGCGGCGGGGCCGGACGCGGGACCGCTGGCCCGAGGGGACACTGACTCCCCCGAACCCCTGAACAGCGCATCGACGAGAGGTGGAGGGCGTCAGGCGCAGGCCAGACCCGAACGCGCGGCGCTCGGCGCCGGGTGCGAGGCTGCCGCATCACCGCAGCACCGACGCGGTGAGCGGCGCCGCGCCCTCGCGGAAGCGTGACCAGTCGATGCCGAGCCGTCGCATTCGCGCCCGCAGGGTGTGGGGGTTGATCCCGAGGAGGGCCGCCGCGCCGTGCGGTCCTTCCACACGGCCCGAGGTGCGCTCGAGCGCCAGCTCGATGTGGTGCGCCATCGCGGCGTTCCAGGTGCACGGCGGCGTGTCGCCGCGGGGCCGCGCCGGATCGGCCTCGTCTCGATACGCGGACGGGTCCACGCCGAGCTTTCGCAGACGCGCCCGCAGCGTGTGCGGGTTGACGCGTAGCAGCCGCGCGGCGCCGTCGGTGCCGTCCACCCGGCCGCGCGTCCACGCCAGCGTCGTTTCGGCATGCCGCCGCATCGCGCTCGCGAGTGGCTCCGGCCCGCGCTGGGCCGGCGCGGCGCCGGTCACGGGCGCCGGCACCGCCGGCGATGGCACCTCGCCAGCCAGACCGAGCGCACCCGCCACGTCGAGCTGCCGGCCGTCGCCGAGGATCGCAGCGCGCTCGATGACGGCCGCCAGCTCGCGCACGTTGCCCGGCCAGTGATACTGGAGCAGCCGGGCAATGTCGGCCGGGGACGGCACGAGCGTGTGACCGCGCAGCCGGTGGCCGGCGCGCTGCGCGAAGTGCGCGGCGAGACCGGGGATGTCCTCGAGGCGCTCCCGCAGTGGGGGGATGCGGATCGGGAACACACCGATGCGGTACCAGAGGTCCTCGCGGAACCGGCCTTGCGCGATCATGTCCTGCAGGTCGCGGTGCGTCGCAGCCACGATCCGGACGTCGACGGTGAGCGGCCGCTGCCCGCCCACCCGCTCGAAGGAGCCGTCCTGCAGGATTCGGAGCAGCCGCACCTGTGCGTCGAGCGGCAGCTCCCCCACTTCGTCGAGGAACAGCGTGCCCCCGTCGGCGCGCTCGAACCAGCCCTGCCGCGTGGCAACGGCACCGGTGAAGCTCCCCCGCTCGTGCCCGAACAGCTCGGAGTCGACGAGACCGGCGGGAATCGCGCCGCAGTTGACGCGAACGATGGCCGCGTCGCGCCGGCGCGAGCGCGCATGGATTGCTCGGGCCACGACCTCCTTGCCCGAACCCGTCTCGCCGATCACGAGCACAGGAGCGTCGGTGGGCGCCACCTGCTCTACCCGCTCCATCACCTGCCGCAGACCCGAATGGGCTCCCACGAGTGCGTCTGCCACGTCCTGGCGCTCCAGCCGCGACAGGAGGGCCTGCTTGTCGGCCTCGAGGGCCTGCCGCAACCGCGTCAGCTCCTGCAGGTGCCAGTGATTGCGCAGCGCCACCGCGAGGGGTTCGAGCAGGGCGGAGAGGCCCCCGAGGTGCGGCCCCTCGAACACGGCAGGAACCGAGGCGAGGGCAAGCAACACCGCGGCCGGGCCGCGCTCGCCCTGGAGGGCCGCCGCGAGCACGTCCCCCGTCCAGCGCCCGGGCATCAGCGCGCTCACGATCCTCGCGTCTTCAGGCCGGCGACTCCACCCCACATGTCCGCGACCGGCCCAGGAGAGCAGCTCCGACAGGATCCGACCGGCGCACGGCGTCCGCGGCTCGCTCGGCACACGCGTTCCGGGACGGCAGGTGCCCACCGATACCGTCTCGAGCAGCGATTGCGCCAGGTCGATCCGCCGCACCACCAGCACGTCGGCCGGGAGAAACGGCGCCACCAGCCTGGCCACCCGCTCCAGCGTGTCGTCGAACCCGGCATGCCGGCTCGCCTCCCGCCACACGTCGATCAGGACGCTTGAAGACAGCGCACTGCCACCAGATCCGACCGTGACATTTAACGGCGCTTCTGATGAGGCCATCCGGGAATCCTCATGCATGAAAAGGCATTAGCGTGAACGCTCCCGACCGTAACGTAGCCAACGCCGAGCCTGAGCGTTATTATCTCACGGCCAAGGAGACCGATACTTACCACATGTGATGGCTTTACAGAAGTGTGCACCAAGTGCCGTCATATCCTCGCTGCCGTTCCTCGATCAGGGCAAATCGGCTGGAGACTCGTGCTATTTAACAGCCTCTAGGAAGTCATGCAGGCACAAGAAGTCAGATAACCCTCTACTCTACAGTTAGTTGAGGTAATCGACCCGGTCATGGCACCGTCCGTGCTCTATGGGCGGGCATGAGTTCCGTCCCATCGACCTCACATCCTTCCCGCTTCGCACGCTTCTTCCTGACCTTGGCGTTGGCGACGTGTCTGGCGTTCGTTGGAACCGATGCCCGGGCGCAGACCGTCACCGTGGCCGACGCCGACGCGCTCCGGCAGCGTCTCGATGCCCTCGAGCAGGAGCTCGCCGCAGTACGGCGCGCGCTCGCGCTCTCTGCCAACCTCCCGGAGGCCGTCCCGACGGCAGGCCCCACCAATGGCGGTGCCGCACCCGCCGGCCCGCCGGCCACGGTGTCGGGTCAACTCGAGCAGCTGGATCAGCAGGTCCGCATCCTGGATCGCAAGTTCGAGCTCGAGCGCGAGCGCGTCACCGAGGCGGCCAAGACGACGCCCGTCGTGGACGCGGGGCGCTCCGGCTTCACGCTCAAGTCACCCGACGCGAGCTTCAGCGTGCGGTTTCGGGGCCTCGTGCACGCCGACAGCCGCTGGTATCTCGAGGACGACGCCAATGCCGCGGCCGACACGTTCCTGGCACGCCGCGTGCGCCCCATGGTGCAGGGCACGCTCTTCAAGGTCGTGGACGTGCGCTTCACGCCGGACTTCGGTGACGGCCGCACGGTGATCCAGGACGCCTACATGGACCTGCGCGTGAAGCCCCTGCTGCGCGTGCGTGGCGGCAAGTTCAAGGTGCCCTTCGGCCTCGAGCGCCTCGTGTCGGCGAGCGACCTGCTCTTCATGGAGCGCGGCGCACCGACGAGTGTCGCCCCGAACCGGGACATGGGCGTCATGCTCTGGGGCGAGAACGCCGGCGCGGTGTTCTCCTATGGCATCGGCGTCTTCGACGGGGTCGTCGACGGTGGGAGCACGGACATCGACGACCACGACGGCAAGGACGTGGCGGGCCGCGTGTTCGTCCAGCCCTTTGCCCGAGCGACCAATCGCGACCGGCTGCAGGGCCTTGGATTCGGGATCGCGGCCAGTTACGGTGAGGTGACCGGCTCGATCGCCAGCCCGAACCTCGCGACGTATCGCACGACCGGCAACCAAACGTACTACCGCTACCGTGCCGACGCCGTCGCCGACGGCACCCGCGTGCGCCTGTCGCCGCAGGCCTACTACTACAGTGGGCGCCTCGGCGTGCTGTCGGAATACACGGTGTCCCGCCAGGAAGTGCGCCGCGGCACGATCGGCCAGGACGAGGTGCCGGTGAGTGCGTTCGTTGTCGCGGGGTCCTGGGTGTTGACTGGCGAGCGGGCCAGCTACCGCGCCGTGACCCCGCGCAAGAACTTCGACCCGACAGCCGGCGCGTGGGGCGCCTTCGAGGTGGCCGCCCGCTACCACCAGAACAGGATCGGTGACGAAGCATTCCCGCTGCTCGCCGACCCCAGCGTCGCGGCCAGCGCGGCACGGGCCTGGACCGCGGGTGTGAACTGGTATTTGAACCCAGCCCTCAAGGTCGTGTTCGACTACGAGGAGACCCGGTTCGACGGCGGGGCCGCCGCAGGCGCGGACCGCCAGACCTCGCGCGACTTCTTCACGCGCCTGCAGGTGGCGTTCTGATCAGTCTTCAGTCTTCAGTCTTCAGTTCTCAGTTTTCAGTGAGTGCGGAGGGCGCCGCGCGCCGGCGCCGAGAGGAGTGACCGACATGTTCCCGACACTGACCCGCGTGGCCCTCGCCGCCGCGCTCGCGACGGTAGTGGCCGTGCCGGCGGCCGCCCAGAACGCCGTCAAGCTGCTCAACGTGTCCTATGACCCGACGCGCGAGCTCTACCAGGAGGTCAACGCCGCGTTCGCCAAAGAGTGGCAGGCCAAGACCGGGCAGGCCGTGACCATCAACCAATCGCACGGCGGCTCGGGCAAGCAGGCGCGGTCCGTGATCGACGGCCTCGAGGCCGATGTCGTCACGCTGGCGCTCGCGTTCGACGTCGACGCGCTCAACCGCACCGGCAAGCTGATCCCGGCCAACTGGCAGACGCGCCTGCCGAACAACAGCGCCCCGTACACCTCGACGATCGTGTTCCTCGTTCGCAAGGGCAACCCCAAGGGCATCAAGGACTGGGACGACCTCGCACGGCCCGGCATCTCCGTGATCACGCCCAACCCGAAGACCTCCGGCGGCGCCCGCTGGAACCACCTCGCCGCCTGGGCCTTCGCGCTGAAGAAGTGGAACAACGACGAGGCCAAGGCCAAGGACTTCGTGTCACGCATCTTCAGGAACGTGCCCGTGCTCGACTCCGGGGCCCGCGGCTCGACGACCACCTTCGCGCAGCGCGGCATCGGTGACGTGTTCATCTCGTGGGAGAACGAGGCGCTCCTGGTGCTCGACAAGATGGGGAAGGACAAGTTCCAGATCGTGGTTCCGTCCCTGAGCATCCTGGCCGAGCCGTCCGTGTCGGTGGTCGACAAGGTCGTGGACCGGCGAGGGACCCGCAAGGTGGCCACGGCGTATCTCGAGTTCCTCTACACCCCGCAGGGCCAGGAGATCGCCGCCAAGCACCACTACCGGCCACGGGATGCGGCGCTGCTCGCCAAGTACGCCGACAAGTTCCCCAAGATGCAACTCGTCACGGTCGACGACGCGATGTTCGGCGGGTGGATGAAGGCGCAGAAGAAGCACTTCGACGACGGCGGCATCTTCGACCAGATCTACCAGCCGGGATCGTAGTGGGCACGCGAACGCCGGCGGGGCTGACGCCCCGCCCTGCGTCCTGACCGACTGACCGACCGAGCGACTGAGCGACCAGTTGACTGACCGACTGATTGACTGAGTGACGACAAGGTTCACCCCATGTCCAACCCTCGTTCCCCTCTTCCCGGCGTGCGGCTGACGATGGGCATCACGCTGCTCTACCTGAGCCTGCTCGTGCTCATCCCGCTGGCCGGGGTGTTCATCAAGACCACCTCGCTCACCTGGGCGCAGTTCTGGGCCACCGTCACCACGCCCCGGGCGCTCGCCTCCTACCGGCTCACCGTGTGGGCGGCCGGCATCGCGGCCATCATCAACGGCGTGTTCGGCCTGCTCGTCGCCTGGGTGCTCGTCCGGTACCACTTCCCCGGCCGGCGGTTCGTGGACGCGATGGTGGACCTTCCCTTCGCGATGCCCACGGCCGTTGCCGGCATCGCGCTCACGGCGGTGTACTCGGGCAACGGCTGGATCGGACAGTGGCTCGAGCCACTCGGCCTGAAGGTCGCCTTCACGCCACTCGGGGTCGTCACCGCGCTCACCTTCATTGGGCTGCCGTTCGTCGTCCGGACGGTGCAGCCGGTGCTCCAGGACCTCGACGCCGAGGTGGAGGAAGCCGCGGTGAGCCTCGGCGCGAACCGCTGGCAGACCTTCAGCCGCGTCATCCTGCCGAGCATCCTGCCCGCCCTGCTCACCGGCTTCGCCCTGGCCTTCGCCCGGGCGCTCGGTGAGTACGGCTCGGTCATCTTCATCTCGGGCAATCTGCCGATGCGGACCGAGATCACGACCCTGCTGATCATGACCAAGCTCGAGCAGTTCGACTACGCCGGCGCCACCGCGATCGCCTCGGTGATGCTGGTGGCGTCCTTCGCGCTGCTCCTGACCATCAACCTGCTCCAGGGCTGGACGCGCCGGCGCCAGAACCAGCCCGCATGAGGCGCCGGAGAACCGCCATGCTGCGCAGCCATCCATCCCGCGAAGGCCGACCCGTTGCCCTGACGGATTCGGGGCCCATCCGCTGGGCGCTCACGATCGCCGCGCTCACCTTCCTCACACTGTTCCTGTTCGTGCCGCTCGCGGCGGTGTTCTCGCAGGCAATGGAACAGGGCTGGCGGCTCTACTGGGCCGCGATTACCGAGCCCGACGCGCTCGCCGCGATCAAGCTCACCGCGCTCACCGCCATCGTCGTGCTGCCGCTGAACGTGCTCTTCGGCATCGCGGCGGCATGGGCGATCACGCGCGCCGAGTTCCGCGGCAAGCAGGCGCTCATCACGTTGATCGACCTGCCGTTTGCCGTGTCACCCGTGATTTCCGGGCTCATCTTCGTGCTGCTCTTCGGTGCACAGGGGTTTCTGGGCCCGTGGCTCGCCGGGCACGACCTGAAGATCATCTTCGCGATTCCCGGTATCTGGCTGGCCACGCTGTTTGTGACCGCGCCGTTCGTGGCGCGCGAGCTGATCCCCTTGATGCAGGAGCAGGGGGCCGAGGAGGAGCTGGCCGCGGTGGGCCTCGGGGCCAGCGGCTGGCAGACGTTCTGGCGGATCACGCTCCCCAAGATCAAGTGGGGCCTGCTCTATGGCGCCATCCTGCTCAACGCCCGCGCCATCGGCGAGTTCGGTGCCGTCTCCGTCGTCTCGGGGCACGTTCGCGGGGAGACCAACACCGCGCCGCTGCACGTCGAGATTCTCTACAACGAATACAGCTTCTCGGCCGCCTTCGCGGTGGCGTCGGTGCTGGCGATGCTCGCGCTCGTCACCCTGGCCGCCAAGTCCCTGGTCGAGTGGAGATCCCAGCGCGTCGCCTAGGCGTCGGCTGAACGAGGTGTCCCGTGCGTATCGAGGTCCAGTCCATCGTCAAGCGGTTCGGGTCGTTCACGGCCCTCAACAACGTGTCGCTCGCGGTCGAGAGCGGTGAGCTCGTGGCCCTGCTCGGGCCATCCGGCTCCGGGAAGACGTCGTTGCTGCGCGTGATCGCCGGGCTCGACGTGCCCGACGGCGGCCGGCTCCTGTTCGACGGCCGCGACGCCACGCGGCGCAACCTGCGCGACCGCGGCGTCGGGTTCGTGTTCCAGCACTACGCGCTCTTCCGCCACATGTCGGTGTTCGAGAACGTCGCCTTCGGCCTGCGCGTCCGGCCGCGCGCGCTGCGGCCTCCGGAGCGGGACATCGCCGACCGCGTCCGCCGGCTGCTCGCACTGGTGCAGCTCGAGGCCCTGGGCGACCGCTTGCCCTCGCAGCTCTCCGGAGGTCAACGGCAGCGCGTGGCCCTGGCCCGCGCCCTCGCCGTGGAGCCGCAGGTGTTGCTGCTCGACGAGCCGTTCGGCGCGCTCGATGCCAAGGTGCGCAAGGACCTGCGCCGCTGGCTGCGCCGGCTCCACGATGAGCTGCACGTCACGAGCATCTTCGTCACGCACGATCAGGAGGAGGCGCTCGAGCTGGCCGACCGGGTCGTCATCATGAACCAGGGTGCGATCGAACAGGTGGGCACACCCGACGAGGTCTACGAGAAGCCGGCCACGGGTTTCGTGTTCCGGTTCCTCGGCGACGTGAACCTCTTCCACGGCCGCGTGGAGAACCAGACGCTGCGCATCGAGGACACCACCTTCGACATGCCGATCGTCGCCACCGAGGACGGCGAGGCCCAGGTGTACGTCCGGCCACACCGGCTGACCCTCCAGGCCGCGCCGACCGGCCACGGCGAGTTCCCCGCCACCGTCGAGCGGGTGAACGCGGCGGGGCCGCTCGTCCGCATCGATCTCGTGGCCGCCTGGGGGTCGCCCCTGCGGGTGGAGATGTCCGAGGACCGCTACCGGCGGTTGCGCCTGAACCTGCAGCGAGGCTCCGAGGTGTTCATCGCCATGCAGCAGGATTTCTACGTGGAAACCAACGGGCACGGCCGGCCCAACGGCGTCGCGAGCACCTCACGAGACGTCGTCGCCGCCCCGATGGCGTCGTGATCCGGGGCCGAATGCGGCCGGCAGCGCGCGTCGCGTTCCCGGGGTCGGGTGTGGCGCCGCCGGGGCGGGCCCCGGAGCCCGCCCGAATCGGCCACGGCCCGTCACGTGCCGCCGCTCGTTGGCCGGCAGCCGTTGCGCGTCAGCGCGAGCCAGGATTCCTGAGCGTGTACGAGCTGCGTGCCCAGACGTCCACGTCCTTCCGGGTCGCCTTCACCTCGAGCTTGCGGGTCCGCTTGGTGGGGTCGGGGTTCGACGAGTAGTAGCCCAGCATGTAGTAGTCGCTGGTCTCCGCGTCGATTCGCTTCAGCGCCTTGTCGAAGTCGTTCTGGTTGACGACCGCGATGCCGCCGGTCTGCTCGGCGATCACGCGGAGCGAGTCCTGCGACTTCCGGACGTACTCACCCCACTCCACCGGGTCCACGGCCTCGTCGAGGTCCGGCCCGCCCACGAGCCCGCGCGGGTCGATCGTGTAGAAGCTGGTGTTGGCCCGGTTGGCGGTCCGCGTCAGCTCGGCCAACTCGCGTGCGAGGTCCGCGTCGGCGAACCGCTGGGTGCTGCGTGTGGTCTCGTCGGGGGTGTAGCGCTGGTAGGGGTTCTCGAAGAACTGGTTCTCGCCGTAGCGCTGGCCCTCGAACGGGTTGAAATCGTAGCCGTTGCTGATGTAGATGACGGCCTTCCGCCGGTTCTGCACCTTCTCCAAGTTCCGGAGGATGTCGCTCGCCGTCGAGAACGCGACGTGCGCACGGTAGCGCACCTCGCTCGGCCCCTCGGCGCCCTCGGGTGCCGACAGGATGTCGGACGGCTTCAGCCCGCTCCCCGAGATCTTCCTCATCGCCTCGTCGAGCCGCCGGCGGTCGTACGTCATGTCGATGGCAATCGAGGAGGGCCCGGTCGACACGATGCCGAACATGTCGCCGTCATGGACGAGCGTGTCGGCGATCTTCTTGAACAACTGCTTCACGCGACCCGTCCCGCGGAAATCGAGGTGCAGATCGTCGACGAAGATCAGGAAGATCCGCCCGGCCGCGTCGTTCGCCGGCCGTGGCGCCGGCAGGACGATGCCCTCCTGGGAGGCCGGCGGCGGAGGCGTGACGAGGTTGAAGACGCGTCCGCCGTGCACCAGCGTGAAGGAGGCGACGTCCTGCTTGACGCCGTCCTCGTAGACCTCGATCTCCTCGCGCTTCAGGTCAGCGACGAACTGCCCCTTGCCATCCCGCGCGATGACGTCGGTTGTGACCAGGTTCACCTGGACCTGGAACGTGGGCCGCGGCGTCGGCTGGCCGACGGCCTGCGAGGACGGCGTGACGGGGGTTTCCGACGGGGCCGGTGGCGGAGGGGTCTGCGCCTGCAGCACCGCCATCCCGATCCCGGCCAGGAGGAGCGCCAGCCAGCCATGCGGGCGGGCACGAACATCTGGAACGTGCATGGATCGGATTATAGCGTCGGGGGATCGCCGCCGGCCTCAGCGCCGCTTTGAGGTCGCCGCCTTCCGGCTGCGGCCAACCCCAGGGGTCTTCCGTGCGGCTGCGCCAGTCCCGCGCACGGTGGCGCCGGTGCGACGCGCCGCACTGGCCTTCGTCCTGCCGGCGGCCGTGCGCGTGGGCTTGGTGGCGGCCGGCCGCTTGGCCTCCTTCGCCACACGGACGGGCTTGGCCGCTTTCGCGGCGGGGCGCGTCCGCTTCTCGACGGTCCTTTCCGGCTTCTCGGCCCGCGCCGGCGGGGCGGGCTCTGGGGGCGTGTGGCGCTCGACCAGCGTGAAGCGGGCCTGATCTCCAAGCCAGAGGTAGCTCCAGAGCTCGGCCAGAACGATCTGGTGGTCTTGACAGAGACGGCGCGCGATGTCCAGCGAGCCCACGGGGATGTAGAGCTGCAGCCCCCCGCGAACGCGCGCGAAGTGCGCCCACTGGGCCATGGCTTCGAGGTTGTTGACCGACTCGCCCGTCTCCACCTCGACCACGCCCATCAGGCGCCGCGGGGCCGTGGGCGTGTTCAGCACCAGGTCGGGGAACAGCACCGCAGTGCCGGCTTTCACGGAGCCGTTCTGCTCGTCACCCGGGTTGGCGAGCACCTCGAACTTTCGTTTCATCTTCGCCTGCAGGAGGCGGATGAGGCGGTCGTGCTCGAGCTGCTCCCGGACGGGACGGATCAGGATGGGCACGCACAGCCTCCGGCGGCGGTGGGACGCAGGGCCACAACGGCCTGAAAACGACGGCACGCACTTTAGCACAAGTGCTGCCGTCCAGACGGTAGTACCATACCGGCGTGAAATCATCCACCACCGGCCGGGCCGCCCTCAGCGGTGGCGGCTGCCGGCGCGCGAGGATGCCCCGGCTGGTCGCCTTTCTGGCATTCGCCCTCGGGCCGACTCTGCTGGCAGGCGCTGCTTCGCAGGAGCGCGTGTCGCCCCCTCCCTCTCCGTCCAACCCAACGACCGAGCTCACCGCGCCGCTTTTCCGGCTCCTGGAGGACATCCGCGACCGGGATGCGGGGCAACTCGCCATCTCCGAAGAGGATGGGCGGTTCCTGCGGACGCTCGTGGCGATGTCGGGGGCGACGCGGGCGCTCGAGATCGGCGGCGCAAGCGGCTATTCGGCGATCTGGATTGCCCTGGGGCTGCGAGAAACGGGCGGCCGGCTCGTCACCATCGAGTACGACGCCGGGCGCGCCACGGCACTGCGGGCCAACATCGCGCGTGCGGGCATGTCCGACATCGTGCAGGTGATCGCGGGCGACGCCTTCGCCGAGATTCCCAAACTCACCGGCACGGTGGACTTCGTCTTCCTCGACGCCTGGAAGAAGGACTACAGGCGCTTCCTCGACCTGGTGCTGCCGCGGCTCGACCGCGGCGGCGTGTTCGTCGCCCACAACGTCGTGAACAAGCGGAGCGAGATGGGCGAGTTCCTCGACGCGATCACGCGCAACCCCGCGCTGCTCACGAGCATTGTGTCGCCGTCGGGGGAGGGCGTCTCGGTTTCCTACAAGCGCCGATGACCGGAGCCCCTGCCATGCCCACCACCACGCGTCCCGTCCACATCATCGGTGTGCCTCTCGATCTCGGCGCCGGCCGGCGCGGCGTCGACATGGGCCCCTCCGCTCTGCGGATCGCGGGGCTCGACGCGCGCATCGCGGAACTGGGCTACCCCGTGATCGACACCGGCGACATCGACGCGCCCATCCAGGAGACAAACGACCCGGGCGATCCGAGCAAGAAGTACATCCGCGACATCGCCACCGTGTGCCAGCTGCTCTTCGAGCGGAGCAGCGCCGCGCTCGAGGAGGGCGCCCTGCCGCTCGTGCTCGGCGGAGACCACAGCCTCGGCGCGGGTTCGGTGGGTGCGGCGGCCGCCTACGCACGGCGGCGCAACAAGCCGCTCGGCCTCCTCTGGGTGGACGCGCACGGCGACATGAACACACCGGCCATCTCCTCGAGCGGCAACGTCCACGGCATGCCGCTCGCGGCGCTCCTGGGCCAGGAGCCCGCCGAGCTGGCTGGACTCGGCGGGTTCGCCCCGAAGGTCGTGCCGCAGTGCACGGTGCTGCTCGGCGTGCGCAACCTCGACCCGCGCGAGAAGGAAGCGGTGCGCGCCTCCGGCGTGCACGTGTTCACGATGAAGGACATCGACCGGCTCGGCATCGCCGCCGTGACCGAGCGGGCGCTGTCGATTGCCACGCACGGCACCGCCGGCATCCACGTGTCGTTCGACCTCGACGTCTGCGATCCCACCATCGCGCCGGGTGTCGGCACGCCCGTCAAGGGCGGCCTCGACTACCGCGAGGCGCACGTTGTCATGGAGATGGTGGCGGATGCCGGCTCACTCCTCTCGTTCGACATCGTCGAGGTGAACCCCGTGCTCGACGTGCAGAACGCCACGGCCACGCTCGGCACCGAGCTGGCGCTCTCGGCGCTGGGGATGCACATTCTCTGAACAGTCTTCGGTTGTCAGTGGTCGAGATGGCTCCGATCCTCGATGGATGGCCGGCCCCCGCTATCTCGACGGAGGCCCGGACCGTCAGGGCCGGGCCCGGCAGGGGCGACACCCCGGCGATGGGCCATGTCGGTGCTGAGCACCGCTCCGGGTAGAATCAATCCTCAGTTGAACACGCGACGTCAGGAGGATTCCATGCACGTGCGAACAAAGGCAGCGCTCGTGATCGGGGCCGTCGCACTCGGGTTCGGCGCCGTGCTCGCCGCGCAGAGCCAGCGTGCGAGCCCGCACGAGACCACCTCGGCCACGGTGGACGGCGCAAAGATCGCCGTGGAGTATGGCCGGCCCTACATGAAGGGACGCAAGATCTTCGGCGGTCTGGTGCCAATCGGGCAGGTGTGGCGCACCGGTGCCGATGAGGCCACGATCCTCACGACCGAGGCAGCGCTCGCCTTCGGCACGGTCACCGTCCCGCCCGGCAAGTACAGCCTGTTCACGATCCCCGGCGAGGCAGAATGGACGCTCATCGTCAACAGACAAACCGGGCAGTGGGGTACGCGCTACGACGCCGGGCAGGACCTGGGCCGCATGACGATGAAGACGCAGCCGACCGGGGGGGCCGTGGAGCAGTTCGAGATCAAGATCAGCGACACGGCGGCTGGCGGCGAACTGCACTTCCAATGGGAGAACACCCGGGCGATTGCGCCGTTTGTGGTGAAGAGGTAGGGAGTCGGTCGGTCGGGCTCTCGGACGGCCCCTCGGTCGCCTGAGACACCGATCGACTCCGTCAGGTCTTGACTGACCGATCGACTGACGGACCGATCGACGGCCTAGTATCCATCCCGTTGCGACCACGCCGGCCCGGCGCGGTCGGGGACGTCGAGCGCCGTGAACACACCGAGCGGGGTCGTCGACACCACCATCTCCTCCCGGCTCCGCTCGAGCGCGGCGATCTCGTCGCTCAGGTCCACGAGATGGCGCTCGTAGGGCAGCATCTCGCTCCAGTACTCGATGAGCACGTAGGTGGGCTCGCTCGTGAACTCGCGCAGGAACGAACTGCCGATGAACGACCGGCTGCGACGCGACACCGCGGTCCAGTCGCCGTCGGCGCCGTAGAGGCGCTCGAAGTCCTTCCGCCGCTCCGGCCGCACCTGGAACTGCCATACGACGGCGATCACGCTGTTCTCCCTGGAGGGCGCCGCGCGGCGAGCCCGCGCTGCCTTCCGTGCCTGCCGCGCGCAACCGGTGTGACGACACGTGCCGCGTCCGGCCCCGGCGCGTCGAGGCGCGCAGATTATAGCCCACCGCTTCGCCCGCCCGAGGTGCGCGCATGCCCGACCGCGTTCGTCCAATCGCCACCGTCGTCACAGCCCTCGCGATCCTCGCTGGCGGCCCGCTGCCGAACCGGTTCACGGCTCGGCCGCGTGCCCAGGACGCACCGGCGACGCCCGTGACGCTGCTCGTCGTGAACGGCCGCGTGTGGACGGGTGATCGCGCCCGCCCGTGGGCCGAGGCCGTGGCCGTCAGCGGCGACCGCCTCGCCGCCGTGGGCACGACGGCCGACGTGCGCGCCCGCGCCGCCGGTGCCGCCACTGCGCGCGAGATCGACGCGCGCGGGGCGCTCGTCGGGCCCGGGCTGATCGACGCGCACGTCCACTTTCTCGAAGGGGGGCATCGCCTCTCGTCGGTGTCTCTCCGTGACGCGGCGTCGCGCGAGGCGTTCGTGCGGCGCATTGGCGCGTTTGCCGCCACACGCCCAGCCGGCACCTGGATCACGGGCGGCGATTGGGACCATTCGCTCTGGGGCGGCGTGCTGCCCGACCGCGCGTGGATCGACGCCGTCACGCCCACGCACCCCGTCTGGGTGAACCGGCTGGACGGCCACATGGCGCTCGCCAACACGGCCGCGCTCCGGGCGGCGGGGCTCGAGATCAGCGCGCCGCGCGAGGTGGAGGGCGGCACCGTCGATCGCGACGCGGAGGGACGCATCACCGGCCTACTGCGCGACAACGCGATGGCGCTCGTCGACCGCGTCGTCCCGCCAGCCTCCGACGAAGACGACGACCGGGCGCTCGACGCGGCGATGCGGTACGTGGCGGAGCGCGGCGTGACCTCGGTGCACCACATGGGCACGTGGCGCGATCTCGCCGTGTTCGAGCGGGCGCACGTCGCGGGCCGGCTGGCGACGCGCATCTACGCCGCCGTGCCACTCGACACCTGGCCCCGCCTGGCAGAGACGATCGCGGCCCGCACGGCGGGGGCCAGCGGCGGTCGCGGCGACGACTGGCTGCGCATCGGCGCACTCAAGGGGTTCGTGGACGGTTCGCTCGGCTCGCACACCGCCGCGTTCATCGAGCCGTTCACCGACAAGCCGGACGACCGCGGCCTCCTCGTCAACACGCCCGAGGCGCTCGCCAGATTGATTCTCGGAGCCGACAAATCGGGCCTGCACGTCGCCGTGCACGCCATCGGCGATCGCGCCAATCGGCTGCTGCTCGACCTCTACGAGCAGGCCGCCCGCGCGAACGGTCCCCGCGATCGCCGCTTCCGGATCGAGCACGCGCAACACCTCGCGCCAGCCGACATTCCGCGCTTTGCGCGCAACGGCGTGATCGCCAGCATGCAGCCGTATCACGCCATCGACGACGGGCGGTGGGCCGAGGCGCTGATTGGGCGGCGGCGGGCGGAGGGCACGTACGCATTCCGCAGCCTGATCGACACTGGCGCGCACGTCGCGTTCGGCAGCGACTGGTATGTGGCTCCGCCCACGCCGCTCGAGGGCCTGTATGCGGCCGTCACCCGGCGAACCCTCGACGGCGCGCACCCGGACGGCTGGGTTCCCGCGCAGCGGGTCGCGCTTGAGGAAGCCCTTCGTGCCTACACGGCTGGCGGGGCGTATGCCTCGTTCGAGGACGACCGGAAGGGCAGGCTCACGCCAGGCATGCTCGCCGATCTCGTGGTGCTCGACCGCGATCTGTTCGGCATCCCGCCGGAGCAGATTAGTGAGGCGCGGGTGCGGTTCACGGTTGTCGGTGGAAGGGTCGTCTACGAGCGGTAGGGGTGATCGCGCCGCACAGCACTGAAGCGCTGTGCCACGACGGTCCCGTGGTCCAGCCCTTCCGGCCTGCGGCCCGGCCGTTCCGGCCCTCGTCGTGTGGCCCGGTCCGTCAGGGCTGGGTGACCCTGCTACAGCTCGCGCTTGCGGCGCCGGCGACGCTCGCGCGCCACACGTGACTCGAGCCGCGCGAGGCGGTGCTTCAGCTCGATCATCTCGTCCTCGACGGGCCGCTCGGGTGCCTCGAGCGGTGCGGGTGTGTCGGCCGACGGCGCGCCCGTCGCATCTCGCGTCTCGGCCGGCGACGGAACGCGCCCTGGGGCCGGCACGGGCTCGCCGGTCTTTGCGCCAGGCTGGGAGCCGGGCGCGCCCGGCTCCCCTGCCGCGACGTTCCACGGCCAGAACGCGAGGGTCCCGAGCTTTTTCGACTGCTCGAGCGCCAAAGCGAGCGACCACTGCAGCACGTCGCGGGTCGCACGATCGGAGGCGCGGATGATTTCGCGGAGGAAGTCCAGGGGCACGCCGGTTTCGCCCCCTTCCGCGCGGGCCTCCTCGAGGATGATCTGCGCGAGGACCAACCGCGTGACGTCTTCACCACTGCGCGCGTCCACCACGCGGACGTCGCGCCCCTCGCGCACCAAGCGTGCCACGTCCTCGAGGTTCACGTAGCGGCTCGCGGCCGTGTCGTAGAGCCGGCGGTTCTCGTACTTCCGGATGACGACGGGCTCGTCGGCCATGGTCGTGACGGCGCCAGTTTATCGGATCGCGACCCCGCCGTGGGCCTCCGTCATCCCGAACAGCAGGAACGCGGTGCGCTGGACCGGGTTGAAGTTGTCGTCGGAGACGACGAGCAACGACCGGCGGCCATCCGGCAATGCGGGGCCGGGGCACATCGCCTCGAAGTTCTCGAGCCGCTGGAGCTCCGGGGGGAGCCGGTGGCGGATGTCGTCGAGATCCAGCACCAGGTCGCCCCGCACCGGCACGAACGACGCCTCCGCGAGGGCCGCCACCCCCGACACGTCGTCTCCTGTCCCGAGATCGATCTGGACAATGCGGATGCGATTGTCGGAGCGGGGCGGGAGCCCGAGGGCGACGAGGAACGCGCGTTCGAGCACCAGGACGTGGCGCGCGTCGAGCGCGATCAGGTCGCTGATGCCCGCCGTGATCGTCCCGGTGCCGAAGGCCCCCTCCGCCGGGACCGGATCGAAGCGGTACGCGAGCTGTCGGCCGGCGCGCCACGTCGGGCCGTCCGACACCAGCTCGAACAGGCGCAGCCAGGCGCCACCCTCGGCCGTCGGTGGCGGACCGTCTTGCACGAGCGGGCCTTCGAGACTGGCTAGCAGCCGCCCGTCGGGAAGCGCCGTGAGCCCTTCGAAGACGGCGTTGTCGCGTACGCCCCCAGGGAGGCCCGGGGACGTTCCCGCAACCAGCGGCAGCGGCGACGGCAGCGCGGCGACGAATCCTCCGCCCCGCGTGTATTCGAAGAACCCTGGCGGCACCGTGGTGCCGTTGCCCTCGGAGGCCACGACGACCCGGTCCGGTCCGTGCGGCGCAAGCGCCTCGGCGTCGAGCATCACGGGCACGCTGGTGTCCACCGCCGATGGTTCCCGCTCGTGACCGCCGCCCGGTGAGCGACGCGTACCGCGCTGCGTTTCGAGCGACGTGATCGCGCCCGGCACGACCTCGAGGGGTGGCCCCGGGCGCACGTCGAGCTCGACGAGGAAGGGATCGCGCCGGCTGTCGGAGACGGCGAGGATGCGGTCGCCGCCCGAGGGATTCACGCAACCGGAGAGCCCGCCCAGTCGCGACCCGGTTCCCTCCCTGCCGGCGCGCGGCGGCAGCATGGCGACGCCGACGAGATCGAGAGAGACGCGTCCGCGTGCCGCTGACGGGGCGGCGGCCGCGGGGTCCGCGGCCGTCCCAGCAGACCGCGCCGCACCGGGCACAGGGATGGGTGAAGGCGGCCGGGCGCAGGCGATCGCCACGGCGAGCACTCCGAGCGCGGCCACCGACGCTCCGCACCACCACCGCATCCGCACGAGTGTATCGCAGGTGTCATCGCCGATGGCTTGGAGGCGGGCGCGGCAATTCGACGTGTACGCTACACTGCCGACAGGTGCGCCGCTAGCTCAGTGGTAGAGCATCTGACTTTTAATCAGAGGGTCGAAGGTTCGATCCCTTCGCGGCGCACCACGCCAACCCGCTCCCCCTCCGTCTGTTGCACCTCCAATCACCGACGGACTGCCACAGACGCCAGATGGTCGAAGCCGGGCCGAGGGGTGTTGTGCCTCACACGTCGCCTCGGCTTCGGTCGGGCACGCTGGTCAGGTACGTCGAGGTCATGCCTCGGGGAGAGGAATGTTCCCCCGCGTCAGCCGCGCTGCGGGGTCCTCGCCCTCGACGAGCTCGAGGACAACGAAGGGCGTGCCGGCCGCCTCCTGGATGGCGGCGACCGACGGGTGGTTGAGCGAGGCGAGGAGCCGGGCGGGCGAGCCGGTCGGCATCGCCCGTCACCTCGGCCGGCAGCACCTTGAGGGCCACGTCGCGGCCGAGCTTCGTGTCGGCCGCGCGGCACACCCCCCCATGCCGCCCGCGCCGATCCCGGCGGTGACCCGGTAGTGCGCGAGCGTCTGGCCGATCGGTGTCGTCCTTCCACGGGCGCTACGCCGGCGAAGGACCGGCCGGCGAGGGCGCGATGAGCCTGAGCTTCGGGAAGTAGGTACGGTAGCGAACGGGGTCGCGAGTCAAGAGGGACAGCCCCGACACCGCCGCGTGGGCCCCGATGTAGAAGTCCGGCAGCGGGGAGTGCTTCTGCCCCCCGCGCCGCCGGTAGGCCTGGAAGCACTTGCCCGCCAGGAAGGCCGCGTCCCAGGGCAGCGGGCGGCGGAGGAAGACGTCCTGCGGAAGCGCGGACTCCACTTCCTCGACCCGATCGAAGCCGACCGAGACCTCGGCGTAGACGATGGGATTGATGACGATCTCGGCCTCGTCGGCACAGCGCGCCAGCGCCTCCGACGACCAGGAGAACCACTCCGGGTCCTCGGTGAGCACGTCGAGGAGGACGTTGCTGTCGACGAGGACCCCCGCCACCACGTCTACCCCCGGGTGAGCGCGAGGATCTGGTCGGTGCTGAGCCGCGTCGTCGCCCGGCCGCGTAGCCGATCGACGATCCCCCGGCCGCGGCCTGGGCGCCCGGTCTTCTTCCGGATCCGGACCGTGTTCCCGACGACGTCGAACTCCACCTCGGTCTCGGGCTGCAGCCCCAGGCGGAGCCGGATCTCCTGCGGGATCGTGACCTGGCCCTTGGCGGTGAT